>JAESGM010001018.1_pt1 | contig 11279 bp, 12 predicted proteins | sample 9269721 | NCBI WGS metagenome assembly JAESGM01 (sample SAMN15720920, study PRJNA650825) | algae metagenome | isolation source: Komarekiella atlantica HA4396-MV6 and co-occurring heterotrophs from... | place: USA: Theobald House, Kauai, HI | collected 2009-07-29 | reverse complement strand
ATGGGCACGAACGCGGTCGGCGGCATGATCGTCGCCGGGCGGGACGGCTTCATGAAGAGCCATTACCGCACCTTCAACATCTCGGCCGACACCATCGCCGGCGACGATTTCGGCATGATGCGCGAGGTGCTGAAGCGGCGGTTCACAAGGCTGGCGAAGGAGAGCGGAGCAACGGCCGAAACGGCCGAGCTGTCTCAGACGGAGGCGAGCGACCTGCCAGACGCAATTGGGGACGAAGTCGGGGGTTCGAGTCCCTCTCCCCCCACCATCCCTGCTGAGGAGATACCGGGTCCGCCTCCTGAGTTGCCCGAAGACGACTCGACCTTTCCCTCCCGTCCCGATCTCGTCATCGTCGACGGCGGCAAGGGGCAGTTCGAGGCTGCCCGCAAGATCATGGCCGAATGCGGCGTCACCGGCATCGCGCTCGTCGCCATCGCCAAGGGCGAGGACCGCAACGCCATGCGCGAGACCTTCTTCATGGTCGGCAAGGAGCCGTTCAAGCTGCCGCCGCGCGATCCGGCCCTGTTCTTCATCCAGCGCCTGCGCGACGAGGCCCACCGATTCGCCATCGGCACCCACCGCGCCAAGCGCAAGCGCGACATCAAGACCAATCCGCTCGACGAGATTCCGGGCATCGGCCCCTCGCGCAAACGGGCGCTGCTGCTGCATTTCGGCACGGTGAAGGCGATCCAGCGCGCCAAGCTCGACGACCTGATGCGCACCCCCGGCGTCAACGCTGCGACAGCAAAGGCGGTGCATGCCCACTTCCATGAGCATTGATCGGAATGGCGGGGTCACACTCTTGCGTGTTGACGCTGTCATGAAGGCGCTGTTTTGGTGGGCATCGTGACGAGTCTCAACGAAGCCATCCGCCGCCGGGGACCATGGTCCCTGCCCAACCTCCTCACCTATGGCCGGATCCTCGCGATTCCGGCGCTGGTGGCGCTGCTGTTCTGGCCCTGGGACGACTGGGCCCGCTGGACGGCGCTGGGAATCTACGTCGTCGCCGCTGTCACCGACTATCTCGATGGCTGGCTCGCCCGCAGCTGGGGCCAGCAATCGGCGATCGGGCGCATGCTCGATCCGATCGCCGACAAGCTCCTCGTCTGCGCCCTGCTGCTGATGCTGGTCCACACCGAGACCATCAAGGGCTGGGCGATCTGGGCTGCGATCGTCATCCTCTGCCGCGAGATCCTGGTCTCGGGCCTGCGCGAATTCCTGGCCGAGCTGAAGGTCAGCGTCCCCGTCAGCAAGGTCGCGAAATACAAGACCACGGCGCAGTTGTTCGCGCTCGGCTTCCTCGTCGCCGGCCCCGCGGGGGACAAGGTCCTGCCTTACAACACCCAGATCGGGATCGTGATGCTGTGGATCGCGGCGGTTCTGACGATCTATACCGGCTGGGACTATCTGAATTCCGGCATCCGCCATCTCGTCGAGGAGGACACGCGCGGATCATGAGTGGTGCGATTGCCGAACCGGCCAACCTGCGGCTGGTCTATTTCGCCTGGGTACGCGAACGCGTCGGCCTCACCGAGGAGCTGGTCACGCCGCCATCAGGCACCGCGACCGTCGCCGATCTGGTGCGCTGGCTGAAGACGCGTGGCGAAGGCTATGAGCTCGCCTTCGAGAACGAGGCGGTGGTGCGGGCCGCGGTCGACCAGACCCATGCCAAGCCGGCAACGGCGATCGCCGGCGCGCGCGAGATCGCCTTCTTCCCGCCGATGACCGGCGGCTGAGCTACGGGGCCGGGCATGACGCCGCTCGTCCGCATTCAGCGCGAGGATTTCGACATCGGCGCCGAGATCGCGGCGCTGACGGCCGGCAATGCGAATATCGGCGCCGTGGTCAGCTTCGCCGGGCTCTGCCGCGACGAGAGCGGCCGGCTCGTTGCATTGGAGCTCGAGCACTATCCCGGCATGGCTGAGGCCGAGATCAGCCGAGTCGCGGAGCAGGCCGCCGCGCGCTGGCCGCTTGCGGGCCTCCTCGCCATCCACCGCTTCGGGTTGATCAAGCCGGGTGAGCAGATCGTGCTGGTCATCGCCGCGTCGAGCCATCGCCGCGAGGCCTTCGAGGCGGCCGATTTCCTGATGGACTATCTCAAGACCCGCGCCCCGTTCTGGAAGCGCGAGCATCTCGCCGACGGCACGCTCGGCGGCTGGGTGGAAGCCAAGGCGGATGACGACGATGCGGCACAGCGCTGGGAACAAGCGCCCTGAGCGATTGAGGTTGCTGCTCGGGGCAGGGCTCGTCGTCATGCCTGGGATCGCCTTGGCGGCGACGCCCGCGCCGAAGGGCTTCCGCGACTGGATGGCCGGCTGCGACAACCTCAAGAGCTGCGCCGCGCTGTCCGTGCCTTCCGATGCCGTCGACACGACCGCCTATCTGCGCCTGGAGCGCCAGGCCGGAGCGGATGGCTCGGTCAAACTGGTCCTGCGGCTACGCGGTGAGTGGCAGAAGCCACCGCTGGCAGTCGCGCTGAAGCTCGATGGCGCTGCCTTCCCGGCCGGCGGCAAGGCCATGCCGGTCACAGCCGATAGCGATCTCGCGTCGGTGACATTCCAGCCAGCCGAGATCACCGCCTTCATCGAGGCGGCGCGCAAGGCGACGAAGCTGTCTATCGCTGCTCCCGGCGTATCGGCGGAGGTTTCGCTCTCGGGCGCCGTCGCGGCGCTGCTCTGGATCGACGAGCAGCAGGGCCGGCTCAACACCACCTCCGCCCTGATCCGCAAGGGCAGCGGCAGCAGCGTCCCGCCTGCTCCCGTTGTGCCGGTGATCGTGGCGAAGCCTGCGAGCGGCTCGCTCTCCGAGAAGGACGCGAAGGCTCTTGCCGCGGCCCTGCGCAAGCAGATCAGGCAGCGCGATCCCGACCAGTGCGAGGATGGCGAACTGACGACGAAGCAGGACACGGCATGGCGGCTGGACGGCAAACTTAGCCTCGTCTCGCTGACCTGCTCGCTCGGCGCCTACAACGCCTCCAACGCCTTCTGGATGGTCGAGAACGGCGCGGTGGCGGGCGCCAGGCCCGTCGAATTCCCGTGGACGGATGACAGCGAGAAGAACATGCTGGTCAACGGCGCGTTCGAGCCGAAGACCGGCCGCATCGACTATTTCGCCAGGGGGCGCGGAATCGGCGATTGCGGCGCCATGGGCGGTTATGCCTGGACCGGCACGAGCTTCGCCCTGACCGAGTTCAGCATGATGGGCGAATGCCGCGGCATCGGCTCCGACGACTGGATCACGCTGTTCCGTAGCGAGATCCAGACCGCGAAATAGGCACTACCCTTGGCCCGGCCGGCAAAGACATCGCGTGCTCGGGGCGAGCACGGCGACGATGCGTGGATGAATCCGCAAAGATGCCGATGACGCGAGAAAGAAAAAAGGCCGGCGTCCCGAAGGAGCCGGCCTAGAAGTTTGAAACATCCAGCGCAAAAGCGCCAAACATCTCAGAGGGGAACGGCTGGAACGAACTCAACGCCGGGAGGAGATGCGGAGCCCGTTCCGAACAACCGTGGACTGAATATCGGGCAGACCCTGCCTTTTCGCAATGCAGCATTGGGCGGGTCGGTTATGCGTTGGCGGCATGACTCTTTGCTATAATTCGTCACAATTGCGACGAGACCGCGCGTGGCACGCATGCGCAGTCGGCGTGGGCCAAGGCGCTGCCGAGATTTGCGGCAGCGCCTGCCTGTCGTTCAATAGGTCCAGCGCTGCGACTTCTGGATCAGGAAATCGCGGAAGACCTGGACGCGGGCGACCGATTTCATCTCCTCCGGATAGACCAGATAGCTTTCGAGCTGCGGCATCTCGGTCTCGCGCATCAGCTGCACGAGCGGTGAGCCGGCCTCGATCAGATAGTCGGGCAGGATGGCGATGCCGGCGCCCGAATCGACCGCACGCTTCATCGCCGTGATGTTGTTGACGGTGAGATGGATGGCGCGCGGATTGCGCTGATCGCGCCCGAGCGTGCCGAGCCAGTGCACGGCGGTCAGATAAGACGGCGAGGACGCCCCGAAAGAGAGCAGCCGGTGGTTGTCGAGGTCCTCATAGCTCTTCGGCTCGCCGAAGCGCTTGATGTAGGCCGGCGCGCCGTAGACGTGGAAGTGCACGGTGAAGAGCCGGCGCTGGATCAGGTCGGGCTGTTGCGGCTGGCGCAGGCGAATCGCGATGTCGGCCTCGCGCATCGAGAGGTCGAGTTCCTCGTCGGTGAGGATGAGCTCGACCTTGATGTCGGGGTAGAGGTCGAGGAACTCGGCGAGGCGCGGGGTCAGCCAGTGGCCGCCGAGGCCGCGCGTGGCAGTGACCTTGAGCTCGCCGGAGGGATGCTCGCGCGTCTCCGAGAGCTGGGCGCGGGTCCGCTCCAGGCGCTGCGTCATCTCGCGCGCAGCGCGCCAGAGCAGTTCGCCCTGCTCGGTGAGAATGAGGCCGCGCGTGTGCCGATGGAACAGCGGAGCGCGCAATTCGCGCTCCAGCGCGCCGATCTGGCGGCTGACAGCCGATTGGCTCAGCCCCAGACCGTCGCCGGCCTTGGTGAAGCTTCCAGATTCAGCAACCGTGTAGAAGATACGAATGCGGTCCCAATCCACCGCTTTCCCCCCGTGTTATGCGTTCAGCGCATGATGGGGGGTATAGGGCAGTCAGGTCAACGACTGCTTTGCCGGGACGGTTGATTTTAGCCCTTAATATCGTGCTGGAACTGATCAATTCCAGTGATGGATGCGGATTCTGGCTATTCCGCCGCTTCGCGCACGCCCAATTCCTCCGCCATCAGCCAGCGTTCGGCGTCGAGCGCCGCCATGCAGCCAAGGCCGGCCGCGGTCACGGCCTGGCGATAATGCTCATCGGTGACGTCGCCGGCGGCGAAGACGCCGGGCACATTCGTCTGAGTCGTGCCGGGCGTGACGTCGAGATAGCCTGATTGGTTCATGGCGAGTTGACCGGTGAAGAGCTCGGTCGCCGGCTTGTGGCCGATCGCGACGAACACGCCATCGGTGGCAAGGTCGGCCAGCGCGCCGGTCTTCAGATCGCGCAGCCGGACATGCGTGACGGAGGGCGGCTGTGTGCCGCCGAGAATCTCGGCGACCTCGGCATTCCAGACCACCTCGATCTTGGGATGCTTGAACAGGCGCTCCTGCATCACCTTCTCGGCGCGCAGCGAATCGCGCCGGTGCACCAGCGTGACCTTGGCAGCGAGATTGGCGAGATAGAGCGCCTCCTCGACCGCGGTGTTGCCGCCGCCGACCACCACGACCTGCTTGTTGCGGAAGAAGAAGCCGTCGCAGGTGGCGCAGGCCGAGACGCCAAAGCCCTGGAAGGCCTGCTCCGAGGGCAGGCCGAGCCACTTGGCCTGCGCGCCGGTCGCGACGATCAGCGAATCGCAGGAATAGGTGTCGCCGGCATCGCCCCACAAGCGGAACGGGCGCTGCGAGAGGTCGACGCGGGCGATGTGGTCGGAGACCATCTTGGTGCCCATATGCTCGGCCTGGGCGCGCATCTGCTCCATCAGCCAGGGGCCCTGGATCACATCGGCGAAGCCGGGATAGTTCTCGACGTCGGTGGTGATCATCAATTGGCCGCCGGCCTGCAGGCCGGAGATCAGCACCGGCTCGAGCAGGGCACGGGCGGCATAGATCGCGGCGGTGTAGCCGGCCGGGCCGGAGCCGATGATCATCACCTTGGCGTGGATATGGGCCATCTGTCTTGTTCCTGAGCCGGCACGAGCCGGACATATCGGTATCGGAGTGGCGTCACGCCAGCCCCGTCGCAGCCTTGTGACGCCGCCAGCCATCATAGACGGCGGCCGCGATCGTTCCGGTCGAATCTAGCGGCTGGTAAGGGCCGCCTTCAAGCTTGCCCTGGAAATGATGCACAGCGCCGTAGCGCTTCAGCGCCTCCAGGAACTTCGCCAGCTTGCCGTGGCCGCCATGCGGCTCGAAGACGAGGATCGGCCTGCCGGTGGCGGCAGCCTCGCCGATCATGTTGGTGGAATCGGCGGTGGCGACGATGGCGTCGGCATTGGCGAGCAGCGGCACATAGGGGTTGGCGCCGGAGCCGTTCCACCACCAGCCGCCATGTCGGCGGAAAACCTCGCCGATCGCGGCGTCGAGCGCCGGTGGGGTGCGGCGCGAGCGCGAGCCCATCAGCGCGACCCCGGAAGCTGCGAGCGTATCGAGCTCGCGCGCGAAGCGCTCGATATCATCAGGCCGGAACGTATGGTGGCGGCTGTCGCCGCCGACGAGAACGGCGGCGCGCGGCGAGGACAGGGTGGCGATCTCTGGCAATGGCTCGGCCCGGGCCGCGGCCAGGGCTTGCGGTGCGAGGCGGTGCGGCGAGGTGATCGTCACCAGCACGTTCCCGCCACGCAGGCGGTCGTGCTCGGAGACCCAGATCAGGTCGGCGGTGCCGGTCCCGGTGCGCGGGTCCTTGAGGAAGACGGTGAAGGTCGCCCCGTTCGAAGCCTTCTTCACAGCGCGCAGATAGGCGACGGCACGGCGGCCCGAGGCGATGGCGATATCGGGGAAGGGCGCCCGGATCGGGCTGCCCGGCCGGTCCGGCCCCTCGCGCGGATCGATCGGCCCGCGCGGCATCAGCCAGCTCCAGGGCTTGCCGGGATTGACCCGGCGGATCTCCGGGACGACGCCCATACGCTCGGCGACGCCGAGGCATTGCACCTCGTCGCCGGCCTTGCCGTCGGTCAGGACCCAGAGGGAAGGCGGTGTTTCTGTCGGCACGGCGAGTTGGCCCGGGATTGGCGTGGTCGATGCCTTGTAACGCGCCAGCGGCGCGTCTACACCTGCGCGTCCGATTTTCAGGAGGATTTGTGCGTTCCAAACTCGACGAGATCGATCTCCGCATCCTGGCGGAGCTGCAGAGTGATGGGCGCATGACCAATGTCGAGCTCGCGAGCCGGGTCGGCATCTCGCCGCCGCCTTGCCTCAGGCGCGTGCGCGCGCTGGAGGAGGCCGGCATCATCACCGGCTACCGGGCGCTGCTCGACGAACGCAAGCTCGGCATCGAGGTGGTCTGCTTCGCCTTCGTCCATCTTGCCAGCCAGGCTGAGGCCGACCTCGCCGCCTTCCAGGAGCGGATCCGCGACTGGTCGCTGGTGCGCGAATGCTGGACGCTGTCGGGCGACATCGACTTCATCCTGAAATGTGTTGCGACCGACCTGAAGGCCTTCCAGGACTTCGTCGCCGACCTGACGGCGCTGCCCAATGTGCGCAATGTCCGCACCGCGCTGGCGCTCGACCGGGTCAAGGACGCGCCGATCGCGCCGTTTTAAGCCGCGCTATCGGCGCCAGGCTGTGCCGCGCGTCGTCCTGCCACCGGCAGTGAATTCATAGTCCGTCTTCTGGTCGGGACGCATGGTCAGAACCATTCGTCCGGCCGGCGCGATGTCGAAGGCGAGGCGGGTCGCATCTGCGCTGATATTCGAGATGGCCAGGCTCTCTCCCCGATATTGATAGGCCATGCTGCCCTGCGAAACGGTGAGCATCCAGCCGTCGCTCCTCCCCCAGGTACCAACCCAAGCATTGGGTACCCGTGCTGCAACGCGCGCCGGTGCCGAGGCGACGCCAGCATTCACCTTCGTCAGAAGGCCGGTGGCCGAGCCCGTCTGCGGGTGAGAAAACGCATAGTTCGCCTGGTTTGGGCCGGCCGGGGTCATGGTGATGATCGCGGCCGAGCCCGGTGAAAAGGAGGCGCGTTCGGCAGAAACGCTTCCGAACGCGACCTTCGCGGCACGGCCGTTGAAACGGTACTCGGTTACATTGCCGCCCGAGATGCTGATGCTGACATTGGCTCCGGTGGAAATCCGCCCGGACCAGCGGCCGTTCCAGAACGCACTATCCGCCTGGGCCGAAGATGCGCTTCCGGCGAGCAGGAGAGCGACCAGAACTCCACGCGACATCGCCGTTCCCCTCATGGAGAAAGAGAGGCGATGACGATAGGGAAGCGTCGCGGCCGCGTAAATCCGCCGGGCTCGGCTTTCGGCTCAGCTGTCAGGAGCCCCCGACCGCCCGCCTGATCCATTGTGCATTGCTGCCGACCAGTGCCTCGACCCGGCGCTGATCGACGTCCGGCCGATACCAGGCGCCGCCATAGCTCGGCGACATGATGGCGAGGATCGGATAGCGGGCGATCTCGCGCCCATCGGCGCCGATCAGCACCGCCTCGCTTTCGAGCGTGTCGTTGCCGAGGGTGACGGCCTGCCCGCCGGCATAGCTCGTCAGGTAAAGCCCGGTGACCGTGACCTGCAGGGTCGCGCCGCGGGTGATGCGCAGGCTGGCGAGTTCTTGCTCCAGCATCGGCTTGATCAGGGCTGCCGTGGCAGCCTGTCCCTTGGCCGCGAGCGGCCCGGTGTCGACGCGAACCGCACCGATCGGGACGGGAGCGGCGGTCTCCGCGGTCGTCTGGCAACCTGCCAGCGAGGCGGCTGCAAGGGCTGCGAGGAGAGTGCGGCGCGTCAGCATCGTTTCAGGCACCAAGGTAACGTCTGATCCACTGGGCATTGTTTTCGAGCAGGGCGGCGATGCGGCGCTGATCGACATCGGGACGATACCAGGCGCCACCGGAGGTGGATGGCAGCATCGAACGGATCTCGCGGCTGACGAGCGGGCGGCCGCGATCGGCGACCTCGATGACGCTCACCATGTTGTCGTCGCTGCCGCCACCACCATCACCCGCCATACCGCCGCCGACACCCGCGCCGAGCCAGAGCCAGCGCACGGTCACATACAAGGTCGGGCCGCCACGGCGACGTAAGGGGAGAAGTTCGCTGGCGAGCCTGCTTTCAAAGGCTCGGCCGATCCGCGGGGCGTTCTCGCCCCAGCCGAGCGGGCCGAGGCTGCGGGCATCGACCTTGATCGCGCCGATCGAGACCGGTTGCGCCAGGGCGGGAAGCGAAACGAGCCCACCAGCGGCGAGCGCGGCGGACCCGGTGAGAAATGCGCGACGCGTGGTCATGGTGCAGTCTCCGGCGGCAGTCACACCTCTAATCTAGGGACTGCCGCAGGACTGGCCAAGTCATCCCGCAATGTCGATTGTTTCTGGTTTAGAGGTCGTTTTTCCGGTCAGATTGCGGTGCAAGCTGACCGGAACGGGCTCTAGCGGAAAGCGACGCTGACGACCTCGTAGGACTTGCCGCCGCCGGGCGTGTTGACCTGGACGGAATCGCCGACCTTCTTGCCGATCAAAGCGCGCGCGATCGGCGAGCCGATCGAGACCTTGCCGGATCTCACATCCGATTCCGGCTCACCGACGATCTGGTAGAGCTTCTCTTCCTCGGTGTCGTCGTCGATCAGCTTGACCGTCGCGCCGAACTTGATCGTGTCGCCGCCGAGCTTGCTGACATCGATGATATCGGCGCGGCCGATCAGCGATTCGAGCTCCATAATGCGGCCCTCGTTCAGCGACTGGGCCTCCTTGGCCGCATGGTACTCGGCGTTCTCCGAGAGATCGCCCAGCGCGCGCGCTTCGGCGATCGCCGTGATGATGCGCGGGCGCTCGACCTGCTGGCGCTGCTTCAACTCGACTTCGAGGGCGGCGAAACCGCCGGCCGTCATGGGAACCTTGTCCATCGTTCCGTCCCAGTTATGAAAAGCGATCGGTCACGCGCCAGCTTAGGGCCGACGCGCCCGAATCGCTCCCGATCGTCAGAAAACTACTTCGCCGCGCGGCCGGTTCAGGCGGCGCGGGCGAAATAGGATTGCAGCGACCTCACTTCGAGATCACCGCTGCAATAGGCCTTGATGCCCTCCGCCGCGGCGATCGCTCCGGCCAAGGTGGTATAATAGGGCACCTTGTGCAAGAGGGCCGCCCGACGCAGCGAACGCGAGTCCGCCAGCGCCTGTGGACCGTCGGTGGTGTTGAAGACGAGCTGGATCTCGCCGTTCTTGATCGCATCGACGACGTGCGGGCGGCCTTCCAGCACCTTGTTGATCTTGCTCGCGCGGATGCCGTTCTCCTGCAGCAGGCGCAGCGTGCCGCCGGTCGCTACGATCTGGAAGCCCAGCTCGGCGAGAACAGCCATGGAGGGCAGGATGCGCGGCTTGTCCTCGTCGCGGACCGAGACGAAGACTGTGCCCTTGACCGGCACCTTGGAGCCGGCGCCGAGCTGGCTCTTGGCGAAGGCGACGTCGAAGGAGCGGTCGAGGCCGATGACCTCGCCAGTGGAGCGCATTTCCGGGCCGAGCAGCACGTCGACGCCGGGGAAGCGGGCGAAGGGGAACACCGCCTCCTTCACGCCGACATGCTCTAGCTTCTCCTGCTTCAGGCCGAAGCTGGCGAGCTGCTCGCCGGCCATCAGGCGGGCGGCGATCTTGGCGATCGGCTGGCCGATCACCTTGGCGACGAAGGGCACGGTGCGCGAAGCCCGCGGGTTGACCTCGAGCACATAGATCTCGCCGTCCTTGATGGCGTACTGCACGTTCATCAGGCCGCCGACATCGAGGGCGAGCGCCATCGCCTTGCTCTGGCGCTCCAGCTCGGCGATCAGCTCGGGCGAGAGCGAGCGCGGCGGCAGTGAGCAGGCCGAATCGCCGGAGTGGATGCCGGCTTCCTCGATATGCTCCATGATCCCTGCGATGAAGGCGTCCTTGCCGTCGCAAAGGCAGTCGACGTCGACCTCGATCGCATCCGAGAGATAGCGGTCGAACAGCAGCGGGTTCTTGCCGAGGACGGTGTTGATCTGCCCGGTCTTGTCGTTCGGATACTTTGCCTTGACCTCGGAGGGGATAAGCGAGGGCAGGGTGCCGAGCAGGTAGTCCTCGAACATCACCTCGTCGCGGATGATCGCCATGGCGCGGCCGCCGAGCACATAGGACGGGCGCACCACGAAGGGCAGGCCGAGTTCGGCCGCGATCAGGCGCGACTGCTCGACCGAATAGGCGATGCCGTTCTTCGGCTGCTTGAGATGGAGCTTGTCGAGCAGGCGCTTGAAGCGGTCGCGGTCCTCGGCGAGGTCGATCGCATCGGGCGTGGTGCCGAGGATCGGGATGCCGGCCTGCTCCAGCGCATGCGCCAGCTTCAGCGGGGTCTGGCCGCCGAACTGGACGATGACGCCGTGCAGCGTGCCTGCCTGCTTTTCGGTCTCGAGGATCTCGAGCACGTCCTCGGCGGTCAGCGGCTCGAAATAGAGCCGGTCCGAGGTGTCGTAGTCGGTCGAGACCGTCTCGGGATTGCAGTTGACCATGATGGTCTCGTAGCCGGCGTCGCGCAGGGCGTAGCAGGCATGGCAGCAGCAATAGTCGAACTCGATGCCCTGGCCGATGCGGTTCGGTCCG
>JAESGM010001016.1_pt1 | contig 11391 bp, 13 predicted proteins | sample 9269721 | NCBI WGS metagenome assembly JAESGM01 (sample SAMN15720920, study PRJNA650825) | algae metagenome | isolation source: Komarekiella atlantica HA4396-MV6 and co-occurring heterotrophs from... | place: USA: Theobald House, Kauai, HI | collected 2009-07-29 | reverse complement strand
CGAGCGCACGCGCGAGGGCAACGACCTCTATCACGAGATGATCGAGTCGAAGGTGAACCTCGACCCGAAGGAGAACAACGGCTCGACCAAGGGCTCCAAGTGCGCCCTGGTGTACGGCCAGATGAACGAGCCGCCGGGCGCCCGCATGCGCGTCGCGCTCTCGGGACTGACGGTTGCCGAATACTTCCGCGACCAGGGCCAGGACGTGCTGTTCTTCGTCGACAACATCTTCCGCTTCACGCAGGCGGGCTCGGAAGTGTCGGCACTTCTCGGCCGTATTCCCTCGGCCGTGGGCTATCAGCCGACGCTGGCCACCGACATGGGTGCCCTGCAGGAGCGCATCACCACGACGAACAAGGGCTCGATCACCTCGGTGCAGGCCATTTACGTGCCGGCCGACGACCTGACCGACCCGGCGCCTGCCACCTCGTTCGCCCACTTGGACGCGACGACTGTGCTTTCGCGCGCCATCGCCGAAAAGGGCATCTACCCGGCCGTGGACCCGCTCGATTCCACCTCCCGCATGCTCGACCCCCGCATCGTCGGCCAGGAGCATTACGAGGTCGCCCGTCAGGTGCAGTCCATTCTGCAGCGCTATAAGGCCCTGCAGGACATCATCGCCATTCTGGGCATGGACGAGCTGTCGGAAGAGGACAAGCAGATCGTTGCCCGCGCCCGTAAGATCGAGCGTTTCCTGTCGCAGCCGTTCCACGTGGCCGAAATCTTCACCGGCTCGCCGGGCAAGCTGGTATCGCTGGAAGACACCATCAAGGGCTTCAAGGGTCTCTGCGACGGCGACTACGACCACCTGCCGGAGCAGGCGTTCTACATGGTCGGCAACATCGAAGAGGCCAAGGCGAAGGCCGAGAAGCTCGCCGAAGCCGCTTAAGCACTAGAACGGCGCTTGGCGCCGAGATCGGGGAAACGCATGGTCGGCGAAGAAATCCGCGCTCCACAGGAGTTCGGCTCCTGCTGCGAGGAACTGAAGGATGCGATGAGCGGCGAAGAGTTCGAGCCGCTTATCACGGTGGGTGATGACGGCGTGCTCTATATGTCGGTCGGCCTCATCGATCTGGAGGACGACGAGCCGGGCATGGTCGACCACCCGGTGTTCTTCTGCCCGTTCTGCGGCACCAAGGTGCAGGATGCACAAGAGGTGCGTGCCAAGACGGGCGGCGAGAACGGCATCGACGATTGACAGGACAGGTTGAGAGATGGCCGCGACGTTCAATTTCGAATTGGTGACGCCGGAGCGACTGGTGTTCTCAGGTGAGGCGCTCCAAGTCGTCGTTCCGGGCGCGGAGGGCGACTTTGCCGTCCTCGCCGGCCATTCGCCGTTCATCTCGACGCTGCGTCCCGGCATCCTCGAGGTGTCCTTGCCGCAGGGCTCGCATCGCCTGCTGGTGAAGAAGGGTGTAGCCGAGGCCGATCCGGCCCGGCTCACCGTCCTGGCGCAGACGGCTGTGCCGCTGGACGAGCTGACCGGCTCGCGTCTGCAATCGGAACTGCAGGCGGCAGAAGTGCAGCTGTCCCAGGCCAACGACGATCATTCGCGCATGGTTGCCGAAGGGCTGCTGGATGTGCTGAAGCGCATTCAGCTCAAGGCGGCCTGAGCGCCGCAGCCGGCCGGACTATTCGGCCGGCACGTGCCAGGGGCTGTGCACCCTGGCGAGATGCGCAAACTCGCGTGCGACTTCCTCATAAACGGGGCGCCGGAACGTCATGGCGAGGTTCGCTACCTCCGCCAGCGGCACCCACTGCCACGCGTCGAACTCGGGCTTCACGCCCGGGCGCTGGCTGAGGTTGATCTCGCTGTCCTCACCCTCGAAGCGCATCGCATACCAGCGCAGCCGGTGACCGGCATACCGGCCCTTCAGTGCGACGCCGAGCAGCTCGGGCGGAAGCTCGTAGGTGAGCCAGCCGGGGATCTCGCCGATAAGCGAGGCATTGCGGACGCCCGTTTCCTCCCACAACTCGCGTAGGGCTGCCTCGCGCGAAGGCTCGCGCGGCTCGATGCCGCCCTGGGGAAGCTGCCAGACGTAATCGGGATAGCCGGCCTGCTGGCGCGCCCATTTGGGGCGGTGGCGCCCGACCCAGACCAGTCCTTCGGCGTTGAACAGCACGACGCCGACGCACGGACGCAAAGGCAGGTGCGCGGTAAATGCCGACAGAGGGGCGTAAGAAGAAGCCATTTGCTGCGTGGAACCCGCTAATGAACGATCCACAGCCGAATCATGAACCAATCATAGTGCTGAAAATCCAGCTATTCTATGACGTTATTTAATCATTTAGCGGCGGCTGTGGCGCATTAGGCAGCAAAATCGGGAATTGCGTACGGGGTGAAGGCCTCCACGACCCGCTCGTAGACGTCCCGCTTGAAGGGGACGATGAGCTGGGCGACTTCGCTCAGCGGCACCCAACGCCACTCGGTGAACTCCGGCTTGTGGCCCTTGGGGGGGACGATGTCGATCTCGCTTTCATCGCCCAGGAAGCGCACCGCGAACCATTTTTGCTCCTGTCCGCGGTAGCGCCCGCCCCAGGCCTTGCCGATCATCTCGGGCGGCAGGTCGTAGTGCAGCCAGTCGGCAGTCTCGCCGACTATCTGCACGGTGCGCATGCCCGTCTCCTCGATGAGCTCGCGCAGGGCGGCGTCAGCGGGCGCCTCGCCGCTGTCGATGCCGCCCTGGGGCATCTGCCACCACTTGCCGCCGCCCTCCTCCTCGCCCCCGCTGTCGGCGCGGCAGCCGATCCAGACGAGGCCGGCGCGATTGATGACGGTGATGCCGACGCATGGCCGGTAGCCGAGCTGGCCGGCGGGCTTGGTCATGGTTGTCTCGGATCCTGAAGCGGCCTGAAACGGATATGGGCGCCGGTTTCCCGGCGCCCATCTGGTAGCTCAAAGCAAAGTTGAAGTCTCGGCGCTCGTCGCCTCGCCTCAGTTCTTTGCCTTTTCCTTGGTGTCGGTCGGGGCCGGCATGGCGCCTGCCGTCTTGCCGTCCGTCGCCGTGCCGCGCAGGAACGACAGGGCATACTGCAGCTGGGTGTCCTTCTCGGCCTCCTTCGGGACGTAGGCCGACGAGCCGGAGACTTCCTTCACTTCCTTGCCTTCTTCGCCGCTCTCGTTCTCGGGATTGCGAAGGTGACCGCGAAGACCGGCTTCGCCGCGCGAGGATTCGATGCTCGCGGAGGCTTCGGCCTTCTTCTTCAGCTCATCGGGCAGCTCCTGCTCGATGACGATGTCAGGGTCGATGCCCTTGGCCTGGATGGAGCGGTTGGAAGGGGTGTAGTAGCGCGCCGTCGTCAGACGGATGGCGCCGTTGGCACCCAGCGGAATGATGGTCTGCACCGATCCCTTGCCGAACGAGCGGGTGCCGATGACGGTCGCCCGCTTGTGGTCCTGCAGGGCGCCGGCGACGATTTCCGACGCAGAGGCCGAGCCGCCGTTGATCAGCACGACGACCTTCTTGCCGTCCGTGATGTCGCCGACGTTGGCCTGGGCACGCTGCGTTTCCTCGTTGTTGCGGCCCTTGGTCAGCACGATGGCACCGCGGTCGAGGAAATCATCCGAGACAGCGATGGCCTGGTCGAGCAGACCGCCGGGATTGTTGCGCAGGTCGATGACGTAGCCCTTCAGGTTCTTGCCGAGCTTCTTCTTTGCGTCCTCGATCGCCTTTACGAGGTTGGCGTGAGTCTGCTCGTTGAAGGTCGTCACCTTGATGTAGGCGATGTCGTCGCCTTCGTTCTTCGCCTTGACGGCGTTGATGCGGATGATGTCGCGCGTGACCTTGACGTCGAACGGGTCGTCGACGCCCTTACGCACGATGGTCAGCGAGATCGGCGTGTTGACGGGGCCGCGCATCTTCTCGACCGCCTGCTCCAGCGTCAGGCCGACGATCTGCTCGCCGTCGAGGTGCGTGATGAGGTCGTTGGCCAGCAGGCCGGCCTTGGCGGCGGGCGTATCGTCGATCGGGGAGACGACCTTGACGACGCCGTTCTCCATCGTCACTTCGATGCCGAGACCGCCGAACTCGCCGCGCGTCTGCACCTGCATGTCGCGGTAGTTCTTCGGGCTGAGGTAGGAAGAATGCGGGTCGAGAGCGGAGAGCATGCCGTTGATCGCAGATTCGATCAGCATGGTGTCGTCCGGCTTCTCGACGTAGTCGGATCGGACGCGCTCCAGGACGTCGCCGAACAGATCAAGCTGTCGGTACAGCTCGGAATTTTCGGTGGTTGCGGAGTACGTTCGCGTAACGTTGAGGAGGGTCGTCGCGCCTGCGAGACCGGTCATCAAGAGGAACGTCCAAAACGCGAATTCCGTCTTGCGCATTATCCTTGCACCTTCTGATGACCTGCAACCCACCATGGGTTCGGGTCGATAGGCTTTCCGTCCTTGCGGAATTCCACATATAGGACGGGGGCATTCTTTGCTGCAGGGGGCTGGGCCTGCTGAGGCCAGCCACTCATGGTACCGACGGGCTCACCGGCGAGCACGAACTGGCCAGGTTGGACATCGATCTGAGACAGTCCCGCCAATAACACATGATACCCGTCGCCGGCATTGATGATCAAGAGTTGGCCGTAACTGCGAAACTCACCAGCGTAAACGATCCAACCGTCACAAGGTGACGTAACCTGGGCGCCCTGCCGGGTTTCCAGCACCATCCCCTTGGATTGCCCGCCAAACTGGGTTTTCTCGCCAAAGCGCAAAACCCTGCGGCCCTGAGCCGGCATGGGGAGCCGCCCCGTCGCATTGGCGAAAGCTATCTCAGGTTTAATGCGGCCGGGGCTGCCGAGAGCGGCTCCCGGGGCCATTTCGATCACGCCGGGCTGATCGGGCGGGGTGAGCGCGGCGAGCTGGGTGCCGGGCTTGGTGGGCGTAACCGGGGCCGTTTCGGCCGCCACAGCGGCCGGCGCCGCGGGGGGAGCGACCGTAGCGGGCTCCTGCTTGCGGGCGGCGTTGTATTCTCCGAGGTCGGTGTTGTCCTTCACCGCCTGATCGAGCTTCGTGATGAGCTGGTTAAGATCGGTGACGCTGCGCGAGATGTCGGCCGCCGCCGTACGCATGCGCTGCAGCTCGCCCTGGCCCTCCTCCATGGAGACGCGCTTTTCCTCCATGAGGCCGTCGAGCCGCGTGCGTGCGTCGGTCAGGCGCTGCATCTCGGCGCGCAGCTGATCGCCCTGGGTACGGATTTCGGTCATCACGCGGACCAGCTCGTTCAGCCGGCCGGTAAGGGCTTTGGCCTGCTCGCCCAGCTCCGGGAATGCGGCCGACAACAGCATGGCGCTGCGCACCATCTCGAGCGCGTCCTCGCGCTGGGTGAACATTACCGGCGGCGGATTGCGCCCCATGCGCTGCAGGGCCGACAGCAGCTTGGCGATCTGCCCGTGCCGCTGCTTGATCGACCCTTTGAGGATGCGTTCCTGCTCCTCGAGCTCCCCCAGCCGGTCCTCGATGGCGGTGAGCTGGGCCTCGCTCTGCTTGATCAGGCCGGCGGTCTCGACGAGGCGGCTGTTGAGGCGCTCGCGCTCGGCGGCCAGCTCCTTGACGTTGCCTTCCAGGGACTGGGTCCGGCGCTTTACGTCCTCGAGCTCGGTCTGCTTGGTCTCGAGCCGCCTTTTGGCGTCTTCCGAAGTGGCGGGTGCCTGGGCCAGGGCGGGGAATGGGCAGGCGGCGCCCAGCACGGCGCCAGCTACGGCGCCTGCCAATGCCCTAGATGTCCAATTTGCACGGCGTGCCAGAGACAACGGCAATTTTCCCCCGTCCATGCCCATGGCGCCACCAAAGGCAAAGAATTGCGGCAATGATGGCGCGCGATCGATTGCCGATGTGTTGCAGCCGGCGGGCCGCCTCCGCGAGCGGATCATATGGTTTGCCGCCAACGGCGCGACACCTTAAGGATGGCCGGAAATGGAGTGGGCTGCATGGAAACCGTTCTCTACCACCTGACCACCGTGGCGGTTCTCGCCGTAGTCATCGTGCTCATGCTCGGCCTGATCAACCTGTTCCGCGGCAAGAACCCGAACCTCAGCCAGAAGCTGATGCGCTGGCGCGTGGGTTTGCAGGCCGTTGCCATCGTGATCATAGTATTGTTTGCCCTGGTGCACTACGGGGTGTGAGCGAGGGCTGCAAGGCTGCGCTAATCTGCATCGGACCGCCACAGGACGAGGCGCATGGTAGTACTGAGCAAAATCTATACGAAGACGGGCGACAAGGGCACGACGGCGCTCGGCAGCGGCGAGCGGGTGGCGAAGCACTCGCTGCGTATCGCGGCCTACGGGACCGTTGATGAGACCAACGCGAGCATCGGCATGGTGCGCGTGCATCTGGGTTCCGCCGACCCCGCCGTCGACGACAAGCTGGTGCGCATCCAGAACGATCTGTTCGACCTCGGCGCCGACCTTTGCGTGCCCGATCGCGGCCAGAAGCTGGAATACGAGCCGCTGCGCATAACCGACGCCCAGGTGCAGCGGCTGGAAGCCGAGATCGACGAGATGAACAGCGAGCTGAAGCCGCTGCGCTCGTTCGTGCTTCCGGGCGGGTCTCCGGCGGCCGCGGCCCTGCATATGGCGCGCACCATTTCGCGGCGGGCCGAGCGGCTGATGGTGGAACTCGCGTCGGATCCCGGCGAGCCGGTGAGCGCGCCGGCTCTCAAGTATATCAATCGCTTGTCGGATTTCCTCTTCGTCGCCAGCCGGTATGTGAACGACCGTGGCAAAAGCGACGTGCTGTGGGTGCCGGGCCAGAATCGATAGTCAGAGTGTTTCGGGGGAAACGTGTTTATTCCGCTGCGTGACGAGAATTTTCTAAAAGATATTCCGTTTCAATATGTTACGGTATCGCTCATCATCATCAACGTGCTGGTCTACGCGCTCGAGGTGACGAGCCTCGACCATGCCGCCGTGGCCAGTTTCGCGGTCACGCCGGCCAAGCTGCTCGGCGTCGGCTCCAGCACCGTTACAGTCCCCGCCTCATACTTCGAATCGACGACGCTGCTCACCTACATGTTCTTCCATGCGGATGCATTTCATCTGCTCGGCAACATGCTTTTCCTGTGGGTGTTCGGTGACAATGTCGAAGATGCGCTGGGGCATGTGCGCTTCCTGTTTTTCTATCTCGCGTGCGGTGTCTTCGCCGGTTTGATGCACGCCTACATGATGCCCGACAGCGATCTGCCGCTGATCGGTGCGAGCGGGGCGGTGGCCGGCGTGATCGCCGCATATCTGATGCTGCATCCGCGCGTGAGCGTCTGGGTGCTCGCGTTCAAGATCATACCTTTGCGCATCACCGCGGCGCTGGCGCTCGGCGTGTGGATAGCGTTGCAGATCGTGATGGTGCTGATGCCGGACGGGAGCCCGACCGCCTGGTGGGCCCATATCGGCGGACTTATTGCCGGCGCCGCCCTCATCGTCTTCATGCGCCGGCCGGGCGTGCCGCTCTTCGACAAGGGTATTCGTCTGACCTGACCAAGCGCAGGCGAGCACGGTTAATGCTCGCTTCCGCGCCAAATAGTGTCAGTCAGGTTGAATTCGCGCCCAATTGACTTGCAATCGGCGCGCTCGTAGGGTCAGCCTTCGCACTTGCGATAAACAACAGAAGGCCAGCGGCAAGGGATTTTTTCGCGTAGTGAGCGTGGCTACGTCGCGCTGCACAACTGACCGAAACCCGGTGCCAGCAGGACCAATTCAGAACGCTTGGAGAGCCTACGGCATGAAGCTTTTGGTGCCGGTGAAAAGAGTCGTCGATTACAACGTCAAAATTCGCGTGAAGCCGGACGGCTCGGGCATCGATCTTGCCAACGTGAAGATGTCGATGAACCCCTTCGACGAAATCGCCGTCGAGGAGGCAGTCCGCCTCAAGGAAAAGGGCGTGGCCACCGAAGTGGTCGTCGTTTCCATCGGGCCGACGAAAGCCCAGGAAGTCATCCGCACAGCACTGGCAATCGGCGCCGACCGCGGAATCCTCATCGAGACGCCGGATCAGCCGATCGAGCCGCTTGCGGTGTCGAAGCTGCTCAAGAGCGTCGTCGAGGCTGAAAAGCCGGACATGGTGATCCTCGGCAAGCAGGCGATAGACGACGACTGCAATCAGACGGGTCAGATGCTCGCGGCGCTGCTCGGCTGGCCGCAGGGAACATTCGCCTCGAAGGTCGCCATCGACGGATCCAGCGTCGCTGTAACGCGCGAGGTCGACGGCGGTCTGGAGACGGTGAATCTCAAGCTTCCGGCGATCGTCACCACGGACCTGCGCCTCAACGAGCCGCGCTATCCGTCGCTACCGAACATCATGAAGGCAAAGAAGAAGCCGCTCGATACGAAGAAGCCCGAGGATTTCGGCGTCGACATCGCGCCGCGTCTGAAAGTTCTGAAGATCGCGGAGCCCGCCACGCGCAAAGCCGGCATCAAGGTCGGCAGCGTCGCCGAACTTGTTCAGAAGCTCAAGACCGAAGCCGGGGTGCTCTGATGGCTATTCTCGTACTGGCCGAGCACACCAACGATGCTCTGCTTCCCGCGACCTCGAAGGCGGTTGCCGCAGCGAAGGAAATTGGCGGGGACATCCATGTTCTCGTCGCCGGCCATAACGCGAAGGCCGCCGCCGACTCCGCTGCCAAGCTCGAGGGTGTAGCCAAGGTCCTGCACGCCGACGCGCCGCACCTCGAGCATCAGCTGGCCGAGGAAATGGCCGCGCTGATCAACTCGCTTGCCGGTGGCTACGACGTCATTCTTGCGCCCTCAACCACGACCGGCAAGAACATCGCGCCGCGCGTGGCCGCCGCGCTGGACGTCATGCAGATATCGGACATCACCAAGGTAGTTTCGCCGGATACGTTCGAGCGTCCCATCTACGCAGGTAATGCCATACAGACGGTTCAGTCGCCGGAAGCCAAGAAGGTGATCACTGTCCGCATCTCTGCCTTCCCGTCCGTCGGCGAAGGCGGTTCGGCGACGGTGGAGAGCGCTACGGTGCCGGCTGCTGTCGGTGCGTCCTCGTTCCAGGGCGCAGAGCTCACCAAGTCGGATCGTCCGGAGCTGTCGTCGGCCAGGATCATCATCTCGGGCGGCCGGGGTCTGCAGTCGGGCGAGAACTTCAAGAAGCTGCTCGAGCCGGTCGCCGACGCCATCGGCGCCGCCGTCGGCGCTTCCCGCGCAGCTGTCGATGCCGGTTATGTGCCGAACGACATGCAGGTGGGCCAGACCGGCAAGGTGGTGGCGCCTGATCTCTACATGGCGGTCGGCATCTCCGGCGCCATTCAGCATCTCGCGGGCATGAAGGACTCGAAGATCATCGTGGCGATCAACAAAGACGGTGAAGCCCCGATCTTCCAGGTGGCCGACTACGGTCTGGTGGCCGACCTGTTCCAGGCCTTGCCGGAGCTCGAGGCGGAGCTGAAGAAGGCCGGTTAGTTGCGCGCGGCGAAAGGGGCTCGGGGACAGAAGGATTTGCGATCATGAACGTGGCGGTCAAATCAGCATCGAAACCCAAAGGCGAGCACAAGCCCCCGCAGGTGATCAAGAAGGTCGGCGTTATCGGTGCCGGCCAGATGGGCACCGGCATCGCCCACGTCATCGCGCTGGGCGGCTATGACGTCGCTCTCAACGATCTCAAGAAAGAGACCGTCGAGGAATCCGTCCGCACCATCGAGAAGTATCTCAGCAAGCAGGCGGAAAAGGGCGCCATCGCGGAGAGCGATATCGCTCCGGCCCTGGAGCGCATCAGCTACGCGCCGAATTTCCAAGCCTTCGCCGACTGCGATCTGGTCATCGAAGCCGCTACCGAAGACGAGGCCGTAAAGCGCAAGATCTTCGCCGAGGTCTGCCCGAACCTGAACGAACGCGCCATGCTGGCGACCAACACGTCTTCGATCTCCATCACGCGCCTCGCCTCCACCACCGATCGTCCCGAGCACTTCATCGGGATGCACTTCATGAACCCCGTGCCGCTGATGGAGCTGGTCGAGCTCATTCGCGGTATCGCCACCGACGACGACATGTTCGCGGTCACCCGGCAGTTCGTCGAAAGCCTCAACAAGACCGTGGCGGTGAGCGAGGATTTCCCGGCCTTCATCGTCAATCGCATCCTGCTGCCGATGATCAACGAGGCCATCTACACCTTGTATGAAGGTGTCGGCACGGTCGAGGCGATCGACAAGGCGATGAAGCTCGGTGCCCACCATCCGATGGGACCGCTAGAGCTGGCGGACTTTATCGGCCTGGATACCTGTCTGTCCGTAATGCAGGTGCTGTACGAGGGCCTGTCGGATTCGAAATACCGCCCGTGTCCGCTGCTGGTGAAGTACGTCGAGGCGGGGTGGCTCGGCCGCAAGACACAGCGCGGCTTCTACGACTATCGCGGCGAGAAGCCGGTTCCCACGCGGTAAGCTGAATTCAGAACGTCACGGCTTCTTTTCGCCGAGCGGCGAGAGGAACTCTGCAAGATCGTCGGTCGCGTGATCGACGTGCCCCGGTAGCGTTTTCCACTTACGGATCTGCGCCTGCGCCGGGTGGTCCATGTAGTCGGAATGGACCAACACGGTCGTCATTCCCAACGCATGCGCCGCTTCAAGATTGTGCGGCATATCCTCGAACATCGCAGCTTCGCTCGGCGCTACGCCATGGCGGTCCGTCATGCGCTTGAATGCATCGGGCGACGGCTTGGCAATGAATTCGCAGGCCGCGATATCGCAGATGTCTTCCATCAGATGCAGCACGCCGAGCTTCTCGGCGACGCGTTCGGCATGCCGGCGCGAGCCGTTGGTGAAGATAATGCGGCGGCCGGGCAGCGCGCTCAGAGCTTCGGCCAGTTGGGGTGCTGTGGCCAGCGGCGCTAGATCAATGTCGTGCACGTATTCCAGGAAATCGGCCGGATCGATCTTGTGCAGCTTGATCAGGCCGGTGAGCGTCGTCCCGTAGTCGTGGTAGTAGCGCTTCTGCAGATAGCGCGCGTGCTCGATGGGCAAGTCCAGCAGCTTGGCGATGAACGAGCCCATCCGCTGGTCGACTTCGGCGAAGAGGTTGCAGGTCGACGGGTAGAGGGTGTTGTCCAGGTCGAACACCCAGACGCGCGTCGCATCGAAGAGGCGGCGCTGGACATCCGGCGCCGGGCCTAGCTGCAGCACCGACGCTCGCGCACCGGCCTTGCTGGCACGGCTGCCGCTCATGCGCCGGCTTTCGCCTTGCGGCGGGCGCTGCCGAGGAGCGTGCCGACGCCGTGCGCGGTGAACAGTTCCAGCAGCACGCAATGAGGCACACGCCCGTCGATGACGACGACGGCCTCGACGCCGGCTTCGACCACCTCGATGCAGCCCTCGACCTTGGGGATCATGCCGCCGGTGATGACGCCCTGCTTGATGAGCTGGCGCGCCTCCTCGATGGTGAGATCGGGGATGAGCTGTT
>JAESGM010001015.1_pt1 | contig 11420 bp, 8 predicted proteins | sample 9269721 | NCBI WGS metagenome assembly JAESGM01 (sample SAMN15720920, study PRJNA650825) | algae metagenome | isolation source: Komarekiella atlantica HA4396-MV6 and co-occurring heterotrophs from... | place: USA: Theobald House, Kauai, HI | collected 2009-07-29 | reverse complement strand
AAGCCTGCATCGCCAGGGCCGGCGTCGGCTTCATGTTCGCGCCGACGCATCACGCCTCGATGCGCCATGTCGCGCCGGTTCGCACGGAACTCGGCACGCGCACGATCTTCAACCTGCTCGGGCCGCTCTCGAACCCGGCCGGCGTGAAGAAGCAGTTGATCGGCGCGTTCTCCGAGACCTGGCTGGAACCTATGGTGACGGTGCTGGCCTCGCTCGGCTCGACCCGGATATGGGCCGTGCACGGCTCCGACGGGCTCGACGAGATCACCACCACCGGCCCGACGCGCGTCGTCTCGCTGGAGAACGGCAAGATCGAAAGCTTCCAGATCAGCCCGGACGATGTCGGGCTGGCGCGCGCCAAGCCTGAGGATCTGCGCGGCGGCGAGCCGGCTCAGAACGCGGCCGCGCTGACGGCGGTGCTGGATGGCGACAAGACCGCCTTCCGCGACATCGCCGCCTTCAATGCGGGCGCTGCGCTGCTCGTCGCGGGCAAGGCGGGCGATCTGCGCGACGGGCTGGCGCAAGCGCAAGCCGCGCTCGATTCCGGACGCGCCAAGGCTGCGCTGGCGGCGCTCGTTTCGGCCTCGAACGCGTGAGGCCGGGATGAACGACATTCTCGCCCGGATCGAGACCTACAAGCGCCAGGAGATCGCCGCCGCCAAGGACGCGATCCCTCAGGCGGAGATCGAAATCCTCGCGCATACGGCATCTCCGCCCAAGGGGTTCGCGGCCGCGCTCGCGGTGAAGCATGCGGACGGCAAGCCGGCGCTGATCGCGGAGATCAAGAAGGCGAGTCCGTCCAAGGGGCTGATCCGCGCCGATTTCGACCCGCCCGCTCTGGCGCGGGCCTATGCCGATGGCGGCGCGGCTTGCCTGTCCGTGCTGACCGACGGGCCGTCCTTCCAGGGCAGGCCGGAGTTCCTGATGCAGGCGCGCGAGGCTAGCGGCCTGCCCTGCCTGCGGAAGGATTTTCTCTACGACGCCTATCAGGTCTTCGAGGCGCGGGCCTGGGGCGCCGACTGCATCCTGATCATCATGGCCGGCGTCGACGACGCGACCGCGCGGGCGCTGAACGAAACGGCGCTGGAACTCGGAATGGACGTTCTGGTCGAGGTTCATGACGAGGCCGAACTCGACAGGGCGCTGCCGCTGGGGGCGAAACTGCTCGGAATCAACAACCGCGACCTGCGCAGCTTCGCGGTCGATCTCGCCGTGACCGAGCGGCTCAGCTCCCGTGTGCCGGCCGACCGCGTCATCGTCGGCGAGAGCGGCATTTTCGCCCATGACGACATCGCAAGGCTCGCGCGCTGCGGCGTCAACACGTTTCTCGTGGGCGAGAGCCTGATGCGGCAGGACGACGTCGCGGCCGCGACCCGCCGGTTGCTGAGCGGCCCGGCGCAGGAGGACGCGGCGTGAGCGGACTGAGCCATCTCGACGCCCGGGGCCAGGCGCATATGGTCGATGTCGGCGGCAAGGCCGAGACGGACCGCATGGCGATTGCCGAGGGCTGCGTCGTGATGGCGGCGCAGACGCTCGCCATCGTGCGCGCGGGCGACGCGAGGAAGGGCGACGTGCTGGGCACGGCGCGTCTCGCCGGCATCATGGCCGCCAAGCGCACGCATGAGCTGATTCCCCTCTGCCACCCGCTGCTGATCAGCAAGATCGCCGTCGAGCTCGACATCGACGAGGGGCTGCCCGGCGTGCGCGTGCGGGCTGAGGTGAAGATGAAGGGCCAGACCGGCGTCGAGATGGAGGCGCTGACCGCCGTCTCGGTCGCCTGCCTGACCGTCTACGACATGGTCAAGGCGGTCGATCGCGGCATGCGGATCGACGGCATCAGGCTGCTGCACAAATCCGGCGGCAAGTCCGGCCTCTTCGAGGCCGATTCCCCCGCAGCGGAGACAGCCTGATGGCTCTGACGCCGGTGAAGGTCGCGCTCAGGGCGCTGCTGGACAGCGTGCCCGGCCCGATGCCCGCCGAGACCTTCCCGCTTTTGCAATGCGCGGGCCGCGTTCTGGCGCAGGACATCACCGCGCTCCGCACGCAGCCGCCCTTCGCCAATTCCGCCATGGACGGATACGCCGTCCGGGCGGACGATCTCTTGCCGGCAAATGAACTGCGCGTGATCGGCGAATCGGCGGCGGGCCGCGCTTATGCCGGATCCCTCGGCGCCGGCGAGGCGGTGCGCATTTTCACCGGCGCGCCGATCCCCGACGGCGCCGACACGATCCTGATCCAGGAGAACGCCGACAGGGTGGGCGGCGCGACGATCAGGGTTCGCGAAGGCGCGGCCAAAGGGCGTTTCATCCGGCCGGCCGGGCTCGATTTCAGCGAGGGCGACGCCCTGCTGCCCGCCGGCCGCGCGCTCGACAGCGCGGCGCTGGGCCTCGCCGCCGCGGCCGGCCATCCCTCGCTGTCGGTGCGGGCCAAGCCGCTGGTCGCGATCCTCGCCACCGGCGACGAACTCGTCCCGCCCGGCGAGCCCGTCGGTCCCGACCAGATCGTGGCGTCCAACAGCTTCGCGCTCGCCGCGATCGTCGAGGCGGCCGGCGGCACGGTGCTGGATCTCGGCATCGCGCGCGACAACCATGCCGATCTCGCCGAGCGGATCGGCCGCGCCAAAAGCGCGGACGCCGACGTGCTGATCACGCTGGGCGGCGCGTCGGTCGGCGCGCACGACCTCGTCCAGGAGGCGCTGACGCGCGCCGGCATGGAACTCGGCTTCTGGAAGATCGCGATGCGGCCGGGCAAGCCGATGATGATGGGCCGACTCGGGCGGATGGTCGCCGTCGGCCTGCCGGGCAACCCGGTCTCGTCGATCGTCTGCGGACACCTCTTCGTGGTCCCGCTGATCGAGGCGCTGCTCGGACTGCCCGAGCCCGACCGCGACCGGAGCGAGCCTGGCATAGCCGGCATCGATATGCCGGCTAACGATGAGCGCGAGGATTATCTGCGCTCCGATCTCGTTCATTCCACGGCCGGCTGGATCGCCACGCCGTTCCCGCGCCAGGATTCATCGATGCTGGGCACCCTCGCCAAGGCGAGGGCGCTGACGATCCGCCCGCCATTCGCGGAGCCGGCAAAACAAGGCGATCCCTGCCGGATCATTCGGCTGCGCTGAGGGCGCTTGCGGAACACAACACGAACGTGTATCATGTTCGTGATTTGTTTCGACTTTGCGCCTCGGGCGCGCCGGCGGGAACCATGCTGACACGCAAACAGTTCGAACTGCTCCGCTTCATCCATGAGCGCCTGCGCGAAAGCGGCGTGCCGCCCTCCTTCGACGAGATGAAGGATGCGCTCGACCTCAAGTCGAAATCGGGCATCCACCGGCTGATCATGGCGCTGGAGGAGCGCGGCTTCATCCGCCGCCTGCCGAACCGGGCCAGGGCGCTGGAGGTGATCAAGCTGCCAGACGGCGTGGCCGGCGCGCAGGCGCCGCGCGGTCGCTTCAATCCGTCCGTCGTCCAGGGCGGGCTCGGCAAGGTCAGGCCTGCGAACAACCCGCCCGAGGAGGATGCGCGCGCGACGATCGCGATCCCGGTGATGGGGCGGATCGCGGCCGGCACGCCGGTCTCGGCGATCCAGAGCCGCAGCCACAACGTCTCGCTGCCGGCAGACATGCTCGGCGCGGGCGAACACTACGCGCTCGAAGTGCGGGGCGATTCGATGGTGGAGGCCGGCATTCTCGACGGCGACACCGTCGTCATCCGCAAGCAGGACACCGCCAACACCGGCGACATCATCGTCGCCCTGATCGACGACGAGGAGGCGACGCTGAAGCGCCTGCGCAAGCGCGGCTCGTCGATCGCGCTGGAGGCGGCCAATCCGGCCTACGAGACCCGCGTGCTCGGTCCCGACCGCGTCAAGATCCAGGGCCGGCTCGTCAACCTGATGCGGCGCTACTAGAGCCTTCTGATTTCGCTTGGAAGCACGCCGTCATCCTGGGCGAGCGAAGCTCGTCCCGGGATCCATCGTAGGGCGCCGACAGTCCTCTATGATGATCCCGGAGTTGCGCCGCTTCGCGGCTTGTCCAGGATGACGCGGCGTTTCCAGTGAGAATCATCAAGCTCCAGGGGAATTTTCTAGAGTCGGTCGACGGCTTCGTCGTCTGGCGGCGGCGGCTGTTGCTGAGCCGGCGTGGCGGGGGCTGCGGCTTGCGGCCTGCGTGGGTGCCACGGGCGACCGTCCTCGCCGCTTTCGGCGCCAAGCCTGCGCCAGGGCTGCTGGCCGGGCAGGATCGCGTTCGAGCGCATAAGGGCCGTCGCGCCGTCGCGGCTCAGCGCCATGCGGTCGATCAGCATGGCCTTGCAGGGTGCGCTCCATGGAATCGGCGTCACCACGAGGTCGGCGCGACGGCAATCTTCTATCAGAGCGAGGCGGTCGCGGACGAATGACACGCTGCGGCCGTCGGCCGTGACGACGACGCAGCCCTGCCCGTCGCAGGCCGCGCCGTCGCGCAGGCCTGGATCGGTGGGCTTGCGGCTGTCGCCATCGGCGTTCAGCCATTGCTGCAGCACGAAGTCGCTCGGCCTGCCGGCGACGACGAGACGTCCGTCCTTGCCGCGGACCGCAATGCCGGAGCCGCTGCGCTCGATCAGGATCTCGGGCCGTTCCGGCTTGGCCGCGACGGCCACTCCCGTCATCAGCGGCAGAATGGCGAGCAGGCGCAGCCTCGTCGTCCACAGCGTCGCCCAGAGCAGCGCCAGGGCAAAGCATGTCAGCGCCGGCGCTCCGAAGGCCGGCACCACCAGCGTCGAATGGTCGATGCTCGCGACCCAGTTCGCCAGTTTCAGCACGGCGTCGGAGGCCAGCCCCATCAGCGCCCAGGCCGGCCAGTCGAGCCCGAAGGGATAGGCCAGCACGCCGAAGACCGCCGCCGGCATCACGAAGAGCGAGACGAAGGGAAGCGCCAGCGCGTTGCCGAGCAGGCCGAACGGGTTGAAGGTCTGGAAATGATAGGCCCCGAAGGGCGCGGTCGCTGCGGTCGCGAGCAGCGTCGTCACGACGATGCCGATCGCGGCGATCCAGATCGTCCGCAGCGGCCAGGGCAGCAGGGAGAGCGGCTGCGAGCGGTCCCTGCCCTCCCAGCGCTCGGCGAAGGCGACCAGCGCCGCCACCGCGCCAAACGACATCTGGAAGCTCGGGCCGAGCAGCGCCTCGGGCTCGCGCAGCAGCACGATGATGGCGGCGATCGCGAGATTGCGCATGCTCAGCGCCGGCCGGTCGACCAGGATCGCCCCCAGCATGATCAGCGTCATGATCAGCGAGCGCACGGTCGCGACCTCCGCGCCGGAGAAGACGCAATAGGCGGTGGCGCCGGCCATCGCCGCCAACGCAGCGAGCTTCTTGACCGGCCAGCGCAGGGCGAGCGTCTTCGACATGGCCAGCAGCGCCCGCACCAGCCAGAAGATCGTGCCGGCCGCGAGCACCATGTGCAGCCCCGAGATCGAGACGATGTGATAGATGCCCGCCGCGCGCAGGTCGGCATTGGTCGCCTCGGTGATCAGGCCGCGCTTGCCCGTCACCAGCGCCGCCGCCATCGCGCCGGCCTGCCCGCCGCCGATCCCGGCGATTCGCTCCGTCAGCGCGTTGCGGGCGCGGTCGACCGTGACGGCGGTCGCGAGGCCCGGCGGCGGCGGATGCGGCGGCGGGGTCAGGGTGATCTTGCCGCTGACGCTGCCGACGGCGCCGAGGCCCCGGAAGAAGGCGTCGCGCCCGAAATCGTAGCCGCCCGGTCGGGCGGGTCCCGGCGGCGGCAGCAGGCGGGCAACGGCGGAGACGTGATCGCCGGGCGCCACCGACCCCGCCCTGATGTTCACGCGCACGCGCTTCGGCTGCCGGGCCGGCTCGACGCCGGCGATGCCGGTGACCAGCAGGACGAGCCGCGCGCCCGCGTCCCGCGCCTCGACCGATTCGACGAACCCGGTCACGATGCCGACGCGGGGCCGATCGAGCACCGGCGCCGCGATCGTGGCAGTCCGCCAGGTCGCGGCGGCGAAGCCGGCGAATATCGCGGCGAGCGCGATGCAGGCGAGGACGGCGAGCCGTCTGTTGCGGAGGAGGAACGCGGCGGCTCCCGCCACCGCGAAGCCGATGAGAGGCGCAGCCAGCGCCGGCTCACGGTCGGCGGCGAAATAGAGCAGGATGCCCAGCCCCATCATCACCGGCAGCCAGAGGAACAGCCGGCGGCGTTCGGCTTCGGCCTCCAGCGCGGCGCGCAAGAGACGGCCGGCGTCCAGGAGCCGGAGCGAGAGGGCGACGCCGCGCAATCGCGCAGCCTGCGGCCAGGCCAGCGCGGCGGCCGCTTGCGCGGCGTGCGATCTCGACTGGCCTTCGGGAGCCTGGCGCATGCGGCCGTCCCCGGGCGCCGACGGTTGGAGAGGTAGAGCTTAACGTTGCCGGGCGAGCCATGTTACAGGGGCCGCGCCGGATGTCATGCCGTCTCCGGTCGAATTCGATTCCGTCCCTTTGCGGGCGTCATTCCAGAGGGCCGGCAGTCGAAAAGCCGGCCGGAGCCTTGCCTTTCATGAGCGATGCCGTCGTCACGCGCTTTGCCCCCTCGCCCACCGGCTTCCTGCATATCGGCGGGGCGCGCACGGCGCTGTTCAACTGGCTCTATGCCCGCCGGCATGGCGGCAAGATGCTGTTGCGCATCGAGGATACCGATCGCGAGCGCTCGACGGAACCCGCGATCGCGGCGATTCTCGACGGGCTGAGCTGGCTCGGGCTCGATTGGGACGGCGACACGGTCTACCAGTTCGCGCGCGCCGAGCGGCATCGCGAGGTCGCTCTCCAGATGCTGGCCTCGGGCAACGCCTATCGCTGCTATGCGACGCCCGCCGAACTCGACGAGATGCGCGAGAAGGCCAAGGCCGAGGGCCGGCCGATGAAATATGACGGGCGCTGGCGCGATCGCGATCCGGCAACCGCGCCCGACGGCGTGAAGCCGGTCATCCGCCTGCGCGCGCAGCAGAGCGGCGAAACGGTCGTCGAGGACGAGGTGCAGGGCCGCGTGGTGTGGCAGAACGAGAACCTCGACGATCTCGTGCTGCTGCGCTCGGACGGCAACCCGACCTACATGCTCGCCGTGGTGGTCGACGACCACGACATGGGCGTCACCCATGTCATCCGCGGCGACGACCACCTGACCAACGCCGCGCGCCAGACCCAGATCTATCAGGCGATGGGCTGGCGGGTGCCGAGCATGTCGCACATCCCGCTGATCCATGGCGCGGACGGGGCGAAGCTGTCCAAGCGCCACGGCGCGCTCGGCGTGGATGCCTATCGCTCGATGGGCTATCTCCCGGCGGCGCTGCGAAACTATCTGCTGCGGCTGGGCTGGAGCCATGGTGACCAGGAGGTTTTTTCGACGCAGGAGATGACCGGGCTGTTCAACCTCTCCTCGATCGGCCGCTCGGCCGCGCGCTTCGACTACGCCAAGCTGGAGAGCCTGAACGGGCTCTATATGCGCCAGTCCGACGATCGCGAACTGCTGGCGGCGCTGAAGGTCATCCTGCCGGAGATCGGCCCGGCGCGCGGAATTTCGGGCGCGATGTCGCCCGAACTGGAAGCGCGCTTCCTCGCCGCCATGCCGGGGCTGAAGGAACGCGCCAAGACGCTGATCGAACTGCTCGACTCGGCCTATTACCTCTACGCCGCCCGCCCGCTCCAGCTCGACGCCAAGGCGGCGGCGCTTCTCGACGAGCCCGGCCGGCAGCGGCTGCCGGGGCTCGCGGCCAGGCTTTCGGCGGTCGACGACTGGTCGCTGGAGGCGCTGGAGGCGGCCGTGCGCGGTTTTGCCGAGGAGCATGGCCTCAAGCTCGGCCAGGCGGCGCAGCCTCTTCGCGCCGCCCTGACCGGGCGGGCGATGTCGCCGGGACTTTTCGACGTGATGGCGGTGCTCGGGCGCGAGGAAACTCTTGCTCGCCTCTCCGACCAGAGCTGAGCAATCGACGACGTGATCGCCTTTCGGCTCGGTTGAACCGCTATCGCAAATGGTCTAGTGACGCCTCATGTGAACGCGCCCGCCACCCGGCGGGACGGGCACGAATATTGCTTGATTATCAGTCGGATGCACCTGTCTTCCCGTCCGTATGCGCATTTGCCGTTCCGTCACGTGGCCGTCGCTTCAGGCCCCTCCAATGACGGCTATGTCTCCTGCACAGCCACTGGGCGCCGAGGCCGGCAGGACGGCGACTGACGAGCAGCGAGCCTGAAAGGATCGGTTTCGATGAGCGGAAACAACGGACAGCTCCAGGTCGGCGACAAGACCGTCGAGATGGCGATCAAGAAGGGCTCGATCGGCCCTTCCGTCATCGACATCGCCAAGCTCTACGCGCAGACCGGCATGTTCACCTATGATCCGGGCTTTACCTCGACGGCGAGCTGCGAGTCTCAGATCACCTATATCGACGGCGACGAGGGCGTGCTGCTCTATCGCGGCTACCCGATCGAGCAGCTGGCCGAGCATGGCGACTTCCTCGAGACCTGCTACCTGCTGCTCGAAGGCGAATTGCCGACCGCAGCCCAGAAGGCGGATTTCGACTACCGCGTAACGCGCCACACCATGGTGCACGAGCAGATGGCCCGGTTCTTCCAGGGCTTCCGCCGCGACGCGCATCCGATGGCCGTCATGGTCGGGTCGATCGGCGCGATGTCGGCGTTCTATCACGACTCGACGGACATCTCCGATCCGCATCAGCGCATGGTCGCCTCGATGCGGATGATCGCGAAGATGCCGACGCTGGCGGCGATGGCCTACAAATACACGATCGGCCAGCCCTTCGTGTATCCGCTGAACTCGCTCGACTACACCTCGAATTTCCTGCGGATGTGCTTTGCGGTGCCGGCGGAGGACTACAAGGTCAATCCGGTGCTCTCGCGCGCGCTCGACCGCATCTTCATCCTCCATGCCGACCATGAGCAGAACGCGTCGACCTCGACGGTCCGGCTCGCGGGCTCGTCGGGAGCGAACCCCTTCGCCTGCATCGCGGCCGGCACGGCCTGCCTCTGGGGCCCTGCCCATGGCGGCGCCAACGAGGCGGCGCTGCAGATGCTGCAGGAGATCGGCTCAGTCGAGAACATTCCGAAGTTCATCGCCAAGGCGAAGGACAAGAACGACCCGTTCCGCCTGATGGGCTTCGGACACCGCGTCTACAAGAACTACGATCCGCGCGCCAAGATCATGCAGAAGACCACGCATGAGGTTTTGGCCGAGCTCGGCATCAAGGACGACCCGCTGCTCGACGTGGCGATGGAGCTGGAGCGCATCGCGCTGCACGACGAATACTTCATCGAGAAGAAGCTCTATCCGAACATCGATTTCTATTCGGGCATCACCCTGAAGGCGATGGGCTTCCCGACCTCGATGTTCACGGCGCTGTTCGCGCTGGCGCGGACCGTCGGCTGGATCGCGCAGTGGAAGGAGATGATCGAGGATCCGTCCCAGCGCATCGGCCGTCCGCGCCAGCTCTACACCGGCGCGCCGCAAAGGGACTACACGCCGATCGGCCGGCGCTGAGGCTGCATCGCGCCTCGACCACGGAGTAACGAAGCCGCGGCCGAGGCCGCGGCTTTTTTGTGCGCGGCGTTCAGCCCTGCGCCGGGCGGTCGAGCAGGGCAAGCGCCGCCGACACCGCGTTGCCGGCAGGGCTCAGGCCTGCCGCCGCCATGATCGCCTCGACCTCGGCGAAGCCGGCAAGCTGGCTGTCGCGGGCCGGCCCATCCGCCAGCGCCGCCAGCAGATGGCTGGACAGCGCTTCGGCCGTGGCCGTCTCCTGGATGAACTCCGGAACGACGCTGCGGCCGAGAATCAGGTTCGGCAGGATTACGCTGGGCAGGGTGATCAGGCGTCTGGCGATGGCCGCCTCCCACATCGCGCCGCGATAGGCCGCGACCGTCGGCACCTGCGCCAGCGCGAGTTCCAGCGTCACAGTACCCGACGCCGCCAGCGCGGCGCGCGCCGAGCGGAAGGCGGCGAGCTTGGCCGCCTCGCCAGTCACGATCTCCGGCCTGACCGGCCATCGCGCCGTGATCTCTCCAATATGCGTCGCCAGATGGGGGACCGCCGGCAGGACAAAGCTCGCGCGTGGCAGGGCCGAGGCGACCTTGCCGACCGCATCGCCGAACACCGGCATCAGATGGTCGATTTCCGAGCGCCGGCTGCCAGGCAGGATCAGGACGAGAGGCTTGTCCGAGTCGGCTCGCCGGGCGGCCTCGACAGCGTCGGGCCTCATCTCGCCGAGCCGCTCCAGCAAGGGATGACCGACATAGATGGTTTCCGGCCCATGCAGCCGCGCCAGCGCCGCCGGCTCGAAGGGCAGCAAGGCGAGGATGCGGTCGACATGCGGCGCCATCCGCTTCGCCCGGCCCGGCCGCCACGCCCAGACGCTGGGGCAGACCCAGTGGACGATCGGAATGGACGGCACGCGCCTGCGCAGCTTCCTGGCCACCCGCAGCGAGAAGTCCGGCGCGTCGATCGTCAGCAGCAGGTCCGGGGCGTAGGCCTCGATACCCCGCGCCGCATCCTCCATCCGGCGCAGCAGCAGGGGCAACCGGGCGATGACAGGGCCAAACCCCATCACCGCGATGTCGGATTGGGGAAACAGGGACGCAAGCCCGGCCTCGATCAGCCCCTGCCCGCCGACGCCTGCCATCATCAACTCCCTCTCGCCGAGCCGCTGCCGCAGCGCTTCGACGAAGCGGATGGCCAGCGCATCGCCCGAGGCCTCGCCCGCGACGATCGCCAGCCGGAAGGGGCAGGTCACGCCACGCCCTCGATGAAGAGGCCCTGCCGATCGGCCTGCGCCCCAAGCGCGCCCGCATCGCCGACCAGAACCTGCCCGGCCCGCAGGCCGATGCCGGCGAGGCCCGCCTCCTGGATTCGACCGAGCGTCCGGATCCCGATCGCCGGCATGTCGACACGCAGGTCCTGGCCGTGTTTTGGCGCCTTGACGAGGACGCCGTCGCCCTTGGCGAGCTTGAGCCGGCCCGAGGCGACCATATCGGCGACGCGCGCGATCATCGCGTCGGTGCCCTCGGCCGCCTCGATCGCGACGACGCGGTGGTCGGCCAGGACGGCCGCCTGCCCGACATCGAATGGCGACAACGCCGCCAGAAGCGAAAAGCCGCGCTGGATCAAGGCCTTCTGGTCGGCTGTCGCAGTGCGGCGACCGAGAGGGCCCGGCTGCGCCGTCAGCCCCGGCGCAATCGCGGCCGGGCCATGGACGCGAAAACCCTGGTCCTCGAAGAAGCCGACCACGCCGCGCAGCAGGTGGTCGTCGCCGCCTTGGAAGGCGCGGGCGAAATGCGGCAGGTACTTCAGCGTCGAGGCCTCCGGCCGCAACGCGCCGAAACTCGGCCGCGGCAACGAGCCGAGCATGACGATGTCGCCGATCTCGCGCCGGCGCAGAACCTCG
>JAESGM010001014.1_pt1 | contig 11458 bp, 9 predicted proteins | sample 9269721 | NCBI WGS metagenome assembly JAESGM01 (sample SAMN15720920, study PRJNA650825) | algae metagenome | isolation source: Komarekiella atlantica HA4396-MV6 and co-occurring heterotrophs from... | place: USA: Theobald House, Kauai, HI | collected 2009-07-29 | reverse complement strand
TTCACCGTCGCCCGCGGCGACAGGATCGAGGAGGTCGGCTTGACCGCGAAGCGCGCGACGATCGGCTGGCCGGTCGAGATGCCGCCGAGGACGCCGCCCGCATGGTTCGACAGGAACAGCGGCTTGCCGTCATTGCCCGCGCGCATCTCGTCGGCATTCTCCTCGCCCGAGAGTTCGGCCGCGCCGAAGCCGTCGCCGATCTCGACGCCCTTGACCGCGTTGATGCTCATCAGCGCCGCGGCGATCTCGGCGTCGAGTTTGCCATAGATCGGCGCACCCAGGCCCGCCGGCACACCCTCGGCGACGATCTCCAGCACCGCGCCGATCGAGGAGCCGGACTTGCGGATGCCGTCGAGATAATCGGCGAAGCGCTCGGCCGCCTTGGCATCCGGGCAGAAGAACGGGTTGTTGCCGACCTCGTCCCAGTCCCAGTTGCCGCGATCGATCTTGTGCGGGCCCATCTGTACGAGGGCGCCGCGCACGAACATGCCCGGCACGACCTTGCGGGCGATCGCCCCGGCCGCGACCCGCATCGCCGTCTCGCGGGCCGAGGAGCGGCCGCCGCCGCGATAGTCGCGAATGCCGTACTTCACGTCATAGGTGAAGTCGGCATGGCCGGGCCGGTACTTGTCCTTGATCTCGGAATAATCCTTCGAGCGCTGGTCGACATTGTCGATCATCAGGCCGATCGAGGTGCCCGTCGTGACCTGCTCGCCATCGCTCTCGCGCGCGAAGACGCCGGAGACGATGCGGACCTGGTCCGGCTCCTGGCGCTGGGTCGTGTAGCGCGACTGGCCAGGCCGGCGCTTGTCGAGGTCGCGCTGGATCTCGGCCTCGCTCAACGGAATCAGCGGCGGGCAGCCGTCGACGACACAGCCGATCGCTGGACCATGGCTCTCGCCGAAGGTGGTGACGCGGAAGAGATGGCCGAAAGTGTTGTGCGACATGAGAGCCCGAAACCTTGCTGGAATGGCTCATAAGCCGGATCGCCGCGGCGCGAAACCCTGCCCTGCCGGGATCACCCGCCCTCCCAGGATTGACAGGCTGGGCGCAGCAAGGCTTCTAGCGCCCATGCGACGCAAGGGCTGCATCCTCCTGCGCTCCTGGCGCCCCGGGAGCGTCATCATCGCGGGCACCTAGCCCCGAGCCGGCGAGAAGCGCCGCTCGGGGATCGTGGCGTTGGCCCGGCCACGGTGTACGCTGCAGCGGCATCGCAACAGGTCCAATCAGCATCCGACCGGACAGGCCCGCAAGGCTTCGCCTGCGCACGCCGCCGCTCGTTCCCTAGCTGTGCCCCCACGGGCGCCCGGCAGCCCGCGCTGCCGTCCGGAAGCGATCATGTCCAGACATCCCGGCCCGGGCCCGGCGCCCGTCAGCCTCGCGCGCGCCCTCTCCAAGCTCGGCTATTGTTCGCGCACCCAGGCGGAGCAATTGATTGCCGAAGGCCGTGTCCGCGTCGACGGGCGACTTGCCCACAATCCGTCCCTGCGGCTGCAGATCGGCCGCGCTCGCATCGCCGTCGATGGCGAACCGGTCACCGCCGAGCAGCGCATCTACCTGATGCTCAACAAGCCGCGCGGCATGCTGACGACGCGGCACGATCCGCAGGGGCGCCCCACGATCTACGTCTGCCTCGACGGCATCGAGCTCCCTTTCGTCGCTCCGGTCGGCCGGCTCGACCAAGCGAGCGAGGGCCTGCTGCTCCTGAGCAACGACAGCCGCTGGGCGCAAACCATCCTCGACCCGGCCTCGGGCGTCGAGAAAACCTACCATGTCCAGATCGACAGAGTGCCGGACGAGGCGATGATGCAGCGCCTGCGGACCGGCACCGTCGACGATGGCGAAAGGCTGACGACCAAGGCGGCGAGCCTGCTCCGTCATGGCCAGCGCAATGCCTGGGTCGAGATGGTGATCGACGAGGGCCGCAACCGGCAGATCCGGCGGATCGTCGAGGCCGCGGGCGCTGGGGTGCTGCGTCTCGTCCGCGTCGGCATCGGCGCGCTGGCGCTCGGCGAGCTGGCAAAGGGTGCGGTCCGCCCGCTGCAGCCGACCGAGATCGGGCTGCCGCTGCAGAACGAACATCGCCACGCCGCCGGGTGACGGCGCGCCCTAGTGCCCGGCCGCCGGCACCGCCGGCGCGCCTTCCCAGCGTGTGTTCGCCGGCAGGTTCTCGCCCTTCATGATCACGGTGAGCAGGCCGATCTGGGCGTAGTCGCCGACATGGGTGTCGTAGAGCACCGTCGCCCCGGCGCCGACGCAGACGCCCTTGCCGAGCGTGACCCTGCCGACCTTCATCACCCGGTCCTCGTAGAGATGGGTCTGCAGGGCCGAATGGGCGTTGACGGTGCAGAAGTCGCCGACCTTGATGCAGTCGAACTCGGTGATATCCGTCGAGTCGAGCCAGACGCCCTGCCCGTACTGCGCCCCGAACAGGCGCAGGAACCAGGGCAGGAACGGCGTGCCGCGCAGATAGTCGAACAGCACCTTGCCGCCGAGGCCCCAGTACAGCACCGCGACCGCCTCGGTCCGCATCGCCCAGAACGACCACATCGGCTTCATCACCGGCTTGTAGACGCCCATCAGCAGCCATTTCATCAGGGCGCAGATCAGCGCCTGGGTGATGGCGATCAGCACTGCGCAGCCCATGAAGGCGAGCGCTAGGCCGGTCCAGTCACGGTCGAAGATCTTCTGCTGCAGCACGAGATCGACCGCGAGCGTGCCGAAGGTGATGAACAGCATCGCCGGGAAGGAGGTATGCAGCGCCTCGAAGGCGGCGCGCGCCAGCTGCTTGCCCCGCGAGGGCTTGTAGGTCCAGTCGGCGCCGAGATCGACCTTCTGCCGCGTCGGCAGCTTGATCGGCGGCGAGCCGAACCAGGTGTCGCCAACGCTCATCAGCTCGTTCGCCGGCGGCTTCGACTTGATGCCGATCAGCACCTTGTCGGGAATGATCGCGCCCGGCGGCACCACGGCGTCATTGCCGACGAAGACCTGCTCGCCGGTACGGGTCATGTCGAGGCGCATATAGCCCCGTCGCAGGTCCTCGTCGCCGAAGATCACCTCGTCGGCGATGAAGTTTCCGGCGCCGATCCCGGTGATGTCGTAGCGGCCGGAGAGATTGGTCGAGATCTCGGCGCCGTTGCCGATGCTGGCGCCCATCATCCGGTACCAGAAGCGCATGTAGATCGTCGCGAACAGCGAGGAGAGCGTCTCCAGCGTCACCTCGGTCGCCAGCGCTACCGTCCATTTGCGGGCATAGAAGCCGGAATGGATCGAATAGGAGCCGGAGGAAACGCGCGGCAGGATCGCCCAGCGCAGCGCGCAGATCAGGAAGACCGTGATGCTGATGAGGCCGATCGCCGTCGGCCAGGTCAGGATCGGCAGGTACCAGAGATAGCTGAGGTCGGACCAGGTCGCGACCCAGTTGTCTATTCTGTCGAACAGCCAGAAGGCCGGGAAGATCGGCAGCAGGCTGATCGGCGGCAGCACGATCAGCATGACCACGTAGAACAGCGTCATCGCCGCCCGCCGCCCGGCGCTCGCCTCGGCTTGCGGCGGCAGGGCCTCGAGATCGACCATGCCGGTCTTGCGTGCCGGCGAACCGTCCCAGATCTCGGCCGCGCCGATGTTCGCACCTGGCGCGATCGCGGTGAGGTCGCCGATCTCGGCGTGGTCACCGACAGTGCAACCATGGCCGAACACGACGGAGGACCCGGCATAGACGTCCTTGCCGATCGTGATCCGGCCGATGATGAAGTCGGCGCCAATCGCCTCGGCATTGGCGAAGGTGGTCTTCGAGCCCAGCGTCGTGCCATCGCCGAGCGTGACCAGATCGACCGCGCCGGCCTCGTAATCGGAGATGATGACGTCGCGCCCGACCTTGGCGCCGAGCAGGCGCCAGTAGAAGCGCATCACCGGCGTGCCCTGCAGCCATTTGATATGCACGAGCCCGGCGACGCGCGAGGCGAACCACCAGCGGAAATAATAGACGCCCCAGAGCGGGTAGGTGCCGGGCTTGGTCCGACCCAGCACCAGCCATTTCAGGCCGATGGCGATGAAGCCGGTGATGATGGTGATCGCGACATAGATGCCGAGCAGCGCGAAGACCTGCGCCATCGCCGACAATTCCTCGCCGGAGAGCAGCATGTAGCTGACGAAGATGCCGAGCCACTGCGCCGTCGACAGGCTGATGATGATCGGCAGCGCGATCGCCTGCGCCAGGCCGCAGAAGAAGCGGCGGCGCAACGGCGGCGGCGTGAAGGAGAGGTCTTCCTCGGCGCGCACGCCGCGCGAGTCGAGCAGTTCCGCCATCGCCCGCAAGGTGCGGGCGCCATAGACGTCCTGCAGGGTGATGCCGGCATAGGCCGGCGTCTCGCGCACGATCGAGATGAAGCGCGCCGCCAGCAGCGAATGGCCGCCGAGATCGACGAAGAAATCGGCCTCCAGCGGCAGCGCCTGCGCGCCGAGCACGCGCTTGGCGGCGTCGAGCAGGGCAGCCTCGGTTTCGTTGCGCGGCGGCTCCTGCTCGCCGCTCGCGGCCGGCGCCGTCAACGGCGCGGCCTTCAGCATCTTGCGGTCGACTTTGCCGGAGATCATGCGCGGCAGCGAGCCTACCGGCTCGAAATGCGCCGGGATCATGTAGGGCGGCAGCTTCTCGCGCAGCGATGCCCGCAGCACCGAGCCCTCGATCTGCACCCCGGGCTCGCCAACCAGGAATGCGACGAGCCGCTCGATGCCGTCATCAGTGCGCAGCACCACGGCAGCCTGGCTAATGCCGGCTTCGTCCGAGAGTGCCGTCTCGATCTCGCCGAGCTCCACGCGGAAACCGCGGATCTTGACCTGATCGTCGATGCGGCCGTGGAAGACGATATTGCCGTTCTCGTCCAGGCTGACGGCGTCACCGGAGCGGTAGAGGACGGGATCGCTGCCGCTCCCGCCGAACGGGTTGGCGATGAACTTCTCGGCCGTCAGCTCCGGCCTTAAGTGATAGCCTTTGGCGACGCCGGGGCCGCCAATCAGCAACTCACCCTGCTGGCCGACACCGGTCAGCTTCATCTCGTCATTGACGATATAGGCGGTGTAATTCGGGATCGGTTTGCCGATCGTCACCGTCTCGCCGGGTTCCACCGGGGCGGCTGTGGCCACCACCGTCGCTTCAGTCGGCCCGTAGGTATTGAAGATGCGCCGGCCCGGCTTCGACCATTTCTGCACGATCGAGGGCGGCAGCGCCTCGCCGCCAAGCAGGATCAGCGTCAGCGAGGGCACGTCGGCGGGCAGGATGCCCAGCAGGGTCGGCACCGTGTCGATCACGGTGACGCCGGCCTCGTTGAGGATCGACGGCAGCTTCTCGGCATCGCCCATCATCTGCGGCGTCGCGACGAACAGGGTCGCGCCGACGAGATAGGGCGTCCAGATCTCCTCCATCGACAAATCGAAGGCGACGGAGGCGCCCTGGAAGACGATGTCCTCCGGACCCATGCCGTAGAGCGCGTTCCCCGAGCGCAGGAAATGGCAGATATTGTGCTGACTGATGACGATCGCCTTGGGCGTACCGGTCGAGCCCGAGGTGTAGATCAGATAGGCCGCATGGTCCGGCGTCAGCCCGGCGGGCCGGGCCGGCATCGGCTTGCCGTCGCTGGCGGCCGCGAGCTGCTGCGGGCACCAGACCGTGCGCTCCGTCGCCGCGGCTCGCGCCTTCCAGTCGGTCTGCGTAACCAGCCCCTTGGCGCTGGCATCGTTGAGGCAGATGGCGATGCGCTCGACCGGCGCCTCGGCGTCGAAGGGCAGCCAGGCGGCACCCGACAGCGTGATCGCGATCTGCGCCACCAGCAATTCGATGCCGCGCGGCATCCACAGGCCGACCATGTCGCCCGGGCCGATGCCGGCGAGCGCGAGACCGCGCGCCTGCGCCTGCGCTTGCCCCCAGACCTGCGCGTAGCTCAGCTGCTGCTCGCCACAGATCATCGCCGGATGATCGGGGCGCGCCGACACGCTCGCGGCGAAGATCTCGGCGAGCACCTCGTCGCGCAGCAGCTCTGGTCGCTTCTCTCCCGCCAGCATCGCGAGCGCCGTCGCGCCCGAATCGGCAGTGCCGGCCGAAACTGTGGTGATGTCGTTCATCCTGCCCCGCTGCAGGCCTCGGAACCGCGCGCCCCGAGCCCGCATCTCACGCCGGACGCCCGCCTCCCCGCGGCGATGCGTCGACCTCATCTCCGACCAGACATCCGCAGCCGCGCGGAAGCTCGCCTGCCGGCCGTTCCTGCGCAGATGTGACTGAACCGGGGCTGAACGGCAAGCGTGAAGGTGAGGTGCGGTTAAGTGTCCGACCGCTCGTCGCGGCCCGCCGTCACATCCAATTCGCCTTGCCGTCCTCGACCACCAGGATCTTGCCCTGCCAGATTTCGATGCGGGCGGCATCGGCCGTGCCGACCGCGCCGAGCAGCGCCAGCACCGCCCGCGCCACGCCGCCATGGCTGACCATCACGGTATCAGGCGCCAGGCCTTCGAGCACCGGCCGGATGCGCTCGGCGAGCATGCGGTAGCTCTCGCCGCTCGGCGGCACGAAGCCCCATTTGTCGCTCTCGCGGGCCCGAGCGAGCTCCCGCTCGCGGCTGCGGATCTCGCGCCAGGTGAAGCCTTCCCACTCGCCGAAGGTCAGTTCGCGCAGGCGCTCGTCGATACGGAACTCCTGCGGCGGCAGGTCGAGCTCGCGCCGCAGGATCGTCATCGTCTCCCGAGCTCGCTCCATCGGCGAGCAGAGATAATCGACGGTCGCGTAGTCCGGGGTCAGCGCCTTGAGCCGGCGCGCCGCCTCTTCGGCCTGCATGCGGCCGAGCGCGTTGAGCGGAATGTCTTTGCCGCCCTGCAAGCGGCCTTCCCGATTCCAGTCGGTTTCGCCATGGCGGACGAGAAAGAGGCGGCCGGGAATCGTCAGGGCAGTCATGCTGCGCCTCTTGCACGCTGGCGAGAGCGGCGTCAAAGCGGCGAAAGCACCGCAGGGGGCCCCATGAGCTTTGTGGTGGCCGCGCCCTCCGGCCCTGTGTAAGAGGCAGCCTCCAGCATCAACCCGATCGCCGCATGACCGCCACGCTGACATTGCCGGATGGCCGCAGGCTCGACCTTGGCGCCAGGCCCCTGTTGATGGGTGTGGTCAACGTCACCCCGGATTCCTTTTCCGATGGCGGCCTCTTCGCCGATCCCGCCGTGGCGGTTGAACATGGGCTGACGCTGGCGCGACAGGGCGCGGATATCGTCGATGTCGGCGGCGAGTCGACGCGGCCGGACCATGTCCGCCTCGATGCGGCAAGCGAGCTCGCCCGGGTCATGCCTGTCATCACCGGCATCGCCGCACAGAGCGATGTCCCCATCTCGATCGACACCTACAAGGCCGAGGTCGCCGACACAGCACTGAAGGCCGGCGCCGCGATCGTCAATGATGTCTGGGGCGCACAGCGCGAACCTGCCATCGCCGGCGTCGCCGCCCGCCATGGCGCACCGATCGTCCTGATGCACAATCGTGAAGAGGTCGATCCCAACATCGACATCCTCGCCGAGGTCCTGCGCTTCCTCGAGCGCTCGATCGCGATCACCATCGAGGCCGGCGTGCCGCGCGAACAAATCGTCATCGATCCCGGCATCGGCCGGTTCGGCAAAACCGCCGAGCAGTCGCTGCTGCTGATGAAAGAGCTTCGCCGCCTCGGCGAGCTCGGCTGCCCGGTCCTGCTCGGCGCCTCGCGCAAATCGGTGCTCGGCCATGTCATCGGCAAGGCCGTGCCTGCCGAACGCGTCGCCGCCAGCATTGCCGCGCATCTCTACGGCGTCACCCAAGGCGCCGCCATCATCCGCGCCCATGATGTCGACGAGCATGTCGATGCCTTGAAAATCTGGGCGGCGATCGGAGCAGCACAATGAGCGCGACCGGGCAGATCTTCATCGAGGCGCTCGACCTCTACGCCTATCATGGCCATTTCGCCGAGGAGGGCCGGCTCGGCCAGCGCTTCTCGATGGATCTCGTCCTCGATTGCGACCTGCGTGCCTCCGCGCTCAGCGACGACATCGCCGACACCGTCGACTATGGCGAGGTCGTCGGCCTAGTCACACGCACCTTCTCGGCCAAGCGCTTCAAGCTGCTCGAGGCCGCGGCGCGGGCGCTAGCAACCGCGATCCTGAGCGAATATCCGATGGTGACCCGCGTCGCCGTCACCTTGCGCAAGCCAGCCCCGCCCATTCCGGGCCGGATGGAATCGGTCGGCATCAAGCTGGACTTCGCGCGTGAAGGCTGAAGCTACGCTCGGGCTGGGTGGCAATCTCGGCGATCCCGTCGCTGCCTTCGCCGCGGCGCTCGCGCGATTGCGCGCTCACGCCGCCGTCGAAGTGAAGGCTACCTCCTCAGTCTGGCGCACCGCGCCCTGGGGCAAGCTCGACCAGCCGGAATTCCGCAACATGGCGGCGCTGATCGAGACCTCACTCTCCGCCGAGGACCTGCTCGCGCTCTGCCTTGCGATCGAGCGCGAAAGCGGTCGCGAGCGGCGCGAGCGCTGGGGGCCGCGCACGCTCGACATCGACATCCTGACTTATGGCGAAGAGACGATCGACCGGCCCGGCCTGCAGATCCCGCATCCGCGCATCGCCGAGCGCGCCTTCGTGCTGGCGCCGCTGGCGGAGGTCGCACCGGAGATCATGATCGGAGAGCGCAGCGTCGCCGAACTGCTGGCAGCGATCGCCAGCGACGACGTCAATTGCGATGCCGAGGGGACCGCGCGGCTGAAACGATAGTTGCGCCTTAGCCGAGCTGAACGCTCACTCGCCCTTGTCGAGCGAGATATCCGGCGCGGTCGGCACCTTCATGCCGACGACATGGTAGCCGGCATCGACGTGCATCACCTCGCCGGTGATGCCGCGCGACATGTCGGAGACCAGGAACACCGCGGTCTCGCCGACCTCTTCGATCGTGACGGTACGGCGCAGCGGCGAGTTGTATTCGTTCCACTTCAGGATGTAGCGGAAATCGCCGATACCCGAGGCCGCCAGCGTCTTGATCGGTCCGGCCGAGATCGCGTTGACGCGGATCTTCTGCGGGCCGAGATCGGCGGCGAGGTACTGCACGCTCGATTCCAGCGCGGCCTTGGCGACACCCATGACGTTGTAATGCGGCATCCACTTCTCGGCGCCGTAATAGGTCAGCGTCAGCAGCGAGCCGCCATCGGGCATCAACTTCTCGGCGCGCTGGGTGATCGCCGTGAAGGAATAGCAGGAGATCAGCAGCGACTTCGAGAAATTGGCCTCGGTCGTGTCGACATAACGGCCGGTCAGCTCGTCCTTGTCGGAGAAGGCGATGCAGTGGACGACGAAGTCGAGCTTGCCCCAGAGCTTCTCGATCTCGGCGAAGACCGCGTCGATCGTCGCCCCGTCCGTGACGTCGCAGTGGCCGACGACATGCCCGCCGAGCTGCTGCGCCAGCGGCTCGACCCGCTTCTTCAGCGCATCGCCCTGATAGGTGAAGGCGAGCTCGGCGCCGGCATCCGCAGCCGCCTTGGCGATGCCCCAGGCGATCGAGCGGTTGTTGGCGACGCCCATGACGAGACCGCGCTTGCCCCGGAGCAGATTGGCGGTCGGGGCGGCGCTGCTGGATTCAGGCATCTGGAACCTTCGAACTGGACGAACCGGCGAGTAGACCGGAGCGTCTCATAACCGAGGCAGTCGAAGGGTGGAAGCGTCCTTTGCCGAAATCCTGTTCAACCCGGCTCAGCCCGCCCGCGCCTTCATCAGCGCCGTCAGCTCGGCATCCTCGGCCGGCATCTCGATGTCGATCGAGACCAGGAGGTCGCCCTGCTCGCCCTTCTTGGCGCCGGGCAGCCCCTTGCCGCGCAGGCGGAACTGGCGCGCCGTGCCCGTCATCGGCGGCACCTTCATCTCGACGGCGCCGGACAGCGTCGGCACATGAATCGGACCGCCCAGAACCGCCGTCGCCAGCGGCACGGCGACACGTGCTCGCAGGTTGATACCGTCGATGGTGAAGCGGGAATCGGGCTTCACCTTGATCGTCATCAGCACATCGCCGGCCTCGCCGGTGAGCGGATGGGTCTGGCCGAGACCGCGCAGGCGCATGACCTTGCCGTCGGCGACGCCCTCGGGGATCGTCACCTCGACCTCGCGCCCGCCGGGCAACTTCACCCGGCGCGTGCCGCCATTGACCGCCTCGGCGAGGCCGACCTCGAGGGTGAAGCTCTGCTCCGGCGGCTTCTGCGGCTGGCTCTGGCGGCCGCGGCCGCCGCCGCGCCGCGCAGCATCGCCGAAGAGCGAGCCGAAAATGTCCGCGGGATCGAAGCCGGGGTCGCCGCCACGGCCGAAAGGTGCGCCGCCGCCATCGAAATTGAACTCGAAGCCGCCATGCTGCGCGCCCCGGCGGCCGGCGCCCATGCCCTCGAAGCCGGAAAAGCGCGGCTTGCCCTCGGCATCGATCTCGCCGCGGTCGAACTGCTTGCGCTTGTCGGGATCACCGAGCACTTCGTAGGCGGTGTTCAGCTCGGAAAAACGCTCTTGCGCCTTCGGGTCTCCCTGGTTGCGGTCGGGGTGCAGGTCCTTGGCGCGGCGGCGATAAGCCTTCTTGATCTCGGCCTCGTCAGCCGATTTCGCCACGCCCAGAACCTGATACGGATCACGCATTCAAAGACACCCCCGGAGGATTCGTATTCCGGCGTACCGGAACCGCCCCCTAGATGGGAAGACTGTGGCGCAGTTGCAACAGCCTCAGGCCGCGCCTTTCCACGGCTTGGCGTCTTTCACGGCCCATTCACCGCCCGATGGCCGGCAGGCAGTGCCCTGCAGCTTCACCGAGCCGGTCTGCAGGCTCATCGAGGCCAGGAAGGCCCTGCAGATCTCGTCCGCCTTCAGGAATGGCCCGCCGACTGGCGTGAATGTGCCCTTCATGCCGCTCTGGGCATTGTCCCAGGACACCGGCGCGCCATTGCCCTGCGGGTCGAGCGCCAGCGCCATCGCGCCTTCCGCCCGGCGCCAGTCTTCGGTGCCGAGATCAGGGGCGAGGGTAACGAGCGGGCTCTTGCCTTCCACCGCGCGCGCCGGCAGCACCGAGGCGGTGGTCATCGCGACCTCGTCCTCGGCCTTGCTGGAGAGGCCCATGATCGGGAAGGAGATCGAGCAGCCGGCCGAACCCAGCGCAAGCAGGAGCAGGCCTGCGAGCGATGCCCCGCGTGCAAGGGGACTGCGCTCATGCGGCCTCTGGCTCCGCTGGCCGCGGGGCTTATATATGACTGCCAACTCAAATCGCATTACGGATCGCGCTCGCCCGACGCTTCCTGAACCTACCGAGGATTAAGCACGTGAATGCGTTAATGAGCGGTGACTTCACCGAAGCGAGCGAGCCCTTCGCCCTGTTCGAAAGCTGGCTGGAGGAGGCCAAGGCCTCCGAGCCGAACGACCCCAACGGCATGGCGCTCTCGAC
>JAESGM010001013.1_pt1 | contig 11460 bp, 6 predicted proteins | sample 9269721 | NCBI WGS metagenome assembly JAESGM01 (sample SAMN15720920, study PRJNA650825) | algae metagenome | isolation source: Komarekiella atlantica HA4396-MV6 and co-occurring heterotrophs from... | place: USA: Theobald House, Kauai, HI | collected 2009-07-29 | reverse complement strand
GTCCCGTATTCGGGATCATCTACGCGCCCGCGCTAGCCCAGTTCTTTGCGACCGTGGGCCCGCACGAAGCGATCGAAGCTACGCTCGATCCGCATGCGCAGGCGCCAACGCTGGATCTGCTCGATTGCAAAAGGCTGCATGCGCGCGCACCCGATCCTGAGGGCCTCGTGGCCTTCGCCAGCCGGTCGCACGCCTCGGAAAGTACTGAAGCGTTCCTGCAGCAACTGCCGATCAAGGAGAAGCGCAAGGCGAGCTCATCCCTGAAGTTCTGCCTTATTGCTCGCGGCGATGCCGACCTCTACGCGCGGTTGGGCCAGACCAGCGAATGGGATACCGCCGCGGGGGATGCGATCCTGTCTGCGGCCGGCGGTTGTGTGACGACCCTCGACGGGCGGCCACTCACCTACGGCAAGGATACCGGCGGGTATGCGAACCCGCATTTCGTGGCCTGGGCCGGCAAGCCTCTGCTGCCCAAATCATCCACTGTCTGAGCGCCGCGATAAGGTCACACGCGGGTGCCGCAGTGGCCACACTTTTGTAACAGTTTGCGCCGAAGGATCATAAAATTGGGGCGTAGCGGGCTACGTCGACTGGCGCAAAGAAGCGAATGGAAAAGCCGCACATGCTGCCTACCGGCGGACGCCGTCTCCGGATCATTTCCCTGTCCTTATTGGCTGCACTCCTCGCCGCCGCCTCTTCACCACGTGCGTCGGCACAGGACAGCTACGGACCCTATTCGGGTGGGCGAACGGGAGACGATGCCTACGTTCCGCCGGCCAACGACGCCTACTCTCCGCCGCCACCTAACGACGCTGCACGCCCTCCCTACCGCCCAGGCGGAGCCTACAGTGAGGGCGATTATCGCCGGTACGAAGACGGGCAGGGCGCTCATGCCCCTCCTCCGCAGGACGGCGGCGGGGACGGGTACGGGGAGCCTTATCATGCACCGGGCGAGGGAGCGCCCGAGCCGCAGTACGCCGACGACCCGAATGGCGGATATTCGCAGAACGAGATTATCGAGGCGGGAGGCCGCTTCTTCGGCTCGGTGAGCAAGGGGCTGGCAAGCGTCGTCGAGTACGCGTTCCAGAAACAGGGACGCCCCAACGGCTATATCCTGGGGCAAGACGCGGGAGGCGCCTTCGTGGCCGGCCTACGTTACGGCGAGGGAACACTCTACACGAGGGATGCCGGATCACACCCGGTCTACTGGCAGGGGCCGTCGATCGGCTACGATTTCGGTGGCGAGGGCTCCAAAACCATGGTGCTCGTCTACAACCTGCGCGATCCTTCGCAGATCTACGAACGGTTTGCGGGTGTTCAGGGCTCGGCCTATGTAGTAGGCGGCGTGGGAATTCAGTGGCAGCAGCATGGAAATGTGACGCTGGCGCCCATCCGTTCCGGAATTGGTTTACGACTTGGTGCGAACGTAGGATACTTGAAGTATACCCGCACCCCGACGTGGAATCCGTTTTGAGTCGCCGCGCGGCTTCGCCGGGAAGCTTCGGGCTCCAATCGCGCGGGATGAAAACATTGCGCAGGCAACTGGCTAGTCGGATAATCGGCTCCCGGAGGCATGTCCGGAGCGAGGTATTGCTTTTGGCGGTTCGCGCGCAGTCGAGGGTTCCCGCGTGATCACAATCGAGATGGTCATGCTGGCGACGTTGGGCTTCCTCACGGCGGCCCTCCTATCGCTGTTCATCGCCCCGCTTTATCGCCGCCGCGTGGCGCGCCTCACCACCGACGCGCTCAAGCGCTCCATGCCGCTCACCGAGGCCGAGATCCGGGCTGACCGGGACCGGCTGCGGGCCGAGGCGGCAATTCGCATTCACAAGCTGGAGACCATGGTCGAGGAGGCCTCCGAGGCATCCGCGCGCCAGATGGTCGAGCTGAACCGCCGCGATGCCCGCATCAGCGAGCTCGAGGACGAAGTTTCCGCACAGCACTCCTCGCTCGAGGAGCACGAGAATGCCCGCCGGGTGCTTGAGCAGACGATCATGGATCGGCTGCCCAAGGTCGAGCACCGTTTGGCCGAGGCCCGCAAGCTTCTGTTCCAGCGCGACCGCGAGATCGTCTCGCTCACCCAATCGGGAGAACGGCAGTCGCGCGCCCTGGAAGAAGCACAGCAGATCAACACCCAGCAGACCGACGAAGTCCACCGCCTGAAGGCGGCCTTGAATACGCGGGCGGCGCGCAACCGCGAGGGCTTCGTCGACCCGCGCTTCGACGGCGAGGTCGCTCTGCGCACCGAGATCGAGGCGCTGCGTACCAAGACGCGTGAGCAGACCGCGCAGATCGCACGCCTGCAGTCGCTGGTGGCGCGCGCCGGTCCGGCCGCCGAGGCGGCCGATGCTCATGCTCTGGGCGATGATGCGATGCGCCCGGCCAAAGTCGGTGCCCGCGCCGGGGCAAACGGCGCATCTTCATCCGAGCCGCCGGCCCTCAAGCTGATGGACAAAGGGTCTGACGGGCCCGATCCGCAGATGCTTGCAGAGATCCGCCGCCTGAAGTCTGTGAACCAGGATCAGGCCGCGGAGCTGTCGCGCATCAAGGCGGCGCTCGCGACCTACGAGGCCGCCGACAAGGACGACCGCGGGATCAAGGAAAGCAAGATCGCGCTGAAGGCCCGCCTCAGCGCGCTGACGGCGCTGTCGGACGAACAGGCCGCCACTATTCAGACCTTGCGTGGGGAGCTGGCGGCGGGGAATGAGAAGCTTGCGCGCCAAGCCGCCTACTACATGGACGAGATGAGACGGCTCGGCGGGGCCTCAGCGCGTGGTGACGCGCAGCCGGCTTCCGAAGGCGGCAAGCGGCCGCTGGCGGAGCGCATCAACGATCCGCGTGTGGCGCGGATCGTGCGCGGTACAGGCGAGGAGGCAGCTCCATCTGGTGCCGAACCGCGCCGGACCGGTGGTTTCCTCAAGGCGCTGGACGTCGCCGGGGTGCCGGAGCGTCCGGCCTCCACGTCGGCGACCGGCGGCACGCAGGACGATGCCGCTGCGGCGGGTGAAGGAAAGCGGTCGCGCAAGTCGCGCCTGCTCGACCGCATCACGGGTCTCGACAAGAACTCGGCTTGAGGCCTCGGCTTACGCCTCGGGCGGACGATGCGCCTCAAGGTCGAGCACGGGCTGCCACTCGGAAGCATCGCGCGCATTGCGCACGCGGCCGTCGAACTGCGCGCCCTCGGCGATCACCAGGTTCTTCTGCACGATCTCGCCATTGATCCGTGCCGTGGAATGAAGCGATACGGTTTCGGCGCGCAGCGAGCCGTTCACCTCACCATGGATCGACAGGTTACGCGCGGCGACCGTGCCGGTGACCTTTCCGGTCTCGGCGACGGTGATTTCCTCGCCGTGGATGTCGCCGGTAACCTCGCCGGCTACGATCAGCGCCGCTTTGGAAACGAGCGTGATTTTCTGGCCCACGATGGCGAGATCGGGTCCGATGATGGACGCCGCTTTGCCGGCCGTCGCGGCTGGCGCGCTTGTCGGCAGGTCGCGCGCCGGGAACGGCGTCGACGAAGGCTGGCCAGGCAGATTGCCAGGCGGTTTTTGATCATTCCGGCCGAACACGCGACGCTCCTCCCACGCAGATCAATGTCCGTGGCAAGCCATCACGCGTGGGTGAGCGAATTATGTCCGCACCCGCCCACGCTGATCCGCGCAGACGACATTGCAACGTTTAAGGTTAATCCGTAGGGGGCGGCGCGATTGTGCGCGCCGCCATCGCGCCTACGACTTGCAGACGTCGATCCAGGACAGGCACGTATAGCCCGTACCGTCCTTCTTGCACTTGTAGCGTTCGTTGCGGAACGTATCGGTCTGGATTGGCCAGTTCCCCGATAGCTGTGCAACGATTTCCCAGGCCTGGAAGCGCGCCATGCCTTCGGTCCATGCCCAACCTTTGCCGCGCTTGGTCACGCAGCGTGCTTCGGCGGATGAAACGAAACCGATCCCCGGCGCAAGCAACAATCCGGCGGCGCCCAAACCAAGTATGAGTGCTGCAACTTTTGCCTTCATCACACTACTCCTACGCAGAGCCTCCAACTCACGCGTAAGTCCGTGCAAGTGCTCGGACAATATCGCCGACGCAACACCGCCGGCAAAATCGTCCGTGCCGCGAATATTGCCTCCATCGGCGCCGTACTGGGGTCCCTCGGCAACACCCGTTCATGCTGCCCTATAGCTAACCTAGACTCCAATTCCGGCCCCTCTTAGTGTCACTCCAAGAGCGCGGGGGGCCGGGGCTTGCCGCGAATAAATTATGTTGCGTGGGGGGAGTGCGGCATGGCCGACGGGTCGGGGGAGATCAATCTCAGAGCGCTCCCTAAAATGGTGCGCTGGTATAGCCCGGCACATCTCGTCAGCACCGGCTGGCGTTCGATCGTCTCCGAGATATTCGGCCAGTACGCCGATCAGCGCATCATGCAGGCGACGATCGACGGCTTCTCGCCGGAGGTCATCAAAGCTGTCGTCGGCCGCTATAATTACAACGACCTGCGCCAGCTTGGAGACGGCAACACGACGTGGGTCGACTATGTTGCCGACTTGGGCGACGGCTTCGATTCAACCTACGCCGTGGCTTCGCTCATCAGCGCGCCGCAACTCGAGCTCGAAGGCGCCGGGACGCTGCCGGGGTCACGCCTGCTGATCATGGGCGGCGACCAAGTTTATCCCTACCCCTCGCGCAAGGACTACCGCGAACGCATGGCGATGCCGTATGCGACCGCGCTGCCATCGGCTGCCGACGGAAGCTGGCGCCGGCTGCTCTTCGTCCTGCCGGGCAATCACGACTGGTACGACGGGCTGTCGTCGTTCGATCACATGTTCTGCAAGGCGCGCTTCGGTCACGCCTCCGAAAACCGCATCGGCGGATGGCTCTGCCCGCAACACCGCAGCTATTTCGCGATCCGCCTGCCGCACAACTGGTGGATATGGGGAGCAGACATTCAGCTCGCGCAGTATCTCGACGCCGGCCAGGTCCTCTATTTCGAGGGCGTCGCCGAAGAGATGAAGCGCCACCCGACCGAGGCGCCAAAGGTCATCCTGTGCACGGCCGAGCCGAGCTGGAACTACGACCGGGACGAAGACCTGCACGGCGAGGACAACCTCAGCCACATCACCAATATCGCCAATGAGGCGGGCGCGCGTGTCTGCGCGGTCATCGCGGGCGACCTGCATCACTACAGCCGCTATCACTCGCGCGACGTCGGCACGACGTTCGTCACCTGCGGCGGCGGCGGCGCGTACTTCTCGCCCACTCACTACCTGAAGAACACACGGCCGTTGACGTGGGGCGGCAGACCGATCGACGTCGATATGCGCTGCAAGGTGAAGGATGGGCGCACGACCAACGAGCCGACCGCGTGGCCCGCGCGCGGCACGAGCCTCCGGCTGAGCCTGTCGACACTGCTGTTCCCGTTCCGCAACTACGGTTACGCGGTGGCGCTCGGCATCATCTACTGGCTGGTCATATGGGTGTTCGCACGAACGACCTACGCCGGCAGCGATCCGACGAAGTACAAGACCGTGGGCGACGTTCTGAACTTCGACCCGCAGTTCTCCTGGTTCCCCGATCTGCTACTGCTGGCGCCCTTCGCTGCTGCGGACAACGTCATGCTAGGGCTATTATGTCTCGCGCTCTGGGTGGTGCTGTTCTCCTATGCCGATAGCAAGTGGGGCGGCAAGGTGAAGGTGGCCATGGGAACCGCCCATTGGCTCGCGCACATCTCGATGATGATCTTCCTCTACTGGGGCATCTCGGTTTCTTCGATGTGGCTGGCCAATGCAGTGTGGCCGCAGGCGACGGAGGTGCTCGACTCGCTCGAACTGAGCACCACCGACCGCGTGAAGGAGCTGCTGCGCTCGATGGTGATCTTCCCGCTGGCGATGGTGTTCGTCGGTGGAATTTTTGCCGGCTTCGTGTGGGGCGCGTACCTCACCATCAGTTGCCTGTTCGGCCTCCACTGCGACCAGGCGTTCGCGTCGATGGCGATTGCGGACTTCAAGAACTTCCTGCGCATGAAGATCGAGCCCAACAAGCTGACCATCTATCCGATCGGGCTGCGCAAGGTTCCCAAGCGGTGGGGCTGGAAGCTCGCCAAGGATCGCGGATTGGGCGCTAGCGACGGTCCCGCCATCGTACCGACGCGTCCGCTGCGCCCGACACTTATCGAAGGGCCTATCGAAATCCGGGTTGGAGATATCAAGCGGCGCGAGCCGCTCGGTCGGCCGGCCAAGCCGATCGTCTAGGTGCAGAAGAAGGCGCGGCGCACAGCGGGAACGCGTTCGAAGACGGGGGTGTAGGGCGTATGCAGGCGCGTGTGTCGCGGCCAGCTTCGAAGCTCAAGGAGCGCTACGACGCGGTCGTGGTGGGCTCGGGCTATGGTGGCGGTGTCGCGGCCTCGCGGCTGGCGCGCTGCGGGCGCAAGGTGGCGGTGCTGGAGCGCGGGCGCGAGTTTCTGCCGGGCGACTTCCCCGATCGCGTGGCCAGCGCAAGTGCCGAACTGCAGATGCACACCCCAGCGGGACGGCTCGGTTCACCGACCGCGCTGTTCGACGTTCGCGTGAACGATGACATCCATGTGCTGATGGCCTGCGGGCTGGGAGGAACCTCCCTCATCAACGCCAATGTGTGCCTGATGCCGGAGCCTCGCGTTTTCGACGACGGCGCCTGGCCCGCCGAAGTGCGCGGCGATGGATTGCTGGCGGAAGGTTTCGTGCGCGCCAAGCACATGTTGCGCCCTGAAGCATCGCCGCGCGCCGCCTCGTATCAGAAGGTCGCCGCCCTCGACTTTGCTGCGTCAGCGTTCGAGCGCAAGGTCAAGCCTGTGCCGCTGCACGTAGCCTTCGACGCCGGACCGAATGCAGCAGGCGTGCAGCAGGCGGCCTGCACCGAGTGCGGCGACTGCTGCGGCGGCTGCAACGTTGGCGCCAAGACGACAGTGGCATCGACCTATATCGCCGATGCGGCCGCCTTCGGCGCGGAAGTGTTCACGGGAGTGCGCGTGCTTTCCGTCCGCAAGGACGCGGACGGGCGCTGGCACGTCACCGCCGAACTTACGGACGGGAAAGCCTCCACGGACCGAACATTCGCCATTACGGCCGATATCGTTGTGCTTGCAGCCGGTACGCTGGGCTCGACCGAGATACTGTTGCGGTCCCAGGATGAGGGTCTGGCGCTGTCTCAATGGCTGGGCGGCCGCTTCACCTCCAACGGCGACGCCATCGCGCTGTCCTACAACAATGACGTTCCGGTCAACGGCATCGGCGTGGGGCACCCGCCAAAGGCCGGGGTGCCCCCCGTAGGTCAGGCCGTGAACGCGCTGATCGACCTCCGCGACACGAAGGATGTGCGCGACGGCATCGCCATGTGCGAATGCGCGCTGCCGAGCGCCTTTGGCTCCGTACTGCCGGCGCTGCTGGCGCCGGGCGCGATTGCCTTCGGCGAGCACGAGGGCCGCACGCTGGCCGATGAGCTGGAAGCGCTGGAGCGCGCGACCGAGAGCCTGATCAAGGGCGCCTATCAGGGATCGGTGCACAATACTCAGACCTTCCTCGCGGTCGGCCACGATGCCGGCAACGGTCTCATGAAGCTCGAAAAGGACCGTCTGCGCATCGAGTGGACCAACGGGCCTGCGCAGCGCGTTTTCCAGCGCATCGAGGAAATCGTGCGCACTGCATCGCACGCGACGGGCGGCACCTACATGCGCAACCCTGTCTCCGAGAAGGTGCTGGGCGGCAACTTGATGACGGTGCATCCGCTCGGAGGATGCAGCATGGGCGCTACGAGCGCCAACGGGGTCGTCAACCACAAGGGCGAGGTGTTCGACGCCGCGCCGGGCGCAGACCCTCATGCGGTGCACGCAGGGCTTTACGTGTGCGACGGCGCGGTGATCCCGTGCCCGTTAGGCATTCATCCACTGCTGACGATCACGGCCTTGGCCGAGCGTGCCATGATGCTGCTCGCGCAAGAACGGGGCTGGTCCATGAGCGAAGACGCGGCGCCCGTCCAGGCCGTCGAGGAACAGCCAGTCGCGGAGGCCACACGCGAGCGCAACCTCTCATGGTTCGCGCGCTGGCGGCGACGCAGTCCAGCGCCGGCCGAGGGAGAGTGACATGCGTCGATTGTCGAAGTCCGGCGCCGACCTGAAGTTGCGTTATGACGTCATCGTCGTCGGCTCGGGCTATGGCGGCGGGGTCGCGGCTTCGCGACTGGCGCGGGCAGGTAAGAAGGTGGCGCTTCTCGAGCGCGGACAGGAGTTCGCCATCGGCGACTTCCCCGACCGTCTGATCGAGGCGCAGGAGCAGTTCCAGGTCACGCGCGACGGCAAGCGGATCTCCGGCAGCGCCAATGGCCTCTACGATCTGCGTCTCAACAAGGACATTCACGTCTTCGTCGGCTGCGGTCTGGGCGGCGGCTCGCTGGTCAATGCCAACGTCTCGCTGCCGCCGGATGCGCGCGTGTGGGACGATCCGGTGTGGCCGCCCGAAATCAACGCTGACGGCTTGCGTCAGGAGGGCTTCACGCGCGCCAACGCGGTGCTTCGCCCCGTGCCGATGCCAGGACCGGATGTCGCCAAGCTGAAGGCGCTCGGTGTCAGCGGCGATGCGTTGCGCAAGGATGTCGTGCGTCCGCCGATCAACGTGACCTTCGACCGCCAGGTCAACTATGCCGGCGTCGAGCAGCCGGCCTGCACGATGTGCGGCGACTGCTGCGCGGGCTGCAACGTCGGCTCGAAGAATACCGTGCAGGTGACCTATATCGCCGACGCGTTTCACCACGGCGCCGAGATCTTCACGGAGATGCAGGTCACGCACGTGCTCAAGGAGCGCGGGCGCTGGCGCGTGTACTTCGATCCGATCGGCCACGATCGCGAGAAGTTTGCGGCGTCGGACCGTTCAATCACGGCCGATGTGGTGGTGCTGGCGGCCGGCACGCTCGGCTCGACCGAGATATTGATGCGTTCGCGTCAGGCCGGGCTCGCGGTGTCGGACCAACTCGGCGAACGCTTTACCGGCAACGGCGACGTGCTCGCCTTCGCCTTCAACAACGATGTGCCGGTCAACGGCATCGGTGTCGGCGATCCGCCGGTTGCCGACACGCCGCCCGTCGGGCCGTGCATCACGGGTCTCATCGACCTGCGCGATACCGAGAACCTGGAAGACGGCATGGTGATCGAGGAGGGCTCGATCCCCTCGGCGCTGGCGCCTGTCCTGCCAGCCTTGCTGACGATGGGCGCCGACAAGTTCGGCGAAGACACCGACCGCGGCATCATCGATTTGGTGTCGGAGCGTGCACGCCGGCGTCAGAGCCTCCTGCTCGGCGCCTACCAGGGCGCAGTGGCACGCACGCAGACGTACCTAGTCATGAGCCACGACAACGGGAAGGGCCGGATATCGCTGGACCAGGATCGGCTGCGCCTGTCGTGGCCGGACGTTGCCGCTCAGCCGATCTTCGACGCGATCGATAAAAAGCTGCGCCGCGCCACGCAAGCGACGGGCGGCAACTATACCCGCAATCCGCTGACCGACACGATCTTCGGTCACAACCTGATCACCGTGCATCCGCTCGGCGGGTGCGTGATGGGGCGCGACCGCACCGCAGGCGTCGTCGATCACAAGTGCCAGGTGTTCGACGCGCATCCCGATGCGCCGGCCGATGCCGTGCACGATGGGCTCTACGTCTGCGACGGATCTGTCATTCCGCGCCCGCTAGGCGTCAATCCGCTGCTGACCATAACGGCGCTGGCGGAACGCGCGATGATCCATCTGGCCGCCGACCGCGGCTGGCATTTTACCGACGAGCAGAAGTTCGATGCTCCGCGTCTCGTGGCTGCGCCGACTGGGCGGGAAACCATCCGTCCGGCCGGCGTCGAATTCACCGAGCGCATGGCGGGCTATGTCGCTCAGGGCGCGACGCTTCCGCATGTAACGGCGGGGCGACGCGGCAAGGAAGCCGGCGCGGCATGCAGCTTCACGCTCACCGTGCTGATCGAGGACGTCGACAAGTTTCTCGCCGATCCCAAGCACACCGGCCGCATCGTCGGCACGGTCGAGTGCCCGGCGCTGTCGCCGGAGCCGCTCGAAGTCTACAACGGCGTCTTCAAGATGATGCGCGTCGACGAGCACGCCGTGGAGACCAAGCGGTTCGACTACCGCTTCTCGATGAGCGCGCGCGACGGCTCGGAGTATTACTTCGAGGGATACAAGGTCGTGCGCTCGGACGCGACGCTGGACCTGTGGCGCGATACGACGCGGCTCAACGTCGATATCGGGAAGGGGGCGCAGGGGCAGCTCGGCCATCTGGCGCGTGGGCTCCTGGAGATCGCGCCGGCTGATTTCTATGTGCAGATGCAGACGCTGCGCGGCGTCGGCGGCCGCGACACGAAGGATCGCATGCGGGCCGTCGCCAAGTTCGGCGCTTTCTTCAGCCGCGAGCTGTTCGATACCTATGGCGGCGTGCTCGCCCGTCCCGGACGCTACGACGTGCTGAACCCGCGCAAGAAGCGCACGCTGCGGGTGCCCGAGCCTGAAGTCCATCTGGTGCGCACGTCCGACGGCAAGATCCTGAAGCTGACGCGCTATCAAGGCGGCAGCAAAGGCCCGCTCATCCTCACGCACGGCCTGGGCGTATCGAGCCTCATCTTTTCCATCGACACGATCGACACCAACCTGCTCGAGTATCTGATCGCCGCCGAATACGACTGCTGGCTCCTCGACTATCGCGCCAGTGTCGATCTGCCTTACGCGCGCGAGCTGTGGAATGCCGACGACGTGGCGTTGAAGGATTATCCTGCAGCGTTCGACAAGGTCCGTTCGATTACCCGCTCGCCGACCGTGCAGGTGCTGGCGCATTGCTTCGGCGCGACGACGTTCTCGATGTCGCTCCTGGCCGGGCTGGAGGGCGTGCGTTCGGCGGTCATATCGCAGATTTCCACCGATTATGTCGTGCCGTGGTTCCCGCAGCGCATGCTTGCCTACCTGCGCGCCCCGCAATTGTTCGAGGCGCTTGGGATCGATGTCGTCAACGCGCGTGCGACGACTGCCGACCCGTGGCGCGAGCGCATCCTGGATCGCGTTCTGCGTCTGATTGTGCCGGTGCCGCGCAAGCAGCGCGTCGACGACGCCACCAGCAACCGCATCTCGGCGCTATACGGCCGGCTCTACAATCTCGAGCAGCTCAACCACGTCACCGTGACGTCCGGCCTGGCCGAGATGTTCGGCGAGGCCAACATCGAGGCCTTCCGGCAGCTGTCGCTCCTGGCGCGCCAGCAGAAGCTCGTCGACGCCGAAGGACGCGACGTCTACCTGCCGCATCTCGATCGCATGGCTTTGCCGATCCTGTTCGTGCACGGTGCCGACAATGCATGCTTCAAGCCGGAAAGCACCGAGCGGACGGTCGAGCGTCTCGCCGCGGTCAACGGCCGGCAGCTTTATGATCGGCAGGTCATCAAGGGGTACG
>JAESGM010001012.1_pt1 | contig 11466 bp, 8 predicted proteins | sample 9269721 | NCBI WGS metagenome assembly JAESGM01 (sample SAMN15720920, study PRJNA650825) | algae metagenome | isolation source: Komarekiella atlantica HA4396-MV6 and co-occurring heterotrophs from... | place: USA: Theobald House, Kauai, HI | collected 2009-07-29 | reverse complement strand
CTCGATCGCCACGTCGAGACCGTTGGCGGCCATCGTCACCATCACGCGCCCGGGGGCACGCCGCGACATCAGCGGCTCCACCAGACGCCGCAAGCCGGGCAGCGCACGAACGATGGCCGACGACGTCACCGGGCATTCCTGCAGGTCGACGATCTCGGTGCCCTTCGCCTCGTGAAAGCCGAGCACGACACCGCGCGCAGTCCTTCGCGCCGAGAAAGCCGCACGCCGGCGCGCACCCGGCCCCACCGTGGCGACATGGCCGAGCGGCGCGTCGATCCCGCGCGCTGCGAACGCGGCCTGCACCATGTCCCGCTTCCACGCCAGATAGGCCGGCATGCGCAAATGCTGCACGGCACATCCGCCGCAATGGGTGAAGTGGCGGCATACCGGCGCGATGCGCTCCGGGCTGGCATGCGTGACGGCGACGAGACGGCCGCGCTCGCCGCGAACGTCGGCCTGCACGCGTTCTTCCGGGAGCGCATAGGGCACGAAAACCTGACCGGCGGGACCTTCCGCGATGCCGTCACCCTGTGCGCCGAGGCGCACTATATCGAGCGCTTGCACGTCACCCATGGCGCTGCGCGCCGATGAGATATTCGACGTTTCCCGAGCCGCCCGTGATGGGAGATGGAATGGAACCGACCACATGCCATCCCGGCTGGCCGGAAAGCCATGCCGCCACCGAACGCAGTGCATCCGCGCGCGCTTCCTCATCGCGCACGATGCCGCCTTTGCCGACACGCTCCGGACCGACTTCAAACTGCGGTTTGACCAGCGCTACCAAATACGCGCCAGGCGATGCCAGCTCCAATGCTGCCCCCAATGCCTTGCTGAGCGAAATGAAGCTCACGTCGGCGGTAATAATATCTACCGGCTCCGGCACAACCTCGGGCGAGAGGCGCCGGGCATCCATCCCCTCGAGCGACACGACCCGCTCGTCCGCCCGCAGCATCGCATGCAGCTGGCCGTGGCCAACGTCGGCTGCGTACACCTTCGCGGCGCCGCGTTCCAGCAGCACCTGCGTGAATCCCCCCGTCGAGGCGCCGACGTCGAGCGCGACCCGGCCGGCGGGATCAAACGCGAAAGCATCGAGGGCGGCGGCGAGCTTCTGACCGCCACGCGAAACGGCGCTTGCCGCACCCTCCTCGACACCGATCGTTTCCGCTTCACCGATCTCCGTCGCCGCCTTGGTGCATATGGCTTCCCCGACTCGCACCTTCCCGGCACGGATCAAATCGCGCGCACGCGAGCGCGTATGCACCAGTCCCCGTTCGACAATCATGACATCCAGTCGCTTTCGCATCTCGCAGATTGTACGCTAGCTTTAGATATCGTTTCAAAGGCGATGCAATCAGGATGCAGTGTCCCGCTGCATGCAGGTCGGGCTCGGATCAACTTGCCGTGAGGCATGAACTTTTGCTGATCTAGGGCATAGACCCACGACGTCCCAGATGCCGCGCCGTCTGCGCGGTGAAATTCCTCAAGGAGGCTCCATGTTTAAAGTCGAACGTCGCGCATTCATGCAGGGCGCTGCCGCTGCTGCCTTCGCTACGATGGTGCGGCCGGGAGCCGCCTGGGCAGCAGAGACGAGCGGCCCCTTCGAATTGCCGCCGCTACCGTATGATTTTTCCGCGCTCGAGCCGTCGATCGATGCGCAGACGATGGAATTGCATCACGACAAGCACCACGCGGCCTATGTGAAAAAGCTCAACGAAGCGGTGAAAGACCATTCACAGGTGGCGGCGATGCCGCTCGAGGAAATCCTCGCCAAGCTCGACGAGCTGCCTGAAGGCATCCGCACCGCGGTACGTAACAACGGCGGCGGCCACGCCAACCACTCTATGTTCTGGCAGATCATGGGCAAGGACGGCGGCGAACCCGAAGGTGACCTGAAGGCGGCCATCGATGCCGACCTCGGCGGCCTCGACAAGCTGAAGGAAGACTTCAACACCGCGGGTGGCAAGGTATTCGGCTCCGGCTGGGTGTTCGTCACCGTCACGCCGGAGGGCAAGTTGGCTCTGGTGTCGAAGCCCAACCAGGACACGCCGATCATGGACGGCGGGCGCGTATTGTTCGGCAACGACGTGTGGGAGCACGCCTATTACCTGAAATACCAGAACCGCCGGCCGGAGTATCTGAAGGCGTGGTGGGACGTCGTCAACTGGAAGGCCATCGGCGATCGCTATGCCGCCGCCAAGGACGGCAAGCTGAAGATCTAGGGCGCTTTTTTCGGGCTGACCCGCTTGGTGCTCCCCGTCGCTCGACGTGTTTTTCTGACGGACACGAGTGATCAACGCCGTCGCCCGATAGACGTTGTGCCGGTTGATGGCCGGCGCTCGCGCCGGGGCGCGTTGCGCCCTTGCCGCCTGCGGCGTTTGTTCTGACGGACACGAGTGATAAGCGCCGTCGCTCGATAGACGTTGTGCCGGCTGAGGGCCGGCGCTCGCGCCGGGGCGCGTTGCGCCCTGGCCGCCTGAGGCGGCGCGTTTGTTCTGACGGACACGAGTGATAAGCGCCGGCGCCCGATAGACGTTGTGCCGGTTGATGGCCGGCGCTCGCGCCGGGGCGCGTTGCGCCCTTGCCGCCTGCGGCGGCGACTTGCTGTCATCCCGGCCAAGGGAGCGGAGCGACCGCGGAGCCGGGATCCGGCATTAAGTGCGGCGCAAGCCTCACGATATCGATGATGCTCTCATGCTGGATCCCGGATAGCCGCTCGCGATGCTCGCGGCTTCCGGGATGACAGACGCTGGCGCGGGGTGGCTGTTCAAAACTAGGACAGGTTGCCTGAGCCACCCATTCGGACGGCGAATCAGAGCAAGAGTCTGCTACGTCGGAAACTTCCGACCCGTGTCAGGGATGCCTTAATTCTCAATGCGCTACCCGCCCAACTTTCTGGCCGACATTCGCGCACGCGTCAGCGTGAGCAGCGTCGTGGGTCGCAAGGTTCCGCTGAAGCGCGCGGGCCGCGAATACAAGGGCCTCTCCCCCTTCAAGGTCGAGAAGACGCCCTCGTTCACCGTCAATGACCAGAAGGGCTTCTATCACTGCTTCGCCACGGGTGAGCACGGCGACATCTTCACCTTCCTGATGAAGGTGGAGGGCTTGAGCTTTCCGGAAGCCGTCGAGCGGCTGGCCGAGGAAGCCGGCGTGCCGATGCCCAAGCTCAGCCCGCGTGAAGAGGCCCGCGAGGACGAGCGCGAGCGTCTCCTGCGACTGGTCGAGATGTCGAACGCCTTCTTCCAGCAGGCGCTGACCTCCGGACCCGGCGCCGAGGCGCGCCGCTATGTGGAAAAGCGCGGCCTGTCGCGCCAGACGATTGCGACGTTCGGCATCGGCTATGCCCCCAACGACCGCAGCGCCCTGCGGACGCATCTCGCCAACGCCGGCTTCAAGGTCGAGGAAATGATCCTCGCCGGCATGCTGATCGGCGGCGACGACATCCCCGTCGCCTACGACCGCTTCCGCCATCGCGTCACGTTTCCGATCGCCGACCTGCGCGGCCGGATCATCGGCTTCGGCGGGCGCGCGCTCGATCCCAATGCCCCGGCCAAGTACCTCAACTCGCCGGACACGCCTCTCTTTCACAAGGGGCACAACCTCTTCAATGCGCACCGCGCCCGCGGCCCGGCCCACGACCGGAGCCGGGTGATCGCCGTTGAAGGCTACATGGACGTGATCGCGCTGGCCGAGGCCGGGTTCGGTGAAACGGTGGCTCCGCTGGGCACGGCCCTGACCGAAGAGCAGCTGAAGCTCCTGTGGCGCATGGCCGACGAGCCTATCCTCTGCTTCGACGGCGATGCCGCCGGACGCAAGGCCGCTTTCCGTGCCGTCGAGACGGCTCTGCCGCTGCTGTCACCCGGACACAGCGTACGCTTTGCATTTCTCCCCGGGGGCCTCGACCCCGACGACCTCGTTCGCCAAAAGGGGCCGGAAGCCTTCAACGCCGAATTGGCGCGCACGCGGGCCCTGTTCGACGTGCTGTGGGAACGGGAATCGCAAGGCCAGGACCTGTCGACGCCAGAGCAGCGCGCCGGTTTCGAAGGGCGCCTCAAAGCTCTCGTCGCCAAGATCGCCGACGCCACGGTGCGCCAGCACTACGAGACCGAGCTGCGCGAGACGCTGTGGGCCATGAACCGCACCGTCGTGCGCGAGATCGCCCGCGGTCAGGCTCCTAAACAAGGTTCATTCAACGGACCCCGCCGCAACAACAGCGCGGCCGACTGGCGCCTGCGCGAGCGCGCCCGCCTAGGCACCAAGGCAGCACGACCCGGCGCCCCGCCACGGTATGCCGGCCCCAGCCCCGAACTGGCGGCCCGCGCCGAACTCGCCCCGCCGCGCGAGGCGCTATTGGTCAAAACGCTTCTTAACCACCCCTGGCTGATCGAGGAGCAGGCAGAAGAAATTGCTGCCCTCAATTTGGCCTCTCAGCCCCTGGCCAGGCTGCGCGACGCCATGCTCGGCACCCAGGCTATGGAGAATAATCTTGACAGCGCCGGATTACGCTCCCAATTGAGCGTTGCGGGCCTCGGTAAGGTCGTTGACCTCGTCGAGCGTTCCGTTACGCATAGAAGCGATCGTTTCGCAGAGCCTGATGCCCCGCGGGCCGAGGTGGAAGATGGCTGGCGCCACACCCTCGCGCTGCATGAGAGGCAGGTCGGCTTGCAGAAGTCGCTCGAAGCAGCCGTCCAGGCTTACCACCGGGACGGCTCCGAGGACGCGCTGGCGCGCATCTGCGAGATCCAGGGCCTGCTTGCCAGGGCAAGCGAGTCTCAAGTATCCGCGGATTAACCGTGCCGTTTGGCGCAAGCCTTGCGAGCGAACGTAGTGCGACGAGCACAAAGCGTACCGCATCTCCGGGTGCGGCGGGATCGACGGGGGTTGCAGGTGGGCACCGGCATGGCTCTTGCTGAGTTACCGGACAAGCTACCTTGCTGTTCTTACGCGACGGATTGTCGCAACTGATTGGCGCCGATAGAGCGGGATACGAGCCCTTGAAAGCACAGGCCCTGAAAACCAAGACACCTCAGAGCGCATCGCGCCAGACCGCGTCGCGCAAGAACGCGGCCGCCGCCAAGTCCGAGGACCAGACCGGTCAGGCCGCGGAAGGCCAGGAGCGCGACAGCCCGCTTCTCGATCTCTCCGATCAGGCCGTAAAGCGCCTTTTGAAGACCGCCAAGGCCCGCGGCTATGTCACGTATGACGAGCTGAACTCGGTGCTGCCCTCCGAGGAAGTGTCTTCCGAACAGATCGAAGACACGATGGCCATGCTCTCCGACATGGGCATCAATGTGGTCGATACCGAGGAAAGCGAAGAAGGCCAGGAGGGGGAAGCCAGCGAAGAGGCCGAGGAAGAGGAAGGCAGCCGCGCGATCACCACGCAGTCGGCCGTCACCACGACCACCACGCGCGCCGAGCCCACCGAGCGCACGGACGATCCCGTGCGCATGTACCTGCGCGAGATGGGCTCGGTAGAGCTGCTGTCGCGCGAGGGCGAAATCGCCATCGCCAAGCGCATCGAGGCCGGCCGCGAGGCAATGATCGCCGGCCTGTGCGAAAGCCCCCTCACCTTCCAGGCCATCATCATCTGGCGCGATGAGCTGAACGAGGGGAAGATTCTCCTGCGCGACATCATCGATCTGGAAGCCACCTACGAAGGGCCGGAGGCCAAGCAGCCGCCGCCTTCCGTGGATGGCGAGGGTGACGGTGAAAGCGAGGAAGGCCAGGAAGGCGAAAGCCAGTCCGAAGGCGACAGCGACGACGAGGACGACTACGAGAACGCCCTTTCGCTCGCGGCCATGGAGGCTGAGCTGAAGCCGAAGGTGCTCGAGACGTTCGACCGCATCGCCTCGACCTACAAGAAGCTGCGCAAGCAGCAGGACAAGAAGCTCGAGCAGCAGGTCACCGGTGAGCAGGGCTCCAAGAAGGAGCAGAAGGCCTACGACAAGCACCGCGAGGAAATCATCGCGGACGTGAAGAGCCTTTCGCTCAACAACAACCGCATCGAGAGCCTGGTCGAACAGCTCTACGGCATCAACAAGAAGCTCGTCGGCCTCGAGGGCCAGCTCATGCGTCTCGCCGAGTCGTGCGGCGTGCCGCGCCAGGCGTTCATCGACGAGTACTTCGGCAACGAGCTCGATCAGACGTGGCTCGACCGGGTCAGCGGCCTCGGCCGCAAGTGGCAGACCTTCGTCAAGAACGAGAAGGTACGCATCGAGCGGCTGCGCGGCGACATCCACACCCTCGCCTCGGAGACCGGCCTGGAAATCCCCGAGTACCGCCGCATCGTCAAGGCGGTGCAGAAGGGCGAGCGCGAGGCACGCCAGGCCAAGAAGGAAATGGTCGAGGCCAACCTGCGTCTCGTCATCTCCATCGCCAAGAAGTATACCAACCGCGGCCTGCAGTTCCTCGACCTCATCCAGGAAGGCAACATCGGCCTGATGAAGGCGGTCGATAAGTTCGAATACCGCCGCGGCTACAAGTTCTCGACCTACGCCACGTGGTGGATCCGGCAGGCGATCACCCGCTCGATCGCCGACCAGGCGCGCACCATCCGTATCCCGGTGCACATGATCGAGACGATCAACAAGATCGTCCGCACCTCGCGTCAGATGCTGCACGAGATCGGCCGCGAGCCGACGCCGGAGGAGCTGGCCGAAAAGCTCGCCATGCCGCTCGACAAGGTGCGCAAGGTGTTGAAGATCGCCAAGGAGCCGATCTCGCTGGAGACGCCCATCGGCGATGAAGAGGACAGCCACCTCGGCGACTTCATCGAGGACCGCAACGCGGTGCTCCCCATCGACGCCGCCATTCAGTCGAACCTGCGCGAGACGACGACGCGCGTGCTCGCCTCGCTGACGCCGCGCGAGGAACGCGTTCTGCGCATGCGCTTCGGCATCGGCATGAACACGGACCACACGCTGGAAGAAGTCGGCCAGCAGTTCTCGGTGACGCGCGAGCGCATCCGCCAGATCGAGGCCAAGGCCCTGCGCAAGCTCAAGCACCCCTCGCGGTCGCGCAAGCTGCGCAGCTTCCTCGACAACTAGGGCAGAACTTCACCGCGTTATTGCCAGGAACTCCGAGGCCAGGGGCTATACTCCTGGCCTCGATCGTTTTCAGGAGGTTTGAGCCGTGCCGCTATCGCGTCGTGAGGTTTTGTCGAGTGCCCTGGCCATGGCCGCGTTGCACGTCACCAGCGCCGGCGCGGAGCCCGCCAAGATCGACCTTACGGCGCGGCTGGCCGAGATCGAAGCCTCCGCCAAAGGCCGCCTCGGCGTCGCCGTTCTCGACACGAAGACGGGCACTCTGTACGGCCAGCGTGATCTGGAACGCTTCCCGATGTGCAGCACCTTCAAGGTCCTGGCCGCGGGCCTGGTGCTCGACCGCGTCGACCGCGGCGAGGAGCAGCTCGACCGGCGCATCACCTTTACCAAGAAGGACATCGCGCCCTACTCGCCCGTCACCGAGAAGCACGCCGGCGGCAAGGGCATGACGCTGGCCGAGCTGTGCGCCGCGGCGATCGAGATCAGCGACAACACCGCCGCCAACCTGATGCTGAAGAGCTTCGGCGGCCCCGAAGCGCTCACGGCCTGGCTGCGCACGCTCGGCGACAAGGCCACGCGCCTCGACCGCACCGAGCCGGCTCTCAACGACACGAAGCCCGGCGATCCGCGCGACGGCACCACCCCGCGCTCCATGGTCTACACGCTGCAGCGCATCCTGCTCGGCAACGTCGTCTCCAAGGCTTCGGAGAAGATGCTCATCGACTGGATGGCGGATGCGAAGACCGGCACCAGGCGCATCCGCGCCGGCCTCCCCGCCGACTGGCGCGCGGGCGACAAGACCGGCACCTGCGAGGGCTCGACCAGCGACGTCGCGATCATCTGGCCGCCCGATCACCCGCCGGTCATCGTCGCCGCCTACCTGGCGGAATCGAAGCTGCCGGCCGCCAAGCGCGAGGCCGTGCTGGCCGACGTCGGCCGCGCCGTCGCCGCGGCTTTCTGATTTCCGGCTGCCGGACTTATTGCGCCAGCTGCCGGCACCCGTCGAGCCAAACGTCGGAAAAGCCGGCGGGGGTGCACGTGCCCGCAGCCAACCTTTCGATGCGTTGCACGCGTTCGTCGAGCTTGGGGTCGCTCTCGGTCAGATCGAAGGCCATCGGCGCAATCAGCACCGCCACGAGGCGGATGAACTCGGCTTCGCTTAGTTCGGCGGGCGGGCGGCCGTAGACCGCAGAACTCGCGTCATGGAACCCGACCATCCTTCCCTGCGGACCGTTGCCCATCTCCAGGGTCGCCAGCCACAAGGCCAAGATCTGCTCCTTCGACAGGCGGCTTTCCAAGCCCAGCGCATATCCCGTCTGACGTATCTTCGCGAAGCCGGGGCGAAATTCATCGAAGGCAAGGCGCTTGGCTGCCGATTGCGTGATCGTCGTCAGTCCGGAGCCGGGGGTCGAAAAGTCCACTCCCGAATGCCCCGCAAAATTCGGATCTTCGACCGCGAGGAGGATGGCCAGCTTGTCGGCTCCGAGCGAGTCTCCGTCACGTCCTTCGGCGATCAGCTTGTCGGCTTGGGCGCGCAATCGGTCAGCATCCGAACGCGCGTCGAGATAGCCTTTTCCACCGGATACGAGCACTGCGCCCAGCACGCAGATAAAAAGGAGACCAACAATCACTCCGACGTATTTTAGTATCCGGCGCATGCGCTTTTCATTCCTCGCTCGACTTCACGGCTTCCCTTTCACCGGGGTGTCCGGGGACTTGGAACGGATTTCAAATAAATCCGGCCATCGCAGGGCAAGCGCAGATCGAGTGGCGGCGGGAAAGCGAGGGATCATGGTTGCAGCACTCCGCACCAAGCGGGCCGCGGCCTGATGGAATCCGCCGCTCCAGGATGCCCGCGCGTATACCTCGCCGGACCGGAGGTGTTTTTTCCCGATCCGCTGGCGCAGGGCGCGCTCAAGAAAAGCATCTGCGCCGAGCACGGCTTCGAAGGCGTCTATCCGCTCGACAACGAGCTGACCGGAGCGGAGCACCTCGCGCCGCAGGAAATCGCCCGCCGCATCAGCCATGGCAATGAAGCGCTCATGCGCTCGTGCGACCTGCTCATCGCCAACTGCACGCCCTTCCGCAGCGTGTCGATGGACGTCGGCACGGCGTTCGAGATCGGCTTCATGCGCGCGCTCGGAAAGCCGGTGCTCGGCTATTCCAACACGCCCTCCGACTATGCCAGCCGCGTGCGTGCCGCGACCGCTGTCGCCGGCGCAATCTGGGATGAGGAAAGCAACGCCGCGGACATCGAGGATTTCGGACTGGCCGAAAACCTGATGATCGCCGTCGCCATCGAGGACGCAGGCGGAGAGTTCATCACCGAAGTCGTGCCGGCCGAAAAGATGCTGTCCGACCTCACCGGCTTCCGGCGGTGCCTGACGCTTGCACGGGTTATCACGCGCCGCCGTTAACGTTGCGAAACGTTACACGCCAGCTCGTCAGTTGTTCCAACCTCTCGTCAACCACTCCTGGGCCAGGGTGCGCGCGCAGCCGGCACGCGCGGGATTTCCGGGCATGCGAACCATCCCGCAGCAACTCACGGTGGCATGGCGATTGCACCTCCAGGCGAGGTGAGAGCTTAACCAAGACAGGCGGCGTCTGCCTGCACGAGGGAGTGATTTTGAGTACAGCGGCAGCCAGCCAGGCAGCAGAAGCGTCGAGCTTTTCGCGTGCCAGACTGCAGGGTCTGACCGTGATTGCGCTGCGGGTGGCGGGCGCCGGACTGGCTCTGGCTGCACAGGTGCTCGCCTCGCGCCTGATCGGGCCCGATGAGTTCGGCCGCTATTCGTTGCTGCTGGTGTGGGTGCTGGTGCTCGGCTATGCCGCCGTCGCCGGCAGCGGACAGTTGGTGTGCCGCTACCTCGCGCAGTACGTAAAGGCATCGGACAGCGCGCTTGCTGCAGGGCTGTTGCGCACCATCCTTGCCGTCGTCCTCGGCATCGCGATGCTGCTCGCCGCGCTGGCCAGCGCCGCGGTGGGCTTCGGCTTTGCCGGACTCGAACCACGCTATGTGATGCTGGCGCTGCTTGCCTTCGCGTGCGTGCCCCTGGTCGCCGCTCAGGACTATCTGGAATCCATCGCGCGCGGGCTCGACAAGCCGACGCTCGGCATCGGACCGAGCTTTCTATTGCGCCACCTCGCGATCATCGCCGGACTGCTGGCGCTGATGGCGATGGGCGGCCATGCCGACGCCCTCACCGTCATGATGTTTACCGCTGGCGGGCTGGTGATTAGCGTCGGCGTGCAGTACGCGCTGCTCGCCCGTCATCTGGCCGGGGCCCTTGCCGGGGCCAAGCCGCGCTATGCGCTGCGCCAGTGGTGGCGCGCAGGCATGCCGATGGCGGCGTCCGACACCGTCGAGATCCTGTTGCTCAACGCCGACATCCTGATCCTCGGCCTGTTCGTGGCGCCCGAGTACGTGGCGCTGTACTTCGCCGCGACCCGCGTGGCGCAGATCCTTTTTTATGTCCCCTACGCAGCCTCGGCAGCGACGGCGCAAAAGTATGCCGCGCTTGCCGCGCCGCACGAGCGCAACGAACTGCAGGCATTGGTCGGCAAGACGGCGACCCTCTCCGCCGGTGCGACCATCGCCGGGGCAGCGGGCCTGTCGCTGCTCGCGCCTTACCTGTTGGGCATGTTCGGAACCGAGTATCTCGCGGCGACGCCCATCGTCGCCGTGCTCGCCCTGGGTGTCGTGCTCGGCTGCGTATTCGGGCCGGGCGAGGATGTCCTCAACATGCTCGGCCAGGAGCGGCTTTGCTCGCTTGGCTTCCTCGCCGCGCTGGCGGTCAACATCACCCTCAACCTGGCGCTCATTCCGCTCCTCGGGCTGATGGGCGCTGCCATCGCCACCATGACGGCGATGGCCGTTCGTGGTGCCCTCCTCGCCTACTTCGCCTGGCGCCGCCTCGGGCTCGTGCTGCCCGCCGGCCTGGCGCTCATCGTCAATACGCCGTCGCGGGAATTGATCCATGAAGCATGAGAGAATCGCAGCCTCGTCCGGCGTCGCGGTCGAGCATCTCGACGCCCAGGGCCTGCGCCAGCTCGATGCGCGTGAGTGGGACTGCCTCGCCGCCGAAGCGCTGGTCGAAAACCCGTTTTACAGCAGGCAGTATTTTCTCGCCGGCCTGGCGACGGTCGATGCGGATACCGGCGTATGCGCCATCGCCGTGCGCAACTGTGGCGAGCTTATCGGCCTCTTCCCATATCGCGCGCGGCAGCTGCCAATGCCCAACGGCGAAGCGAGCTGCAACATCTACCAGCCCAACAGCACGCCGCTCGTCCACCGCCGCCACGCCGCGCTCGCCATCGGCGCCTGGCTGGATAGCGACGCGGCGCGCTTCTGGCAGCTCGGGCATGTGCCGCTCGATGCGGCGTTCCTCACCCACGTCGACGCTGTGCTGCGCACGCGCAACCTGCG
>JAESGM010001011.1_pt1 | contig 11469 bp, 8 predicted proteins | sample 9269721 | NCBI WGS metagenome assembly JAESGM01 (sample SAMN15720920, study PRJNA650825) | algae metagenome | isolation source: Komarekiella atlantica HA4396-MV6 and co-occurring heterotrophs from... | place: USA: Theobald House, Kauai, HI | collected 2009-07-29 | reverse complement strand
CAGCACGATACTGAGACAGCCGATGATGCCGAGATCGCTCTGCATGAACGGCGCGGAAATGCCGATACGGCCCTTGTCGACCTCGCCGTAGCTGACCCGCGAACCTTCCTTGCGGATATGCTTCAACGCCTGGAAAAAATCGTCCTCGGTCCTTGCCAGCCCGGCCTTTGCGATCAATGCCCTGTCACGCTCATAAAGCTTCTGCAAACGCGGGCGCGGCATTGCCGCCAGCACCACCAGAGAGGACGAGCCGGCATAGAGCGGCATCGGCTTGCCGACCTGATAGCTCACCGGCTCCTGCGGCCCATAGGTCATTTCCTGGTGCAGACACATGACCTGATCGCGGTAGGAGCGGCACAGCAGCACCGCCGTCCCCTTCGCGGCTTCTGCCGCGAGCGCCATCATCACCGGCCGCGCCACAGCCAGAAGCGGGTTACCGGTCTGCAATTGGCGATAGAGCTCGAGGATACGCGGGCCGAGCACATAGCCGTCGTCGGAAATACGATCGAGCAGACCTGTCTCGACCAGTCCGCGCACCGTGCGATAGCCGGTGCTGCGCGTCAGATCGAGCGCATCGATAATCTCGTCGACGGAGACGAGCCCGCGCTCCTCGGTGAACAATTCCAGCACCGCTGACAATTGCTCGATCGACTGACTTCCCGCCATAACCGCCCCTCAGCTGCGCAGAATCGCACGGCCCCACAGATTGAGCGTGCGCTCGCCGTGCGGCCAGTGCTTCACTGGGCGGTCATACATGACTTCAAGCTCGGCCGAGACTTCGATCCAGTTGCCGTCCGGATCCTCGATGAAGATGAAGAGGTTGTTGCCCGGCCCGTGCCGTCCCGGACCCCACATCAGCGGAATTTCCATTCCCCCGAAACGGTCCGACCAGTCGCGGATGCGAATCCACTCCCCCGCTTCGTAGCTGTGATGATCGATGCCCTTGCGGTCCGACTTGAAACAGCCAAGCGTATGATGTTCGTGATTGGAGCGCATGAAGCAGGTCGCAACATCGCCCTTGTCGTTGATCACGCGGTCCGACACGAGAAAGCCGAGCGTATTGACGTAAAAATCTTCGATCGCCTTCACATCGAAGGTCGCGAGCGTCAGATGCTGCAGCGGCGCATGCATGCCCTGCGCTTCGTCGGCGTCGTGTTTGGCAAGGCCGACAACAATCTGGTTGCCGTCCGGGTCGCGCACCGCGAAAGCGCCGCCCTCGAACAGAGGCGACGGCGAAGGCAGCAGCGTCGCGCCAGATTTCTCCGCCTGCGCGCGCACGTCCGCCAAACCATCGGTGTCACGGCAAGCAAAGCCAGCATAGCCCAATTTCTGATTCGTACCGCGCGTGACCAGCAGCTTGCGACCCGGACCAGCGCAGAGAAAGCCCTCACCCACTTTCTCGCGGCGCATGTTCATCGCGTCGGCATAGAAGCGCGACAGCCGCTCCGGATCGCTGCTTTCAAGGTGAAGATGATGCAGGAAGGCGCCCGCGCGCACGGCCGATGATTTCATGATAAATCCCAATATTGGACATCTGCAGATCAAACTACGATCTACAGTACCAAATAATGAGATTTATTCAAGTGAGATTTATCCCTCGTAATGATCCGCCACCAGTTGGTTGAGGAGCCGCACGCCATACCCGGACCCCCAGCTTTTGTTGATGTCGGTCTGCGGCGAGCCCATCGCGGTGCCTGCGACGTCCAGATGCGCCCAGGGAATGCCCTTCTCGACGAAACGCTGCAGGAATTGCGCGGCGGTGATCGCACCGCCATTGCGTCCGCCCGTGTTTTTCACGTCGGCGAATTTGGAATCGATCAGCTTGTCGTATTCGGGACCGAGCGGCATGCGCCAGACTTTCTCGCCGGTTTCCTCGCCTGCCTTCGACAGGCGCTCCGCCAGCTTGTCGTCGTTCGAGAACAGGCCTGCATATTCATGGCCCAGCGAAACGATGATCGCGCCCGTCAACGTCGCGAGATCGATCATGAATTTCGGCTTGAAGCGCTTGGCGTACCAGAGCACGTCTGCAAGAACGAGACGGCCCTCGGCATCGGTGTTGATGATCTCGATGGTCTGGCCCGACATCGACGTCACGATATCGCCCGGCCGCTGCGCCTTGCCGTCCGGCATGTTTTCGACAATGCCGATCAGTCCGATCGCGTTGACCTTCGCCTTGCGCGTGGCAAGCGTCTGCATCAGGCCGACGACGCAGGCCGCGCCGCCCATGTCGCCTTTCATGTCTTCCATGCCGCCAGCCGGCTTGATCGAAATGCCGCCGGTGTCGAAGCACACACCCTTGCCAATGAAGGTAACGGGCGCCTCGCCTTTCTTGCCGCCATTCCAGTGCATCACGACCATGCGGCTGTCGTGCTCGGAGCCCTGCCCGACTCCCAGCAGCGCACGCATACCAAGTTTCGCCATCGCACGTTCGTCGAGCACCTCGACCTTCACACCGAATTTCTTCAGCACGGCCGCGCGGCGCGCGAATTCTTCCGGATAAAGGACGTTGGCCGGCTCGTTGACCAGATCGCGCGCCGTGATCACGCCGCTTGCGACCGCCTGACGCTCAGACCAAGCCTTGCGGACCCGTTCGGGATCGGACACCCCAATGGTGACGTGACGTGTCTTCGGCTCTTCCTCGCCTTCCTTGCGCTTGGTCTTGTAGCGATTGAACGAATAGGCGCGCAGGGTGATGCCGAGGGCGAGATCGGCGGCCTGGTCCGGCTTCATGCCGCCGTCAGCCCACTCGGCGAGGATCGTGACGTCTGCAGCACCCGACGGCACCCTGCCAAACGCCTGACCGCCCAGTTTCACGAGATCGTCGGGCTTTGCGTCGGCCTTGCCCGTCCCGACCACAATCAGCCGCGAGACCTTCAGACCCGCCGGCGCCACGATATCCACCGCGCTGCCGCTCTTGCCGGTGAAGCGGTCCGCCGCCGCCGCGCGGGTCAGGAGATCCCCGGCTGGCGCCAGGACCCTTTTGGCCGCCGGGCCAAGTTTCAGCCCCGATTCGCAGAACAAGACGAGAACACCCTTGGCCGGAGCTGCGGGAGCGGAGAATCCGATCTTCAGAGTCTCGGACATGAGCGATTTTCCTGGGCTGGCTTTGAAAAGCGAATGCAATGAAACGGCCGCCCGAATGGAGGCCGGTCGCATGCATATGGGGGCGGAGCGTCCTCGCAAAGTCAAATCATGGCGGTATTTGGCGCTCCCCCACACCGACCCCGCTACCGTTGCAAGTATCTGTTAACCATTGCGACCGAGTCTGATTTTACCGACGTGTCGGGGCCGCCACAGGTGTGAGATTCTTGCCGAGGACTTAACTTTTTTCGGTGCATTTTCAGTACTTTGCCATTGCCCGGCCATTTTGTGGAAGGATCAAAAAGGCCGTTGGTTCCGGGTGGCACACGCCCGGGCCGTTGTGCGTGCGGACGGGGTCGCGCGTGGTGCCTGCCGCGCGGCAGCAGAGGGGGCGTCGGGGGACGATGGGGTCGATCGGCCTTTACATCTTTCGCACCACCTTTGGTGCGTTCCTGGTCGTGCTGTTCAGCCTGACATCGGTCATCTGGATCACGCAGGCCTTGCGCGACATCGACCTCATGACGGGGCGCGGCCAGACAATTCTGGTGTTTCTGGGCATCACCGGCCTGATCATACCGATGCTGATCCTCATCATTGCGCCGATCGCGCTGATGATTGCGATCGTTCACGTGCTCGGCAAACTCTCAAACGATTCAGAACTGATCGTAATGAACGCATCCGGCATGTCGCCGTGGGTCGTCTTCCGCCCCTTCCTCGCCATGGCAGTGATGGTGTCGATCGTTGTTGCTCTGATCGGTTCATGGCTCGGGCCGCTCGGGCTCAAGACTCTGCATGCCTGGGCGAATGAAGTGCGCGCCGACCTCGTCACGAACATCGTGCAACCTGGCCGCTTCAATGCGTTCGAGCGCGGCCTCACCTTCCACATCCGCGAACGCCAGGCCAACGGCGTGCTGCTCGGCATTTTGGTCGATGACCGGCGCAATCCGAAGGAACGATCGACCTTTCTCGCCGAACAGGGGACGATCCTGAAAGACGAACGCGGCACATTTCTGGTGCTGGAAAACGGCAGCGTGCAGCGCATGGATCTCGTCGAGCGCGAGCCCGGCAAGGAACGCGATCCGGCCATCGTGCTGTACGATCGCTATGCCCTCGACTTGTCGCAGGCGCCAAATACCAATCAGGCCAGCAGGGCTTCATCGCGCGATCGTTTCATCTGGGAATTGTTCTGGCCGTCGAAAGACGATCTCGTCAGGCTGCAATGGCCGCAGATCCGCGCGGAAATCCATGACCGTCTGCTGGCGCCGCTCTATCCGATTGTTTTCGTGACACTCACTTACGCGTATCTCGGGGCACCTCGCACCACACGCCAGAGTCGCGCCATGTCGCTTGTCGGAGCCATCTCCGTCGTGGCGGCCTTGCGCCTGCTCGGATTCGTCGTGATCGTCCTGTCGGTGAATTATCCCTTCGCTCCGTATATCCAGTATGTCGCGCTGGCCGCGGCAATGGCCTTCGGCCTCTACGCTATCGACCGCGGCCTGATCATCGAGCCGCCCGCTTACATGACCAATGCCCTCAACGCGATCGGCCAGCGATTTGCGCGCCGCACCGCGGCGGCGACGTAAGGGAACGCCGGTGCGCATGGCCCTCACTCTCTGGCGCTATTTCGGAATGCGCTTCCTGCTGGCGGCGATCGCCGTATTTGCCGGCGTGCTTGCTCTTGTCGCCCTGCTTGACTCGGTCGAACTGATGCGTCGCACGTCCGGCCATGCGCACGTTACGGCGATGCTGGTCTTCAAGACGTCGGTGCTGCGCGTGCCGATGGTGACCGAACGCATCATGCCGTTCTGCGTTTTGGTCGGCGCGATGTCCTGCTACGTGAACCTGTCGCGCCGCAACGAGTTGGTCATCGCGCGCGCCGCCGGCATGTCGGCCTGGCAATTCGTGGCGCCCGCAATCGCCGTGGCCCTGATGCTCGGGGCGCTGGCCACCGCCGTCTACAATCCGATTGCCGCCTACATGCTCGAGCAATCCAAGGTCTACGAGGCCGAGATTTTCGGAAAGCGCGAATTCGGGATGCAGGAGACCGGCTTCTGGGTGCGCCAGCGCAGCCCGGACGGCCAGTCGATCATCAACGCCCGCTCCGCCCTTGGACAAGGGCTGCAACTGACCGGCGTGACGGCCTTCACCTTCGACCACAACGGCAAGTATCAGGACCGAATCGAAGCCAAGAGCGCGGTCCTGCGGGACGGCGCCTGGGTTCTCACCGACGCCAAGGTCTATCCGACCAACGCGGCGCCGCAGGACTACGCTACCTACGCGCTGAAGACGAATCTCTCCCCGGAACAGATTCGGGAAAGCTTCGCGACCGCCGAGACCCTGCCCTTCTGGGAGTTGCCCGATTACATCGCCACGGCGGAAAATGCGGGCCTGAGTTCTGCCGCCTACCGCCTCCAATACCAGAAGCTGCTCTCACGGCCGTTTTTGCTGGCCGCAATGGTGATGCTGGCGGCCTCTTTCAGCCTGCGTTTCTTCCGCATGGGCGGCGTCCAGACCATGGTCTTGGGTGGCATTTTATCGGGCTTTCTGCTTTATGTGTTCTCGAAAGTCACCGAGGACATGAGCAAGGCTGAATTGCTGTCCCCTGTGGTGGCGGCTTGGGCGCCCGTCTTCATCGGCGGACTAACGGGGTTCTTGGTGTTGTTGTATCAGGAGGACGGGTGATGGCCGCATCGACCACCGCTCGCCCGCCGGCGCGATCCTTCGGAAAACGCGCCCGTCGAATCGTCTGTCTGCTGCCTCTCGCCGCCACCGTCTGGCTGGCGAGCGGTTCGGCCATGGCGCAGACGAACTACTTCCAGTTCGAACAGCGTCCCAAGGCGGCGAAGAAATCGACCATCGGCAAGCCGACGGCGCCGCAGGGCGACAAGCAGATGCTCGTGCAGGCGCGCGAGGTCCAGTACGACCACGTGAACGAGCGCGTCTCCGCCATCGGCAACGTGCAGATCTATTACGCCGGCTCGACCGTCGAGGCCGACAAGGTCATCTACAACCAGAAGACCAAACGCCTGCGCGCGGAGGGCAACGTCCGGCTGACCGAAGCCGGCGGCAATATCACCTATGGCGACATCCTCGAGCTGAACGACGATTACCGCGACGGCTTTGTGGATTCGCTCCGGATCGAGACGCCGGATGCCACCCGCTTCGCGGCGGCCCGCGCCGACCGCTCCAGCGGCAACTACACGGTCCTGCAGAGCGGTGTCTATACCGCCTGCGAGGCCTGCAAGGAGGACCCCAGAAAGCCGCCGCTCTGGCAGGTCAAGGCCGCGCGCATCATCCACGACGAAGGCGAGAAGATGGTCTATTTCGAGCAGGCCCAGCTCGAATTCTTCGGCAAGCCTGTCGCCTATTTCCCGTTCCTGTCCGCTCCCGATCCGACGGTGAAGCGCAAGAGCGGCTGGCTGATGCCGACGCCCGGTTACGATTCCAAGACCGGCGCCTCGCTGCAGGCTCCCTATTTCTGGGCGCTGGCGCCGAACTATGACGTCACGCTCACGCCGACCATCACCACCCGGCAGGGTCCGATGATGCAGGCGGAGTTCCGCCATCGGCTCCTGAACGGCGCTTACGCAATCCGCGCCGCAGGCATCCGTCAGCTCGACAAGGACTATTTCATTTACGAGGACGGCCCCCTCAAGGGATCGCCGACTCCCGGCAACCGCGACTGGCGTGGCGCGGTCGAGACCTCGGGCCAGTTTGCGCTCAACCAGCGCTGGGTCTGGGGCTGGGACGCGCTGCTTGTCTCCGACAAGACCTTCTATCAGGACTACAACATGTCCACCTTGAAGGCGAGCAATCGCGACCCCTTCAAGACCGGAACCTGGACTGGAACCGACACCGGCGTCTCGCAGCTCTATCTCGCCGGCGCCGGCAATCGCTCGTATTTCGACATGCGCGCGATCCACTATTACGGCTTCTCGGAAGCGGATCGCCAGGGCGAGCTTCCGGTCATCCATCCGGTGATGGATTATTTCTACGTGTTCGGTCAGCCGATCCTGGGCGGCGAGCTCACCTTCAAGAGCAACTTCACCAGTCTGACCCGTCAGAACGCGTCATTTGATCCGATCACCCTCGCTGCGTCGAACAATGGGCTCTGCGGCCCAATGTCCGCCGATCCGGCTGTGAAGAACAGCACCAACTGTCTGCTGCGCGGCATCGCAGGCAGCTACAGCCGCTTCTCGGCGGAAGCAAACTGGAAGCGCACGATCACCGACCCGTGGGGACAGGTCTTCACTCCGTTCGTGTCGTTGCGCGCGGATGCGGCCTCGATGGAGGTCAATCCCGAACTGGGCGTTTCCAATTTCGTCGAGACCGGCGATTCCAATCTCGTGCGCGCCATGCCGACGGCCGGTCTGGAATATCGCTATCCGTTCATCAGCGTCCATTCCTGGGGTACGCACACCATCGAGCCGATCGGACAGCTTATTGTCCGCCCGGATGAGCCCCTGACCCGCCGTCTGCCCAACGAAGACGCGCAGACGCTGCTGTTCGACGACAGCAACCTGTTCCGGGTCGACAAGTTCTCCGGATGGGACCGCGTGGAAGGTGGTGGACGCGCCAATTACGGCCTGCAATACACGATGCAGTTCAATCAGGGCGGGTTCATCAATGCCCTGTTCGGCCAGTCATATCAGCTGTTCGGCACAAATTCGTTCGCGGTTGCCGACCCCACGAATACGGGTCTCGACAGCGGTCTCGAGACGCGGCGGTCCGACTATGTTGCCCGCCTCTCTTACCAGCCTGACCGCATCTATTCGTTGAGCACACGCTATCGCTTCGACGAGGACACCTTCGCGCTGCGGCGCTTCGAGGTCGAAGGCCGCGCCAATTATGACCGCTGGTCGCTGTCCGCTCTCTACGGCAATTACGATGCCCAGCCGCTGCTCGGCTTCCTGACCCGCCGCGAGGGCGTTCTTGGCAGCGTCAACGTCAAATTGACGCAGAATTGGGTGGTGCAGACGGCCGCCCGCTACGATATCGACGCCGAGAAGTTCGACCAAACCCGGATCGGCGTCGGCTATGTCGACGATTGCTTGATCCTTGGCCTGAACTACATCACCAATTACACATATAGCGGCAATCCGACGGCCGACCATCGGGTGATGCTGCAACTGAGCCTGCGGACGCTGGGTGAAACGGGCACATCCTTCGGGGTCAGCGGTCTGCCCGGCGGCCTGTAAGAACCTGATACAGCGCACCGGACGCGGCGGTTTGCCGCTTGACGCTGCTACGCAAGGGGTTGTCCAAACATTGACCGGATCAGAAGATTGAATGAAGCGATGATGGTTCCGCTGCATAACCTCCTGAAATACGCCTCGATCTGCGCGGTGTTCGCAGTCGCCACGCTTTTGCTCTGCGCCAATCCCGCACGGGCCCAGGTCGCCCTGCTCGTTAATGGCGATCCGATCACCAACTACGACATCGAGCAACGCTCCCGGCTGATCCAGATTTCGACCCGCAAGCAGGCGTCACGCCAGGAAGTGATCGAGGAACTGATTGGCGACCGGCTCAAGGTGCAGGTCGGCAAGCGTTACGGCGTCGTCGTTTCCGACACCGATGTCGATAACGCATTCGCCAATTTGGCGCGCTCCTCCGGTGCCACTGCGGACGCCTTCGCAAAAGGTCTTGAATCCAGCGGCCTGAACCGGAACACGCTGAAAGCCAAGATCCGCGCCGACATCGTGTGGGGCCAGATCGTGCGCGGCAAGTTCGCCACGCGGCTGCAGGTCGGCGAGAAGGACATCTTCGAGGCCCTGGAAAAGAAGTCCGACGGAAAGGATGTCGGGCACGAGTATCTCCTGCGCCCGGTCGTCCTTGTCGTTCCCCGCGGCTCGTCGGCGGCGGTGATCGAAGCGCGGAGAAAAGAAGCCGACAATCTTCGTGCCCGCTTTCAGGACTGCACAACCGGCGTTCCGTTTGCGCGCGCGCTGCGCGACGTGGCCGTACGCGATCCGATTCGGCGCAATTCCGCCGACCTGTCCCCGCAGTTGCGGGACAATCTGAGCAAGATCGAAATCGGAAGGCTCACCCCGCCTGAGCAGACGAATTCCGGCATCGAGATGTTCGCCGTCTGCGAGCGCAAGGAAACCGCGTCTGAAACACCCGGCAAGCGCCAGGTGCGCGACGAGATGTTTTCGGAGAGGTTCCAGAAACAGGGTGCCAGTTACCTCAAGGAACTGCGCTCAGGCGCGATGATCGAATACCGGTGACGCTTCAGGATGCGCCAGCCCTCCGCGTATCCACTCTCCTCCCCGCAGCTTCCGCTCGTGCTGTCTATGGGCGAGCCTGCAGGCATCGGCCCGGATATCGCGCTGCTCTGCTGGCACCGCCGGCAAGAACTGAAACTCCCTGCCTTCTACATCGTCGGCGATCTGGCCTGTCTGGCCAGGCGGGCGGCCGCGCTTGGGCTGAATGTTCCTGTTGAAACGGTCGAGCCCGATCGCGCCGGCAAGTTGTTCGAGACGGCTCTTCCGGTCGTCGATCTGCAGCATCCCGTTTCGGCGAAGCCCGGGGAGCCTGACCAATCGAGCGCCGCAATTGTCATTGCCGCCATCCGCCGTGCCGCCGATGACGTCGTGCAAGGCCGCGCTGCGGCCATCGTGACAAACCCCATCGCGAAGTCCGTGCTTTACGCGGCGGGATTCGCCGATCCCGGCCACACCGAATACCTCGCCCGGCTCGCCCATGAAATGACGGGCAAGCATGTGCATCCCGTCATGATGCTCTGGAGCGAGCTTCTCGCCGTCGTCCCGGTGACTATCCATATTCCGGTCAGGGACGTGCCTGGCAGGCTGACCCGCGATTTGATTGTAAAGACCGGCCACATTGTCGCGCGCGATCTGGCCTCGCGCTTCGGCATTCCGCGCGCCCGCCTTGCGGTGGCAGGCTTGAACCCCCATGCGGGCGAAAGCGGAACGCTGGGCAAGGAGGATGTGGAGATCGTTGGACCGGCGGTCGAACAACTTCGCGCTGAGGGGGTCGACGCGCGCGGCCCGCTTTCGGCGGACACGATGTTTCACGCGGCGGCGCGCGCGACCTATGACGTCGCGTTGTGCATGTATCACGACCAGGCACTGATCCCGATCAAGACGCTTGCCTTCGATCACGGTGTGAATGTCACGCTCGGCCTGCCTTTCATCCGCACCTCTCCCGATCATGGCACGGCCTTCGACATTGCCGGCACGGGCAAGGCCAATCCGGACAGCCTCGCCGCGGCGTTGCGGCTGGCCGCCCGCCTGGCTGCCAATGTCGCGGCGCCTGCGTCCGGCGCGCAATGAGCGCGATCGACGATCTGCCGCCGCTGCGGGAGGTGATCCGCAAGCATGACCTCATTGCCAAGAAATCGCTCGGGCAGAACTTCCTGCTCGACCTCAACTTGACATCACGGATCGCGCGCGCCGCCGGACCTTTCGACAATGTCACGGTCATCGAAGTTGGACCGGGTCCCGGCGGCCTGACACGGGCGCTGCTGGCCGCAGGCGCCCGACGCGTCATCGCCATTGAACGCGACCATCGCGCCATCGCGGCGTTACAGGAAATCGCCGACCGCTATCCCGGGCAGTTGCAGATTTTCGAGGCGGACGCGACAACCTTCGATCCGACATCACATCTGGCAGACGAGCCGGCGCGCATTGTCGCCAACCTGCCCTACAACATCGGAACCGTATTGCTGATCGGATGGCTGACCGCCGAGCCGTGGCCGCCCTTCTACGACCGTCTCGTTCTGATGTTCCAGCGCGAAGTTGCAGAACGCCTGGTGGCCGCGCCCGGCTCGAAGAGTTACGGACGACTGTCGGTGCTGTCGCAATGGCGCACGCAACCGAGAATCCTGTTCGACATCGCGCCCAGTGCCTTTGTTCCGGCGCCGAAGGTGACCTCCTCTGTCGTCGAGCTGATCCCCAATCCTCATCCGCTGCCTTGCGACCGCGCCGCGCTCGAAAAGGTCACCGAGGCAGCCTTCGGTCAGCGCCGCAAGATGCTGCGGCAAAGCCTGAAATCGCTGGGACAGGACCCACTGGCGCTCCTGTCCGAGGCCGGCATCGCCGAAACCGAACGTGCGGAAAACGTCGATATCGCGGGTTTCGTGCGGCTGACGCGCGCCTTCTCCGCTAGACTGGCGCCATGACCAAGCTCGTCCGGCAGTCCCTCACCGCCTACGCCGCGCCCCTCTGCGAGACCGTTGTCGATTGCCCGACGCCGCAGGGCACCGAAGTGCTGGTGCGGGTGAGAAGCTGCGGCGTCTGTCATTCCGACATCCATATGCAGGACGGATATTTCTCGCTCGCAGGCGACAAGAAACTCGACGTCACTGCCGGACGCACGCTGCCGTTCACATTGGGGCATGAAATTGCAGGCGCCATCGCAGCAGCC
>JAESGM010001010.1_pt1 | contig 11471 bp, 14 predicted proteins | sample 9269721 | NCBI WGS metagenome assembly JAESGM01 (sample SAMN15720920, study PRJNA650825) | algae metagenome | isolation source: Komarekiella atlantica HA4396-MV6 and co-occurring heterotrophs from... | place: USA: Theobald House, Kauai, HI | collected 2009-07-29 | reverse complement strand
CTTGTCGCCCTTTTCGCGCACAATCCGGGCCGCTTCCTTCGGCACCACGCCCAGTTCCGCCAGCGCCTCGGTCGCGTGCGCCTCGATCTCGAACCAGATGCGAAAGCGGGTCTCCGGCGACCAGATGGCCGTCATTTCGGGGCGGGAATAGCGGGGGATCATGCGGTCGTTCTTTCTCCGTAGGAGTGCGCTCTAGCAGAGCGACGGTCCGGGAGCAAAGCGCTCCAGCCTTTATCCTCTCCTGAGGAGCGGGCGCGGCCCGCGTCTCGAAGGATGAGGCCGATTCCGTGGCCTCATGGTTCGAGACGCCGCGCCTTTTCAGGCGCGGCTCCTCACCATGAGGATCAGGGCTTCGCCAGCCGTTTGGTCACAGCCAGGAAACGCCGGTTCGGGCCGGCGTGGTAGTCGTGGTTGTCGGCATATTCGATCAGGGCCGCCAGCGTCACCGTGCCGTCCGGCGCCGTATGCAGATAGGCCTCGGCGATCCCGTATTCGGCCGCGCAGCGCCGAGCTTTTGGCAGGGTCTTGTCCTGATGCAGGGTGACCGGCGCTGCGCCGTCGAGGCTCATGGTCAGTTTCAGTCCGGCCACCTTCGCCCGTCCGGCGGTGGATCGTCCGCCATAGCCCGCGCACATGGCGGCGCCCAGCGGCATGCCCTCGACGGCGAGCCGCGTCTTGCGGCCCCCGGGCAGGGGCACGTCCAGCGCCTTCGCCAGCGGCTTCGGATCCTGCTGATAGATGCCGATGTCGTCGAGGTCCATCGAGGGCTGGCCGCCGACATAGCTGCCGGGATCACCGACCTTGTATTTCTCCAGCAGCGGCTTGGCCTTCTTCCCGGCGTCCGCGCGCGCTTTCTCCTCGTCCAGTGCGTTTTCGCCACGGATCAGGACCCGCACCGGCGCGCCCGGCACGAAGCGATCCTTCTCGGTGTCGATGATGAAATATTCGGAGAAGGCTGCGTCGTCGTCGTAGAGCGTGGTGTATTGCTCGAAGGCGAACACCTTGCCGTCCGGCGAGAAGCCGATGAAGCGGCGCGCGGCGGCGTCGCCGGCCTGCGCAGACGAAGCCAGGACGCAGGCGCCGGTGAGGGCAAGGCAGAAAGTGCGGGCGAGGAAGAAGGAGCCGGACATTGCCGAATTATGGTCTGGTCCGCGTAGAGGTCAAACGGCGATGTCTAGCCATGACGTCTACCGGTACAGTCCATATTCATCCCACTTGGTCTCCGGAATCTGCTGCCCGATCTTGTAGCTGAAATCGGATATCCGCATGTGGTCCGGGGTTGTCTTGCAGACGAACGAATACTGGTACCACTTTCCGCCGCTGCGGAAGGCGCCGCCGTCGCCCTCAACGGTATTGCCGCTGAGCTTGGGTTTCGAAATTGCGTAAATCACAGCGCGGTCCGGATGAAACGGGTTCTTGTCGCGGTTGACCCGCGCCATGGTCTCGATCGCGCAGATCTGCTCCAGCCGCGTCATCGGGTCCAGATGCTGGAGGCTGCGGTCGAAGCGGGATTTCCCGGCGTGTGAAACGGATACTGATGCGAGCACGATCAGCAAGGCGCTGGCGATCTTTTGCATGGCGATCCGGCAGGGGGTAAGCGGGTGGGGGAGGCGCGTCCGGGGACGCTGCGATTCGGTAGCACTATCGGCCGTAAATTTGAACCCGGACATAATTTAGGCGGCTGTCGCGCGATTTCGGGTTTGCGCGATCAGTGCCGCGATTTTCTCAGGGTCGCGAAGTTCGCGGAACGCGACCTTGCCGGTGTAGTCGGCATAGGCGATCTTCGATTTTGCGCCCGACGCGAAATAGAGATGCCCGGTGTTGTCGCCAGTCGGCAGGATTTCGAGGGCGTCGTCAAGTTGCGCCAGGGTGTAGCTGACAAGCTGACGCCTGCCGAGCGCGTCGTGCCTGATGATGACGCGCCGGTCGGTGACGGCATAGACCGTGCCGTAGGCCTGCACGACCATCAACAACGGCGCGGCCAGGAACACCAGCGCTATCATGTAAGCCATGACATGCAGCTCGGTGGGAATGACATCCGCCGTATGCAGGGCGACCACAAACGCCAGCGCCGGGACGCCGAGCCACCACCAGAAGATCTGCGTGCGCAAGGTCGCGACAGGATCGGGCCGTCCGGTCCAGATGATCTTTTCGCCCGGTTGCAGGATATCGGCGAGAGCGGAACTTGCCGCTCCCGGTGCAATCACGCCGCTTCTCCGCGCGCGAGCGCGCCGGCATTGCGGATCGCCGAGATGTTGCCACGATAGGCCTGCGTGCCGCCTTTGAACACGGCCGAGCCTGCAACGAGGACATTGGCGCCGGCGCCGGTAACGAGCGGTGCGGTCTCCGGCGTGACGCCGCCATCCACTTCGAGGTCGATGGGACGGTCCTCGATCATGGTGCGGATGCGCGCGATCTTCTCGACGACGTCCGGAATGAAGGCCTGTCCGCCGAATCCGGGATTGACCGACATCACCAGCACGAGATCGACGAGATCGAGCACATATTCGATCGCGCTTTCCGGCGTCGCGGGATTGATCGACACGCCGGCCTTCTTGCCCAGCGCGCGGATCGCCTGCAGCGAGCGGTGCAGATGCGGACCGGCTTCTGCGTGCACAGTGATGATGTCGGAGCCGGCTTTCGCGAAGGCTTCGAGATGCGGATCGCAGGGCGCGATCATCAGATGCACGTCGAAGATTTTCTTGGAGTAAGGGCGGATCGCCTTCACGACATCAGGGCCGAAGGTGATGTTGGGCACGAAATGCCCGTCCATCACGTCGAGATGGATCCAGTCGGCGCCGGCCTGGTCGGCGGCGCGCACCTCCTCGCCGAGTTTGGAGAAATCGGAGGCCAGAATAGACGGCGCGATCAGCAGCGGGCGGGTCATGGAATCCTCGTGCGGAACCGTTTCGGCATACCACCCCCCCGACAGAGGGGCAACGAACCTCAATCCTTGCTGTTAATTCTTCGTGCCAGCGGTCCCAGCAGATAGGGCGCGAGATAGATCGGGAACTGCGCCAGCGCGAAATAGAGCCAGGCCAGATCCGGCACGGCGCCTGCGGTGGCCGCCAGCATCAGCCCGGTATTGCGCTGGGAGGTCATCATCCCCAGCGCGAAGGCGTCGCGCCAGCCGGCCGGCGCGAAAACAAGGACGGTCAGCCCCATCATGACAATGGCGACCACGAACGACAGCGCGGTGAACGCCGCGACCAGCAGCGGCTGTGCGAAAGTGCGTGCACCGACGTCATGCATCAATGCGCAGACGAAAACGAGCAGCAGCAGCACGTTCAGCCCGTCGATCTCCTCGCGCCTTCGGGCAATCCGGTCGGCGCCAATGATGCGGCGGATCACGGCGGCGAGGGTGGCCGCTCCGGCCAGAAGACCGAACAGGATCAGCCCAAGCGCCAGCGGGGAGAGTGTCAGCCCGCCCTCGGCAAAGACACGCACGAAGAACGGCGCGGTCAGCGGGATCAGGACCGTGCAGGCAACCATCGACGACAGCACCAGGGCTGCGTCGAGCCCCATCAGGGCCGCGATCGCGGGCGATGACATCATTGGTGTTGTTGCTGCTTGCAGCAAAAGCGCCAGAAACAGGTCGGGCGACTGCATCTTGAACCCGGCGAGCCAGTAGAGACCGATCAGGAGTGCCGGCTGCGCCAGCATGACCCAGAGGGCGGCTCCGATGACGAGGCCCGGCCGCGCCAGCCGCGCCCGGATCGCCCGCGGCTCCACCCGCAGGAAGGTCAGCACCAGCAGCAGGAACACGGAGACAGACAGAAAAGGCTTCAGCAGCACGCCCAGCGGCGGAACAGCGACTCCGATTACAACCAGAGCGGCAACCGCGCGCGTGCCCTGCCGGCCGAGCCACGCCAGCGGCGCTGCGATTGCGTGGAAAATGGGCATGCAGGCTCCGGCGGCTGCTGACGAATCCGTCAGGCGGGGAGGGGCGGGGCGCCTTGTGTAGCGCGGCTGCCGCAGCCGATCCATATAAGGGCAGCCATGCGCCACTCCGCCTTTCTCCGGCCGCAAGGGATGGTAAGGACGGGGCGCAAACAGGAGACACAGCGGTGCAGCGGACGGATGCGATCGTATTGGGGGCGGGCATGGTGGGGGTGTCGGCCGCCCTGCATCTGGCCAAACGCGGATTGTCGGTCGCGCTCATCGACCGCCGCTCGCCCGGCGAGGAGACTTCCTACGGCAATGCCGGCCTGATCGAAGGCAACACCTACTTTCCCTATCCCTTTCCGCTCAATCCGGTCTCGCTGTTCAAGATCGCCTTCAAACTGGCGCCGGAAGCGAATTATCACCTCTCGCATCTGTCCAAGCTTGCGCCCTGGCTGTTCTCATATCTGCTGCATTCGCGCGGCGATGCCATGCTCGACTTCGCGCACAAGATGCGCCCGCTCTTCGCCAACTCGCTGCCCGAGCATGAGGCGCTGATTCAGGAGGCCGGCGCCGAGCGTTACCTGCGCAAGAATGGCTGGCTGAAGGTGTATCGCAGCGTTGCGGGCTTTAACGGTGTGCAGGGCGACCTGGACACGGTTGCGAAAGCCGGCATCACTTTCGAGCGCCTCGACACCAACGGCGCGTTGGCGCTGGAGCCCGATCTTACGCCGGTCTTCGAGCGCGCGGTGTTCTGGCCGACCGCGGCCAGCCTGAGCAACCCGCTCGGTGTCACGCGCGCCTATGTGGAGTTGTTCAAGAAGCTCGGCGGCATCCTGCTCGAAGGCGATGCGCGTTCGCTGCATCGCGCCGACGGGCGCTGGCGTGTGGATACCGACGCGGGCGCGGTCGATGCGTCGGAGGCGGTGGTTGCGCTTGGTCCCTGGTCGTCGGATGTGCTCGATCCGCTCGGCATCAAATTGCCGCTGCAGGTGAAGCGCGGCTATCACCGTCATTTCAAGGCGACGGGCAACAAGGGCCTGACGCGGCCGGTGCTGGATGCGGAAGTCGGCTATCTCGTCGCTCCGATGGAGCAGGGGCTGCGCCTCACCACAGGCGCCGAATTCGCGGACCGCGACGCGCCGGCAACGCCCGTGCAATTCGACCGCCTGATGCCGAAGGCGCGCGAACTCTTCCCGCTCGGCGCTCCGGTCGAGGCCGAGCCCTGGCTCGGCCGGAGGCCGTGCTTCCCCGACTCGATGCCGGTGGTTGGCCGCGCGCCCGGCCAGAGCGGGCTGTGGCTCGATTACGGACACGCGCATTGGGGGCTGACGCTGGGACCCGTCGCCGGCCGCCTGCTCGCCGAGATGATGACCGGCGCGACCCCCTTCACCGATCCCGGGCCCTATGCGGCCGAACGCTTCACTTCGTGAAAGCGATAGCGGTCGCGGATTTCGGCGTTGAAGAATTTGCCTTTTGACGGCGCCGCCTGAAAGGCTGCGTGCACGTCCGGCGGCACGTCCTCATAGATGTACTTGCGGCCGGTGACGAAGATCACCAGCAGGCGCCTCGCCGAGGCGTCGTAGATGAAGGTCCTGATGGCGGTCGACGGCATGCGACTCTAACGCCGCATGCCGCCGCGGGTTTCAGGTCTTAACGACAGCCGCCGTCGATCGTGCGCGCGCAGCGCTTGGCTGGTGCGCGCACCACGCCTTCCTTCTTGACCTGGTCCTTGAGGCTGATCTGGCCCGTGCGGCCGCGGATCTTGCCCGCGGCGTCGGCCTGGGAGACCGACAGGATCGAGACCGCGGCGGTGCCGGCGGCGGTCGCAGCGATCATGCTGCCGCTGGTCGGCGTGAAGGCATAAAGGGCGGTGGCCGCCACAACAGCAATCTGGCGGAGACGTGACGAAAGAATGCTCATGATGAAGTTCCGGCTGGACATGTGAAAGGTGGGCGAGAAACAGAACAGTAGGATTTGTCTGTCGTCCGCCGCCGGGATCAGGTTCAACCGCTGAACTTGCCCTTCCAGTCCGGCAGCGCGCCGCTGAACGGCAGCGCCTTCGCCTCATACACGCCGCGCGCGATCGCCCGCGCCAGCACATTGGCCGCGGCGATGCCGATCGCGGTGAGATCGGCCAGCGGGTCCTTTAGCGGCTTCGCCCCCGTTGCCGCGGCGAACACGATGTCGCCGTCGAGCGGGGTGTGCACGGGATAGATGGCGTGCGCCATGCCGGTCTGCGCCATCATCGCGAGGCGCTTGCATTGCGCCTTGGTGAGCGCGGCGTCGGTCGCGACGATGGCCGGCGTCGTGCTCTGCGGCGCGCCGCCTTTCATGCGCGGCTCGAGCGCATTCTTCGGGAACGGCGAGGGCAGGCCACGCCCGCCGAATTCATCGCCTTGCTCGAACGGCGCGGCCCAGAAATGCGGCGTGTCGCCGACGGTGACGGCGCCGACCGCATTCACCGCGACGATGGCGCCGACCGTGAAGCCCTGCGCCGTCATTGCCGAAGCCGAGCCGAGCCCACCTTTCAGGTTCACCGTGGTCGCGCCATAGCCCGCACCGGCATTGCCGAGCGCAAAGGTATTGGAGGCATTTGCCGCCGCCGCGTAGCCGAGATCGCGATAGGGCGGAAAGCGTCCCCATGTCTTGTCACCGCCGTTGAGCAGGTCGAACAGGATGGCGGCGGGCACGATCGGCACGACGGCGTCGCCCACAGCAAAGCCGCGGCCGCGTTCGGCGAGCCAGGATTGCACGCCGGTCGCCGCATCGAGCCCGAAGGCGGAGCCGCCGGAAATGCAGATCGCCTGCACGGCCTCGACCGTCATCTCCGCGTCCAGCAATTCGGTGTCGCGCGTGCCGGGGCCGCCGCCGCGCACGTCGACTGCCGCTGCCGTGGTCTGATCGAAAATCACCGCTGTGACGCCCGACGCCAGCCTGGCGTCCTCGGCCTGGCCGACGCGAAGGCCTGCGACGTCGGTGATGAGATTGCGCATGCGTCAGACTTTCTCCGCCTCGAAATACGCGAATCCGCGCTGCGCCAGAATACGCGCCAGATGATCGCGCGCATCCGCCAATGTCGCCGCATGCAGGAACGCCGCGCGATGCGCGTCAGAAAACTCCTCCACCGGCCCAAGCAGGATGGTCTTGCGCTGCTGCGGCGCCAGCGCGTCTTCGCCGCGATAGAGCGCGGCCATGTCGAGCTCGTTTGCTGTGCCGGTCCCGCCGGGCAGAGTGACGAGCGCGTCCGCGGTCAGCACGTTCACATGATTGCGCGATGGCGAGCGGTCCCAGTCGGTGACGCGCGGCGGCAGCGGCGTGCGGATTGTGATCTCGGTGAAATCGTTGGGGTAGGGGCGCCCCTCGACATCGCGATTGGGCTCGTCGAAGCCGCCGTCCGGCAGGCGCGGAACTATGCCAATCGAGAGGCCCCGCCGGTCTGCAACGCCGGTAAAGCCTTCTGCGGCCGCCGCCATCACGCCGAAGCCGCCGCCGGTCAGCAGATGGCAGCCCAGCCGTGCGATCATGGCGCCGGTCTCGCGCGCCAGCGCCGCCCGCTCGGGTTGCAGCGGCGTTCCCTGGCCAAACACTCCGACAATGGGCAGGCGGCGCAGCATGACGGCCCTCGTTCCGGCGTCACCGGAGACGATTTTGCCGCAGGCGTCAAATCGCAATCAAACGCTCTTCACATCCCCGCCAGCGGGCGTCCGCTGCGCTTGCGCCCCGCGTCGCGCCATGCAAACCAAAGCCCCATGGCCGCCGATGTCTCCATTTTCGCCGCCCTGTTCGCGGGGCTGATCTCCTTCCTGTCGCCCTGCGTGCTGCCGCTGGTGCCGCCTTATCTCGTCTACCTCGCCGGGACCTCGCTGGAGCGCCTCGCCGACAAGGAGCCCGAGCCGCAGGTGAAGCGCGACGCCGTCTTCGCGGCCTGCCTGTTCGTGCTCGGCTTCTCCACCGTGTTCGTGGCGCTTGGCGCCAGCGCCAGCCTGATCGGCGGGCTGATCCGCGCTTATTCCGACATTCTCTCCACTATCGCCGGCATCGCCATCATCGTCATGGGCCTGCATTTCCTCGGGTTGACCCGCCTCTCGTTCCTGATGCGCGAGAAGCGCGCCGAGATGGTCAAGCCCGTCGGCCTGTGGGGCGCCTATGTGATGGGGCTGGCCTTCGCCTTCGGCTGGACGCCCTGCATCGGGCCGATCCTCGCCGCCATTCTCGCGGTGGCGGCCTCCGAGGCGACCGTCGCGAAAGGCGCGGGGCTGCTCGCGATCTACTCGCTGGGCCTCGGCATTCCCTTCGTGATCGCCGCCGTCGCCATCGAACCCTTTGCCGCGTTCCTCGCGCGCTTCCGCAAGCATCTGGTGCATGTCGAGCGCGTGATGGGCGCGCTGCTCGTGCTCACCGGCATCATGTTCCTCACCGGCACCATCACGCAGATGAGCTTCTGGCTGCTGGAGACGTTTCCGGTGCTGGGCAGGATCGGCTGAGCGCGGCGCGTCTTTTACCGGAACCGCAGATTCGCGCGGGACAATTCGCGCACCGAGGAGCAGCCCATCAGCTTCATGTCCCGCTCGATTTCGGTGCGCATCTGTCCGAGCGCCCGCTCGACGCCGGCCTGCCCGGCCGCCGCCAGCGGGAACAGGTAATAGCGGCCGACGCCCACCGCCTTGGCGCCGAGCGAGAGCGCCTTCAGCACGTGCGTGCCGCGCTGGATGCCGCCGTCCATCATCACGTCGATACGGTCGCCGACGGCATCGACGATTTCGGCGAGCTGGTCGAAGGCGGTGCGCGAGCCGTCGAGCTGGCGGCCGCCATGGTTGGAGAGGACGATGCCGGCACAGCCGATCTCGACGGCGCGTCTGGCATCCTCCACCGACATCACGCCCTTGAGGCAGAACGGGCCGTTCCACTCGCGCGCCATGCCGGCGACGTCGTCCCATGTCATCGCGGGGTCGAGCATTTCGGTGAAATAGCGGCCGATCGACATGGTGCCGCTGCCCATCTTGATGTGCTCGTCGAGCTGCGGGAGCCTGAACGGCTCGTGCGTCACATAGTTTATGCCCCACATCGGCTTGATGGCGAACTGGAGCAGGCCGCCGAGCGTCAGGCGGAACGGAATGGTGAAGCCGGTGCGCAGGTCGCGTTCGCGGTTGCCGCCGGTGATGCTGTCCACGGTCAGCATCATGACGTTGACGCCGACCTCCTTGGCGCGCTGCATCATCGCCCGGTTGAGGCCGCGGTCCTTGTGGAAATAGAACTGGTAGACCTGCGGATTATCGTGCGCCTTGCGCACGTCCTCGAGGCTGACCGTGCCGAGCGAGGAGACGCCGAACATGGTGCCGAATTTCGCCGCCGCCGCCGCGACCGCCCGCTCGCCCTGATGATGGAACAGCCGCTGGAGCGCGGTCGGCGAGCAATAGACCGGCATCGCCAGCTTCTGGCCCATGACGGTGACGGTGAGATCAACATCGGCCACCCCGCGCAGGACATTGGGCACGAGGTCACAGCGCTCGATGCTGGCGGTGTTCTGCCGCAGCGTCGTCTCGTCGTCGGCGCCCCCGTCGATATAGTTGAAGATCGGGGAGGGAAGGCGGCTTTTCGCTAGCGCGCGGAAGTCATGAAAGTTGTGGCAATCCGTCAGGCGCAAGGCGCTTCTCCCATGGGCACGTGAGCGCCGATGGTTGTAATGGTCGCGCCATGCCGCGATCAAGTGCGGGCGGAGCGGTATCGTTTGGCCGCCCTGCGGGCTGAACGCTTAGGCCGCCTCGCGCCGCTTCCATTGCGGGAAAGGATCGCGCAGCTTTTTCCAGCTTTCGACTGCCATGGTCTCGCCGCCCTCGACCAGACAGGCGTCGAGCCGCGCGCGCAAAGCGGCGATGTCCATGCGGTTGCCGATGAACACGATCTCCTGTCGCCGGTCGCCGTACACGTCGTGCCAGTTTTCTTCCAGCGTTTTGCGCCACTGGGCGTGGTCCGGCCAGCGCTGCGGCGGCACCGCCGCCCACCAGAACCCCATCGCTTCGTTGCGCGTGATCGCTCCGGCCATGCTGAGTTCGCCGACCCAGTTCGGCCGCGTCGCCAGCCAGAAGTGCCCTTTTGCGCGGATGACGCCCGGCCAATCCGCATTGATGAAAGCGTGGAATCTCTCAGGGTGAAACGGCTTGCGAGCGCGATAGACGAAGCTGCCGATGCCGTATTCCTCCGTTTCCGGCACGTGATCGGCGAAGCCGTAAAGCTCCTTGGCCCAGATCGGGTTTTGCTGCGCCTTTTCGAGATCGAAGCGCCCGGTATTGAGAATGCGATCGGCCGCAACATGCGCAAAATTCGTTTCGATCACATCGGCATCGGGATTGAGCGAACGCACGATCTTGCGCGCGGAGTCGCGTTGCGCAGGAGTTGCGTCGTCGATCTTGTTGAGGATCACGACGTCGGCGAACTCGATCTGTTCGACCAGAAGATCGACCAGCGTGCGATTGTCGTCGTCGCCGAGCGACTCGCCGCGGTCGCGCAGGAAATCGGTCGACGAATAGTCCTTCAGGAGATTGGCAGCATCGACCACCGTCACCATGGTGTCGAGCCTGACCACCTGCGACAGACTCTCGCCGTTCTCGTCCTCGAAATTGAACGTGGCGGCCACCGGCAGTGGCTCGGAAATGCCGGTCGATTCGATCAGGAGATAGTCGAAGCGTTCTTCTTCCGCGAGCGCGCGCACTTCTTTCAGGAGATCGCCGCGCAAAGTGCAGCAGATGCAGCCATTGGTCATCTCCACCAGCGTCTCATCCGTCCGCGACAGGTTCGCACCGCCATTGCGGATCAGGTCCGCATCGATGTTCACCTCGCTCATGTCGTTCACAATCACCGCAACCCGCAAACCCTGCCGGTTGTTGAGAATGTGATTCATCAGCGTGGTCTTGCCGGCGCCGAGAAAGCCCGAAAGCACGGTGACGGGAAGTTTTTTCATCTGTGGCCTGTGCGCGGTTGAGGGGGAAGGGGAGTGCAACGCCTCCCGGTGTGTTGGAGTCGGACATGCGATTATTGGCGGCGCATGTTTGGGGCGTTGCCGGCGGCGATCTCGCCGGCAAGGCGTGTGAGCATGGCCGCGACCCAGGACGGCCCGTAGAGATCGAGCAGACGCGGCAGCGCCTCGCTGAACAGCACGGCGGCGAGGGTGGTCTTGCCGATCCCGGCATTCGCTGCCTGGGCAATCCCGCAGCGGACATGCTGGCGCGCGTCCCAGAAGCGCGGCGGTAGCGCGGAGGGATCGATCTCGTCCCGCACCATGTCCTGGCTCGATCGGTCCAGCCCTTGGTCATCCATGGCCTGCTCCATCGCTCTTGTTAAAGATGATATGTTATAACATAACATCTTTAGCAAGAGCGAAATTGAAGTGGCCAATGGTCCTACTCTGGCGATCAGGTGCGTGAGGCGGAGTTCTGGGCGCGGCCCGGCACGAAGTTGAACATCTGCATGATCATCGCCTGCTGGTCCGGCGTGAACATGCCGGGGCGATCAATCGTTTCCGGCGCGACGGGTTCAGGCTCATGGGGCAAAGCAACGTCGCTTGCGGAAGCGGTTTCGAAGCTCTCCGC
>JAESGM010001009.1_pt1 | contig 11482 bp, 9 predicted proteins | sample 9269721 | NCBI WGS metagenome assembly JAESGM01 (sample SAMN15720920, study PRJNA650825) | algae metagenome | isolation source: Komarekiella atlantica HA4396-MV6 and co-occurring heterotrophs from... | place: USA: Theobald House, Kauai, HI | collected 2009-07-29 | reverse complement strand
TCCTGTCGGGCCGCGTCGCGCAGCTCGGCACCTCCTCGCGCAACGCAGCCCAGATGGAGGTCGAGAAGGTCAATGCGGCGGGCGGCCTCGCCGGCCGGCCGATCGAACTCGTCATCCGCGATTCCAAGGGTCAGCCGCAGGAGGCCGCCCGCGTCGCCCGCGAACTGGTCAATTCCGACGGCTGCGAGATCCTGATCGACGCCGAGGCCTCCACTGGCGCCTTCGCCGTGCATGAGGTCGCCCGCGATCTCGGCGTGCTCTGCATCCACACCAACTCCGAGACGTCCTCGCTGACGGCCGATCCCAAGCTCAGACTGCCCAACGCCTTCCGCTGCGCCCGCCAGGGCATCCACGATTCGGTCGTCGGCGGCAGCTACGCGGCCGAGATCGCCAACGCCCGCAACCTGACGCGCTGGGCGACCTGCTCGCCCGACTACGCCTACGGACGCGACACCACCGGCGAGTTCGTGATGTATCTCAAGCGCTTCGCGCCCAAGGTCGAGATCATCAGCGAAGGCTGGCCGAAGATTTTCCAGCCCGACTACACCGAGACCATCACCAAGCTGCTGCAGGCCAAGCCGCAGGCGCTCTACTCCTGCCTGTGGGGCGGCGACCTGACCTCCTTCATCGACCAGGCCGCGATCTACGCGCTGTTCTCCCAAATGCAGTTCTACGCCGTGAACATGGCCGACTACACGGCCCTGACCGTGGTCAAGAACCTGCCTCCGGGCATCCATTCCGGCAACCGCTACGTCAAGACCTTCCCGGCGACGCCGCAGAACGCCGCCTGGGGCGACGCCTACCGCGCCAAATACGGCGAGTATCCGACCAACTGGGCCTGGCAGAACGGCGTCGTCATCAACTTCCTCGCCGCCGCCGCCAAAAAGGCCGAGTCCGCCGACGGGAAGAAGCTCGCCGACGCGCTGCGCGGACTGAAGATCGATTCCCCGCTGGGCGCCGACGGCACCATCACCATGCGCGCCGAGGACCAGACCATCGTCGGCTACGCCATCGGCTGGGGCACGACCATCGGCAAGGAGCCCTATGTGCCGGAGATGAAGAGCACCCCCTGGCAGCGCATCTTCGAGCTCGAGGCCGAGTGGAAGAAGGACAAGGGCTTCGCCTGATCGCTCCATCCTCTCTCAGCCCTCAGGATGAGGGCTGAGAGAGGATCCGAGCTGATGCGCCACCTTTAGCCGCGCCATCCGCGCGGCCCGCACGCCCCTGCCGACGAGAGCGCGATGGACCTCAACGCCCTGACGGAATGCCTCGTCTCCGCCTCCTGCATGGTCACGCAGGTCACCAGCGGGTTCATCATCGGGATGCTGCTGTTCCTCGTCGCGGTCGGGCTGACGCTGATCTTCGGCGTGATGAAGATCGTCAATTTCACCCATGGCGCCTTCTACATGCTGGGCGCCTATTTCGCGATGACGGTGTTCCAGCTCACCAACAGCTACGCGCTGGCGCTGCTGGGCGCAGCAGTCGGGGCCTGCCTCATCGGCATCGTCGTCGAGCGCTTCTTCATGCAGCGCGTCTATGGCGGCAACGTGCTGATGCAGCTTCTGGTCTGCTATGCGCTGGTGCTGATCCTCGACGATCTCGTCCGCATCGCCTGGGGCCCCGAATTCAAGGCGATGGGCATGCCCGAGGCTTTTCGCGTGCCGCCGCTCTTCATCATGGGCGGCGTGGTGCCGCCCTTCTACCTCTTCCTGATCGCGTCGGCGCTCGCGATGGCGATCATCCTCGGCCTCGCCATCGCCCGCACCCGCTTCGGCAAGACCATCCGCGCCGCCGCCCACAACCCGGCTATGGTCTCGGTGCTGGGCATCAACACCGGACTTCTGTTTACCGGCGTCTTCGCGCTGGGCTGCCTGCTGGCGGGGCTGGCGGGCGGGCTCGCCGCCCCGGTGCGCTCGCTGACGCCCGGGATGGGCTTCTCGATCCTGATCGAGAGCTTCATCGTCACGGTGATCGGCGGCATGGGCTCGATCCTCGGCGCGCTCGTCGGAGCAATCCTGCTTGGCCTGATCCGCACCTTCGGGGCGCTCGGCTTCCCGCTCTTCACCGAGGCGCTGATGTATCTCGCCATGGCGGTCGTGCTGATCGTCAAGCCGAGCGGGCTGTTCGGACGCGAGGCGGCCTGAGATGATGCGCCCCGCCTTCCGCGACGCTTTGCTCGGCCTCACCGGCTTCCTCGTGCTGGCGGCGCTGCCGCTGCTGACCTCGAGCAGCGCGCTGATCGACTTCGTCATCCGCTGCGCCGCGCTCGGGCTGTTCGCCACCTCGCTCAACCTGCTCGTCGGCTATGGCGGCATGGTCTCATTCGGCCACGGCCTGTTCTTCGGCATGGGGGCCTACAGCTTCGGCATCGTCATGCAGCGCACGGGCATGCCGATCCCGCTGGCGATCCTGCTGTCGCTTGGCGTCGCCGCGCTGGTCGCGCTCGTGGTCGGGGCGATCTGCGTCCGGCTGAAGGAGATCTACTTCGCCTTCGTCACGCTCGCCTTCCAGATGCTGGTGCATTCGATGATCATCGCCTGGGTGCCGGTCACCGGCGGCGACCAGGGCCTGCGCGGCGGCATTCCGCGCCCGCCCTTCCTCGGCATCAACCTCGCCGACCAGAAGCAGCTCTATCTCTTCGCCGCCGCCCTGCTGATCCTCGGCCTGCTCGCCATGCGCCATATCGTGTCCTCGCCCTTCGGCTACACGCTGCGGATGATCCGGGACAACCCGACGCGCGCCGGCTTCCTCGGCATCGACGTCTACCGCACGCGGCTGACCGCCTTCGTGCTGGCGGGCATGTTCGCCAGCCTCGGCGGCGTGGTGATGAGCCTGTTCGTCTCGGGCGCCTATCCCGAATTCGCCTTCTGGACGATGTCGGGCGAGGCGGTCTTCATCGTCATGCTCGGCGGCACCGTCGCCTTCCTCGGCCCGATGGTCGGCACGGTTCTGCTGTTGCTGCTCAACGACTTCGTCACCCGCGTCGCCGAGCATCACGGCCTCGTGCTGGGCATCGTCATCCTGGTCTTCGCGCTCGGCCTGCGAAAAGGCCTGCTCGACTTCGTCATGGACTGGCGCGACGCCCGCAGGACGCGCCGCGCCTCCGCTGCCCCTGCGCCTTCGCCTGTGCCTGAAAGGATCGCGACATGAGCGAGGCGATGATCGCAGTGGTCACCGGCGGAGCCAGCGGCATCGGCGCGGCCTGCTGCCGCGACCTCGCCCGGCGCGGCTATAGCGTCGTCGTGCTCGATCGCGACATGGCCCGCGCGCAGGCCGTCGCGGCCGAGATCGGCGGCCATGCGGCGCTGGGCGATGTCGGCGACGAGGCCGGGATGAAGGACGCCGCCGCCCGCATCGAGGCCGGCATCGGCCCGGTCGGCATCCTCGTCAACAGCGCCGGCGTGCTGCAGCCGCCGCTGCGGCCGACCGAACTGCCCATGGCGATCTGGGACCATGTCGTCCATATCGACCAGCGCGGCACCTATCTCGCCTGCGTCGTCTTCGGCGCGGCGATGGTGCAGCGGCGCTCCGGCTCGATCGTCAACATCGCCTCGATCGCCGGCTCGCGCTCCATGGCGCTGCACGCCTATGCCCCGGCCAAGGCTGCGGTGATCTCGATCACGCGCTGCCTCGCGGCCGAATGGGGTCCCGCTGGCGTGCGCGTCAATTCGGTCTCGCCCGGCTTCACCCGCACGCCGGCGCTTCAGGAAGCGATCGACAAGGGCGAGCGCGACGTGACGAACCTCGTCGGCAGCGTGCCGATGGGCCGGCTGGTCGAGCCAGACGAGATCGCCCGCGTCGTCGGCTTCGTCGCCTCGCCCGATGCCTCGGCGATCACCGGCGCGGATTTGCCGGTCGATTGCGGCTGGATGGCCGGCACCTCCTGGCACACCTATGGCGGCTTCCGCGATCCGGGGAACGGCCCCCATGCTTGAGATCGCCAATCTGGTGAAGGCCTTTGGCGGCGTCCGGGCCACTGACGATGTCACGATGAGTTTCGCGCCCGGCTCGCTGACCGCGATCATCGGGCCCAACGGCGCGGGCAAAAGCACTTTCTTTAACCTGCTGACCGGCGCGCTGAGGCCCGACAGCGGCGACATCCGGCTCGACGGGCAGTCGCTCGTGGGCCTCAGCATCGGGCAGATCGTTCGCCGCGGCATCGGCCGTGCCTTCCAGGTCGCCAGCATCTTTCCCTCGCTCACGGTCGAGGAGACGATGCTCGCCGCCGTCTCCGCCCATCACGGCCATTCCGGCAGGCTCGGCCAGCGCTTCCCGCTGCCCTCGACGCTCGCCCACACCGCCCATTGCATCGAGATGGTAGGGCTCACCTCCAAGCGTGGCACCCTCTCGGCCAATCTCTCGCATGGCGACCAGAAGCTGCTCGACATCGCGCTCGCGCTCGTGCTGGAGCCGAAGGTGCTGCTGCTTGACGAGCCGACCGCCGGCATGGGTCCGGAGGAGCGCTGGCGCGTGATCGAGAAGGTGCGCGAGCTCTGGGAGACGACGAAGATCACCGTCGTCTTCATCGAGCACGACATGGACATCGTCTTCCGGATCGCCCCGTCGATCCGCGTGCTCAGCTATGGCCGCGTGCTGGCGGAGGGGACGCCGCAGCAGATCCGCACCAACCCGGCCGTGATCGAGGCCTATCTCGGGACCGAGCACGAGGCCGCGGCATGAGCGCGCCAAACGTCATCGAGGTCGCCGGCATCGACGTGTTCTACGGCGCGAGCCAGATCCTGTTCGGCGTCGATCTCGCGGTGAGCGAGGGCCAGACCATGGCATTGCTCGGTCGCAACGGCGCGGGCAAATCGACGACGATGAAGGCGATCGCCGGCCTCGCTCCGCCCAGGCGCGGCGTGGTGAAGCTGTTCGGAAACGAGACGACGGCGCGAAAACCCTATCACATCGCCCGCGCGGGACTGGGCTTCGTGCCCGAGGACCGGCAGGTCTTTCCCGAGCACAGCGTCGAGGACAATCTGCTGATCGCGCAGAAACCCGGCCCGGACGGGCGCGACGAATGGAGCGTCGAACGCATCTACGAGGTGTTCCCGCTGCTCGCGCCCTTGCGCCAGCGCATGGCCGGCCGGCTCTCGGGCGGCGAGCAGCAGATGCTGGCGATCGCACGCATGCTGATGGGCAACCCTTCCGTGCTGTTGCTGGACGAGCCGAGCGAGGGACTGGCCCCCATCATCGTGCAGCGCATCGGCGAACTGATCCGGACGCTGCGCCAGACCGGCGTGACCATCCTGATCGCCGAGCAGAACATGCATTTCTGCCTTGGGCTCGCCAGCGACGCGACCGTGATCGACAAGGGCCAGATCGTCTTTGTGGGCACCATCGCCGCGCTGAAGGCCAATGACGACGTGCGCCAGCGCTATCTCGCACTCTAGCCCCCGGAAGGAGAGCGGCATGCCGACCCTGACAGAGGACATCGCCCGCTTCGTCGCGGGGCTCAAACCCGAGACCCTGCCACGTGAGGTCACCGACAAGGCGCGCGCCTGCCTCGTCAACGCGCTCGGCATGGCGGTGAACGGCTTCGACACGCCCTACGCTCCCGTCGCCCGCAAGGCGGCGCTGGCGCTCGACGGCGAGGTTCCCGGCGGCGCGACCCTGTTCGGCGACGGGCGGCGCAGCACCATCGGCGCGGCGTGCCTCGCCAACAGCGCGCTGTTTCATGGCCGGGCGCAGGAGGACACCTGCGGCGCGGCGCATTTCGGCACGATCCTGATCCCGATGCTGCTGGCGATGACCGAGGCGCGCGGCTATCCGCTCGCCCGGCTGATTCCGGCGCTGGTCGCGGGCTATGAGACCGGCGGCCTTCTGGAGAATGCTTTCGCAGGGAAAACCACGCCCAACGGCTTCCGCTCCTCGGCGGTCTATGGCGGCGTCGCGGCGGCGGCCGCCGCCGGCAAGCTGATGGGGCTCGACGAGGCGCGGCTGGCCTCGGCGCTGGCGAACGCCGTCTCCTTCAGCGGCGGCGTGCTGCAGCCCTTCGCCGACGGCACCGACGAATGGCGCTATCAGGTCGGCATCGTCGCGCGCAACGGGCTGGCCGCGGCCGAACTCGCGGCGGCCGGTTCGGTCTCGGCCCCGCATGCCTTCGAGGGCAAGGCCGGCTTCATCGCCTGCTTCGCCGGCGTCGAGCCGCCCGCCGATCTGGCCTCCCGGCTCGGCCGCGACTGGTCGATCCTGCGCGTCACATTCAAGCCCTATCCGGTCTGCGCCTTCAACCAGACGCCGGTGACGGGCGCGCTCGTGCTGCGCAAGGCGGTCGCGGGACAGGAGCTCGCCAGCGTGCGCGTGAGGATGAACCCCTACGAGACCGGCTATGCCGGCATGGATGCGTCAGGCCCGTTCAGCTCGATCTCGGGCACGCTGATGAGCATTCCCTTCTGCATCGCGACCACGCTGGTCCACGGCGCGCCCAGCATGCGCCACATGACGACCTATGACGATGCGGCGGTGAACGCGCTGGTGGCGAAGACCGAGCTCGTGACCGACCCCGAGGTGCCGGTGCTCAGCGCCGTGATCGAGGCGCGGACCACGGCTGGGATCCATCATGTTCACTCGCAGAAGATGACGCCGGCCGACTATGCCTTCGATCGCGCGACTCTCCGCGAACTCCTGACCCGTACAGGAGCCGAGCAGGGGCTGGCTCCGGAGCTGTTCGACCGGATCGAACGCGTGGTCGACGCCCTTCCGAACGGCCGCATCCAGGAGATCGTCGATCTCTTCGCGGCGATCGAGCACCGCCGGCAGGCGGCGTGACGCCGGGACGCATTGCCTTCTTGCGACTTAAAATGAACAATGACTCATAAATCATATCGCGATCGGATTCCGGTCGCCGGATCGGGACCGCAATGAGCGACGCTACCACTCATCGCGAAACCGGCGCGGGCCACAACGCCGCGCCCGATCTGCTGGAGCTCTATCGCGGCCTCGTGCTGATCCGGCGCTGCGAGGAGCGGCTGAGCCGGATGTTCGCCGATGGCGAGGTGCCGGGCTTCATCCATCTCAGCATCGGGCAGGAGGCGGTCTCGGTCGGCGTGATGGCGGCGCTGACGAACGAAGACACCATCGCCTCGACCCATCGCGGCCATGGCCACGCCATCGCCAAGGGGCTTTCGCTCGACGGCTTCTTCGCGGAGCTGCTGGCCCGCGAGACCGGGCTCTGCAAGGGGCGCGGCGGCTCGATGCATGTCGCCGACATGTCGGTCGGCATGCTGGGGGCGAACGGCATCGTCGGCGCGGGGCTCTCGATAGCGCTCGGCAGCGCGCTGGCGCACCGCACGCGGAAAAACGGCGCGATCGCGGTCGCCTTCTTCGGCGACGGGGCGCTGGCCGAGGGGCTGCTGCACGAATGCCTCAACATGGCGGCTTTGTGGAAGCTGCCGCTGCTCTTCGTCTGCGAGAACAATGGCTGGGGCGAGTTCCTGCCGACCTCCAAGCAGCTCTCCTTCGCGCTGAAGGATCTGGCGGCGGCCTACCGCATCCCGCATCTCGCCATCGACGGCAACGACGTCGCGCTGGTCGCCGATCACGCCGTCCGCGTCGTCGCCGAGGTGCGCGGCGAGGGTCCGCGCATCCTCGAATGCCTGACCACGCGGGTGCGCGGCCATTTCGAGGGCGACGCCCAGACATACCGCGACCCCGACGAGCTGGCGGCGCTGAGCGCGCGCGATCCGCTGCGCATCGCCGCCGGTCATCTCGCCGAACTGGGCTTCGATGAGGCGACGCTGGACGCGATCGCCGCCGAGGCCGAGGCGCGGATCGACGCCTCGGTGGAAGCGGCGCGCGCGGCGGGCTTCCCCGCTTTCGCGGATGCGATGGCCGAGGTTTACACACCGGCGCGGGGGGCCGCCTGATGGCCGAGATGCGCTATCTCAAGGCGATCAACCAGGCGCTGACTGATGCCATGGCGGCCGATCCGACCGTGATCCTGATCGGCGAGGACGTCTCCGAGGCTGGCGGCGCGTTCGGCGCAAGCCGGGGTCTGCGCGAGCGTTTTGGGGCGGAGCGCGTGCTCGACACGCCGATCTCCGAAGCGGCGCTGGCCGGCGCGGCGGTCGGCGCGGCGCTGAGCGGTCTGCGGCCCGTCGCCGAGATCATGTTCATGGATTTCACCACGCTCGTCATGGACGCGCTGGTCAACCAGGCTGCCAAGGCGCGCTTCATGTTCGGCGGCCAGCGCTCGGTGCCGATGGTGCTGCGAACGCCCCATGGCGGGGGGCTCGGGGCCGGCCCGCAGCATTCGCAATGTCTCGAGGCGTGGTTCGCCCATGTGCCGGGGCTGAAGGTGGTCTGCCCGTCCGATCCGGCCAGTGCCTATGGCCTGCTGCGCGCGGCGATCGACGACCCCGACCCGGTGATCTTCGTCGAGCACAAGGGCCTCTACGCCATGAAGGGCGAGGTCCCCGACACGATGCCGATCCTTCCGCTTGGCAAGGCGGCGACCCTGCGCGAGGGCCGCGACGTCACCATCGTCGCCTATGGCGCGGCCGTGCATACGGCCATGACAGCCGCGACGACGCTGGCGGACGAGGGCGTCGAGAGCGAGATCGTCGACCTCCGCAGCATCCAGCCCTGGGACGAGCAGGCGGTGCTGGCCTCGCTGGCGAAGACGCATCGCCTCGTCATCGTGCATGAGGCGGTCGAGGCTTTTGGCGTCGGGGCCGAGATCGCCGCCCGGATAGTCGATATCGGCTTCGACGAACTCGACGGGCCGATCCTGCGGGTGGGCGCGCCCTTCATGCCGGTGCCGTTCTCCAAGGGGCTGGAGAGCGCCTATCTGCCGTCGCCGCAACGCGTGATCGACGCCGTGCGCCGCACCCTCGCCTGACAGGACGACACACATGACAGCGCCCTCAGCCTCCGACTCAATCCTCTACGACCGCCGCAACGCGGTCGCGCTGATCACCATCAACCGGCCGACGACCCTGAACGCGCTCGACATGGCGACGCTGGCTGCGCTCGACGAAGCCGTCGTGCGGGCGGCCGCCGATCCCGAGGTGCGCGTCCTCGTCTTCACCGGCGCGGGCGAACGCGCCTTCGTCGCCGGCGGCGACATCGCCGACCTCGACAGCCGGCAGGGCCTGCCGCATTACCTCGAACTGGGCGAGCGGCTGCATAGCGTCTTCCGGCGCATCGAGACGCTCGACAAGCCGACTATCGCCGCCGTCAATGGCTGGGCGCTCGGCGGCGGCACCGAACTGCTGCTCTGCATCGACATTCGCATCGCGGCGGCGTCCGCCAAATTCGGCCTGCCCGAGATCAATCTCGGCCTGTTTCCCGGCGCTGGCGGCTCGCAGCGGCTGATCCGCCAGATCCCGCTCTGCCGCGCCAAGGAGCTGATGTTCACCGGCTCGCGCATCGACGCTGGCGAGGCCGAGCGCTTGGGGCTGGTCAACCGCGTCGTGCCCGATGCCGAGGTGCTGGCGCAGGCGCTGGCGCTCGCCGATACGATCGCGACGAAATCCCCACTGGTGCTCAAGCTGCTGAAGCGGACGCTGAACGACGGGGCCGACATGCCGCTGCCGGCGTCGCTGCGGCACGAGCAGGCGATGATCGGCCTCGTGCTCGATACGAAGGACGCCCATGAGGGCTGCCGCGCCTTTCTCGACAAGCGCCAGCCGCAGTTCAAGGGCGCCTGAGGCGATGGCCGGGCCCGCCGCGATCGTGATGCCAAAGCTCGGTCTGACCATGACCGAGGGCCTGCTCGCCTCCTGGCGGGTCGGGCCGGGCGATCAGGTCGCTACCGGCGACGTGCTCTTCGTCATCGAGACCGAGAAGATCGCGACCGAGATCGAGGCGCAGCAATCCGGCCGCATCGGCGCGATCCTGGTGCCGGAAGGCGAGACAGTGCCGGTCGGCGCGGCGCTGGCGACGTGGGCCGGTGAAACGGCGGCGTCCGCGCCGGCTGCCGAGCCAGCGCAGGCTTCTGCCTCCGCGCCCGTCGCAGCGCCAGCGGCGGGAGCACGCGTCATCGCCACGCCGCTCGCCCGCCGCATCGCGCGGCAGCATGGGCTGGACCTCGCCCATGTCGCCGGTTCCGGCCCGCATGGGCGCATCAAGCAAGCCGATGTGCAGGCCGCCATGGCAAGCGCGCCGGCTCCGGCGGGACGGCCCGCCGAAGCCGGCCGTCGCCGCCCGGCGACGCCGGTCGAGCAGGTCGTGGCGCGGCGGCTGGCGCAGGCCAAGCAGACCATCCCGCATTTCTACGTCATGGCCGAGGCGGACGTGACGCAGCTTCTGGCGATGCGGGCGGAGCTCAACGCCGGTGAGGTTCCGGTGCGGCTCAGCATCACCCATATCGTCATGGCCGCCGTTGGTCGCGCGCTCCTCGCCCAGCCCGCCTTCGACGCTGTCTGGGACGAAGGCGATATCGTCACGCTCGGCGGCGGCGATGTCGGGCTGGCGGTCGACAGCCCGCACGGTCTCGTCGCGCCGGTGCTGCGCGATGCCGGCTCGGGTCATCTCGACGCTGTCGCCACGGCCTGCGCCGCGCTGGTCGACCGGGCGCGGGCGGGCCGGCTGGTCGCGGCCGATCTCGAAGGCGGCGCGATCAGCGTCTCCAATGTCGGCATGCATGGCGCGTCGCATCTCGTCCCGATCATCAATCCCGGCCAGTCCGCGATCCTCGGCGTCGCCGCCGTGAAGCCGGTGTTCCGGCCCGACACGCAGGGCAGGCCCGAACTGCGGCAGGAACTCGGTCTCGTGCTCTCCTGCGACCATCGCGTCCATGACGGCGTGCGGGCGGCGCAATTCCTCGACGCCGTCGTCAGGACGCTCGAACACCCGCTGCAGCTGCTGCGCCAGCCGGCGGCAGGAAGGACAGGGCCATGAATTTCGACCGCACCGACGAGCAAATGATGCTGGCCGAGACCGCGAGACGCGTCGGCGAGAAATTCGGCCTCGACTACTGGCGCGATCTCGACGGCCGCAAGGAATATCCGGCCGCGATCTGGCAGGAGATCTGCGACGCCGGGCTCGCCGGCATCGCGATCCCCGAAGAGTATGGCGGAGCGGGCCTCGGAATGGCCGAGGTCGCGATAGCGATCGAGGCTCTGTGCGCCACCGGCGGCGGCTCGACGCTGAGCCAGATGTTCATGTGCAACCCCATTTTCGGCGGGGTCACCATCAGCCATTTCGGGACGGAGGCGATGAAGGAGGAGCTGCTGCCGGCGCTGGTCGCGGGCAAGGCGACCTTCGCCATGGCGCTGACCGAGCCCGACGCCGGCACCAACACGCTTGCGCTGAAGACGTTCGCGCGCAGCGACGGCAATGGCTGGCGGCTCAACGGCCAGAAGATCTGGATCACTGCCGTGCCGCAGGCGACGAAAATCCTGATCGTGGCGCGCACCCGCAAGCTCGACGAGGTTCAGCGCAAGACCGACGGCATCAGCCTGTTCCTGATCGACGTCGACCGCGAGGGGCTCTCCCATCAGGCGATCGAGAAGGCCGGCACCAACACGCTGCCCTC
>JAESGM010001007.1_pt1 | contig 11515 bp, 10 predicted proteins | sample 9269721 | NCBI WGS metagenome assembly JAESGM01 (sample SAMN15720920, study PRJNA650825) | algae metagenome | isolation source: Komarekiella atlantica HA4396-MV6 and co-occurring heterotrophs from... | place: USA: Theobald House, Kauai, HI | collected 2009-07-29 | reverse complement strand
CCGCCAGACCTTGCGCGGCAACCTCGCCTATGGCGGCGGCCCGCATGAATGGCTGACGCCTGACGACGACGCCATCGCGGCGCGCCCGTCGAGCCCGCTCGCCCGCAATGTCGCAAAGCGCCTGGCCGAACTCTTCCCGAAGGCGGCGCATATCCGCGTCATCCGCAGTTGGGCCGGCGTGATCGAGAACACGCCGGACGGGCGGCCGGTGATCGAGCGGCTGCCGACCGCCGGCAATGTCATCGCCGCGACCATGTCGAGCGTCGGCTTCGGCCTGTCGCCTGCGACGGGACGCGCGATCTCGCAACTCGTGCTCGATGGACGCTGCGATTTCGCCGACCTGTCGAGCTTCCGGCTGTCGCGCTTCGGCAATCTCAGCCCGGACTGGCGCGAGGAGCGCGGTTGGCTGCCCCCACGAACGGATGATGACGATGCCCGCGCGGCCTGAACCGATCGCCGATCGCTATTCGGCCTGGCGGCTGCTGACCGAGAGCCTCTCCGGCAATCGCGGCTGGAAGCCGGCCTGGCGCAAGCCCGAGCCGAAGGCCGCCTATGACGTGATCATCGTCGGTGGCGGCGGCCATGGCCTCGCCACCGCCCACTACCTCGCCAGCGTGCACGGGATCACCAATGTCGCGGTGGTCGAGAAAGGGCCGATCGGCCTCGGCAATGCCGGGCGCAACACAACGATCGTGCGCTCGAACTACGGCCTGCCGAGCAATACGCGCTTCTACGAATGGTCGCTGAAGCTGTGGGAGGGGCTGGAGCAGGACCTCAACTACAACGTCATGATGAGCCAGCGCGGCGTGCTCAACCTGTTCCATTCGGATTCGCAGCGCGACGCCACGGCAAGACGCGGCAACTCGATGCTGCTGCAGGGCGTCGACGCCGAACTGCTCGACCGCGAGCAGGTCAGGGCGATGGCGCCGTTCATCGCGCTGGACAATCCGATGTTCCCGATCTTCGGCGGGCTCCTGCAGCGGCGCGGCGGCACGGCCCGGCACGACGCCGTGGTCTGGGGCTTCGCCCGCGCTGCCGATCGGCGCGGCGTCGACATCATCGAGCATTGCGAGGTCACCGGCATCCGCCGCGAGGGTGGGCGCGTCACCGGCGTCGAGACGACGCGCGGCTTCATCGGGGCGAAGAAGGTCGGCGTCGCCGTCGCCGGCAACACCTCGCGGCTGGCGACGATGGCGGGCCTGAAGCTGCCGGTCGAGTCGCATCTGCTGCAGGCCTTCGTCTCCGAGGCGATCAAGCCGATGATCGACAGCGTCGTCACCTTCGGCGCCGGGCATTTCTACATCAGCCAGTCGGACAAGGGCGGGCTCGTCTTCGGCGGCGACCTCGACGGCTACAACTCCTATTCGCAGCGCGGGAACCTGCCGTTGGTCGAGCACCTGATGGGCGCGGCGGTATCGATGATCCCGGCGATGTCGCGCCTGCGGGTGCTCCGGCAATGGGCCGGAATCATGGACATGACGATGGATTCCTCGCCCTTTATCTGCAAGACGCCGATCGACGGACTCTATTTCAATGGCGGCTGGTGCTATGGCGGCTTCAAGGCCACGCCCGGCTCGGGCTGGTGCTTCGCGCACACCATCGCCAACGACGCGCCGCACGCCTTCAACGCCGACCTGACGATCGAGCGCTTCCGCGACGGGCGCATGATCGATGAGCGGGGCGCCGGCCCCAATCCCTGGGCGCAGTGAGGCGGCGGCGATGCATCTGATCCCCTGCCCCTATTGCGGCGAACGCCCCCAAGACGAGTTCCACTATCGCGGCGACGCCACCGTGCAGCGCCCGGCGCCGGATGCCGGCGAGCAGGCCTTCTACGACTATGTCTACACGCGGGCCAATCCGCGCGGCTGGCATGACGAGTGGTGGCATCACTATGCCGGCTGCCGGCAATGGCTGAAGGTCCGGCGCAACACGCTGACCCATGCGGTCGCGGCCTCGGCCGGGCCAGCCGACGCGCTGCCGGAGGCGACGGCATGACCTCGCGGCGCCTTCCCAGCGGCGGCCTGATCGACCGCAGCAAGACAATCCGCTTCAGCTTCGACGGGCGCGAGCTCTCCGGCCATCCCGGCGACACTCTCGCCTCGGCGCTGCTGGCCAATGGCGTGCGCCTGGTCGGGCGCAGCTTCAAATACCACCGGCCGCGCGGGATCATGACCGCCGGCGCCGACGAGCCGAACGCGCTGGTGGAATTGCGCGAGGGCGCAAGGCGCGAGCCGAACAGCAAAGCGACCGAGATTGAGCTGCATGACGGCCTGGTCAGCCGCAGCCAGAACCGCTGGCCCTCGCTCGCCTTCGATGTGATGGCGCTCAATGCACTGGCCGGCAAGGCGCTCTCGGCCGGCTTCTACTACAAGACCTTCATGTGGCCGAAGCGCTTTTGGGAGAAGCTCTACGAGCCGCTGATCCGGCGCGCCGCCGGCCTCGGCCGGGCCGCGACCGAAGCCGATCCGGACCATTACGAGGCGATGCACGCCCATTGCGACGTGCTGGTCGTCGGCTCCGGCGCGGCGGGCCTCGCGGCGGCTCGCGCAGCAGGCGAAGCCGGGGCACGCGTCATCCTGTGCGAGCGCGATGTCCTGATAGGCGGCGGGCTGCTGATTTGCCCGCAGCATCAGGCCTGGCATGCCGAGATGCTCGCCGCGCTGAAGGCGCTGCCCAATGTCGAGATCCTGCCGCGCACTAATGTCTTCGGCTATTACGACCACAATCTGCTCGGTGCGCTCGAACAGGTCTCCGACCACCGGCCCGAGCCGGGCGCGCACGAGGTCCGCCAGCGCTATCGTACCTTCCGGGCCAAGCAGGTCGTGCTCGCGACCGGCGCGAGCGAGCGCCTGATCGCCCTGCCCGGCAATGACCGGCCGGGCGTGATGATGGCCGGCGCGGCCCTGACCTATCTGCGCCGCTTCGGCGTCGCGCCGGGCGAAAACGCCGTCGTCTTCACCAACAATGACAGCGCTTACGAGACTGCGCTTGCTCTGGCCGAAGCGGGCCTCGGCCGGGTGACGCTCGCCGATGTCAGGCCGCAGAGCGAGCTTGCCGGCGTGGTCGCAGCCCGCGGCGTCCAGGTCCGGCTCGGCACCGAGGTCGCCGGCTTCGACGGCAAGACCGTGCTGCTGCGCCAGCGCGGCGGCACGCTCGGCGATCCCGTCATCGCCGACCTGCTCTGCCTGTCCGGCGGCTGGAATCCCAACGTCCAGCTCGCCAGCCAGTCCGGCGCCAGGACGCAGTGGAATGCCGCGCTGGCGAGCCATGTGCCGGGCGAGCCGGTGCAGGCGGAGCGCTCCGCGGGCGCGGCGAGCGGCATCTTCGGCATTGGCGCTGCGGCTCATGACGGGGCCAAGGCCGGTGAGGCAGCAGCGGCAGCGGCCGGATTCGAAGACAAGCGCGGCTTCGCCCTGCCCGAACTCGGCCGGAGCGAGCAGCCGCTCACGCCGCTTTGGGAGGTCAAGGCCGCCGGCAAGAGCTTCGTCGACCTTCAGCACGACGTCACTGCCGAAGACATCCGCCTCGCCCATCGCGAGGGCTACGCCCATGTCGAGCATGCCAAGCGCTATACGACGCATGCGATGGCGACCGACCAGGGCAAGCTCGGCAGCCTCGTCGGCGCGGCAATTCTGGCCGAAGCGCGCGGCGAACCGGTCGAGGCCGTCGGCATGCCGACCCATCGGCCCTACACCATGCCGGTCGCGATCGGCGCCCTGGCCGGCCATGCCTCCGGCGCGCATTTCCAGCCGGTGCGGCGCACGGCGCTGCATGACTGGCATCTGCGCAACGGCGCCGCAATGCAGCCGACCGGGGCCTGGCTGCGACCGTTCTACTACCCCAAGCCCGGCGAAACCGGCTGGGAGCCGATCTTCCGCGAGGCACGGGCGGTGCGCTCGGCCGTCGGCGTCTGCGACGTTTCGACCCTCGGCAAGATCGACGTGCAGGGGCCGGACGCCGCGACCTTCCTCGACCGGCTCTACATCAACAGCTTCTCGACGTTGGCCGTCGGCAAGTGCCGCTATGGCGTGATGCTGCGCGAGGACGGCATCGTCTTCGACGACGGCACCACCTCGCGGCTCGGCGAGGAACACTTCCTGGTGACGACCACCACCGGCAACGCCGCGCCGGTGCTGGAGCATATGGAGTTCCACGCCCAAACGGTCTGGCCCGAGCTCGACGTGCAGTTCTGCTCGGTCACCGACCAATGGGCGCAGATCGCGGTCGCCGGCCCGAAAGCGCGCGAGACGCTCGCCGCGGCAATCGAAGGGCTCGATCTGGCGAACGAGGCCTTTCCGTTCATGGCGGTCGGTGAAGGCAGGATCGCCGGCGTGCCGATCCGCTTGTTCCGCATCAGCTTCTCGGGCGAGCTTGCCTATGAGGTCGCCGTGCCCTCAAGCCATGCCGAGACGGTCTGGGAGGCGATCCTCGCCGCCGGCAAGCCCTTCGGCATCGTGCCCTATGGCCTGGAGGCGATGAGCCTGATGCGGGTCGAGAAGGGCCATGCCGCCGGTCCCGAGCTGAACGGCCAGACCACGGCGGCCGATCTCGGCATGGGCCGGATGATGAAGAAGGCGGGCGACGTGATTGGCCGCGTCCTCGCCGGCCGCCCCGGCCTCGCCGATCCCGGCCGGCCGCGCCTCGTCGGCATCCGCCCGGTCGATGCCGGGCAACGCCTGCGCGGCGGCGCCCATATCGTCGGCGTGCCAGGCTCGGGCACGAGCCTGGGCTGGGTCAGCAGCGTCACCCAGTCGATCGAGCACAACTGCTGGATCGGCCTTGCCTTGCTCGAGAACGGCGAGAGCCTGAAGGGGCAGCGCCTCCATGCGGTGTCGCCGCTACACAATGAAAGCGTCGCGGTGACTATCACCAGCCCGCACCATGTCGACCCGGAGAATGTCCGTGTCCGCGCCTGACCGCCGCTCGCGCTTTCCGGCTTCGCAGGCCCGCAAGGGCGGCCGTGTCGACGATGCGCCGCTCGCGATCGTGGAGCGGCCGGCGACGCTGGTACAGGTGACCGCACGCAAAGGCCGGCAGGCCGAGCTTGCCGCCGCCATCGGCAAGGCCCTGGCGCTCGAATTGCCCGAAGCCGGACGGGTCGCGAGCGCGGCAGACAAGGCCGCTATCTGGCTCCAGCCCGGATGCTGGCTGATCGAGGCATCGGCCGGGCAGCGCGGCGAGCTGCCGGCCTCCCTCGCGCAAGTGCTGACTGGCATCGCCGCGGTGGTCGACCAGAGCCATGGCCGCTGCGTCATCGAAATCTCCGGTACCGAGGCGCGGGCCGTGCTCGCGAGGCTCTGCCGGCTCGACCTGCATGAGCGGGCCTTCGCACCCGGACACAGCGCCGCGACCCTGGTCGGCCATGTCTCCTGCCTGATCCACCGCATCGACGGCGAAACGCCGAGCTTCCGGCTGCTTGTCGGCTCGACCTTCGCGGAGTGGCTGCTCGACGAGCTTACTGCGGCTGCCGCCTCCTATGGCTGGAGCTTCGCCCCGGCCGGCGAGGCCGCCGCATGACGATCTCCGACGCCAGCACCGGAACCCCAATGCCATGACCATCCACCGGTCCAACCGCCAGCTCGGTTTCCAGACGCGCTCGATCCACGAGGGTTACGATCCCCTGCTCGAGCGCGGCTCCGTCTCGCCGCCGATCTACATGACCTCGACCTTCGCCTTCCCGAATGTCGCCGCGGCCGATGCGGTGGTCGCGGACGAGGTCGAAGGCTTCCTGTACGGCCGCGAGCACAATCCGACGCAGGCCCTGCTGGAACAGCGCGTCGCCTCGCTGGAAGGCGCGGAGGCCGGCGTCGCCGCCTCCTCGGGCATGGCCGCGATCAGCTCGCTGTTCTTCTCGCTGCTCTCGCCAGGCGACGAAATCATCGTCCACGAGACGCTCTACAACAACACCACGGCGCTCACCGGCGAGGGCCTGCCGCGCTTCGGCATCAAGGTCGTCAAGGTCGACCTGTCCGAGCCCGGCAATCTGACGGCCGCAGTGACGGAAAAGACCCGGCTCGTCTATTTCGAGACGCCGATCAATCCGACCGGCGAAGTGCTGGACATCGCCGCGATCGCCGAGCTCGCGCACCAGGCGAGCCTGCGCGTCGTGGTCGACTCGACTTTCGCCTCGCCGGCCCTGCAGCGGCCGCTGGAGCATGGCGCCGACATCGTCGTGCATTCGCTGACCAAGTACATCAACGGCCATGGCGACCTGCTCGGCGGCATCGTGCTCGGCGATGCCGAAACCATGCACAAGGTGCGCGGCCTCGGCCTACGCTATCTCACCGGCGCGACGCTCTCGCCAATGGCCTGCTTCCTGGTGCTGCGCGGCCTCAAGACGCTCAAGGTCCGGATGCGCCAGCACAGCGAGAACGCGCTCGCCGTCGCACAGATGCTCGACGCGCACCCGGCGGTCCGGATCGTGCGCTACCCCTTCCTGGAGAGCTATCCACGCAATGCCATCGCCCGCAAGCAGATGGCCGGCGGCAGCGGCATGATGTCGTTCGAGCTGCACGCCGGATACGACGGCGCCATGGCGATGATGGACAAGCTCAAGCTGATCGCCCGCGCCGTCAGCCTCGGCGACGTCGAATCCCTGATCATGCACCCGGGCGGCCTGCTGCAGGCGCGCCGCAAGGTCTACCCCGAAGCCAGGCTCGGCACCGGCGTGACCATGGACCTGATGCGCCTGTCGATCGGCCTGGAAGATGCCGAAGACCTGATCGACGACCTCAAACAGGCACTCGACGGAGGCTGATGCGATGGGCGGGGACGTGCTGAGCTATGCGTTCTGGCGGATCATCCACTCGATCCCGCTCGTCATCGGCGTCTCCATCATCGGCTTCGGCATCATGCATCTGGCGCCGGGCGGTCCGCTGGCGGTCTACACGCTGAACCCGACCATCACCGTCACCGACATCGAGCGCATCCGCGTCGCGCTCGGCCTCGATCAGCCGGTCCACATCCAATACTTGACCTGGGCCAAGTCGATGCTGACCGGGACCTGGGGCTTCACCTTCTTCGGCGGCCGCCCGGTGCTGGAGGTGATCGTCGAGCGGCTGCCGGCGACGATGATCCTGATGGGCACCTCGATGGCGCTCGCCATGCTGATCGGCACGGCGATCGGCATGCTCGGCGCGATCCGGCGCAACTCGATCTTCGACTATCTCGCCACCACCGGCGCCATGCTGGCGCTGTCCTTCCCGACCTTCTGGTTCGGGCTGATGGCGATCTACATCTTCGCGATCAAGCTCGGCTGGCTGCCTTCAGGCGGCATGTACGAGCTCGGCGAGGAGGGCAATCCCTGGGATCTGCTGCGCCATCTCGTCCTGCCGGCGATGGTGCTCACCCTGGTGCTGGTCGCGCAATGGAGCCGCTATGCCCGCTCCAGCTTCCTCGACGTGATCCAGCAGGACTATATCCGCACCGCCCGCTCCAAGGGCCTGAGCACGCGCGCCGTCCTGTTCGGCCACGCCTTCCGCAATGCGGTGATCCCGCTGGTCGCGCTGTTCGGCGTGCAGCTGCCGACCTTGTTTTCGGGCGCGCTCGTCGCCGAGACGATCTTCAGCTGGCCCGGCATGGGCCGCCTCTTCGTCGATGCGCTCAACATGAAGGAATACCCGATCCTGATGGGGATGATCATGTTCACGGCGCTGTTCGTCGTGGTCGGCAACCTCATCGCGGACATCGCCATCGCGCTGATCGATCCGCGCGTGAAGCTGGGATGAGGGCATCATCATGACCGACATCCCCGCCTCTACTTCCGTTTCCACCGCTGCGCCGAGCCGCAGCTACGCGCAGATGATCGCGCGGCGCTTCGTCAGCCATCGCATGGCGGTCGCCGGCGCCGTGCTGGTGCTACTGCTCTGCTCCGCGGCCCTGTTCGCGCAGTTCGTCGCGCCGCACGATCCGACATCGATCGACACGACGAAGCGCTTCCTGCCGCCCCTCGCCTCCTGGAACTATCCGCTCGGCACCGACGATCTCGGCCGCGACACGCTGAGCCGGCTGCTCTATGGCGGCCAGGTCTCGCTCACGGTCGGCATCGTCGCGATGCTGACGACCATGCTCACCGGCACGCTGGTCGGACTCGCCGCCGGCTATTATGGCGGCATCATCGACAACCTGCTGATGCGCTTCGTCGACACGCTGCTGTGCTTCCCGCAGGTCTTCCTGCTGCTGGTCGTCGCCGCCTTCGTGCCGCCGACCATCCTGTCGATCTCGCTGATCATCGGTCTGACCTCCTGGATGGAGGTCTCGCGCATCGTCCGGGCCCAGGTCTCGACGCTGAAGGAGATGGACTTCGTCCAGGCTTCGCGCGGCTTCGGCGCCTCCAACTGGCGGATCATGCTGGTCGAGCTCTTGCCGAACATCGCCGCGCCGGTGCTGGTCGCGGCGACGCTCAAGGTCGCGACAGCGGTGCTGATGGAATCCTATATCAGCTTCCTCGGCTATGGCGTGCAGCCGCCGATGGCGAGCTGGGGCAACATGCTGACCAACGCCCAGGGCTATTTCGACACCGTGCCCTTCCTGGCGATCCTGCCCGGCATCCTGATCACCTTCACCGTCATGGGCTTCAACTTCCTGGGCGACGGGCTGCGGGACGCCGTCGACGCCAGGCTGAAGATCGATCCGTAAACCGACGCCGAACAACCAAGAGGGGAGACCAAGCATGTCCACGACGACGTCAACGACCCGGCGCTCGCTGCTCAAGGCCGCAGCGGCATCGAGCCTGATCCTGCCCGCCGGCGCGATCTTCAGCCCGGCGATCGCGCAGCGCCGCGACCGCATCATCCTCGGCACCACCCAGGAGCCGGTGCAGTTCAATCCGCTGCTCTACGTCAACGCCGGCGCCGAGAACATTCCGGAAGCCTGCCTGTTCGACGCGCTCTGGGACGTCAACGAGAAGGGCGAATTCGTGCCTAATCTCGCCGCGCGCATCCCGACCCGCGAAAACGGCGACATCTCGGCCGACGGCAAGACCTGGCGCATCAACCTGAAGCGCGACGTCAAATGGAGCGACGGCCAGCCCTTCACCGCCCGCGACGTCGAGTTCACCTATCAGACCATCGTCAATCCCAAGGTCGCGGTGCGCTCGCGCAGCGGCTTCGACCTGATCGAGAGCTTCAAGCGGGTCGACGACCACACCGTCGAGATCGTGCTGTCGCGCCCCTTCGTGCCCTTCATGTGGGCCTGGCAGAACATGCACATCGTGCCGTATCATCTGCTCTCCAAGGAGGAGAACATCAACACCTCGGGCTTCAACGCCCAGCCGGTCGGCACCGGCGCCTATCTCCTGAAGTCGCGCACCGCCGGCAGCCACATGGTCTACGAGGCCAACCCGAACTATCACCGCGGCGCGCCCAAGATCCGGCAGTTCATCCATAAGTTCGTGCCGGACCAGCTCGTCGCCTATGGCCAGGCTCGTACCGGCGAGATCGACTATCTCGGCGTCTCCGGCGTGCCCTTCGATCGCTGGGGCGAAGCGGCCAAGCTGCCCGACCGGACCTTCTTCCCGCTGGCGCAGCCCTGGGTGCAGTTCGTCTACTTCAATTGCGGCAAACCGCAATTCAAGGATCCCAAGGTCCGACGCGCGCTCTATATCGCGCTCGAAATGCAGAAGACGATCGATGACGTCTTCTTCGGCGCCTACAAGCGCACGCTGTCCTATCTGCACACCAGCCACTGGGCCTACAACCACGACCTCAAGGACACCGGCCCCAATCCGCAGCTCGCGGCCAAGATGCTCGACGAGGCCGGCTGGAAGGTCGGAGCCGACGGCGTCCGCGAGAAGGACGGCGTCAAGATGAAGTTCTCGATGTCGACGACGGCCGGCTTCCCTGCCCGTCAGGCGACGCAAGCGATCTTCCAGCAGAACTGGAAGGCGATCGGCGTCGAAATGGAGATCAAGAACATGCCGGCCTCGGTGGTCTGGGGCGAGTACACCACCAAGTCGCAGTTCGACACGCTGCTGGTCTCCTGGGAGCCGACCGTCGGGATGGATCCCGACTACACCGCCAGGGCCCATTCCAAGATGATCCCGGTGAAGACCGGCAGCGGCTCGAACTACACCCAGTACGAGAACGCCGAGGTCGACCGGCTGCTCGAGGACGGCGTCAAGCAGACCGACCAGGGCGAACGCAAGAAGACCTATGCCCGCATCCAGGAGATCCTGCTGGAGGAGGTGCCGTTCGGTCCGCAGGGCGGCGTCTTCCAGGGCCAGATCGCCCACAAGTCGCTGCAGGGCATCAAGCCCAACCAGTATGTCGTCGATGCCGCCTGGAACGTCCACGAATGGTCCTGGGGCTGAGCTCCTGGGGCTGAGCGCCCCCCGCGCCGTCATCGGCGATGCCCGGTGGCGGGGCGGCCTGCCCTTCCGTCGTCAGATGATTTGAGACCGGCGTCGAGATCTTCTATAAGGATTGGGGGTCGAAGAACGCGCAGCCGATCATGTTCCACCGTGGCTGGCCGCTGAGCAGCGACGACTGGGATGCCCAGATGCTGTTCTTCCTGAGCAAGGGCTATCGCGTCGTCGCCAGCGACCGGCGCGGCCATGGCCGCTCGGCCCAGGTCTGGGACGGCCACGACATGGACCATTATGCCGCCGACGCCTCCGCCGTGGTCGAGCATCTCGATCTCAGGAATGCCGTCCATATCGGCCATTCGACCGGCGGCGGCCAGGTCGCACGCTATGTTGCCAGGCATGGCGAGCCGCAGGGCCGCGTCGCCAAGGCGGTGCTGGTCAGCGTGTGCCGCCGCTGATGGTCAAGACGGCCGCCAATCCCGGCGGCCTGCCGATCGAGGTCTTCGACGGCTTCCGCAAGGCACTCGCCGACAACCGGGCACAGTTCTTCCTGGATGTGCCCACCGGGCCGTTCTACGGCTTCAACCGGCCAGGCGCGAAGGTCGACCAGGGCGTGATCTGGAACTGGTGGCGCCAGGGCATGATGGGCAGCGCCAAGGCCCATTACGACGGCATCAAGGCCTTCTCCGAAACCGATCAGTCCGGGGACCTCAAGGCGATCAGCGTGCCGACGCTCGTGCTGCACGGCGACGACGACCAGGTCGTGCCGATCGGCGCCTCCGCCCATGAATCGATCAAGCATCTCACGAACAGCACGCTCAAGGTCTATCCGGGCTTTCCGCACGGCATGCTGACCACCCATGCCGAGGTGCTGAATGCCGACCTGCTCGCCTTCGTGAAGGGCTGAACCCGGCCGAAAGGCGCTGTGGAGCGACCACGCTGGCGCCTCTGACATTGGCCTTGACCTGAGACCCTTTTCTCCACCGGTCTGATTGAGAGTCCTGGGTTTCATTTTTTTCTGGCCTCAGGCGGCCTGTTTTTCCAGCGTGGATTTGAGGGCGAACTCGGCAGGCGTCATGTTGCCAAGGGCCGAGTGGGGTCTGTGGCGGTTGTAGTCCTCCTTCCATGCGGTGATGGCGCTGCGGGCCTCGGTGAGCGTCGAGAACAGCGTGTCGTTGAGACACTCGTCCCGGAAGCGTCCGTTGAAGCTCT
>JAESGM010001006.1_pt1 | contig 11519 bp, 9 predicted proteins | sample 9269721 | NCBI WGS metagenome assembly JAESGM01 (sample SAMN15720920, study PRJNA650825) | algae metagenome | isolation source: Komarekiella atlantica HA4396-MV6 and co-occurring heterotrophs from... | place: USA: Theobald House, Kauai, HI | collected 2009-07-29 | reverse complement strand
CAGCAAAATTTCCACGAGATTGCTCTAACCAGTTGAATACGTGAAGGTTTGCTCCCTGTACGGCGCGGGCTTCTACTACATCCCGGGCACCGATACCTGCATCAAGATCGGCGGCTTCGTGCGCGCTGAGTGGGGTCACAACACCGGCGGTTCGCTGGCGACGTACACCAGCGGCGGCCAGGCGCTGTATGACCGCAGCACCGACACACATACCTCGCGTACGCGCGTGGCGCTGTCGGCCGACGTTCGCACCCAGACCGAATACGGCACGCTCCGCAGCTATCTGCGTGGCGGCTGGCAGTGGGGCACGAACGACGCGATCACGTCGAACAACAACGTGACCTACTTCGACCGCGGCTTCATCCAGTTCGCGGGCTTCACCTTCGGCAAGACCGAGTCGTTCTTCGACTTCTATCCGACCCCGGTCTATTCGTATCAGACCGGCTATCTGGAAGGCTCGTCGGGCGGCGTCGGCATCAACGTGCTCGCCTATACCGCGCAGTTCGGCAACGGCCTGTCGGCGACGATCTCGCTGGAAGACCATGCCTACCGTCAGCGCGGTATCTTCTCGTACGGCGCAGCGTCTCCTCTCGCTGCTCTTGCGCATCCGGGCACCAACGTGACCGGCGGCTCGGACGTCTACGACATCGTCGGCAACATCCGCGTCGACCAGGCGTGGGGTTCGGCCCAGATCATGGGCGCCCTGCATCAGGTGAAAGCCAACTACTACGGCGGCGCCGCTACCCCCGCGACCGGTCATCCGGACAACGAGTGGGGCTGGGCGGCCGGCGCAGGCATCACGCTGAAGATGCCGTGGGACGCCAAGGACACCCTGTCCTTGCAAGGCGTCTACTGCGAAGGCGCGACGGCCTACTGCATCGGTCTCGGCGGCATTGCCTACGCCGTTCCCACTGCCGCTCCCGGCGGCATTGCGTTCGCCTGGCAGCGCCAAGGTGGCTTCGGCGTCGGCTTCGTTGATGACGGTTACGTCAGCACCGCGCTCGGCTCGACCATCGACCTCGCGCAGTCCTACAGCCTGGCCGCCGCGTTCCAGCACTACTGGACCCCGGCCCTGCGTCAGTCGATCTACGCGCAGTATGCCAACTACGAGACCAACAGCGCGACCTTCGATGCTCGCGTCTGTGCTGCGACTGCCGGCGCTTCGGCTACGGGTTGCGGCGACTGGTCGGCCTACCAGATCGGTTCGCGTCTGGCCTGGACCCCGGTTGCCAACCTCGAAATCGGTCTGGACGTGATCTACACGCACCTCGACACCGCGTTCGGTGGCGTAACCCAGACGGCTGGTGGCACGACCGGTGTTGTCAAGGATACCGACGTGTGGGCGGCTCAGTTCCGCGTGCAGCGCAACTTCTGGCCGTGATCGTCTGATCAAGGTCTGAGTTAGGGAAACCCCCGGTGGAAACACCGGGGGTTTTTCCGTTCCGGGGCAGCTGGCGCGACATCTGAAATCCACCATTCGCGGCTGAACCTCACTCCTTCATATTCCAAGCGCGCCTGCGCCCGCGGCCCAAAAGTCATCAATAAGGACACACACTACGTCTGCGAGGCGTCATAAACAAAGCCGCCGGGCGAATATTCCCGGAAGCTGCGACGCACGGCCGCAAGCCGCACCATATTTCAGCGTACTTGAGGATATCCCATTATCACTTTGATTTTAATGTATTATCCAGCGCAACTGCTGATGAAGGAGGTAATTCTCTCCATCATGGCCGCTCCGGCCAGCTGGGGTGGATGCCCCTGATCCGGCACCTCGACGGCCTCCAAATCCCTGCGCCGGGCCTTCATGGCCTTGAGTGTCTCCGCGCTCAGGATGTCGGAATTGGCGCCGCGGATGACCATCAGCGGCACGCCGCCCAGCGCGTCGAACTGTGCCCACATCGCCGGCGGCAGCCGCTCCGGGTTGGTGTCCTTCAGCGTTTCCCTGAGGCACGGGTCATAGGTCAGAATCAGGTTCCCGCCGACCTCGAGCCAGGTCTGGCGCGCCGCCGCCAACCAGTCCTCGGCGGTCAGTTTCGGGAATTGTGCGCTGAACAGACGGCGCAGGATCTCCGCGCCTTCGTCGAATGTGCGCGGTTCCGGCAGCTTGCCGACATAGCCCTTGATCCGCATCAGCCCTGTCGGCTCGATCACCGGGCCGATGTCGTTGAGAATGGCCCCCGCAATCATCGTCGGGCGAACCGCGGCCAGCAGCATGGTGAGAATGCCGCCGCGCGAGGTGCCGACAAAAACGGCCGGCGCGGCCTCCAGTGCGGTGACCACCGCGATGACGTCGGCGAGTTCGACCGCGACATTGTAATTCTGCGGGTTGCGGTCGTACTCGGACGCGCCGCGGCCGCGATAGTCGAGCGCCAGAACCCGCCGCGGCCTATGGGGGGCGCTCGCAAGCGAGTGACCGAGCGCGTCGAAATCCGCAACCGTGCGCGCGAGGCCAGGCAGACAGATCACGGGTATTCCGCCGTTGCGCGGTCCCCAGACCCGGACATGCAGTTTCAGGCCGTCGGGCGCGCTCAGGAAGCGCGTGTCGTATTCCCGCTCCGGCTGATGGGGGACAGCGCCTGGAGTCATGCTGTCCGGCGAAGCACCGCCGCCTCGTTCAATTCGCCGCCATGCCGCGGCGAATGTCCGCCTCGATCATCAGCTTGGGAGAGCCGCCGAAGCGCACGCGGTAGATCTGCATGTTCTCCATGACCCGCTGCACGTAATTGCGGGTTTCGGAGAACGGAATCCGCTCCACCCAATCGACGGGATCGACCTTGGGATCGCGCGGATCGCCGTAGCGCTCGGTCCATTCGCGCACGCGCCCGCGACCGGCATTGTAGGCGACGAAAGCGAGAATGTAGGAGCCGCGATAGGCCTCGATCACATCACCAAGCTCGGCGGCGCCCATCTGCACATTGTAGACCGGATCGTTGAGCAGCCGCTTCTGGTCGAATGCGATGCCGTTCTTCTTGGCGATGTATTTTCCGGCGGCCGGCGTCACTTGCATCAGCCCGAGCGCATTCGCACTGGAAACCGCGCGCGGGTGAAAGCCACTCTCCTGGCGTGCGATGGCATAGGCGATATGCGGCTCGACTTGCGGCCCGACGGGATTGTAACGCGGCAGGCCGGCAATCGGATAGGCGTAGGCTTCGAATGGCAGGCCGCGCCCGACGGCCGTGCGGCCGAGCAGCACCATCGCACGCGCATCCCGATGCTTCTCGGTCAGCGCCGCGACCGCGGCCAGCGCGTTCATATCGGTCGCCTTGTCGGCAAGATCCGCGACCGCGGACACAACGAGATCGCGCTCGTCGATGGCGTAGAGGATTTCGATCGCACGCACGACTTCGAGCCGTGGCGCATGCGCCGCCATGGGCGGTGGTGGCGGCACGCGGAGTTCGCCTGCACCGAGCTTGGCCCGGGCGAGTTGCCCGTAATAGGCGGTCGGATATCGGGCGCCATGCTCGTAGAACCGGCGGGCTTCGTCACGCTTGCCCTGCGCTTCCGCTGTTCGTCCTTGCCAGTAATAGGAGCGCGCCAGCGAGGCCGGGTGCTCCGCGGCCCGCGCGATGCGCGCAAAATACGGCATGGCCGCCGCCGGATCGTTCAGAAAACGCAAGGCAATCCAGCCACTTGTGAAAAGAGCCTCAACCTGCGGATGCTCTTTCTCAGGGATCGCTGCAGCGGAGGAAATCCGGAAGGCGGTCTGCGGATCGCCGATATCGAGCAGTTTGCGCGCAAGGAGCCGGCGTTCGGTCCACCACTCCTCCGGATCGTGAATAGCGGCATGGGTATTCGGCGCCTTCAGCATCCACTGAGCGGCTTCGGCGATCTTGTCATTGCGTCGCAGCCATTGCGCCATCGCAAAAATGTAAGCAGCGTCGTTGCGGGCATCCGCCGGCACGGCGTCGAGCAGCGCCTTGGCGTTCGAGGCCTTGTTGACGACGGCGGCGCGCGCTTTCGCCACGGCGACTTGCGACGGACCGAGGCGTTGGGCGGACCGCATCGCCTCCTCGATATCCTCGGCGTAAAGGCGACGATCCATACGCGCCTTGTGATCGCCAGCCGAGAGCAGCGCGCCGAAGGCGTCGAGTGTCCGCTTTTCCATGTCGGCGGAGAAGGATTCCATGCGCCAGGCCTCGCGCACGAGATGCTGCGCCTGATTGCGGTCGCCCTGATTGAGCGCCGCGCGCGCGAGCGCGAGCTTGCCCTTGGCCGAGAGCGGCTTCTGCGAGGCGAAGAAGCTGCGGATCTGCGCATCGCTTGCGGAATTCTGCCAGAGCGCGGCCTCCGCCTTGCGGCGGAATTGCACGAGGCTTGGCCAGCCCGGATTGTTCGCAATGAACGCCGCATAGCGCTCGAAGATGAAATCGTCGGTCTCCGCGCGCAGCACCGCCCAGTCGATCAGCTTGCGCGCCACCGGGTCTCCGACCGACCGCATGAGTTCGCTCGCCGCCGCGTTCCTGCCCTTGCGAACCAGATCGAGCGCCTGCTTCACCGCCGCGAGATCGGCCGGCGAGGTGTCGGTCGTCTGCGCCATTGCGAGAGGCGGCTGCGCAGGCGGAGTCACAGCCGCTTGCCGGGCCGGCGGCTGCGAGAATGCCGCAGGCGGATTCTGGATCGGCGCCGGGGCGAATGCAGGTGTCGTCGCAACCGGCAAAGAGACGCTCTGCGGCCGCGACCGCGGCAACGGAACCGCCTTGGTGCTGGACGACGCCTGCTTCGCCGGCGGCTTGGGCGCAGACGCCTTGGGCTCGGGCTTCTTTGCCGCAGGCCCCGGTTTGGCGGCGGCCTGCGAAGCCGGTTTGGACTCCGTTTTTGAATCGGGCTTTGGCGCCGCCGGCGCCGGAACGGCAAAGGCGATGCAGGCGGTGGTGGCCAACAGAGGCCCGATCAGGGTGCGATACAGTCTCAATGCCCGGTCCTCGTCTAGCCTTGCGGCTTCGCTGTCCGGCCCGAATCGGGCGCAATCCCATTGTCCTGAAAATCGTGAAGGATCGCCAAACTGTCGGCTGGGGCGAATCCCCTTCTGTCCCTCAGCCCCAATTGGCACCGGAAAGCGGCGGGAATGGGGTGCGATTCCGCCCCATTACCGCCCCCTCTGATGGAGCGGATCAGCAACATTCACTTTCATCGCCGGGGCCGAACCGCTAACAATGCCCGGGAAACCGTAACAAAACCGGGATTTTGCGTCATGTCCGCCAGTGCGCGCTTTCGGGGCTCGTTCACCGCGCTTGTCACGCCCTTCAGGAACGGGGGACTGGACGAGAAGGCGTTTCGCGATCTCGTGGAATGGCAGATCGCCGAGGGAACCCGCGGCCTCGTGCCGGTGGGAACGACCGGCGAGAGCCCGACCCTGTCGCACGACGAGCACAAGAAGGTGGTCGAGTGGTGCATCGACCAGGCGCGCGGCCGGGTGCCGGTGATCGCCGGCGCGGGCTCCAACTCCACGAGCGAAGCCATCGAGCTCGCCAAGCATGCCGACAAGGCCGGGGCCGACGCGGTGCTGGTGGTGACGCCCTACTACAACAAGCCGACCCAGGAAGGCCTGTATGTGCACTTCAAGGCGGTGAACGATGCGATCGGCATTCCGATCATCATCTACAACATCCCGCCGCGCTCGGTGGTCGACATGTCGGTCGACACCATGAAGCGGCTCTACGAACTGAAGAACATCGCCGGCGTGAAGGACGCGACCGGCAACATCGCGCGCGTGTCGATGCAGCGCGAGGCGATGGGACCCGATTTCATCCAGCTCTCCGGCGAGGACATGACGGCGCTCGCCTTCAACGCCGCCGGCGGTGTCGGCTGTATCTCGGTGGTGTCGAACGTGGCGCCCGCGCTTTGCTCGCAATTGCAGGAGGCGACGCTCGCCAACGACTATCCGCAGGCGCTGAAAATCCAGGATCGCCTGGTGCCGCTGCACCACGCCATCTTCATCGAACCGGGACTCGCGGGCGCCAAATGCGGTCTGACCCTGCTGGGCCGTGGCAACGAAGACGTGCGTTCGCCGCTCCTGCCGGTCACCGACAATGCCCGCAACGCCATCAAGAAGGCGATGGTGCATGCGGGGCTGCTCAACTAGCCATTCGGGACCGTATGGCATCGAAGACTGAGCCGAAGCTGAAAGTCGTCGCCGACAATCGCAAGGCGCGTTTCAATTACGAAATCGGGGAAACCGTCGAGGCCGGCGTGGCGCTGACCGGCAGCGAGGTGAAGTCGCTGCGCGCGGGCAAGGCGACGATTGCGGAATCCTACGCCGATTCACGCGACGGCGAGCTCTGGCTGATCAACGCCAATATTCCGGAATATCTGCAGGCGGGCCGTTTCAATCATACGCCGAAACGGCCGCGCAAATTGCTGCTGCACAAGAAGCAGATCAACAAGTTGATGGGTGCAGTCGAGCGCGAGGGCATGACCATCGTGCCGCTCAAGCTCTATTTCAATCCCAAAGGCCGCGCCAAGATCGAGATTGCGCTCGCGCGCGGCAAGAAGCTGCACGACAAGCGTGAGACAATGAAAAAGCGAAGCTGGGACCGCGAACGCGGCCGCCTCCTGCGCATGAAAGGCTGACCCGCGGCGGCGCAGCCGGCCGCGGGCCGCACGATACGGCAGCGTGTGGGGACGGCCGCCGTATCGCTGAGCGCGCGATCAGGCCATCGCTTTCTTGAAATTCTCGGCGGCCTTGTCCCAGTTCACCGTATTCCACCACGCCTTGAGATAGTCGCCGCGGCGGTTCTGGTATTTCAGGTAATAGGCGTGCTCCCACACATCGACGCCGACCACGGGCTTGCCGCCAAGGTCCATGTGCGGCGTGTCCTGGTACGGCGTGTTCACGACGTCCAGCTTCTTGTCCTTGGTCACGATCAGCCAGGCCCAGCCGGAGCCGAACCGACCGAGGCCGGCAGCATTCAGCTTGTCGGTCATGGCGCCGACATTGCCGAAATCCCGATCGATCGCGGCCTTCAGGTCGCCGCCGGGCTCCTTTGGACCGCCCGGCGTCATCAGCACCCAGAAGAAGCTGTGATTCCAGTGGCCCCCGAGATTGTTGCGCACGCCGGTGCGGATCGATTCCGGCACCTGCGAGAGATTTGTGAAGATCGCTTCAGGCTGCATGGTGCCAAGCTCGGCCCACTTGCCGGCCATGCTGTTGAGGTTGGTAATGAATGCGCCGTGGTGCCGCTGATGATGAATGGTCATCGTCATGGCATCGATATTCGGCTCCAGCGCTTCATAGGCATAGCCGAGCGGCGGCAGCTTGAAGGGACCGGCAGGCTGGGCCGGCGCCTGTGCGAAAGCGAGACGGCCGGGAACGAGATTGACCGCTGCGGCGGCCGTCGCCGCCCCCGCGAGCAGCTTGAGGCTCTGACGTCTGTTCATGATCTTCCTCCTGGAATCCGCGCCAATGCGGGCCTCGCCTGCGGAGGTGTCTGCACGTCCAGACGGCCGTCGGGATAGCCCGTTCTGAAACTACGCAACCGATTGTATAGGGTTTCAGTGACTACCAGAAAAAGGAGCGCTCACATGGCCGTGAAGGTGAAGCTCGATCATTGCGTGGTGCATGTCGCGGACTGGGCGCGCTCGAATGCGTTCTATCGGGACGTCCTTGGGGCGGAGATCCTCGATCGCCCGAACGGCGGCTACGTGTACCGCTTCGGCGACAAGCAGCTCAATCTGCACGGCCCCGGCGTCACACCGGCGGAAGTCGCGCGGCTGCCGGTCCAGCCCGGCAACAGCGACCTGTGCTTCGAATGGCCGGGACCGATTGTGGAGGCTGTCGCGCATCTGGACAGTTCTGGTGTCGCCATCGAGCGCGGGCCGCTGCAGCGGTTCGGCGCCAGGGGCGCCGGCACGAGCGTCTATTTCCGCGACCCGGACGGCTCGCTGCTGGAGTTCATTTCGTACGGCGGGTGAGTAGTTAAGCACTCCCACCTTCCGTTCGTCCCCGCGAACGCGAGGACCCAGAGCCAAGAAATACTGGATTCCCGCTCCTGCTTCGCCGAAGCGAAGCCGCTTCGGCTTCGCGGCGGCGAGTGCGCGGGAATGAACGGAGTATGAGGTGCCGCGCCTGCACCTCCCATGGACACAGAGAAAAGAAAACCCCCGGTGTTTCCACCGGGGGTTTCTTAACTCAGACCTTGATCAGACGATCACGGCCAGAAGTTGCGCTGCACGCGGAACTGAGCCGCCCACACGTCGCCGTCACCCACGAGGGCAGTACGGCCGAGCGTGTCGGTGACCGTCACGCCGGTGAAGGCGCTGTCCAGATGCGTGTAGATCACGTCGAGACCGATCTCGAGGTTGGCAACCGGGGTCCAGGCCAGACGCGAACCGATCTGGTAGGCTGCCCAGTCACCGCAGCCCGCACCGAGGCCAACGCCCGCGCAGGTGACGGTGTCAAACTGCGTGCTGTTGGTCTCGTAGTTGGCATACTGCGCGTAGAGCGACTGACGCAGGGCCGGGGTCCAGTAGTGCTGGAACGCGGCCGCCAGGCTGTAGGACTGTGCGAGGTCGATCTGGCTCCCGGCGACGCTGAAGTAACCGTCGTCGTTGTAGCCGATGCCATAGGTGCCCTGACGCATCCAGCCGAAGGTGGCGCCGATGCAGTAGCGGGTCGCGCCTTCGCAGTAGGTGCCCTGCAAGGACAGCGTGTCCTTGGCATTCCACGGCATCTTCAGCGTGATACCAGCGCCAGCCGCCCAGCCCCACTCGTCGGAGGGGTGACCGTTCGGAGCAAGACCACCATAGTAGTTCGCACGGACTTCATGCAGGGCGCCCATGATCTGGGCCGAACCCCACGCCTGGTCGACGCGGATGTTGCCGACGATGTCGTACATCGACGAACCGCCGGTCCGGACGGAACCAGCGTCCGCCAGAATTCCAGCCTGTGTCGTACCGACAGCAGCAAGACCGGGAGCCGCCGAGACTTCAACCACCGGGCGCTGACGCCATGAGTGGTCTTCCAGCGAGATCGTCGCCGACAGGCCGTTGCCGAACTGCGCGGTGTAGGCGAGCACGTTGATGCCGACGCCGCCCGACGAGCCTTCCAGATAGCCGGTCTGATACGAATAGACCGGGGTCGGGTAGAAGTCGAAGAACGACTCGGTCTTGCCGAAGGTGAAGCCCGCGAACTGGATGAAGCCGCGGTCGAAGTAGGTGATGTTGTTGTTCGACGTCACCGCATCGTTGGTCGACCACTGCCAGCCGCCGCGGATGTAGCTGCGGAGCGTGCCGTATTCGGTCTGGGTGCGAACGTCGGCCGTCAACGCCGTACGAACACGCGAGGTGTTGTCGTCGGTGTTACGGCTGTAGAGACCCTGGTCGCCGCTGGTGTAGGTCGCCAGCGAGCCGAGCGTGTTGTGACCGTAATCGGCGCGCACGAAGCCGCCGATCTTGATGCAGGTATCGGTGCCCGGGATGTAGTAGAAGCCCGCGCCGTACAGGGAGCAAACCTTCACGTATTCGACCGCTTTGGCCTTGACGGGAAGATCGGCAGCCTGCGCTCCCGCAACAGCGACAAGACCTGCCGCCGAGCCGAGGAGAAGGCTTTTCACCATCTTCATGTTGAACCTCCAAGTTTGACTTTAGGGAGGGTTGGGCCTCTGCCGGGTGTCACCACCCTTGAAGTTCCGTTGCCCCCGCGAACCACTTGGCTTTCTCTTTGGAAATTCCCCCGAGAGAGAAAGCCAAGCAGGACGACTTGGGAGATGCCCCCCTCCGTCGCTCAGCCACATTAACCGAGGCCAATTAGCGTGCAATGAAGAAACGCCTCGTACACAGGCACTTGGAACTGTTTTCAGGTGGCTGTTGCACAAATGGCACTCAGTTTTGAGGGCCTGTTAGTCATAAAAATACCACTTGAAATGTGATCCAAAGTATCAATTTTCGTTTTTATTTTCAACAACTTGACTGAAATTATGGGTACTCAGGCGAGACACGCCCGGGGTATCCGGGGGTGCAGGTCGTCCTGGACGCCTCGCCGAGCCACTACTCTCCGCACCTCGGATTCGGGCCTGTTCCACCGGACCAAAAGCGGAATTTCCGGGAATTCGAATCGATATCCACACGATTCACAGGCGCGGATCCGACTCCGAACGCCACTGCCCTGATGTGCAAGTAAGCCATCGCTCCCGGGCCGGACCGCACGCAAGAATCGTGGAACCGAGCGCGACTCCGGCAAAAACTCAGGGCCTCACGTACCCGCAAAGAGACTCGAATTGATGCTGCTGCAGGAAACTGGCGGAGAGGGAGGGATTCGAACCCTCGATACGGTGTAACCCGTATGACGATTTAGCAAACCGTTGCCTTCAGCCACTCGGCCACCTCTCCGTCGCCACGGGATATGCCCGAGGGGGCGCCCCCCTGGCAAGCATTGTCCGCGCAGGCGTTAATTCATTTGGGCCGGCTGTCCGGGAACATCAACATGGTCGGGCGTCAGGCCTGCGACGTGGCGTTCCCAAATGAGTTCCAGCGCATGCTCCAAATGGCGTGTGAAGCGCTTCGTATCGAACAGGGCCGAATGCGGGACGGCCCTCACCCTCGCCTTCACTTCGGTTCGATATTGATCGTCTCCGGCGAGCCGCAACGCCAGGGCGAAATAGTCATCGAGCGACTCTGTTGCGAGATCGCCGAGATTTGCCGCGCGAAGAATACTCTTCGACACACGCGATGCAATCGTGGAACCGCTCAATCCGACCAGCGGGACCCCTGCCCACAGCATGTCGCTCGCAGTCGTATGTGATGTGTAAGGAAAACAATCCAGCGCCACGTCGGTCTGTGTGATGCGGTTCAAGTGGCTATCCTGGGCCAGCTTTTCTGCAAAGATAATCCGGTCCGCAGCAATGCCCTGCGCCGCAGCGGCGGCCCTCAACGCATTGTTCGCGACTTTGCCAGCGTCGAGCAACCACAACACCGCACCGTCTACGGCGCGCAACAATCGCATCCAGGTGCCGAACACATCCGGCGTAATCTTGAAGGCCTGATTGAAACAACCAAAAACGAGGGCATTCTCCGGGAGCCCAGCCGCCTGGCGCGAAACAGGCGAAGGCACTTTGCGCCTGTCATCATTGGGCTGGTAGCAATCGGGTAACCGAATGACTTTTTCAGAATAGAAGGCCTCCTCACCTGGCTCAATGAGAGTTCTGTCCGCGACGATGTAGTCGATCCAGGACGCCCCCAATGTACCAGGATATCCAAGCCACTGAATCTGAACCGGAGCAGGACGCGACATCATGAATTCCGACCACGTTCCGAGGGTCCAGCCCTTGAGGTCGACCAGAATGTCTACTTCGTCCGCAGCGATCTGCTGCATCGCTTTCTTCGGCCCGAGTTCAAGGACCGGCTCGAAGCGTTCGAATGCTCGCTTCATCCGCAGCCGATAGGCATCGTCAGTCGCGGTTGAATGATCGTAAGCAATGACGTCAAAGCGTTTGCGATCGTGCGCTTCAATCGTACCGGCCAGAAGAATACTCGTCGCATGATCGCCAAAATCTGACGAAAGATAACCAACCCGAATGCGATCC
>JAESGM010001005.1_pt1 | contig 11559 bp, 8 predicted proteins | sample 9269721 | NCBI WGS metagenome assembly JAESGM01 (sample SAMN15720920, study PRJNA650825) | algae metagenome | isolation source: Komarekiella atlantica HA4396-MV6 and co-occurring heterotrophs from... | place: USA: Theobald House, Kauai, HI | collected 2009-07-29 | reverse complement strand
GCCCGAGGCCCCGTTGTCGGAACAATAAAAGACAATGGTGTTGTCGAGCTGGCCGCTTTTCTCAAGATAGTCGATGATGCGGCCGATCTGCATGTCAGTGTATTCGGAAAATCCGGCATAGACCTCCGCCATGCGCGAGAACAGTTTTTTCTCGTCGGCATTCAGGCTGTCCCAAGGGCGCACGGCGTCGCCAGGATTTGCGACGTCACCGGGTAGCGGATTGATCGGGGTGAGCTTGGTGTCCTTCGGGAAAAGGCCCTTCGCGATCATGCGTGGCAGCGCCCACTCGCGATAGGCCTCGTAGCCCTTGTCGAACTTGCCCTTGTACTTGTCGATATACTCCTTCGGGGCGTGATGCGGCGCGTGATTGGCGCCGGGGCAGAACCACATGAACCAGGGCTTCGAAGGATTGCTCGCCTTCTGGTCGCGGATCATTTGCAGCGCCTGATCCGCGAGATCCTTCGAGAGATGATATCCCTCCTCGGGGCTGTAGGGCTGGTCGATGAACCTGTTGTCTTCGGTGAGGTCCGGGTACCACTGGTTGGTTTCGCCGCCGAGGAATCCGTAGAAGCGGTCGAAGCCTTTCTGGAGCGGCCATTCGCTGCGGCTGGCGCCCGATGCGATGTCCTGCTCGGGCACATTGTGGTTCTTGCCGAGCCAGAAGGTGCTCCAGCCATTGTCCTGCAGCACCTGACTGATCGTCGCGCATTCGGCCGGCAAACGTCCGCTCCAGCCGGGATAGCCCTGCGCACCTTCGGTGATGCAGGAGCACGCGTTCAGGTGATGATTGCGGCCGGTCAGGAATGTGGAGCGTGTCGGCGAGCAGAGCGCGGTCGTGTGCCACTGTGAATACATCAGGCCGCGGTCGGCGAGCTTTTGCAGCGTCGGCATGTTGATGCCGCCGCCGAACGGCGACCACGCGGAGAGGCCGGTGTCGTCATACAAAATGATCAGAACGTTCGGAGCGCCCTTCGGCGCCTGCGGGAGTGTGTAGGGGCTCCAGTCGGGCTTGGAGTCGCGGACATCGAGCTTGATAACGCCTTTGAATGTCTTGGCCATCGCTTGCCTCTTTGGTTTGCGTGGATCAGTCTTTCATCAGTCGTTGCAACGCAGGATCAGAGCAAAAGTCTCCCGACAGACCTCCAGATTTCATCAAGCGGAAACGCGAGCAGAACGACCGGCACAAACGGCAGCAGTGTCGCCGCCGCGAGCATGATCAGGTCTTTGATGCCAACCGGCACGAAACGGATGGCGTGCACATTCGCCACCACTGCGTAGAGATCGTTGATCGCGGAGAAATCCGGCTTCTCCAGCAAGGTGCCGCGATCGACGTGCGGCGTTCCGAGCCATTTGTGTTCGAAGGCATGCCCGGCTTCGTCCGCCAGCGCCCCATAGGAAAGCGCACCTCGCCGCCAGACGTGCGTCAGCGTCGGCATGAAAGCCAGAAGCGGTGCGGCGAACAGCGCCATGAGGCCCAGCATCAGGCCAATGTTGAATGCGAGTTGCGGCGTCGGCAGCCCGCTGCCGGACAGCACCATGTATGCGGAGCGGCCGGCGGCGATGGCCGCGAACGCCATGGCCACTGGCGCAAAGGCGCGCAGGGACTGTCCGAGGAATCCGAGGCCCGCGCAGTGATCGGGATGCGACGCCACGAGTTGAAGGTCGAGCCGCGAGACCAGCCAGAGCAGCCGCGTCCACACCGCCAGCCGCCACAGCCAGCCGACGATCAGAACCAGCAGCAAGGGCAGGCTGACCAGCATGTGCCACCAGCCGGCGGGAGAGAAGAACGGCGTGATGCCGGCCGACACGGCCCAGGCCGGCAAGTCCTCACGCTGATACGAGAGGATCGTCGCCAGCACGATCAGGTAGGCAAACGCGAATGCGACGACTTCCGCGCTTCGCGATTGCAGAAGCGTGCGCGTCGTGGACAGCGCATCCGAGAACCGGCTCTGGTCGTTGGCATGCACGATGCCGCTTTCGGCGAAGTGCCGCGTTATCGTGTTGATCTGCGGGACACACCAGGCCTCCGCCAGCACCAGCAATGGCACGGCCACGAGATAGCGCGCATGCACACCGGCCTGGGTGAGCAGGGGCGTAACGTGGTCCGCGCGCAGCCACAGGCTTTGTGCGATCGCGAACAGGATGAGCGGTGCCCAGGCGACCAGAGCGAGCAGCAGGGCGCGCCGCCCGATATTGAGTGCGTGCGGTTTTGCCAGGCCCAGCCATTGCTGCACGGCGAGCGGTGGAGCCTGTTCGAACAGGGCGGCGTTGTCGGCGCCGCCGCTCATCGGCTGGTTTCTGCCGTCGGTTGTGGAATATGCGAGGGTCGCCGACATCTTGCGTCCCTCAGCCGGTTGCCTTGCGCGCAAACCACCAGCGCGCGATGATTTCGACGATCCATCGGAAGATGAAATAGGGAATGACCGCGAGCAGGATCGCGATCACCGCGGCCTCCGCCGGATAGAACGTGTCGAGTTCCTTGAACTGGTAAATGACATCCATGCAGATGCCGAGCAGCAGCACACGTGCGACCGACGTCAGCCCTTCGCGCAGGCGGCCGGTTGGCTGCGTGCGGTCGAACCACGCCGACCAGAAAAAGGACTTGTGTTCGCCTCGTGCATCCTTGACGCCATCATGAATGGCGGCAATTGCGGCCATGGTCGGCTGCAGGAAAAAGCGGAATGTCATCGGCCCGCCGAAGCGAGCGAAAATGTCGCCCCAGAAGCGCTGTTGCACCTCCAGCGAGAGGCCGTGCATGACCATGCCGACGATGAGCAGGGCCAGGGTGAGGCCGACCACCGCCCATGTGAAATAGGAGGCCTTGGGAGAGGGAGTATCGGTGGTCATGCAGCCGGCCTCCCTGTGCGGGTGTCTATTCGTCGTTCCGCTGCCGCAGCACGCAGCGGAAGCCGACATGGCTTGTGGATGTGTCGACCGGCTCCGCGTGGCGTGCGGCTGGTCGGTAGCGCCGGCAATAGTTCGGCGCGCACAGATGCGAGCCGCCTTTGAGAACCTTGCGTGGAATTCTGATATTCGGCTGGCAGGAATCGTAGCTGTCCTGCTCGCGTGCGCCGCGCGGATTTTCCGGAATGCAGCAGGCCTTCGGCGCGTCGGCCTCGTGTTTTGGGGCGTACCAGTCGGAGGTCCATTCCCAGACATTGCCGATCATGTCGTGGATACCGTAATCGTTCGGCGGAAACGCCTTCACCGGAGACGTGCGCGCAAATCCGTCAGCGTTCAGGTTCTGGTGCGGAAAGTCGCCTTGCCAGGTGTTGGCGCGATGCTCGCCGTTCGGTGTGAACTCGTCGCCCCAGGCATATTCGGCGTCTTCAAGTCCCCCGCGCGCGGCGAATTCCCATTCCGCCTCCGTCGGAAGATCCTTGCCGGCCCAGCGCGCATAGGCGAGAGCGTCGGAATAGGCGACATGCACGACGGGATGATTGTCGAGGCCGTTGATGTTGCTCTTCGGCCCATAGGGGTGACGCCAGTCGGCGCCTTTCAGAAACGTCCACCATTGCGACCAGTCACGCAGGTTCACGGGATGCGAGGGTGGTGCGAACACCAGCGATCCCGCGTAGAGCATGTGCGGCAGCGCGCCGGGATAGTCTTCGGCCTTGGGCGGAATTTCCGCGAAGGTGACATGTCCCGTCGCTTTGATGAAATCCCTGAACTGCCGGTTGGTGACGGGCGCCGCATCGATCCAGAAAGGATCGACGCTCACGCGATGCGCAGGCGCCTCTTCGGGATAATGGTTGTCGGAACCCATGCGGAACGTGCCGCCGGGTACACGGATCATGTTGGAGCGGAGGCCGCTCCCACCGTCCGTTCGTCCACCGTCCTCGGCCTCTGTACTCAGCAGGGTCATTGCAATTGACCTCGCACGCAACAGAACTTCGGCAGCAAAATAAGAATCGAAATGACAACAGGAAGCGTCAGAGAAAGGTCGAATGGGTCAGTATTCCTGACGCAAACTTGAATCAAGTGCGGAATACTCACGCATCCGATAAGCGCCCACATAAAAAACTATCACAAATTTTTCTGGACGCTAGCGTTCGCGTGCGATCACGACATGCGCTTTTCCTTATGCCGCGGGTTTGCGCGTAACCGCTGCGTGTTCACATCTGCGTGTCGCGAGGATGTGATCCTGATGCATGTCGCATCTTATATTGAGCTGTATTCGCCAATGGCGCGACATGTTCCGGTGTGCGTTTCGTCTGACACGCGCATCGTTCGTGGTTGCGTTCGAGGAGTGGGTGATGAAATTCAGAATCTGCTGTCGCAGGTGCTGATCGCCTCGACCTGTCCGCATCACGGTCGGCGGACGATCTGGCCGCACGGTGATGGAGCGCCGGCGCTGCCGCGCCGGCGCATCTCAACGCTTGTTCGGTTCACGCCGTCGGGTCAAATCTGTTGCTGACAGACATCCCAGAAGCCGTTCCATCCGAGCAGGAAGGGTGAGGTCCGGTACCAGCACAAGTTGGAGTCAGGAGCCGTGCCGACCCAGGGCGATGCCGATGCCGCGGGCCATGCGGTCCAGGCCACGCCGGCGGCAATCGCGCCGCCCGGCTGCCACCAGAATTCACGCGGCCGCACCCAGTTGCCGACCCGGATGACTCTCCCCGGTGCGATGATCGCCGCACGGGGGATCGCGGCGCTGGCATACGCGCTGGCATAGCTGCCGGGTGCGGGATAGCCGCCATAACCGGCATAGGAGCCAAAGCCTGAATAGCCGCTATACATGGCGCTCCTGTTCCACCAGAACGGCCAGCCCCAGGTTGCCCAGGTTGTGGAAGCCGGCTGAACCGTGACGACGGGTGTTGTTGCCGCCACCACGGCCGCGCGCCGGAGCACGGGCCTGCCGACATATCTGCCGCCGACATATCTGCGGGCGTAAACGCGACGCGGCCCGATAACCGCCCTGCGGGCGACGGGTCTGTACTGCACCAGATCGGCGATGGACATATCCTGCACGGCGTTGCCGACAGCGGCAGCGCCACGATCCGGCGGCGCGGCCACGGCGGGCTGGGCGAGCGAGAGCATGGCCGTGGTGCTCAGAAGCGCAATGCCGGCAATGGAGATGGCCGGCGGGGCCTTCAGAATGTTCCGCATGCTTTCCTCCTTTGCGTGTTTCCTCCCTCGTCCCGTTTCAATGTCGATGATGACTGCGATTCCGCTCTCATGAGGCGTCGGCGGTCGCAACGGCGCTCTTTCGTGCGAAGAGAGACGCGCGCGCATCCATGTCGAATGCTCGAACTTGGGCCGCTAACGGCCGGTAATCCGGAACGCGCGAAATTTCTCACGCATCGACGCAAAACTCGGCTTCAATTGAGACAAGCTTGTGTCGTGTCGCAGGTACCAAAAGAGGTAGGGCTGATGCGAGACCGGCCCGTCGGTTCCCACGAGTGGAGCGACGGGCCGGCGATTGCGTTACTGCGCCGCCAGCGGTGAAAGTCCCTGAAGCCGCGTGATGGCGGGCGGATTCCAGCGGCCGGTCAGCGCCTCCGATTTCGGGCCGTAGAGACGCATCGTCAGGTTGAACGGTCCTTTCGGCGCCGGGAGCCAGTTGGCTTCCATGTCCTTGCCGGGACTTTCGTTCTGGAAATAGAGCGTCAGAGAGCCGTCCGCATTGGGCTTGAACGGCATCCAGCTGCTGACGGCAAAGCGGTTCAGGCTGTTGGCCACCTGGAAACCGTCATTGTCGTAAAGCGTGATCGACCAGAACGCGTTGACCGGCGGTGCGTCGCCTTTCTCGAAGGTGATGGTGTACTTGCTGGCGCCGTCGAGCGGCCGGCCGTGCGCGTCTCCGAGATTGAGCGGATAGATCGCGTCCTCCGGCAGGTTTGCGCCAAGACCAAGCTGCGCGACAATGGCGCGCTTGAGGTAATAGTTGCCGTAAACACCCATTGTATCGGTGTTCATCGACCAGTGGTTGGCGACACGGGCCAGCGTCGGCACTTTCCATTCCATCAGCTTCCGGCCCGCCTCCGGCGCGGCCTCTATGGCTTTCCTCACCACGGGGTCGGCCTTGGAGGGGTCGAAGCTCTTGCCGACGTCAATGCCGAGCCGCCGCATCTGTGCGACAATCGGCTGGTCGGTGATATGCGGCGCATGAAGCTTCATCAGCTCGGCCGCGTAGGCGAAATAGCGGTCGCCCGGCATGGTGTCGACGGTGGTTTTCGGCGGCGTCTTCATGTCGATCGACGGGTCGATCTTGGCTTCGACGGGCTTCGGCGTCTTGCCCCATTCGGAGAGCGGCGTGATCCTGTAGCCGGCCTGGATCTTGTGCACGGCCGGATAATCGGGCGGGCCGTCCGTCTTGGTGCGGCCGATGATCCACACATAGGGCGTCGGTGCATCGATCCTCTGCGTGCCCTGCGGCAGCTTGAACTCCTCGATGAACTTCTCGCGCAGGTCGGGCCGCCAGCCGGGCGGGGTGACCAGGAAATGTCCGGCCTGTGTGCCGGTCGTGCGCGAGCCCGGCGAGGCGAAGACGTTGGTCCACATGTCGAGCATCGGCAACAGATAGTAGCGCCCGTCCGTGTCCGGCGCCGATACGACGACGGGTTCTTTCGTCATGTCGAGAAAACCGCTCGAATAGAGCGTGTCGAAGTTCGGACGCACGACCGCTCTCATGTCCGCGGTGGGGAAGGCGGGAATATTGACGAACATGTTCATCGGGCCGCCGATGCCTTCGCCCAACTTCATGTTGGTCAGTTGCCTGCGGGTCACGTCCATTGTGACAAGCGGGTAGAAATAGACATACGCGTCAGTGGCGATGGCGGCTGCTTCTTCAACGGTGATTGCCTTGCTTTGGGCGTGAGATGGTGCGCTTGCGGCAGACGTGAGCAGCAGGCAAAGCGACAATAACGCTGCGTTGTGTCTCATCTAATCCTCCTTCCAATTGCTTACTTGTTACGAACTAAAAGCGCGCCGACACGCCCAGGATCGGTCCATGAGTCAGCATGTCGTATTGATAAAGCCTATTGCCCGCACCCTTCTCGAAATCGACATAGAGTGCGCGATAGCCCAGCACCGCGCTCCAGACCGCGCTTTGCGTCCGCTTGAATTCCCAGTTGAGATGGCCCATCGCCTGCCACGAGAATTCGCTGCCGACACCGAAGCCGCCGACATCGCCGCGCAACACCAGTTCGGTGCCGGGCGAGAAGTGATGCCGCAGACGCAGGCCGATCAGGGGATCGACCCATGTGATGTCACCGGAATCGGCGATCGCGCGGCCGCCGCTGATCGTCAGGTCGCTGGTGTTCAGGCCGGCCGTGAGCGCGAGGCTTGCCTCGGCGTTCTGCCACCAGAAGCGTCCGCCGCCGTAAAGGTCGATTGATGTGCCGGTGTTCGGCGCCGCGCCGCGCCAGTGAAAAAGCTCATAGGCGAGGGCGGCTTCCGCGATGAAGACCTCGAACTGGACAGAAGCCGAGGCTGCGAGCGTGCCGCCAATGTTGGGATGCACGCTGCGCGCCCGTGCGCCGCTGTCCGATGCGCCGACCTTCATGTAGACGAGGTCGGTCCAGACCGAGGCCGGTCCCTTGCGCGCCTCGAACGCGCCCATCAGGCCGAACAGCTCTTTGGGAATCTTGCGGTGCAGCAGGTCGATGAAAGTCGCATCGATGTCGAGGGAGCGGCCCTTGATGGTTGACGATCCATCGAGCGACGGCAGCCAGGCATAGGGCATCACAATGTATGTCCAGGCAGGCGGTGTGGGCGGTGGCGCCTTGACCACCGGCGCACGCATGTCGGCTGCGTTGGACGGCGTGGCGCAACACAACACCGCAAGCGTGGAGACGACAGACAGACTCCGGCTGACTACTGCAAGCACAACACCTCCTCAATTCCTGTCGCGGCGTCGAACGCCGGTTCTCAAGTCGATTTCGTCTCCGCCAATGATTCTGCCAAGTTCTGCACCTGAAGCGGGATCACTGGTGCGAATTGCGTATAATGGTGCGTTATGAAGTTGAGAGCCGTAGTGCGAATTGAATTAAAATGACTGCACGCACTTGTTCAGGATTCGTGGCGGCGTATCCTCCAGCATTATTGATTGCTTATCGCTCCTCGTAATTCCCAGCTATCCGAATCCTGCAAAAGGTTTCATCGCATGGCGGCGCATCGCCACGACGCTACGCCGCCGAGCCGTGTCATCAAGTCAAATTTTGATGACATTGATGCGATGGCCACCAGTCCGTTTGCGTGGCGGCAGGAATACGATCAAATCGGCCGCGGCAGATTTCGCGGCATGCTCGCGCAACTTGTGCTCGATTCGATTCAATTGGCGCGCGTGCAATATTCGCCCGGCGTCTTGCAGCGCGGCATGGCGCCGCCTGATACGTGGGTCTTCGGTCTGCCGATCAAAAGCGAAGGAACGCTTCATGCGCGCCGCCGCCCCGCGCAACCGGGAGAATTGCTGGCGGCGACATCGCGCGACGACATCGGTTTTGCGGCGACCGGCGATGTCGACCTCATGGTGGTCGTTCTCCCGGAAGAGCATATCGAGTCGTGGCTGCACAAGCGGCGCGGCGACACGCGTTTCGATACGAAGCTCAACTCTCCGCATCTGGCGCTGTCTTCCGGCGAAATGATGCAGCGGGCAATGGCGCTTGCTGACCTCCTGAACGGCGCGATGAGTGATGAGGAATCATTCGCAGACGCGGGCAGGCTGGCGCGCATCGAGGACGGGATCTGCAGCGCCGTCCTCGATATCATTCCCTCGGCGGAGGTGATTGAGCCGTTGCATCATCGTGCGCGTGTCGCGCGTGAGCTGCTTGCGATCCTGCGCGAGAATGTCGAACACCCGCTGACAATTACCGAACTGTGCGAACGCACCGGTGCGAAAGAGCGCACGTTGTATCTTTGCTGCATCGAAGCCTTCGGCCGGCCGCCGCAACGTCTGCTGACCGAACTGCGCCTGAACGGCGTTCGTCGGGCGCTGACCTCCCCGAAGGAAGGCACAAATGTCACGCAGGCTGCGGCGTCATTCGGGTTTGTCCATTTTGGCCGCTTTGCACAGGCCTACGCGCAGATGTTCTCGGAACTGCCTTCCGTCACGCTGGCGAGGGCCACCGGGCAGCGTGCCGGCGCCTAGCGTGCGGCCGTCTCCGTTCCGCCACACCGGCCCTGAAAATGGCCGCCGGGCGGTAAGTTCCCGTTAACCACCGCCCGGCCTAATAGGTTATGGGTAAGGCGGGAGGGCGACTCGTGGCCGGCCGCTGGGCTTTCTCCACTCTATATATTGTCGCGCTGGCCGCTGGTCTGGCCGGAGCGATGGGGCATGCCCGCGCCCAGTATCTGGATTCCCTGCCGATCGCGACCGATGCGCGGCTTGCCGGCGACGACAAGGAAACCCGGCTGATCGTCGATCTGACCCGCAAGATGGACGTGCGGGCTTTCACGCTGTCCAACCCCTACCGCGTGGTCGTGGATCTACCGCAGATCGTCTTCCAGTTGCCGGGCAATGCCGGCGAGCAGGGGCGGGGGCTGATCAAGGCTTTCCGCTACGGTCTGGTGATGGCCGGAGGCTCGCGCATCGTGGTGGATGTGGCGAAGCCGGTGCGGGTCGAGCGCGCTTTCGTCCTGGAGCCGCGCGACGGCCAGCCGGCGCGGTTGGTGCTCGATCTCGCCGCCACCGACCGCGAAACCTTCATGCGCAATATGACGCAGCAGGCCAAGGCGACGCCGCCGGCCGACCCGCGCAAGACCGTCGAGGCGGCGCCGAACCCGACCGGCGATCCACGTCCGCTCATTGTCATCGATCCGGGTCATGGCGGGCCGGATACCGGCGCAAAGGTCGGCGACGGCGAGATCATGGAAAAGAACATGGTGCTCGACTTCAGCATCACGCTGCGCGACCAGCTTGAGAAAAGCGGCAAATACCGGGTGGTGCTGACGCGCACCGACGACACTTTCATTCCGCTGGCGGAGCGGGTGAAGATGGCCCGGCAGCGCCAGGCAGCACTCTTTATATCCATCCACGCCGACTCGCTGCCCAAGGCGGAAGGCGATGCACAGGGGGCGACGGTCTACACGCTGTCCGACAAGCCCTCCGACTCGGAAGCTGCCAAGCTGGCCGAAGCGGAAAACCGCTCGGACGTGGTGGCCGGCATCGATCTGTCGCGCGAGCCAGGAGATGTCGCCGACATCCTGATCGACCTCGCCCAGCGCGAGACCAAGGGCTATTCGCATCAGTTCGCGCGCACACTTGTCAGCGAGATGAAATCCACAATGCGGTTCCACAAGAAGCCGCTGAAATCGGCGGGTTTTGTTGTGCTCAAGGCGCCGGACGTGCCTTCCGTGCTGGTGGAACTCGGCTATATGACCAACAAGCAGGACCTGAAATTGCTGATGTCGGAAGCTTGGCGCACAAAGGCGGCCGAAAGCATGGTACAGGGGGTGGATGCTTTCTTCCGGACCCGAATGGCGGGGGCGGAAGCGGGACGGGCCCGGCGATGACGAGGCTTGGGGAGGCCTAAAAGCCTCAGTTTGACCATAAAATCACGCGACGGAGGACCATCCGGCGCGTGCGCGAGCGGCAAGTGGCGTTTTGCCGATAGTGACAGTTTCACAAGGGGATGCGGCGGGGGGCCTCCGCCGGAGCGGTCTTAACATATGAAATTGATGCTCCGCTTTTTCGGGTTTCTGTTCGCCGCCGGAACCATTCTGTTCCTGGTCGGGATTGCCGGCGTCGCCGGCCTGATGTGGCATTACTCCAAGGACCTGCCGGATTATTCGCAGTTGCAGGATTACGAGCCGCCGGTGATGACCCGCGTCCATGCGGGCGACGGCGCGCTGGTCGCCGAATATGCGCGCGAGCGCCGTCTTTATCTGCCCATTCAGGCGGTGCCGAAACTCGTGATCAATGCCTTCCTCTCGGCCGAGGACAAGAATTTCTACGAGCATGGCGGTCTCGATTTCAACGGCATTGCCCGCGCCGGCATCCTCTATCTGCAGAATGTGGGAAGCAGCCGCCGCCCCCAGGGCGCTTCCACGATCACCCAGCAGGTCGCGAAAAACTTCCTTCTGACCAATGAGTTGTCCTTCACGCGCAAGATCAAGGAAGCGCTGCTCGCGATGAAGATCGAGCGCACCTACACGAAGGACAAGATTCTCGAACTGTATCTGAACGAAATCTATCTCGGCTTTTCCGCCTATGGCGTCGCCGCCGCATCGCTTCTGTATTTTGACAAGTCGGTGCACGAACTCACCGTGCCGGAAGCGGCCTATCTCGCCGCGCTTCCGAAGGCACCGACTTATCTGCATCCGTTCCGCCAGCGCGAGCGCGCGATCGAGCGCCGCAACTATGTGATCGACCGCATGGTCGAGAACGGCTTTGTGAAAGCGGCCGACGGTGAGAAGTTCAAGAAGGAACCGCTCAACGTCACCGCGCGGCCGACCGGTGCGCATATCTTCGCAGCGGAATATTTCGCCGAGGAAGTGCGGCGCGAAATCTACGAGCGCTATGGCGAGAAGAAGTTGTATGAAGGCGGGTTGTCGGTGCGCACGACGCTCGATCCGAAGATGCAAGCGTTGGCGCGCAAGGTGCTGGTCGACGGGATG
>JAESGM010001004.1_pt1 | contig 11572 bp, 10 predicted proteins | sample 9269721 | NCBI WGS metagenome assembly JAESGM01 (sample SAMN15720920, study PRJNA650825) | algae metagenome | isolation source: Komarekiella atlantica HA4396-MV6 and co-occurring heterotrophs from... | place: USA: Theobald House, Kauai, HI | collected 2009-07-29 | reverse complement strand
GCAACCCATCACAATGCCAAAGCTCAACATCGGCGCCCAGCGCCCGTCGCGGGGTGGAGCAGCCCGGTAGCTCGTCAGGCTCATAACCTGAAGGTCGCAGGTTCAAATCCTGCCCCCGCAACCAAACCCAAACGCACACACACACAACAACACAGCCCGACGGATCATATCCGCCGGGCCAAACGCAATTGCGCTGCGGGTCGTCGCGGCGCCGGCGAGGGCGCGTCAGTCGCGGCTGGGGCGGAAGCCGCCGGCGCGCACGCCGGCTTCGGCGCAGGCGAGGTCGTCCGCGGGCGCCTCGCCCGACACGCCCACCGCGCCGAGCCGGGTCCGCCCGTCGGAGGACCAGACGGGAACGCCGCCGGGCACGGTGACGACATGGGGCGCGCTTGCGAAGCCCGGCGTCTGCGCCGCGCCTTGCGCCATCTGCGCGGTCGAAAAGCCCCAGGCGGCGACCGCCTCGGCCTTTGCGCGGGCGAAGTCGAAGATCCCGCGTCCATTCCCGTCCATCCGCAGCGCGGCGACGACGGCGCCGCCCGCATCGACGACAACGATCGCATGGCTCTGCCGCTTGGCGGCTGCGTGCGCGACGCACCCCTCGACGATCGCCTGCGCCGCGCGCGCGTCGAGCGCGGACCCGGTCGGGGCGGGGTTGGCGGCGGTCGCGGCCAGAAGCGCGACCGTCGAGAGCAGGCGGAGATCGTTACGCATGACGACAGAATGGCCGCATCGGCCGTGCGAGGCAATCGGTCACCGTGCCGCCGCCGAGTCAGTGCCCCGGACCAGGTGGCGAGCTTCAGCGCGGCGAGGCGCTCGCGGAACCACCAGGCGAGATCCTCGGCCGCACGCCGGCGCCGCCATTGCCGTCGGGCGCGCAAGGTCCTAAGCTCTCCCATGGCAGCCTGAGACTGCCCCGGGCCGCAGTTGATCGCGTGTGCGCGCGAGGAGCATGCCGCTCCCCGCGATCTGGGGAGGTCCTGATGAACAAGATCCTCAAGTCACTGATCGCCGCTGCATGCCTGGGCGGCGCGTCGGCAGCCGTCGCCGAACCCTATGTCGATTACACCCCGCAGAAGGGCTATTGGCAGATCACCGCGATGGAAGTCGACCCGAACCATGTCGACGAATATCTGACCGGTCTCCGCAAGTCGCAGATCCCGGTCTTCGAGGTGCTCAAGAAGCGCGGCCTGATCGACGACTACAAGTTCGTGGTCCGCAACGGCTATGTGAAGGGATCGCCGAACGTGCTGATCATGACCCATTCGGCGAGCCTTGGGCTGCTGGACGCCGACAAGGCGCGCGACGTGGCCGTCAACAAGGAGATCGAAGCGGCGTTCAGCAAAGAGGCGAGCGACAAGGCGATCGCCGGCTTCGAGAAGTATCGCAGCTTCGCCGACGACGGCCAGTGGACCGAGATGACGATGGTGAAATGACGCGGCCCCGCGCCGGCTGAAGGTGCAACCAACGGAAGCGGCTGGAGTTTTCTGACGCACGGCGCGAACCGTGCCGATCTCCAGCCGCTTTTTCGAAGGTCATCATGTCCGTTGCGTTTCCGCTTGCCTGCGTTCCCGTCCTCGTCGCCACCGCCGCCCTCGCCGCGCCCGCTCATGGGTCGGCCTTCCATCTCCAGGAACAATCGGTGCGCGGCGCCGGCCGGGCCTTTTCCGGCGAAACCGCCGATCAGGGACCGGCGAGCCTGTGGTGGAACCCGGCATCGATCGCCGGCATGTCGGGTGTGGACGCTTATCTTGGCGCCACCGGCATCCTGCCGCGCGGCCGCGTGGTCGACACCGGGACGTCGATCGTCCGGCCCGGCCAGCCCCCCGCGCCCGTCGGCGGCGACCCGGTCGCGCGCAACCCGATCGACAAGGGCGTCGTGCCGAGCGGCGCCGTCGCCTGGGGCGTGACGGACCGTCTCGCAATCGGGCTTGCGGTCACCTCCCCCTACAGCTTCACGACAGATTATGCGCCCGACAGCTGGGCGCGCTACACCGCGGACCGGACGCGGCTGCGGACGATCGACATCCAGCCGTCGATCGCCTTGCTCGCCGCACCGGGCGTGCGGATCGGCGTCGCCGTTAATGTCGAGCATGCCGACGCGACGCTCGGCAATGCGCTCCCGAACCTCGTGCCGGGGAGCCCCGACGGCGCGCAGCAACTCTCCGGCTCCGGCTGGGACCTGGGCTGGTCGGCGGGCGTCCAGTTCGCGCGCGGGCCGCTGACGCTCGGCGCCGCGTACAAGTCCGCGATCACGCACCGGCTCGACGGACGCATCGAGACCTCGAGGCTGCTCGGGCCGCTGTCCGCGCAGAATGGCAGTCTCGACGCGCGGGCGCGCTTCCGCACGCCCTGGCAGGCCAATGTCGGCGCTCGCCTCGCCGCGACCGCGGCGCTGACCCTCAACCTGCAGGCGACGCGTTTCGGCTGGAGCGAGTTCGACGAGATCCGACTGGGCGCGCCGCTGAACACCGCGATCCCCGAAAATTATCGCGACACCTGGGCCGTGGCCGGCGGCCTCGACTATGCGCTGACGCCGGCGCTCACCGTCCGCGGCGGCGTGCAATGGGACCAGACCCCGACCCGCTCGGGCGAACGCGACGCGCGCGTCCCCGACAGCGACCGGCTGAACTACTCGGTCGGCGCAAGCTGGGCGGTGAACGACCGCATCAGCATCGATGCGTCGGCCAGCTATATCGACTTCCAGACGGTGCCGATCAACCGGCCGACCGCAGCCTTCGCCGGCACCCCCGCGCAGACGCCGATCCTCGTGGCGGGCGAGCTGCGCCAGGCGCGGGCGATCGTGCTGGGGCTGGGCGCCCGCGCGCGCTTCTAGGCCGGGGCGAGCGCGGCCGGGAGCGGCGCCAGCGCCGCGCGGAACTGGCGCGCGCTCTCGGCCCAGGTGAAGCTGCGGCCATGGGCGGCGCAGGCGGCGCGATCGCAGGCGAGCGCGGCGGCGATGGCGTCGTCCAGCCCGGCGCGCATCGCTCCCGTCTCGGGCGTGAGCACGTCGACCGGGCCGGTCACCGGGAAGGCGGCGACGGGCGTGCCGCAGGCGAGCGCCTCGATCATGACGAGGCCGAACGTGTCGGTCCGGCTCGGGAAGACGAGCACGTCGGCGCCGGCATAGGCGCCGGCAAGGGCGGTGCCGGACAGCGCGCCGAGGAAGCGGGCGTGCGGGTGACGGCGCTCGAGGTCGGCGCGGGCCGGCCCGTCTCCGACGACGACTTTGGTGCCGGGGTGATCGCAGGCGAGAAAGGCCTCGAGATTCTTCTCGACCGCGACGCGACCGACGGCAAGCAGGATCGGCCGCGGGAGATCGGCGAAGACGGGCGGCGGCGGCGCATCGGGGGTGAACAGCTCGACATCGACGCCGCGGCCCCAGTGGCGAAGATTGCCCACGCCCTGCGCCGCGAGCTCGCGACGCACCGACGCGGTCGACACCAGCACCGCGGCGGCGGGCCCGTGGAACCAGCGAATGTAGCGCCACACCCAGGCCGTCGGCAGGCCGGTGCGCGCCGCGACATAGTCGGGAAAATGGGTGTGGTAGGCCGTGGTGAAGGGAAGGCCGCGGTCGAGGCACCAGCGCCGCGCGGCGAGGCAGAGCGGACCTTCGGTCGCCAGGTGGACCGCGTCGGCGTCGAGATCGGCGAGCCGGCGCCCGATCGACGCCGGTCGGGTCACCGCCAGCCTGATCTCGGGATAGGTCGGGCACGGGATCGAGCGGTAGCTGTCCGGGCCGATCACCTCGACTGTGTCGCCACTCTGCTCGAGCGCGGCCCGCACCGCCGCCAGCGTGCGCACGACGCCGTTCACCTGCGGATTCCAGGCGTCGGTGACGATCGCGATCTTCACGCCGCCATCCGCGCGGGGCGGGCGGCGACGGCGGTGCGACGCGCCACCTCGTCCGCCCAGTGCAGCACCTCCATGCGTCCGTCGGCATGCTCGACGAGCGCGGTGCAGCTCTCGACCCAGTCGCCGTCGTTGTAATAGGCAATGCCGCCGATCTCGCGCATTTCGGCGGTGTGGATGTGGCCGCAGACCACGCCATCGACGCCGCGCAGCCCGGCTTCGTGCGCCACGACATGCTCGAAATGGCCGATGAAGGCGACGGCGTTCTTGACCTTGTGCTTGGCGACCTTGGACAGCGACCAGTAAGGGAGCCCCATCCGCCGCCGGACGAGGTTCACCGCGACGTTGAGCCGCATCAGCAGGCCATAGGCCGCGTCGCCGACATAGGCGAGCCAGCGATGGGCGAGCATGATCGCGTCGAACTCGTCGCCGTGGAGCACCAGCAGCTTGCGGCCGTCCGCGGTCTCGTGGATCGCCTTGCGCCGGATCTCGACGCCGCCGAAGCTGAGGCCGGTGAACTGGCGGAACATCTCGTCGTGATTGCCCGGGATGTACACGATGCGCGTGCCGCGGCGCGCCCGCTTCAGCACGCGCCAGACGATGTCGTTGTGCGCCGCCGGCCAGTAGAAGCGCTTTTTCAGCCGCCAGCCGTCGATGATGTCTCCGACCAGATAGAGCGTGTCGCTGTCGGTGCTGTCGAGGAAGTCGATCAGCAGCTCGGCATTGCAGCCGCGCGTGCCGAGATGGACGTCGGAGATCCAGATGGTGCGATAGCGGCGGCGCGGCCGCTCGCCGGTCTCGGGCTCGCGAGATGCAAAGGACGGCTCGTGCCCCAGCTCGACGGCATCGAAGGGCAGGCGGGTGATGGCGTTCATGGACGGGCTCCCCGGGCGTCGCCGCCCCTTTGCCCGCCTATTGTGACAAGCCCGCCTGCAAGCGGTTACGTATCCATGACAATATGGCCGGGCTGCGCGGCGACGTCGGCGAGCCAGCGGCGCAGGTCGGGATAGTCGTCGAGCACGAAGCCCCCCTCGCCGGCGACATGGGTGTAGGGATAGAGGCAGATGTCGGCGAGCGTGAACGTATCGCCCGCAAGCCAGCGGCTGCGCGCCAGCTGGTCGTCCATCAGCTTGAGCGCCGCGCGGCCGGCTTCCGCCTTGCCCGGCAGCTGCGCGCGCTGGAGATCGCTCAGCCGTGCTTCGCCGACAAATGCGCGCCAGAAGCGCAGCGTCGCGATGTTGGGCTCGTGATTATACTGCTCCCAGAACATCCAGCGCAGCATGTCGGCGCGGGCGAACGGGTCCGCCGGGACCAGCGCCGACCCGTCGGCGAGAAACCAGCAGGCGGCATTGCTTTCCGGCAGGAAGCGGTCGCCAAGCTGGAGGACGGGGATGCGGCCGTTCGCGTTGACGCCGGCGAGGAAGGCGGGCGTGCGCGTCTCGCCGGCCATGATGTCGTAGCTGCGCCGCTCGAGCGCGACGCCGCGATGCGCCGCGGTGAGGCGGATCTTGTAGCAATTCCCGGAACGGACATCCTCGTGCAGAATCGGCATCACGGCGTTTGGGCCCTCCCTGTTCGAGCGCGCTCTCCCATGCGCCCGGACCGGCACGCCAACAAGTTCTGGCGGGTGCGGGATAAGCCATGCTTATCGGTTGCGCGGGCACGGCATTCCGCATAGGCGCGCACCCGTAGCGGAGGTTCGGGAATGGCGGAGAAGATCGACCGGGTGGTGCTCGCTTATTCGGGCGGGCTCGACACCAGCGTGATCCTGAAATGGCTGCAGCAGACCTATGGCTGCGAGGTCGTCACCTTCACCGCCGATCTCGGGCAGGGCGAAGAGCTCGAGCCGGCGCGTCGCAAGGCCGAGATGATGGGGGTCAAGCCCGAGCACATCTTCATCGACGATCTCCGCGACGAATTCGTGCGCGACTATGTTTTCCCGATGATGCGCGCCAACGCCGTGTACGAGGGCCAGTATCTGCTCGGCACCTCGATCGCGCGGCCGCTCATCGCGAAGCGGCAGATCGAGATCGCAAGGGCGGTCGGCGCCGACGCGGTCGCCCATGGCGCGACCGGCAAGGGCAACGACCAGGTCCGCTTCGAGCTCGGCTATTATGCGTTGCAGCCCGACATCAAGGTGATCGCGCCGTGGCGCGAATGGGACCTGACCAGCCGCACCCGGCTGATCGAGTTCGCCGAGGCGCACCAGATCCCGATCCCACGCGACAAGCGCGGCGAGGCGCCGTTCTCGACCGATGCGAACCTCCTGCACACCTCGTCGGAGGGCAAGGTCCTCGAGGACCCCTGGGAGGAAGTGCCCGACTATGTCTTCTCGCGGACGGTGTCGCCCGAGGAGGCGCCGGACACGCCCGAGTACATCACCATCGATTTCGAGCATGGCGACGCGGTCGCGGTGAACGGGGCCGCGCTGGGCCCGGCCGCGCTGCTGGAAACGCTCAACGACCATGGCCGGACCCACGGCATCGGCCGGCTCGACCTGGTCGAGAATCGCTTCGTCGGCATGAAGTCGCGCGGCATGTACGAGACGCCCGGCGGCACGATCCTGCATCTCGCGCATCGCGGCGTCGAGCAGCTCACGCTGGACCGCGGCGCCGCACATCTGAAGGACCAGCTCATGCCGCGCTATGCCGAGCTGATCTACAACGGCTTCTGGTTCAGCCCCGAGCGCGAGATGCTGCAGGCGGCGATCGACCATAGCCAGCAGCACGTGACCGGCACCGTCCGGTTGAAGCTGTACAAGGGCGCCGCCCACCTCGTCGGGCGCAAGGCGGCGGTGCAGCACAATCTCTATTCGGCCGACATCGTGACGTTCGAGGACGATGCCGGCGCCTATGACCAGCGCGACGCCGAAGGCTTCATCAAGCTGAACGCGCTGCGGCTCCGACTTCTCGGGCGGCGCGGCTGAGCGAGCTCGCGGGCGACATTCGGCCGGTGCCGGCCCCGCGCACGACCGAGGCCGCCTGGCCCGGCGGGCTTCCGCTCGCCGTCGTGCTGACCGTGGTGCTGACCGCCGGCTGGACCTTCGTCGGCTGGTCGGACCTGACGCGGCTGATCCTTCCCGACACCGACGACATGATGCGGCTCGTCCAGATCCGCGATTGGCTCGACGGGCAGGCCTTCGCCGATCTGAGCCAGCGCCGGGTGGCGGGACTGGCCGATGGCCTGCCCATGCACTGGTCGCGGCTGCCCGACCTCGTCCCCGCGCTCGTGATGCGGCTGCTCGCCCCCGCGCTCGGCCAGACCCGCGCCGAGCTGGCCGCCGTGATCTTCTGGCCGGAGCTGCTGTTCCTCTGTCACCTGCTGCTCGTCGCAGCGCTCGCGCGGCGGCTCTCCGGTGCTGGCGCGACCCCGGTCGCGCTGCTGCTCGGCGCGCTCGCCTTCCCGGCGATCGGCATGTTCATCCCCGGACGCATCGACCATCACGGGCTGCAGATCGTCCTCGTCGAAGGGCTCGCGCTGTCGCTGGTCGCCGGGCGGCTGTTCGCCGCCGGGCTGGCGGCCGGGACAAGCTTGCTGGTCGGGCTCGAAAGCGCGCCGGCGATCCTCGCCGCGATGGTCGCGCTCGGCTGGCTCTGGATCGAGAGCGCGCGGCGGGTGCTGGGCTTCGGGCTCGGCCTGCTCGGCGCCACGCTCGCAGGCTTCGCGCTGCTGCGGCCGATGCCGTGGAGCACCGAATGGTGCGACAGTTTCACGCCCGGGCTGTTCGCGCTGATGATGATCGCATCGGCGGGCTGGCTGCTGCTCGCCGGGCTTGCCCCGCGCCTGCCCGATCCGCGCTGGCGCGCCGGGGTGGCGATCGTGCTGGCCGGGTTCGCCGGGCTGTGCGGCTGGGCGACCGCACCCGAATGCCTGCGCAGCCCCTATGGCCTCGTCGATCCGCTGCTCGCGCGGCTCTGGCTCGGCGCGGTCGGCGAGGCGGGCGGACTGCTGCGCCAGTCGCCCGGCGTGATCCTCGCCTATGCCGGCCTGAGCGTCGTTGCGCTCGGCTGGAGCCTCCGCGTGTGGGCGCGCGAGCCGGAGCGGCGCGCGACGTGGCTCGCGCCGATGGCGATCCTCGTCGCGAGCCTGCTGGTCAGCCTCGTCCAGCTTCGCGGGATCTGGTTCGCCGCCGCGCTCGCGCCGGCGCTGCTCGCCCATGCCGTGCTGCGCGCGCGGGTGCGCGGCGTCGGCGCGCTGCTGCTGGCCTGGCTCGCCTCCGCGGGGCTCGTCTGGCAGACCGCGGGCGACGCGGTCGCGCGCGTCCGGCCGACCGTGCGATCGCCCGAGGTCGGCGCAGCGAGCGGGCCGTGCACCGACCAGCGCCTAGTCCGCCAGCTCGACCGGCTCGCGACGGGCACTGTCGCCGCCGCGATCGACCTTGGCCCTTATCTTCTCGCCGCGACCGACCATCGCGTGCTCGCCGCGCCCTATCACCGCAACAATCGCGGCAATCGTGCGATGTACGACGTCTTCCTGTCGACCCCGGAGGCCGCGCGCTACCAGGCCGGGCTCTGGACGGTGGACTATGTCGTGCTCTGCCCGGACAGCCTGGACGAAGTTCCGGCCGACATGGTGAAGCCGAACAGCCTGCTGGCCCTGCTCCGCGCCGGCGCGGCGCCGAACTGGCTCGAGCCGATCTACGCGGTCGACGGCGGCGCGCGCGTCTTCCGCGTCTTGCCCGGCGCGATCCGCTAGGCCGGCGCGAGCGCGCCCATCGGGGTGTCCGCCGGCGCGGTCGCGCGATCACGCAGCGCCTGGCGGACCTGCATCGCGAAGAACGCCCACAGCATCAGCGGCATCAGCGGCAGCTTCAGCACGACGAGCGCGCACATGCCCGCCTGGGGCGCGAAAAATCCGTAAAGGCCGAAGCGGAGCGAGGTGAGCCTCGGATCGTCGCGGGTCATCATCGCGAGCGCGCCGACCATGACGACGGTCAGGTCGTAGTTGAACGCGTAGGGAAGCACGAGGAAGGTGCCGGTGGCGACGATCAGCGAAAGCCGTTCGGTCGAAACGCCGCGCAGGACGCAGAGCGCGACGAGCGCGACCACCCCGGCGGCGCTGGCCGCCTGCAACGCCATCGCCGCCGGCCAGCCTGCGCCGAGGCGCAGCGCGGCGTTTGCGAGCGATGGCGACATCAGCCCGAAGAATTTGTGCCCGGCGTCGATCATCTGCGCCTGCACGGCGGTCGTCTCGAACAGGAAATCGTGCCAGGGCTGCCAGCCCCAGACGAGCGTCGTCGCCGCGACGAGCCCGGCGACGGTGGCGGCGGCGCTCGCGATCGCGGTCCCGTCGCGCCGGAGCAGCAGCGCGAACGGCACCAGGACGGCGAGATGGGGCTTCAGCGCCATCAGCCCAAAAAACAGTCCCGCGCGCGCCGGCGCCTTGTCGAGCGCGCGCCAGCCATAGAGGAAGAGCGCGCCGAGCACGAAGCCGTAATGCCCGGCCCAGATGTTGACGAGCGCGGCCGGGGTCAGCGCGGCCAGCCAGAAAGGGCCGGCGCGCGCGGGCCAGAAGGGCCGGGCGGCATGCGCGAACAGCGCCGCGCCCCCGACCGTCCAGATGGCGAGGGCGACCCCGTAGGGCAATGCGCCGAACAGGGCGGCGATCGGGAAGCTGATCGGCGGATAGGAGAAATTATGCGGGTCGATGTCGCCGAACAGCCGTTGCTGGACGCGGTCATAGGCCTGGAGATCGTAGAGGATGTCGAGCCGCCCCGCCTCGATCAGCCGTCCCCCGGTCCACAGGTTGATGAAGTCGCGGCCCCAATAGACGCTGTGGTCGATCACGCCGCGGTCGAGCAGCAGATAGTCGCGCAGCGCGAAGACGAGGATGAACACGCAGCCGAGCAGCCATGGCAGCACCGGCCAGCCGATGCTGGTCAGATAGGCAGGGCGCGGCGGCGCGGACGTCATGCGGGATCGGGCTCCGTCGGTCGGTCCCACCCGCCTAGCGCAACAGGGTTACCGGAACGGAAAGGTTGACTTGGGTCCCGCGCTCCGCCTTGGGCTTGCGCCGATGCACGCCCCCCATGTCCCGGATCCCAACCCGTCCTGGCTGGACCGCCGCGCGATGCGCTGGCTGCTCGTGCTGCTGGTGGCGGTGCCGCTCGTCTGGCCGCGCATCCCGCCGCTCGTCGACCTGCCCTCCCATATGGGGCGCTTCCGGGTGCAGACCGCGATCGACAGCGTGCCGAGCCTCGCCGCGGCATTCGATTTCCAGTGGCGGCTGATCGGCAATCTGGGCGTCGACCTGCTCGTCCAGCTGCTCGAGCCGCTGTTCGGCGTCGAGCTTGCGACGAAGCTGATCGTGCTCGCCATCCCGGTGCTGATGGCCTGGGGGATGATCCTGCTGGTCCGCGAGGTGCACGGGCGCGTCACGCCGACGCTCCTGTTCGCGATCCCGCTCGTCTACACCTTCCTCTTCTTCTTCGGCTTCGTGAATTTCTGGCTGGCCCAGGCGCTCGTCTTCCCGCTCCTCGCGCTCTGGCTGCGGCTTGGACGGCAGGAGCGCCGGGGCGCGCGCGCGCTCGTCTTCCTGCCGCTCGGATTACTGCTCTGGATCGTGCACACCGTCGGCTGGGGCCAGCTCTGCCTGTGCGCGTTCGGCAGCGAGCTGGTGCTGCAGCGCCGACGCGGGCAGGGCTGGATCGCAGCGCTCTGGCATGCCGGGCTGAACTGCCTGCCGCTCGCAGTGCCGATCGTGCCGATGCTGCTCGTCAACATGGGGTCGCGCGCGCCGACCGCGAAGTGGTTCCAGTGGGACCTGAAGCTGCTGTTCGCGCTGTCGGTGTTCCGCGACCGGTGGCGCGAGTTCGAAATCCTCAACGCCGCTCTTCTCTACGGCGTCGCGGCGATCGGCTTCCTGACGCGCGGCCCGCTCCGGGTGAACTGGGTGCTGGGCGTGCCGGCGCTGCTGAGCGTCGCCACCTTCATCGTGATGCCCCGCATCGTGACCGGGTCCAATTATGCCGATATGCGGCTGGTGCCGTTCGCGCTCGCGATGCTGCTGCTCGCGCTCGACCTGCGACCGGGGCAGGTGCGCGCCGGCCAGGTGCTGGCGGTGCTCGGCGCATTGTTCCTCGCCATGCGGATCGCCGTCGTGACGTGGAGCTTCCATCAATATTCGGTTCGCCACGACGACGAGCTTCGCGCGCTCGACCATGTCCGCCGCGGCTCGGCGGTGCTCGCGCTGGTACCGCGCGGCTGCCCGCGCGCCTGGTCGACGCCGCGGCTCGACCATATGCCCAGCATGGCGATCGTGCGGCGCGACGCCTTCACCAACGACCAGTGGACGGCGGACAATGCGCAGCTGATCCGGATCCGCAAGACCGGGCTCGGTCGTTATGCGAACGATCCCTCACAGATCCTGTATCCGCGCCACTGCAGCCGCGAGGGATCGGTGCTCGAAGACGCGCTGCGCGACTTCAACCGCGACGCCTACGACTATGTCTGGACGCTGGGGCTGCCGCCCGGCCATGTCCGCCAGCCGGACCTGACGCTCATCTGGACCAACCGGCTGTCGGCGCTCTACCGCGTCGACAGGATCGCGACGAGCGACACGCCGGCGGGCAGCGGGACGCGCCCGACCAGATAGCGCTCGAGCCCGAACACGCCGGTGAACAGCCGGTTGAGCGGCGCCGGCGGGATCGCGTCGTCGCTGCTGGTCTTGCCGGCGAGCTTGCCCGCGATCCGCGCGACGGCGGCGAGCGGGAAGAGCAGGCTGT
>JAESGM010001003.1_pt1 | contig 11579 bp, 15 predicted proteins | sample 9269721 | NCBI WGS metagenome assembly JAESGM01 (sample SAMN15720920, study PRJNA650825) | algae metagenome | isolation source: Komarekiella atlantica HA4396-MV6 and co-occurring heterotrophs from... | place: USA: Theobald House, Kauai, HI | collected 2009-07-29 | reverse complement strand
AGCTCAGAATAGCACTCGTAGGGCTGCGCCTTGCGCAGGTCCCACGCCGCGCCCGAGCCGCGCACCATGACGCCGGAGAAGCCCCACTCGAAGCATTCCTTGAGGCTGACGACGCCAATATCGACATTGCGCTGCTTGAAGATGCGGTTGTCGGTCAGCAGCGTCTCGATGTCGTCCAGCACCTTGGGGTGCGTCACGCAGAAATCGGCGATGTCGTCGATGAGCTGCGGGGGCAGATCCTGGTGCACGCCGCCCATGCGAAAATACTTGGCGTGCATGCGGCTTCCCGAGGCGCGCTCGTAGAAGACCATCAGCTTCTCGCGCTCCTCGAAGCCCCACAGCGGCGGGGTCAGCGCGCCGACGTCCATGGCCTGGGTCGTCACGTTGAGGAGATGCGATAGAAGGCGCCCGATCTCGGAAAACAGCACGCGGATGAGCTGCCCGCGCTTGGGCACTTCCATGCCCAGCAGCTTTTCCGCCGCCAGGCAGAAGGCGTGCTCCTGGTTCATCGGCGCCACGTAGTCGAGGCGGTCGAAATAGCCGATGGCCTGCAGGTAGGTCTTGTGCTCGATCAGCTTTTCGGTGCCGCGATGCAGAAGCCCGATATGCGGATCGACCCGTTCGACGACCTCGCCGTCCAGTTCGAGCACCAGCCGCAGAACGCCGTGCGCCGCCGGATGCTGGGGGCCGAAGTTGATGTTGAACTGGCGGATGTCTGTTTCGGGCATTGGAGCCTTCGCAAAACGAAACGTGAGGTGAACTCGTGAGACAGTGAAGCCGAGAGATAGATATGGCTAACCCGCAGCCATCTTCCGCTCGAGCGCCCCGATCAGATTTCGTAGCATCCTACTCAACCTTTCGCACTTTTCGAGTATGGGCGCCGTCAGATCGCCGGTCGCCAAATTGACGCGCTCGGCGGTCAGCCAGTGCATCTCCGGCCCTTTCGCAGCCCCTGGCGGCCTCACTCCTTCTTGAACGCCGCCATGACCTCCGGCCCCGTCAGCTTCTGCGTGTCGTTGGCGAAGTCGTAGTAAGCCGGCTTTTCGTCGATGAAGATCTGCAGCGTCAGGTTCAGAGCGCTTTTGTCGTCGAGTGCTCCGGCCGCCAGCGAATAGTGAACGGACCCGGCGAGGTGCCAGTAGAGCGAGGAGCCGCAAGTCTTGCAGAATGCCCGCTCGCCCCACTCCGACGACTTGTAGATGCCGAGGCTGTCGCGCCCCTCGATCGCCAGCTCGCCATCGAAACCGAGACCGAGGAACGGTCCGGCCGACCAGCGCTGGCACATATCGCAATGGCAGATGTCCACGTCGGTCTTGGCCACCGTCCCCGCGAACGAGACAGACCCGCACAGGCAGCGCCCACTGACATCATGGCCGTCGGTTGTCATCAGCCTCGCGCCCCGTGGATGATTGCCTCCGCCCGCGCCACCTTGGCCTTCTCGTTGACGCGCGAAACGAACTTCGACCACGGGATGATCATGCGTTCGTGCCGGCCCTCGCCGATCACGTCGATGCCGTCGTGGGCGCGCACCTTGAAGCCTATGCGCCGGCCGTTGACCGACGTGCATTCGGCATCGACCGTTACCGTCTGGCCGGGGACCGTCGCGGCCGTGTGCGAGACGTCGATGTGGATACCGAGGCTGCCCTCACCCTCGTCGAGGTGCGGCGCCAGCACTTTGAGGCACGTCCATTCCATCAGGCCGACCATGAACCCCGTGGCGAAGACGGTCGGCATCTCGCGGAATTCCGGCGCCTCCGGATAGAGGTGGGGCACGGTCTTCTCGGCCGGGATGCGGAATGCGAACTGCGCTTTGTCCCCCGGCTTCAGTGTGTTTTTCATGGCGCCTCGCTTGCCGGCGGAGTGTGGAGCTTGCCGGCTGCTATGTAGTTCACGGCGACATTGTAGAAGCTCACGATGGATTCACCAGCGGCGGCACCGGCGTCGATCTGTTTCCGGACTTTGGCGAACGGAAAGACCACGTCGCCATTGGGAAAACGGACGCCCAGCCCCAGTTCGGGGTCATCGTCCCATTGAGCGTCCGGCACGGCGGCTATCACGGCCTCGCCGAGATAGCTTCCGAGGACACTGACGAGACCCGTGGCGGTGTCGGGAAACTCGGCGCGCTGACGTTCCAGAAAACCTTCGACCCAGGCGAGGCTCTGTTCGTCGAAGCCGAACTCGATGTCGCTTGCCGCACCCAGCTCGCGCACCACGAGCTCTGCGTTGGCACGGATCATTTCCATGCGCTCGGGATCAACCTGCATTCTATCCAGCCAACCGTCGGTGCAGCCACTGTCCGGCATACCCGGCCGCGACGCACGGCAGCGCCAGCAGCGCGAAGGCCAAGAGGCCGAACGGCATCAGACCCGCGGCGGCTCCGAAGACGTAGCTTAGGAACACAGACCACGACGCCTGCGCGCCGACGATCACCAGCGCCCACAACCACGGACGTTCGGGAAACCCCAGACCGAGGATGAAAGAGGCGGCGAGCATCAACGGATATCCGAGCAGCCAATAGAGCGGGTCGTACACGGCCTCGAAGCGGCCGGCGAACAGACGCACGAGGTCCCAGCTCAGAACGCCGGCGACGACGGCGATGGCGAAAGCGACGAGGCCGGAGGAACGAGGCGGCATGTCCACATCTCCGCCTGCGGCCTCAAGCCTGACCGTTGGCCTTCTCGTCTCCCGGCAGCACGCTGCGCACGCCTTCCCAGGGAGATTCGAAGTCGAACGAGCGGAACTCCTGCGCCAGCTCGACCGGCTCGTACACGACGCGCTTCTGCTGGTCGTCGTAGCGAACCTCGACATAGCCGGTCAGCGGGAAATCCTTGCGCAGCGGATACCCCTGGAAGCCGTAGTCGGTCAGGATGCGGCGCAGGTCCGGGTGCCCGGAGAACAGAATGCCGTACATGTCGTAGGCTTCCCGCTCGAACCAGTTGGACGCCGGAAACACGCCGACGGTGCTCGGCACCGGCTGTTCCTCGTCCGTCGTCAGCTTGACGCGGATGCGCTGATTGAGGCGCGGCGACAGCAGATGGTAGACGACGTCGAAACGCTCCTGGCGCGCCGGCCAGTCGACCCCGCAGATGTCGATCAGAACCTCGAACTGGCAGGCACCGTCGTCGCGCAGGAACGTCAGCACATCGACGATCTTGTCGCGCGCAATGTCGAGCGTCAGCTCATCGTGCGTGATGCGCGATCCGGCCACCGCCTCGCCCAGCGCCGAACGGCAATGCGTCGCCAGCTTCTGCAGGTTATCGACCATCTCGTTGTCACCGGGCATGCAGATCACCAGGGCTTGCGCTGCGTCACGGCTTGGCATCCGTGCGTTTCAGATCCGAGCAGCCTGCCGTCGCGTCCGGGCCGGATTCGATATAGCAGGCGGCGATGTGGTCAGGCGCCAGAATGCGTCCCTGCACCTGGCCTTTGCTGGCCTTCGAAACCCAGGCAAACGACACGTTGTCGGGAAAGACGATGCCGAAGATGTCCCGATGGCCGGCCTCGTAGTCGAAGTAGCCGCGAAACCGCCGATCCGTCTGCTCGGTGATATGCACGGTGCGCTCGCGCGTGCGCAGCCCGAACTCATCGCCGATGCTGTCCGTCTTGCCGCTCCAGGTGCCGACGAGGTTGGGTATGTCGCCGCCAGGCTCAGCCAGGCATGGCGCCACAAGAGCCGAGAGGGCCAAGGCGGCAACAGCTGCAATGTCCCGGGTAATCATCGTCGGCCTCCACCCCCTCAGCGCTCGATCGTCCCGGTGCGGCGGATCTTCCGCTGCAGCAGCAGGACGCCGTAAACCAGCGCCTCGGCTGTGGGCGGACAGCCCGGCACGTAGACGTCGACCGGCACGATGCGGTCGCAGCCGCGGACCACCGCGTAGGAATAGTGATAGTAGCCGCCGCCATTGGCGCACGAGCCCATCGAAATGACGTACCGCGGCTCCGGCATCTGGTCGTAGACCTTGCGCAGGGCGGGCGCCATCTTGTTGGTCAGCGTGCCGGCGACGATCATCACGTCCGACTGGCGCGGCGAAGCACGCGGAGCAAAGCCGAAGCGTTCGAGGTCATAGCGCGGCATCGAGGCCTGCATCATCTCCACGGCGCAGCAGGCGAGGCCGAACGTCATCCACATGAGCGAACCGGTGCGCGCCCAGTTGATGAGATCGTCGGTGGTCGTGACCAGGAAGCCCTTGTCGGCGAGCTTTGAGGAAATCTGCGTGAAGCCTTCCTCGCCCGGCTTGACCAGCATGCCGCCGGAGCCGTCGAGCTCGGCCTTCGTGGGCGTGATCAATCCCATTCGAGCGCTCCCTTGCGCCATTCGTAGATGAACCCGACCGTCAGCACGGCAAGGAAAACCATCATCGCCCAGAAGCCGTACAGGCCGACGTCGCCGAAGGCTACGGCCCAGGGAAACAGGAATGCGACCTCAAGGTCGAAGATGATGAACAGAATGGCGACGAGGTAGAAGCGCACGTCGAACTTCATGCGCGCGTCGTCGAAGGCATTGAAACCGCACTCGTACGCCGAGACCTTTTCCGGATCGGGGTTGTTCACGGCGATCATGAACGGCGCTGCCATCAGCGCCAGGGCGATGAACAACGCCACGCCGATGAACACGGCAATCGGCAGGTAGTCGTAGAAGAGCTGGTCCATGGCTGGCCTTAAGGAGCAAGGGCCCACGCGGAGCCGCTGGTGCTGCGCCGCAGCATCCCTCGTACCGGTGTTAACCTAGCAACATCAGCGGCGCAACCGCCGCCGCGACCAGCCGGCAAAATGCCTCGTCGATGCTCAGCGGTTGCGCTGTCGCTTATAGTAGCGGCGCGGGCTTTCGCCGTGAGCCTGGCGCTCGCAGAAGGCGCTGCGGGTGCCGCTGAGGCAGCCGTAGCGGTCGAGCAGTTCCGCGTCGCGCGCGTTGGTCGGCCCGCCGGCACGCGCATTGGCGCGGGCAGCCTCGACCTCCCAGTAGGAATCGGCGCTGGCAACCGTCGGCATGGCCAGCATGGCGGTAGCGGCGGCCAGGGCCGCAAGCCCTAAGGTACGCATCACTTGTCCTCCTGTGCTTGCGGTAAAGGTCGTTGCCGCGCCGGCGTTTGACAAGGCCGACCGTCCGTCGGCCGATCAATTCCAGGTGTGCAGCACCACCCGCCAGCCGTCGCCGTCGCGCTCCAAGACGTTGACCCAGTTGCCGGAATACTGCTCCGTTGCCCCGCCTTCGCCCGGACCGGAAAGCTGCCACTTGCCGGTGGCGATGGCGAGGGGTCCTTTCTCGGCCACGTTGTCGACGGTAATCTTGTGGCCGCTGAAACCTTTAGCGATCAAATCCCCGAAGAATTTGCCGATCGCCTCCGCTCCGAACACCTCGTTGCCGCCCGAAGGCACGACCCGAGCATCGGAGGCATAGAACTCGGCGACCGCCTCCGCGTCCCCGCTGTTGAAGGCTGCATCCCAGCGCTCCGCCGCCGCCTTGATCTCCGCCGCCATACCTTCTGCCTCCTAGTTCTGCTGGGACCCTGCGCCCGCTGAACTCAGATAAGTCCTCTTGCGATTTATCCGAGCGGGCCGAACGCCGCAGAACCCCCAGCGTGGGTCCTGCTTGCGGCACGGCCTCCATCAACAGGCGTTTTCACGAAGCCGTAGCCGTTGCGTGCATTGAGCACTAAGCTGCAATCATACGTTGCATCAAGGTGTGGAATGCGCATTGCCCTGACGGACGACCTGCTTCGCTGCCCGCAAAACGGGCTGGATGCGCATCCGGCGAATAGGGCAACCCTTGGCGGGGCGTTGCTACCCGCTGTGCGCCAGGCTTCCGCGCACCTGGAGGAAGTTTCCAGCGACGCCACTGGAGACCACCGGACATCGGCTACCAAGTTGATGGACGCCTTATCGCTCGCCGCCGGCCGCGTCGGATGGGCGCGCGCGTGGGACGCTCAACCAACGCCCGAGTTCGTGCGGCAGATCGAGCGCATCTATTCGCGGTTCGACACGATCATCGGCTGGGGTCTTAGCAACGTCACGCTGCGCGCCCTCGAGCTTTCCGGGATGCGCTACTTCGACGTCGAGCTTTCCCCATACCGCTTCGCGGAGAATTTTTTCTTCGCGGTGCGCACAAACATCTCCGAACTGGCCCCTGTGGTGCGAGCGCACAGCGTCGGTTCCGCGACCCTCGCCGCCGCTGCGGGAGAAGTGAGCGCCTTCCACAACCGGCGCCGCAGGGAACACATCGTCGACCGCGGTGCCCGGTGCGGAGTGATATTCGGACAAACTACGATAGACGCGGCTTTGCTCAGCGACGGTCGGCTCACGACCCTCGATCAGTTCTACGACGAGATATGCAGCTGGCGCCGCTCGCTGGACCGCATCTTCTTCAAGCAGCATCCGCATGGCGACGGAAGCGCCTTGAAATGGCTGCAGGCCAATTTCGAGATCGAAGTGCTGCAGCGCCCTCCCTATCAGATATTGAGCGCCAATGATCTGTGCAGCGTGGCGGCCATATCGTCCGGCACTTGCATGGAGGCTGCGGCGTTCGGCATTCCGGCAAAGACGTTCATCAAGAACCCGCGCTACACCTACGCGTCATCGGAGCGGGAATACGTCTCTTGCGCCGCGGTTCACGGTGCATGCCTCAATCGCGCCGTCGCACAACTAGTCGGGGGTGGAGACCCCGAAGCGAACTTTGCGCCCGATTATCGCAAGATATTCTCCTCGGCATGGGGCGAACGCCTCGCGCGTGACGATGACGGCGTTACCCGCATGCGGCCGCCGGCTGCACTGCGCGGCAAGCTCCCGCGACTCGCCGCGCACACGGTAAAATGGCTGCGCGACCGAACAGCGTAACTATCGTGCCAGGGCCTCACACCAAGGTATGTGGGGAAAATCCCAACGCACAATTTCCGCGCGAACGCTCCTGAACCACCATCGCCCCAGAAAACGCGATGTCTGGAGTGGTGTCATGGCGAAGACAATTCTGGCGGAAGCCCGCGAAATCGTGCTGATGATCTCGATGCTCATGGTGCTGTCGATCATGAGCCTGGCCGTCGCCTGCGGCGCGGTGGTGCTGGCGGACCATCAGACGCTGCACATCGCCGCCATGGCCGGTTCGGCGCCGATAGACCAGATGCAACCTTGAACGCGATTGCCCGGCGACCGCCCAATCAGGCCATCTCCCCGTGCGTGATGCGCCCGTTCATCATCGTCATGGTGACCTTGGTCGCGGCAATGTCATGCGGGTCGAGATCAAAAATGTTTCGCTCGAGCACCACCAGATCGGCGAGCTTGCCGGGCTCGATCGAGCCGACCTTGTCTTCCATGCGCAGCTGATAGGCGGCACCCAGCGTATTGGCGTGCACCGCCTGCGCCAGATCCAGCCGCTCGGCAGCCGGCTCCAGCACGGGCGCGTCCGGATGACCGACGAGCTGCCGCGTCATCGCGACCTGAATGGAATCGAGCGGCTTGTAAGTGGAGAAATAACCCGCCGCCGGCCAGTCGGTGCCGAACGAAATACGCGCGCCGGACTGCAGCATGGTGCGCGGGCGGTAGATATTGCTGTGCCTTTCCGGTCCGTAGCGCTGCAACATGATCCCCGCCGAATCCGGATCGGCGCTCATCCAGTTGGCCGAGAACTGCGCTGTCACGCCGAGTTCCTTGAAACGCGGAACGTCGGCGTCATCGACGTAGACGAGATGCGCGATGGTATTGCGCCGGTCGCGCTTCGGATTGGCCATCATCGCCGCTTCAATGGCATCGAGCGCGACCCGCGTCGTGCGCTCGCCGCACGCGTGCACGTGCACGTCGATCCCGGCGCGGTCAGCGGCAGCGATCATCGAATTCCAGTGCTCGACCGAAAACGGCGAAGCGCCGATGAAACCTTCCCGGTCGGCGTACGGCAGCAGCAGCCAGGCGGTATAGCCTTCCTGCGTGCCGTCACCGACGATCTTCAGGAAGTTGACGCCGACGAGTTCCGACCGGATGAGCTTTTGCAGCGTCAGCGTCTCCTGCGCCGCAGTGTCGACAGGAGGCCCTTTCACCGCGTACGAAGCCTGCACGCGGAATGGCAGCAATCCGCGCTTCTCGACCTCGGTGTAGAGCTGGATGAGCTGTGACTGATCCCCGCCGATGGGCGGCACGCCGGCATCGAATACGGTGGTGATGCCCGCCGCCGCGGCCTTGGGCAGCCAGCCTTCGAGCAGCTCCGCCATGGACTTGAGCGAGATCGGCTCCACCGCATCGACCACGGTGAGCACAGCCACCACTTCCAGCACGTAGCCGGTCGGATTCCCGTCGGGGTCGCGGGCGTAGTAGCTGAAACCGGGGATCGGGTCGGCCGTATCGCGGGTGATGCCGGCCATCTCCAGCGCCTTCGAGTTGACCCACAGGCTGTGCGCGTCGATGCCGAAAAAAAACGCCGGGCGGTCGGGGATGATGGCGTCGAGGTCCTTGGCGGTCGGCCCCTCGGGCGGGAACATGTCGACGCGCCAGCCGAAGCCGCGAACTGGACCCTGAGGATGCGCCTTGGCGAAATCCGCAATGGCCGCCAGCGCGTCGTCCCGCGTCGGGACCTGCAGATCGACGCCAGTGGTAAGAAACGCACCGAGAAAGGGATGGATGTGCCCTTCGACGAAGCCGGGCAGCATCAGCTTGCCGTTGAGGTCGATCACGCGCGTTGCGGCATCCGCCAGCTTGGCGACCTCGTCGGTGCCGCCCACGGCCGTGATCTTCTTGCCGCTGATGGCGACCGCTTCGGCCCAGGGCTCGTCCGCTGCCTGTGTATAGATTTTACCGTTCTTGAAGATGACGGTCGGGGCGCCGCTGGCCGCCTCCTCGCTCGCCCGGGCGCCTGTCCCCGTGGTCACCGATAGCGGCAGGCTGGCGAGCGTCACGCCGGTCAGGCCGCGTCCGAGGAAGGAGCGCCTATCGACGTAATAGAGGTCGATAGCCTGAGGCTTGGGCTCGGGCCGACGCGACCGCGTCACCCACCCGATGGCATCCGCCAGCCGGCAATTCTTGCACACGGTCTCGCTCCGAATTTTTGGTGCGCGAAACTAGCCGGGCGATGGTTACCAACGGATCAAGAACCGCCCCATATTGCGCTACGACGTCCAGGCAACGGGCATCGCCACGGGCCGGGCGCTCGTCGATCGCGGCGGAGTTTCAATGCAGTGAAATGGTGAGCGGGGTGGGGATCGAACCCACGACCATTCGATTAAAAGTCGAATGCTCTACCGCTGAGCTACCCGCCCTCACCTTGCCGCCTCGCTTCGGAATGCGGCAGGCATCACTGAGGCAAGCGGTTGGGATGCCCCTTCTAGGTTCCACCGCTCCGCTGGTCAATAACGCGGAGCCGCCCATCCCGGTATCTTGTCAGGGGTGTGACGCCAGCTATGCAGCAGGCGCGTACCCTCCTCTCCTTTTGACCATTAGGCAGCGACAGCGGCCTGAGCTAATAGAGCCGGCCATGGACCAAAAGACTGCTGCCGAAACCGCCGCCCGTAAGGCTGGCGCCAGGACCGTGCGTCCTGCCGCCCAGCCGCGGCGCGAGACGACGATCCCGGCAGCCGACCGCTTGCGCGCCATCGGTCTGATGTGTCTGGCGGTCACGTTCTTCTCGGCGCTCGATACCGCGGCGAAGTACCTCGTCACGCAGGCGGACCTGCCGATCGTGCAGGTGGTCTGGTCGCGCTTCCTCGGCCAGTTCCTGCTCATGCTGGCGCTGCTGTCTGCGATACCGATGTCGGGGCTTCTCAGCACCCGCAAACCGAAGCTGGAGCTGTTGCGCTCGTTCCTCATGGTGGCGACGACGGCCTGCAACTTCCTGGCGCTGGAGCACCTGCGGCTGGATCAGACGGTCTCGGTGGTCTTCGCCGCGCCGCTCATCGTGGCGCTTCTCGCCGGGCCGTTCCTCGGCGAGTGGGTCGGATGGCGGCGGCTCATTGCCATCCTCGTCGGCTTCATCGGCGTGCTCATCGTCGTGCATCCCGGCGTCGGCGAGTTGCACCCGGCTTTCCTCATCGCCTTCGCGGGCATGCTGGCCTACTCGTTTTTCATGCTGCTGACGCGCTACCTCGCGGCGTACGACAAGCCGCTCGTCATGCTCTTCTATTCGATCCTGCTCGGCACCTTCGCCCTCGCGCCGTTCGCCTTGTGGTTCTGGCAGTGGCCGCAGACGCTCGGGCAGTGGGCGCTGCTGTCATGCCTGGGCCTGCTCGGCGGCACCGGCCATTACCTCTTCATCCACGCCTACCGGCTGGCGCCCGCTTCGAGCGTCGCGCCGTTTCTCTACGTGCAGCTTCTGACGATGGTATCGTTCGGGTTCGCTGTATTCGGCGACGTGCCCGACATGTACACGCTGGTCGGCGCCGGAGTGATCATCGGCTCGGGCATCTATCTGCTCAACCGCGAGCGCCGCCTGCGCGCCGAAGTGGCCCCAACCGACCCGCCGTAGCCCCCATTGTCATCCCGGGCGAAGTGAGCGCAGCGAGCGAGACCCGTGATCCAGCATAAAATGCCTCCTCTATATTGCGTGGCTACCGCCGCTCCTCTCCTGGGTCCCGGATAGCCGCTCGCCCCGCTCGCAGCTTCCGGGCTGACAGCGCTGTCAGCCTTCGCCTTCCATGCGCGCCAGCGTTTCCTCGGCCCAGCTTGCGAAGCGCCCCTCCTCGATGGCCGCGCGCATCGCCGCCATGAGCTGCTGGTAGAAGGCCGTGTTGGCCCACGACAGCAGGATCGAGCCGAGATACTCGCCCGACCTCACGAGGTGATGCAGGTAGGCGCGCGAATAATCCCGCGCGGCCGGACAGGTGCTTTGCTCATCGAGCGGCCGCATGTCTTCGGCGTGCTTCGCATTGCGCAGGTTCACCTTGCCGTTCCAGGTGAAGGCGAGGCCGTGCCGCCCGTTGCGCGTCGGCAGCACGCAGTCGAACATGTCGACGCCACGCGCCACCGACTTGATCAGATCCGACGGCGAGCCGACGCCCATAAGATAGCGCGGCTTCTCGGTCGGCAGAAACGGCAGCACCCCTTCCAGCGTGCGCAGCATCATCTCCTGCCCCTCCCCCACGGCAAGGCCGCCGACCGCGTAGCCAGGGAAGTCCATGCCGACCAGCGCTTCTGCCGAGCGGCGGCGCAACTCGGCATCCGTTCCGCCCTGCACGATGGCGAACAGCGCCTGCCCCGGCGCGCCGCGTGTCGCGAACGCCGCCTTGGCGCGCTCCGCCCAGCGCAGCGACAGCTCCATCGCGCGTTCCACCTCGCGCCGCTCGGCCGGCAATTCGATGCATTCGTCGAGCTGCATCTGGATGTCGGAGCCGAGCAGGCACTGGATCTCCACCGCGCGCTCCGGCGTCAGCATGTGGCGCGAGCCGTCGATGTGCGACTGGAAGCGCACGCCTTCCTCGGTGATCTTGCGGATGCGTGACAGCGACATCACCTGGAAGCCGCCGCTGTCGGTGAGGATCGGCCCGTCCCAGCGCATGAACGTATGCAGGCCGCCGAGCCGCGCAACGCGCTCCGCACCGGGGCGCAGCATCAGGTGATAGGTGTTGGCGAGCACAATATCGGCGCCGGCTTCCCTCACCTGATCGAAGGTC
>JAESGM010001002.1_pt1 | contig 11586 bp, 8 predicted proteins | sample 9269721 | NCBI WGS metagenome assembly JAESGM01 (sample SAMN15720920, study PRJNA650825) | algae metagenome | isolation source: Komarekiella atlantica HA4396-MV6 and co-occurring heterotrophs from... | place: USA: Theobald House, Kauai, HI | collected 2009-07-29 | reverse complement strand
CCGCGTTTCGATGAGGCCGTACAGCGCCCGACGTTCCGCCTCGCTGCCGCCGAGGAAGGTGCCGTCGAGGTCGACCGCCAGGAACAGCGCCCGGCGGCCGAGATTATGTGCAAGCATCGCGCTCATACGGCTCGTGCCAGTTCGGTTGCGTGATTGCGGCGCCAGTCGAACGCCGCATCGATGGCGCTGGCCGCGTCGATCTTACCTTTGACGAGATCGGCGACCGCTGCCGCGAGCGGCACGTCGACATTGGCGCGCTCGGCAAGGCGGATGAGCGCGTCGACGTTGGCGGCGCCCTCGCGTGTCGATCCGGCGCCAGCCTGGGCCCCTTCGCGCGCCAGCCGGAATCCGAAGCTGTAGTTGCGCGACTTGGCATCGGTGCAGGTCAGGGCGAAGTCGCCGAAGCCGGCAGGGCCGAGCAACGTCTCGACCTTGCCACCCAGCTTGGGCAGCAGCGTCGCTGCCTCGCGCATACCTTCACTCATGAGCGCGGCGCGCGCGTTGGCACCGCGGCCCAATCCGTCGGCTGTGCCGCAAAGCGTCGCCACGACGTTCTTGAACACGCCGGCAATCTGCACGCCGGTGATGTCGTCTGTCGGCGAGAGCACGAATTTGCCTGCCGACATACGCGCGGCGAGCGGCGCGGCAAGCGCCATCGGACCAGCCAGCGTTACAATGGTCGGCAAGTCGCTGGCGACCTCGTCCGCGAAGCTCGGGCCAGACAGGACTAGCACGGAGTTGCCCTGCCAGTGGGCGGCGACGCGATCCGACAAAAGGGTACCGTCTTTGGCCAGGCCCTTGGCGCACAGCACGGCTGGAACGCCGCCCCGGACATGCGGGCGGGCCGCATGCGCGAGTTCTTCGGCCGATCCGCTGGGGCCGGCCAGCAGCACCACATCGGCGCCCTCCAGGGCGTCTGCCAGTGACGACGTCGGCGTCAGGAGGTCGGGGAACGGGCAACCTGGCAGGCGGGCGCTGTTCTCTCGCTCCGCCCGCATGGCGCTCGCATGCTCGGTACGTCGCGCCCAGAGCTGGACGGCGAAACCGCTACGCGCCAGGGCAGCCGCCAGGGCCGTACCCCAGGCGCCCGCGCCGAGGACCGCCGCACGCCGGGCGTGTGTGACTTCGGTGGATGCAGCGCGGCGCTGCATAAGGGTGAAGGATATTTTATCTGCGTATGTTCGCATGCCCCTCTCTTCGGTTCGGGCCGCACAACAACGCGATATCGCGATAGATCGCGACGGAAACGATAAGGCCGGGATTTGCGTAAAGCCGGCGGGTGCAGCCCCTTTCGAGCTATGGTGCGCTGCAATAGTAAAGGGAAATCGAGGACAGACAACCCCTTAGCTACAACCTTTAGTCGTGGATGCGCGTTACATTGACCTTGTGTTCCGGTTCCGTTCGGAAGAAACTGCAAGATAAGGCCGACCGCGACCAAAAGTGGCGCTACCTAAGGTAGTCCTTGAGTGTTTCGGCGCGCCCATACCGAGCATTTGTCAGCTCGGCGGAGGCTTCGCGCTCCTCAGCAGGGAGGTTGCGTCGGCATTTGCCCCGTTCAAGGTGGCGAGGGCGATTACCTTCGGCTCGAGCAATCCGCCGAGTTGTCCCAGGTCGAACGACGTGTAGTTGAGACTGCCGTAGCTGCGCACGTAGAGCAGCTTGCGGTCGAGGTCAGCGAGCAGCGTCCAGCACGTGAACTCGGTCGCATATTCCTCCCGCGACGGTCGGTCGAGGCCGGCGACTTCCAAGCTCCCACCCCCGCCCTCCGGGTAGTCGATCGTGACACCACGCGGCCGGTCGAAGTTGTTCATGATGTGGGCGAGCGTCAGCACCGCCGCGTCGGGCGTCGATACCTTCTCGGTGAACTGGGCGTAGTAGACCGCGCGGATGAAGCGCCCGACCGAGGTATTGGAGGCGGGCAGCCCGGCGGTGGCGATGCCGGAATCCGGCTGCACAGCCTTATAGCTGCCGAAGGTAGCCGCCGAGCGGTCGACATTGGTCAGGAACGTGTAGTTGTCGAGGTTCGTCAGGTGCCAGGCGAACTGTGGTCCGTTCGTCATCACGCCAACGGGGTTCTCTTCCACCGTCATCTGCCCGCGATGAAATTCGATAACGGCGCAAGCGCCCGAAGCATCGTGCATCACATAATGGAAAGGCGATTCCGCTCCTTGCAGAATGGCCAGGGGGACCAGCGCCACCGGCTGCTCCTGCAAGGCCTTCGTAGCTTCCGCCACGGTGCCGAAGTGGCTGAGCACCCAGGTTCCGAGGTCGGAGGCGGAAAGGATCGCGCGCGTCTGTGCCACCGCTTGCTGCGTGCCGGCGGCGGCGGGATAGGACAGCAGGCTGAACGTGAGGCCTGCGGTATTGAGACCATCGAGCGCCTTGAGGTCGGCCAGGCCGGCGGGTGCCGCGCGCGTCGGAATGCGATCGGGCATGGCGATCGTAACGAAGGCGTGGCGTGCCTTGTAAGCTAGCGCCGGGTGATCGCCGACCTTGGAGCGGAACCCGAAGCCTTCAGGATAGAAAGCGATCTGGTAGGGAAGCTCGACCGTGAGCTCGAGCGTGCGGCCGAAGTAGACCTTGCCGCCGGCATCCCTGTAGCTGAGAGAGGTACACACCTCGCTTTGCTCCTTCCCGCGGACGGAAGTCCATCCGCTCGTTGCATCAATGGTGGAAACCGGATGCTTCCTCGCTCGTCAGCGGCGTTTGCACCGGATGTGCTTTGAAGTGCTCGAGCGCGGCATGCATGTCGCGGATCAGCAGCGAGCAAAGGTCGTAGCTGACGCCGTTGCGCACTAGGATGCGCTGCACCGCCTGCTTGTTGCAATCGGATGGGAGCGTGTAGGCCGGCACCAGCCATCCGCGCACGCGCAGCCGATCGGCGAAATCGAACAGCGAGAATCCCGGATCTGTTCCGTCCTTGATCTTCCACGACACGGCGGGAATGCCACGCTGTACGTCGCCGTCGAAGATGATTTCGAATGGTCCCATCTTCGCGATTTCAGCGGCGAGATATTTGGCGCTCGCATAGCAGGCAGAGTGGATCTTGCGGTATCCATCGCGGCCGAGCCGCAGGAAGTTGTAGTACTGGCAGACGACCTGACCGCCGGGGCGCGAGAAGTTCAGGGCAATGTCGCGCATTTGTCCGCCCAGGTAGTTGACCCAGAACACCATCTCGTCGGGAAGATCAGCCGGTTCGCGCCACAAAACCCAGCCGACACCAAGCGGCGCCAGGCCGAACTTGTGTCCCGAGGCATTGATCGAGCGCACGCGCGGCAGCTGGAAATCCCAGACGACGTCTGGTGCGCAGAAGGGAGCCAGGAACCCGCCGCTCGCAGCGTCGACGTGAATGGGGATGTCGAGACCGGCCCGCGCCTGCAGCCCGTCCAGCGCTTCGCTGACCTGCTGCACCGGCTCGAACTCGCCGGTGAATGTCACCCCGAGCGTCGGCACGACACCGATCGTGTTCTCGTCGCAGCGCTTCAGGACTTCCTCGGGCGTCATCAGCAGTCGCCCTTTTTCCATCGGTATCTCACGCCGCTCGACATCCCAATAGCGGGTGAACTTGTGCCAGCAGACCTGCACAGGCCCCGTGACGATGTTCGGTTTGTCCGTGGGCCGGCCGCCGCTCCGCTGACGCGCCTCCCAGCGGCGCTTCATGGCGAGCCCGCCGAGCATTGCCGCCTCGCTGGAACCCGTCGTCGAACAGCCGGTCGCCTCGGCGGAGGCGGGTGCGTTCCACAGGTCGGCGATCATGCGCACGCAGCGCGCCTCGATCTCAGCGGTCTGCGGATATTCGTCCTTGTCGACAAGGTTCTTGTCGATGCAGTCGTCCATCAGGTGATGGATCTGCGGCTCTTCCCAGGTTTGGCAGAAGGTGGCGAGGTTCTGTCGCGCGTTGCCATCGAGCATCAGCTCATCGCGCACCGCTGCGTACAAGCGGCGTGGATCACGCTCGGCCTGCGGAAACGCGGCCTTCGGCAAGCAATCTGAGAGGGCTCGCGATCCGTAGATCTCATCATCCTCGGCTTCGAATCCTTGCGGGACCCGTGCCTGCGAAAAACCGTCCTCAGCCACGCTCTGCCTCCTACCCACAGCCAACCGACTAAGGCTGATAGGGGCATCGCATGGCCATTTCGTTCAGATGGGCGAAACGCGCTGCCTTTGGTTCACATTGCTCTGCGAACCGTCCCAGAATGGGCGGGATGGCAGCACTTAAGGCAGTGCGACCTTGGTGGTGAATACGAACTGCGCATCGCACTGGAAGTAGCCACCGGTGCAAAAGCCGTTGGCGTTGCTGAGGTTCGTATCCCAGTAGCGGAAATCGAACGAGAGCCCGCCAACGGACAGCATCAGCCCCGCGTTCCAATAAAGATAGCTGTCGTCACCATTGGCGAAGAGGGTCTTCCAATAGTCCTCCTGCCCGGCCTGATAGCCTAGCGTTCCCGTGACAGATGGCGTGAACATGCCAATCTCATGGAACGTGTATGCTGCGCTGCCTTCCACGGTCCATACGCTTCCCGAGCCGGCACTGAAATCGGGCGACCAATACACAGTGACGCCCGTTGCTAGCGCGTCTGTGATGTTGCCACCGACACCTGCCTTGAGCTCCACATAGTTGAGCGGCACGAGCAGGTCGTTTCCCGCGGGATACCAGTAATAGATGGCTCCGAAGTCGAAGGTCGCAGCACCCCACGTCGGACGGATGCCACCATACAGGTCAACCTCAGCGGCGGAATACGTTCCGTCACCTGTGCTCGGTAGATCACCGTAACGTATGCCTGAAGCCCAGGTGCCCGCGTAAAGCATGCCGTAAGCAAGATCCACTCCACCTTGCATGGTTGGATCGCCGCCCGTCTGCGAAAACCCGCGAAACATGTACTGCGAGGTCACACCGAGATTGAACGAATAAGTGAACTCGCGCGCGGAACTCGTCAGTTCCGGCTCGGCGTAAAGGCCGTCGGCGGTTGCGCCGGTAGCGCTAGCGCATACGATTACGCCGGCTAGCATTGATGAAAGGTGGCGCATGCGGCGCATGGCTTTGCTCCTGGGATTAGAGAGGAAGCAAACGCCACTGCCACAACTTTAGCGCCTTGAAGGGCTCGCTGCCTTTGCGCAGACGCTGCGACTGGCGTCGTCTTGCGCCCAGCTATCCGATAGAGGGAAGTCTCCGCTGCACGCAAAGGATGTGTGTTCTTTCTGAAATTGATTCGTGTTCGGCGTAAAGCTGAACAGTGAAATTCTTCCACGGATCGTCCACAGGTTCTCCGCACGTTGCTAAACAACGCTCGCTGCCTACGCCAGAAATGGAGCAGATCGTGTCCGCGGGGAAAGTTTGCGTTCTGCTTGGAGGCGAACAGCGAAGCAGCATAATGTGCGACCGAGATCGACATGGAGGCGGCAATGGAAGGACCTCGCGAGAATGCTGGCCAGGATCATGGGTTCAGCCGTCGCACGATGATCGCCGCGTTGACCACAGGCGCAGCAGTTGCGTTGGCCAACGCCGGTGCGTCTGCCCAGGAAGGTCATAATCACCACGGCGCTCATGCCGACCACGATGCACACGCCGATCATGGCGAGCACCATCATGGCGGGCCGAAGCATCAGATGCTGATCGAAGCGGCGCTCGATTGCGTCAATCGCGGCGAGACGTGCGTCGGCCATTGTCTGAGCCTGCTCGGCAAGGGCGATACGCAACTTAAGGACTGCATGCAGTCGGTGCTCACCATGATGCCCGCGGTGAGCGCACTGGCGCGGCTTGCGGCTCTCGACGCCAAACGCCTGGGCGAGTTTGCGGAGGTATGCGCCGACATCTGTGCCGACTGCGAGGCCGAGTGCAAGAAGCACCAGGACCACCATTCCGCCTGCAAGGCTTGTGCGGAATCGTGTGCTACGTGCGTCGAGGAATGCCGCAAGGTTATCTAGCTGGTCGCGAATGGATGGCTAGGTGCATGCCGCGGAGAGCTATTGCTCGGCGCTATGCAGAGTTTCCTGAATGCAGTCGATCAGCTCCGTTTCCGAGAACGGCTTCGCCATATAGCGAACGACGCCGGCATCGAGGGCCCGCTTGCGCAGCTGCTCGTCCGGGTAGGCCGTTATGATCACGGTCGGGATCCGTTTCCCGGCGCGCGACAAGGCGCTGTGCAGCTCGAGCCCGCTCATGCCCGGCATCTGCATGTCCGCGATGAGAAAGCGCGTTCCGTCGACCTCTGCCGACTCGAGAAACGCGCGCGCGGAAGCAAAGACAAGGGGCGAATACCCTGCAGAGCGCATCAGGCTTGCGGTTGCCTCCCGCACCGATGCGTCGTCATCGACGATTGAGATCATATGGTTGTTTCCGATTTCTTGGGCCTCAGTTGGATCGGAAATCTACCCGCCGGCCGGCGTTTACGATATTGAGCGTAGCGGCATGGCGCCTAGACGTGCGCAGTGAAGGACTATGCGTTGGTATAGGTCTGCTGACGCCCCGGCTTCACGCCTTACCCCCCGCCGAAACACCGAGCCGGTCCGCCATGCGCACCAGCTCCGCGAGCGACTTGGCTCCCATCTTGTGCATGACGTTGCCGCGGTGGACCTTCACCGTGATTTCGCTGAGGTCGAGATCGGCGGCGATCTGCTTGTTCATGCGGCCGGTGACGACCAGTGCCATTACCTGACGCTCACGCGGCGTGAGCGAGTTCAGGCGCTCCTGCAGGCCAGCCGCGCCCGCCTCATGCGACCGGCGATTACGGTCCTGCTCGATTCCCGCCTGCACGGCGTCCAGCAGATCCTGATCGCGAAATGGCTTGGTGAGAAATTCGATGGCGCCGGCCTTGATCGCGCGCACGGTCATCGGGATATCGCCGTGGCCGCTGATGAAGATGATTGGGAATTGAACATTCGACTTCGTCAGCTCGCTCTGCAGGTCGAGGCCGCTGCCGCCGGGAAGCCGCACGTCGAGCACAAGGCAGCTCGGTACATCAGGGCGCTTCGCCTCGAGAAACTCGCGCGTCGAGCCGAATGTGTGCACGGCAAGTCCTACGGTGGCGAGCAAGCTGCGCAGCCCTTCGCGGATAGATTGATCGTCATCGATGACGAAGACAGCGGCTTCTTCGGTTTTCATGGCGTATCCGGCTGGCTTTCGACTATCGGCAGAGTGAAATGGAACACCGCTCCATGCGGAGTATTGGGTGCGGCAGAGATCTGGCCCTCGTGCGCCTCGATGATGGACCTGCAGATGGCGAGCCCCATGCCGATGCCGCTCGACTTGGTCGTATAGAAGGCTTCGAACACCTTCGGCACCTGATCCGCCGGCAGGCCCGGGCCGGTATCGTGCACACGCACCTCCAAAGCAACGCCGTTGACCTTCGAGGTTATCAGCACTTCCCTTTGGTTGCTCGCCGCATTGCCCATTGCCTCGATGGCGTTGACGACCAGATTGAGTACGACCTGCTGGATCTGGATGCGGTCGGCGCCGACGGATGGCATGTTCGCATCCAAGTCGGTGCGCAGGCTCGCACGGCTGCGCTCGGCCTCCCCGCGGAGGAGCCCGACGACCTCCCGGATCGCATCGTTGACGTTCACAGGCTCCTTGCGAGGCGGTGCCTTCATGGCCAGCGCCCTGATGCGCGAGATTATCTTGCTGGTTCGTTCGCCATCGGCACTGATGTGCGCTAGCGATTGCTGCACTTCATCCAGATTCCCGGCTTTGAGCCAGCGAAGCCCTGCGCCAGCATGGGTGCGCATGGCAGCTACGGGCTGGCTCACCTCATGAGCGATCGAGGCGGTCATCTCCCCGAGCATGCTGATACGATTGACATGGGCGAGGTTTGCCCGCGCCTGCGCCAGGTCCGCAGCAGCGGCGCGCGCATCGGTTACGTCCATCACTGCGCCGATGTATTCGAGGCCGTTCCGGCCGTCCCGCTCCGCATGCGCCACGACATGCACGTGCTTGATGCGACCGTCCGGAAGCAGCAGGCGATGCTGAATGGTCCAGCTCCGATCGCCTTCGCCAACACGGTGCAGCAGCTGTTGCAGCTCGACCCGGTCGTCAGGGTGGGTGCGCATGAATATGCACTCCAGCGTGGGCACCACATGCGGTTCGAATTCGAGGATGCGATAGGTCTCGTCGGACCAGTAGATGTCGCCGGTGGCAGGGTCCCAGCCGAAGCTGCCGGTTTTGCTGAGGCGCTGGGCCTCCATCAGTTGTGCCTTGCTACGGCGCAATGACAGTTCGCCCTGCTTGTTGCGGTCGACGAGCAGGGTGGTGATGGCGATAGCTGCCAGGCTGATGAGGCAGCGGGCGAAAGCGGAAGTATTGTATGCGGTGCCGTGCGAGAGCGTGAAAGCGAGAATGGTCGCCACGCCGCATGCCGCGCCAACCCACTGCAGCTGCCGGCGGTCGCAGAAGCTCGCGGCGATCAGGATTACCAGAACGTAAAGGACCGCGACGGCCATGCCGAACGGCGTGAAGGTATCGACCAGGAAGATGGCGGCTGCCAGCGCTGCCGCTGCCGACGGGGCCATCCATGACGGGCTCGTCCCGAAAGCCATGTTTCGCGTTCCGTGCCGATACTCGCGCGCTCTCATTGGCCGTTACCATCAAATTGTTTCGCAACCATGCAGTAGGCTCGCAAAGGCGCCCGAATGCGCGGCTGCGATTGAGCGCTGATGCTTGCTCAACTTAGGTTGCGATCATCGCCGGCCGTCGCCGGAGGGTCAGCCTAAACCTTGGTATAGCCGGATTACACGAGCGCGCCGGATGCATGCTCTCTGCGGGGGAGGCCGGTCTATGCGCTCCGCCAGGGCCGCCAGACAAAGGTCCGTCTGCCCGATACCCAAGTACGATATGCCACAGCGGCAATCGCAGCCACGATACCCATGTCATTCGAACACAGCGGAAGGCGTGTCTGGCGATGTTTCTGGAAAGCCGCACATCACCTCTCCTACCCCGGCGCTTCGTTCCGATGCTCTCCGCTGCTGTGTGCGATGAAGCCATCCACGTGTTGCGCTCCTCCCCCCGCGTGCCGTCCTCCCCCCGGCGGCACAGCGACTGCGGACCCGGAAACCCTCTCCGGGTCCGCTCCTTTTTTCGCTTGTCGGAAGAGGCCAGGCCGCTCCGGGTTGCATGGAGCTGAGCCATGGGTCTCGTCCGGTTTGCTCTACGGTTCCCGCACACCTTTTACGTGCTCGCCGCGTTCATCGTCTTCATCGGTGCGATCGCTATTCGCACCATGCCCACCGACATCTTCCCTGAGATCGACATTCCGGTCGTCACGGTGATCTGGCAGTACACCGGCCTGTCGACGCCGGAGATGGAAAGCCGCGTCTCGACCTACAGCCAGTACGCGATCAGCTCCAACGTCAACGGCATCAAGAACATGGAATCGCAGACCATGATGGGTCTGTCGGTGCAGAAGATCTATTTTCAGCCGGACGTGAACCTCGACCTCGCCATCTCGCAGATCGTTGCCGGCACCAACGCCATCCGCGCGCTGCTGCCGCCCGGCATTCAGCCGCCCATCATCGTGCAGTTCAACGCCTCGAGCGTTCCCGTCCTGCAGCTCAGCCTGACGTCCGACAAACTCGACGAGCAGCAGCTCTACGACTTCGGCATCTACAGCCTGCGCCAACAGCTGGCGCCGGTTCACGGTGTCACGTTCCCGACGCCGGCCGGCGGCAAGTACCGGCAGATCATGGTCGATATCGACCCGGAGAAGCTGCTGGCCCGCGGCCTCACGCCGAACGACGTCGTCAATGCGGTCAACTCCCAGAACCTGACGCTTCCTTCAGGCACGGCGAAGATCGGCGGCACGCAGTACACCGTGCACTCGAACGCCACGCCGCTCACCATCGCCGACCTCAATGACATCCCCATCAAGGTGGTGAACGGTGCCACCGTATTCATTCGCGACATCGGGCATGTGCGCGATGGATCGGCCGTACAGCAGAATATCGTGCGCGAGGACGGCCGCCGTGCGGTGCTGCTCAGTGTCATCAAGAACGGCAACGCCTCGACGCTGGAGGTGGTCAACGGCGTACGGGCGGCCCTTGAAGTTGCGCGTGCCGCCGCCCCCAAGGGCCTCAGCATCAACGAGCTGTTCGATCAGTCCGTGTTCGTCAAGAATTCGGTCATCGGCGTGGCGCGCGAGGGCGCCATCGCCGCGGCGCTCACCGCGTTGATGATCCTGCTGTTCCTCGGCTCGTGGCGCTCGACGGTCGTCGTGATGATCTCCATACCGCTGGCCATCCTGTCCTCGGTCGCGGGCCTCTACTTCCTCGGCGAGACGCTCAACACTATGACACTGGGCGGCCTCGCGCTCGCCATCGGCATCCTCGTCGACGATTCCACCGTCACCATCGAGAATACGCACCGCCTGCTCACCGAGAAGCGCATGCCGCTTCCGGAGGCGACGCTGCACGGCTCGGCGGAAATCGCCGTCCCGACGCTCGTCTCCACGCTCGCCATCGCCTGCGTGTTCACGTCCGTGGTGTTCCTGCAGGGGCCGGCGCGCTACCTGTTCACGCCGCTGGCCCTGGCGGTGGTCTTCGCCATGCTCGCATCCTATGCCCTGTCGCGCACCCTGACGCCGATCAGTATCGGACTGCTGCTCAAGGGCGAATGGGGGAAAGGCAGCGAGCCCGGCGGCGGCGCCCGGCCCGGCCCGTTCGCGCGCTTCCACGCCGCGTTCGAGCGCGGTTTCGATCGCATGCGCACGGCGTACGCCAGCCTTCTCGACTACCTGCTCGGCCATCGCCTGATCATCCCGGGCGTGGCCGTGCTGGTCCTGGCGCTTGGGGCCGTCATGTTCCTGCAGGTGGGGCGCGACTTCTACCCGATCATCGACGGCGGCCGCATTCAGCTCCACGTCCGCGCCCCGGCGGGCACCCGCATCGAGAACACGGAACGCATCTTCCAGGCCGTCGAGGACAAGATCCGTCAGGTCATCCCCGCGCGCGACCGCGAGCGCATCGTCGACAACATCGGCCTGCCCGCACGCGCATACAACCTGGCATTCACCGACGGCTCGACCATCGGCGGCAACGACGGCGTCATCATGGTGTCGCTCAAGGAAGGACACGCGCCGACCGCCGATTATGTCCGCAAGCTGCGCGAGGAGCTGCCGAACGCATTCCCCAACGTCACCTTCTATTTCCAGGCGGCGGATATCGTCACGCAGATCCTCAACTTCGGCCTGTCGGCGCAGATCGATGTGCGCACCATCGGCTACGACAAGGCCAACAACCTGCGCGTCGCCAAGGAGCTGCGGCGTAGGATCGCCGCCATCCCCGGCATCGCCGACGCGCATCTGCAGCAGGAGACCGACGCGCCGTCGTTCCTCGCGCAGATCGACCGCACGCGCGCCGCCCAGCTCGGGCTCACTGCCAATTCCGTCGTCAGCAATGTCAACGTCAGCCTCAGCTCGTCGCAGCAGGTGTCGCCCAACTTCTGGACCGATCCCGCCAACGGACGGCCGTACTACATCGCCGTGCAGACGCCGGAGCGCGAGGTCAGCTCGACCAACGATCTGCGCAACACGCCCGTCTCCACCGGCGTCTCGACCACCGGCGATCCCGTACCCGGCATGCTGAGCAACGTCGCCACCC
>JAESGM010001001.1_pt1 | contig 11591 bp, 12 predicted proteins | sample 9269721 | NCBI WGS metagenome assembly JAESGM01 (sample SAMN15720920, study PRJNA650825) | algae metagenome | isolation source: Komarekiella atlantica HA4396-MV6 and co-occurring heterotrophs from... | place: USA: Theobald House, Kauai, HI | collected 2009-07-29 | reverse complement strand
GAGGGCGTCATCAACGTAAAGCCAATGCCCAAGCCCGGCTGGAAGGTGGCGACCGAGAAGGGGCCGTATGCTGGCAGCTACAAATACTTTCACGGTGGTCCGCGCACCGAGGGTGTGAAGCGGGTCACGTGGAGCGGCGGCGAACTGCTCGACGAGCATTTCGACCAGTTCGTGCTGGCAGGATATGTCGCGCGCGAGTTGCAACCCGGTACGCTGTACTTTCCCGTCACCCAGAAGTGCGTCGAGGGCGAACTGAGCTGGAACCAGATTCCGGCCGCTGGTCAGAGCGCACACGACCTCGAGCATCCGGCCGCGGCGCTACAGCTTGTAGCCGCGGAAAGCGGCGGGCACGATCATCATGCGCATGCCGGAGCTGGCGACATCATGATAACCGGCGCTTGGTCGCGTCCTGTCGCGAGCGCTGGAGGCGTGGGTGTCGGCTACATGAAGATCGACAACAAGGGCGGCGCGGGCGATGTGCTTACCGGTGGATCGACCGATGTCGCCGAGCGTCTTGAGCTGCACGAGACCACGATCGACGACAAGGGCGTCGCCGCGATGAAAAAGGTCGATCGCCTGGACATCGCTCCGGGCAAATCGGTCGAGCTGAAGCCGGGCGGTCTGCACATCATGCTGATGGGTCTCAAGCAGCCGCTCAAAGAAGGCGAGAAGGTCAAGGCGACGCTCGAGTTCGAGAAAGCCGGGCCGGTTGAAGTGGAGCTAACGGTGAATGCCGGAGGCGCCGCCGCTTCTGACGATGCGCACCATCACCACCACCACTAAGGGTGGAGGCGTTTAGCGGCAGATCAGGAGCGGCACGGTCGTGTGCGTCAGCACCCGTGTCGCCTGACTGCCGAGCACGAACTTGGCAATTCCGCGACGGCCGTGCGAAGCCATGACGATGAGATCGCAGCCGCGTGCCTTGGCTTCCTCTACGATGCCCTCCGCCGCGTACTGGTCCTTGACGTGGACGGCATCGCACGCGACGCCGCGGGCAACAGCCGCATCCTGCACGGTCGACAATATTTTCTCAGCATTTGCCGCCGCGGCTTTCTCGTATTCCTCGACTGGAAAGGCTACGGCCCATTCTCCCGATACGGCAGCAGTCCACGGCTCCGTGACGGTTATCGCGGTGACCTTCGAGCCCAATGCCTTAGCGAGATCGAGTCCCTGCTCGACTGCCGTTTGAGCCAGATCCGAGCCGTCGGTGGCGATGAGGATGTGCTTGTACATTTCAATCTCTTCCGCTCGTGTTCGATGGTGCGACTGATGGTGGCCCCAATCCGTTAAACGATCGCTCGGTGCGCGGCGCATCGTGCAACTGCGGTGCGCCGCTGCCTTGATGCTCGTCAACGCGGTGCCGCGGGTTCGGAGCCTGGGCGGGCACTGGTGAAGGGCATTCGGGGCTCGGCGCTACCAGACTTGCCCAATCGCCGGGGAGGCGGCAGAGTGCGGTAGAGGATCAGGAGCGGCATGCGGCAACAATCAATCTGGCAAGAACGACTGCAATCGGTGCTCCGGCGCCTCTCAATCCGCACTTTAGCGCTGGCGATGCTCGCCACCTGCGGCGTTCTCAGCGTCGGTTGGGCCATGGCAGTCGGCACCGAAGAGGTTGATACGGCGCTGATCGTTGCCATCGACGTGTCCAATTCCGTTGACGACAAGCGCTACCAGCTGCAGATCGAGGGCATCGCACAGGCGCTGGAGGATCCCGAGGTCATCCAGGCCATCATCGGCGGGGCCAAGGGCGGAATACTATTCTCCCTCGTCACGTGGTCGGACAAAGCCAATCTCAGCATGGGCTGGACCCGAATTTCCAGTGCGGCCGAAGCCAAGCTCGCTGCCAAAAAAATTCGCTCACTACCCCGTGCCGGTGGCGAATTCACCTGCATGGCGACGATGATGCGGCAGGTCTCCGACAAGATCGTTCCGCAAATTCCAAGCAAGGCGGCCAAGGTCGTGCTGGATGTGTCGGGTGATGGCGCCGACAACTGCAATACCGAAGAACCGGTTGAAGCCGTGCGCGATGAACTGGTGAGCTACGGTGTTACGGTGAACGGTCTTCCCATTCTGGATGCCGCCGGGCCGGAGGTCGTTACCCCGGGGGCGCCCTCTACTCAATCCTATCTCCCCTCGAAGCAGAACGTCGATCCGCTCGAGCAGTGGTTCCGCGACAGCGTGAAAGGTGGGCCGGGCTCGTTCGTCCTGCCGGCTTACGGCTACGAAGACTTCGGGCGAGCGATCCGGCAGAAGTTCGTCCTCGAGGTGAGCGAACATAACGCGCCGGCGCGGCGCGACTACGCAGCCACGCGTCCGCGCTTCTTCACGCCGTAGTCTATTCCAGGTATGCGCGGTCGAGGTTCTTCGCGTCGCTGAAATTGCGCGCCTGCGTCTTGCCGCGCAGGTCGATGAGACGTGCCGAGTTGACATCGGCCCCTTCGAAGTTCGCGCCAGTGATATCGGCCCCGGTCAGATCGGCGCCGCCGAGCTCGCTTCCCATCAAATTGGCCCCGGTGAGGTTGGTGTCGCGCATTGAGGCATATTCCATCAGAACACGCGCCATGTTCGCGTTGCTGAAGTTGGCACCTTCGAGCTTGGTGGAGCGGAAGACGCCGCGCATCAGTCCCATCGACTGGTTCTTCATGTCAGCCGAGAGATCCGCGCCGGCGAAGTTGGCTCCCTTCAGGTTGGCCCGCGAAAAGTCGGCTGCGACCCGCGCGCCAGCGAGATCTGCCCCTGGCATCTCTGCATCGAGAAGCTGCGTGGAGAAGAGGCTGGCGCCTTTCAGGTTGGCATTGGTGAAATTGGACTTCAGCCCCCAGGCTTGATCGAGAACGACGCCTGCGAGGTCGGAGTTCGCAAAATTGGTTCCGTTGATGCGTGAGGCCTGCAATTTGATGCGGCGCAGATCAAGGCCGGAAAGGTCGAGGCCGTTCATGCGGCGCCCGGAAAAATCGGCGGTTCCATTCGACCCCGCTGATTTCAATGCCGCAACGATCTCGTCCCGAGTCACGTCCGCCTTGGTGAACTCGTCGGACGTAAGGTCGAGGTGATCGATCATGCCCTGCGCTCGCGGCTGGGCAGGCAGCATCACGAGGAGCGCCATGAACGCTCCCCAGAAGAGATGGCGGCGAGGCATTGTCGTCTCCGCGATTTGAGGAGGCTACATCTCTTGGAAGTCGGAGGCAGCGCAGCGCCAGCTCCGGATCTCCCACTTCGGGTTTTTTGCTGCCCAACGCGGCAGATGTGGCTGCGCCTCGAACAGACAGCGCTTTGCGTCGACGTCGGCGGCTAGCGGCACCTGATGGTCACGGCATACACCAGGATTGGAAATCAGGCAGGCGGAGATGATGATAGAGATCACGAAGCCTCCTCGACCCGGTTCGCTATGGAGCGTCCAGGACTGGTTACGGCGCAGTTCCGCGCGTTCCTGTTATACGAGCAGGGAGCTGAAAGCGTTACAGAGGTCGGATCGTACTAAAGTTCAACGGATCAAGCCGTGAGCAGGATCTCGCCCTTCCCAATGGTAGCCAGATCGCCGGCATACTTGCGAACGACGCTAGGTAGCGGGCCGGGGGCGCTCGAGCCCATAACCGAGGCGAGATACCGCGAAATTATGGGCAGGATCACCAATTCGTGGCGACCCGTATCGACGAATGTCGGCAGCATGTGTTCCACGCTCGGCCCAATTAGGGTGCCCCGGCGCAGCAACATTCCCGGGTCGGAACCAAATCCCCGATCGGCCCAGATCGTGCCACCCACCATGCGCGAACCGGCAAAGTCGCCAATACGGCCGCGAGCAAAAATTGTTCCGCGACGCATACGGTTGCCAGCGCGATCACCGATGTCTCCGTTGACGACGATGAGGCCACCGGTCATGCCGAACTTGTCGCCCGGGACTAGTCCGCCAACCTGGCTCCCTGCGGATCCCTTGACAAAGATTTCGCCGCCCCGGATCCCGGTACCGAGAAGTGCGCCGGCATCTCCTCCGATGATGAGGCGTCCGCCACGCATATTGCGGCCTGCGCCGACGCCCACGTCGCCTTCGATGATTACCGTGCCGCGATGCAGGTCGGCGCCGACGAAGTCGAGCTTGCCCGATCCGCCCTCGATCCGCACGGTGTCGCCCGGCTTGCCGGAGACCGTGAAGATATCTCCTACCGTGAGGCCGTTCTGCGTCGACCCGACCGCAATCTTCAGCATCTCGGCGAGCGGGATCGATTCAAGATAGCTTGGCGTCAGCCGTGACAGATCGAGCCGCTCATCGGGTGCCGCATTCAGGCGGAAGGTGAGTCCGCTCATGGCAGAAGCTCCCTAAGCTTGTAATGGTGTTGACCGAGCTTGCCGCCGTAGTTGCCAGCGGTGATGCGCGTCACGCCCTTGGCGGCACCCTGTTCGAGAATTGCCTTCATGCCGGCAGTCATCGCGTTGGCGACGGAACGCGATGTCAGCCCGTCGATGACGATCTCGAGCACGGCAACCGTGGTTGGTCCGAGCTCCGATTTGACGCGACCGCGCAGCGTGGGACAGAACGCATCGTTGGTCGAAGCGATGGCGCCTTTATATTTCGATCCCACCTTGGAGCCCGAACGGACGATGCCCCCGGGGAACGGAGTGATGGTGTCGGCAACCTTGCCGATCGCCTCGACAGCCGCCTCCGCCGTTTGCAGCAGCCCGGCCCGGTCGTCGCCGAGGATGATAAGGTTACCGCCACCGACCGCGTCCGCAACGACGCCGGTCGTTTCCTCGATGACGAATTCTCCGTCCATCACGGGGACGCGCCAATACCGCCGCTTGCCGAGGCGCTTGGCGGTCTGGAATCCGTCGCCGAAATAGCGAGGGCCCTGCCCGAGGCCGATGCGCTTTTCCGATTCGACACCCGCGTAGCATGCCGATCCGGGACTGGTGAGCACGCACTGACCGACGCGCGTCTTGAGCTGCGCGGCCGCAGCATCGGGAGAGAAGCCGAACAGAAGAACGCGGACACCCGGGCGCCCGTCCGGCGTCTCTTCCGGTGACAGCTCGCGGTCGATGCCGACCTCAGCGCCCGCGCCGATGACCGAAGTACCAAAACCGCTCATTGTGACGGCAGCCTGGCGCGCCCACTTCATGGTGTCGGCGGTGATGATCACGCCGGTCCCGGCCATGCCGAAGGCTTCGGCGAAAGTGTCGTCGATGGAAATGCCGTTGACCTTCATGACACCGCCCGGTCTTTCGTCGGCTGCACGATGATCTCGCCGCGACCGTCGTCGATGATCTCATCGTCGCTGAGGCGGAAGTTCTCCATCCGCATCGTGTAGTAGCGGTCGAAGTAGTCCTTCAACGGCTTCTCGATCGAGCGGTTGTATTCGGGACGCACGACGTGCGTGGCGCCATTGACCACTTTCACCACCTTCCCGTCCCTGACAACGAGCTCACCGTTCTTGAAGACCATCGCCGGCTTTTCAAACATGCGCTCGCGGTTGGAGTCCTCGTTGTAGACGGTGATGTCGGCGCGTGCTCCCGGGCCAACGTGGCCGAGATCCTTCAGGCCCAGACTGCGCGCAGGTCCTGCGCGCGTCAGAACCGCGACTTCGTACATCGTGTACTCGCGTTCAAGGATGGGCAACGTCGAATACTTCAGCGCGTCCTGGTTGACGTGATGCATCGTCTCGCGCCGGAAATCGCGGTCCATCAGCAGGCGAATGAGGTGCGGGTAGGTATAGAACGGCGCGCCGTTCGGGTGGTCGGTAGTCAAGAAGATGCGCCACGGATCCTCGCACAGCAGGAACGTCTCCAGGCCTATGGCCCACTGCAGCGCGTGTACATAGCTCTTGTCGCGGTAGCGGAACGGCACGACACCGCAACCGGCATCGCACTCGATGTCCATGACCACCCAACGCTTGGGGTCGGCGTTCTTGGCGCCGTTGTACTGACGCATCGAGTCGCCTGACGCGGTGCAGGTGGCACCGAACATCACTTGGCCGACGTCGATGGAGATGTGCGGGTACTTTTTCAGGAGGTCGGCGATCTGTGCGGCGCCCGATGAGAAGTGCCGGTCGCCCTCGGTCGCATAGCTGTGGAACTGGATGTGCGTCAGATGCAGCGGCAGACCTTCGGTGGCGCGGATCGTCGCCAGCGTCGTCTCGACGTTGCCGGGAATGCCGAGGTTGCAGCCATGCACGTGCAACGGATGCGTAACGCCGAGTTCCAGTAGTGCGCGCGCCAGCGTCAGGATGATGTCGCGCGGTGTGATCCCGTAATAGACGTGCTTTTCATCCAGATCGAGTTTGCGCTGGTTGAACTTGAATGCGCTGATCCCGCCCGGGTTCACGATCTTTACGGCGATCGCCTGCGTCGCGTGAATCGTCCACGCGATGTAGTCCTTGATCTGCTCGAAGCTTGCCTTCCCGGCGATGAGACGTAGCATGAAATCGTCGCTACCGAGCATGACGAACGCGCCCTTGTCGAGCAGTGGGGTGTCGCCCAGCTCAAGGTGCGTCTGGCGCGCGTTGACGGCCAGCATCGCGGGCTCGAAGCATGCGGTGTAGCCCATCTCCGCATAGCGGTATCCGGTGACCATCGTCGAGGGCAGCGCGTGTCCGGTGCCCGAGCGCGTCAGCTCAGTGTGATGCACTTCGTCCTTCGCATGGTCTTCGGGTAGCAGCGTGCGCGCGATGTTGACCTTGCCGCCGCCGATATGCGTGTGGGGATCGATAGCGCCGGCCATGACGACGCGGCCGCGAACGTCGAACTCCTTGTCGACGCGCACATCGGCGGGTGGAGATACGACGCGGCCGTCCGCGAAATAGATGTCGCGAACCTCGCCATTGATGTTGTTGGTGGGGTCGTAAACCTTGCCACCGGTCAGCTTGGTCAACATTGGGCGGTGCTCACGTTCAGAGTGCAGCTTGGATGGCGCCGAGGACATCCGCGGTGCTCGGTAGGGACGAGCGGTGAAGATTTTTCATCGGCAGGGCGGCGACACCGTCGCAGCGGATCATCTGTCCGCTGTTGTCGATGCCGGGCGTGCCGACAGGGATAAAGACTGTCGGGGGCTGCGCCAGGCGTAGTCCCGGTGTGCCGAGAACGATCGTCGGCAGCTTGGTCTGCGGCAGGCCGATGTCGGTGCCGATCGAGCCGACCCATAGCAACAAGTCGCCCTCGCCGTCGTTCAGCATGCGGCTGATGCTGTAGCGGTACATATCGTACCTCGGCGCACCGCTGGCAAAGCTGACGCGCAGCGGATACCCAGTCTGCCAGGTGCAGGTGTAGGAGGCGCTCGTGCTGCCTTCGTTGCCGCCGAGCGAAAGCCCGGCAAAGCGGGTGGTGAGGTTCAACTCGCGCACGATCTCGGTCATCAAGTGCACCGTGAGATCTGCCTGCGGCATGGTCAGCGACGAAGGCACCCACACGAGCACGCCGTAGTTGGCGGCTTTGCACTTCTCGGCGAGGGAATCGATGGCGGCCAGCGGCACACCGGCGACGGCTTGCTCAGCCGAGTCCGCCGCCGCCTCGTTCTTGGCGCCCGGCATGAGGGACGATAGCAGTCCGCGCTTCGGCGGCGTCGCGGCAGGCGTTTTCTGTGCAGGCACCGGGAAGCCGCGCACGCGCGCTGAGATGGCGGCAAGCACCTCGGGGATGCGGTCTTTCGAGACGGGCAGGGTGATCACTTCCTTGACGAGCGGGCCTTTGGCCGCGGAAGTGTCCAGTCCCTCGCCAATGAAGACGATCGTCCGCTGGGTGCCGACGCCGTCGAACATCGTCTCGTTCGGCGCGGCAACGCGATCGAAAAAGCGCGAATGCTGCTTCTGAACGTCGGTGCCGACGATGATGATCAGGTCGGCGCGGTTCCGCACTTCCGTAAGCGTCGACATGATCCACCCGCTGGTCTGCTGCACGCGGGTGTTCTTGAAACTGCTTTCGCTCAGCGCGTGATCGACCACGCCGCACGTGCGATCGGCGAGCCGGAGAATGGCACGCGAGCCACCGACGTCGGTGGCCATGCCGCCGTAAAGCGGGAGCTTCGACTGACGGATCAGATCCGCGGCGGTCTTTACGGCAGCGTCGAAATCCACTTCGGCGCCGCGAACGAGCGTCTTGGCAGGCGGAAGAGGGCGCTCGAAGCCGGCGGTGGCGCGAGGACAGCCGTTCTTGACGACTTTCAAAGTGGCGCCGCTCCGCGACACCTCCAGATCGTCACACAACAATCCGCAAAAGGGACATGGGACGTCATAATAGGTATGAGAACCCTCACCCGGGCGACCGCCCTCGGCGTTTGCTGTCATGTAGTGCAATCTCCTTCGCGCGGGCGGCAAGTAAGCACGGACGCCCCCTCAAAACAACCGCGGCGACAATGCGGCGGTTTGCCGGGGCGTGACCAATTGCACCGGGGGCTATGCACCCTTATGGTCCGCGCTGAGGCGCTGCGAAAAGACTGCGATTTGGAGGAAGCTTAGAATGAGACTTGTCGCGCTGGTGCTGGCTGCGCTGGCCCTCTTTCCGACCCTTGCGTCCGCTCATGGGCCGACGCGCCAGAAGACCGCCGAGACGGTCGAGATAAACGCCCCCATCGAAAAGGTCTGGGACGTTATCAGCAACTTTCAGGACATGAGTTGGCATCCGGCTGTCGAGAAGGTCGAAGGGACCGGCGACAGCAAGGCCGGTGCTACGCGAACGCTCACTCTCAAGTCGGGGGGCGCGATCAACGAGAAGCTCGTGGAAGTCAAGCCCGACAAGCACACCATCAAGTACGAGATCACCGAGGTGGACCCGAAGGTACTCCCGGTCAACAACTACTCGTCTTGGCTCAGCGCCAAGCCGGACGGTGACAAGACCGTCGTCGAGTGGCGCGGCGCATTCTATCGCGGCTACATGAACAATGATCCGCCGCCGGAACTCAACGACGAAGCTGCGGTCACTGCCGTGAAGGGTATTTATCGCGGCGGCCTTGACGGCCTGAAGGCCAAGATCGAGGCGGGCGGTTGAGCCGACCGCGCCGCTTTGCATTCTGGGTGGCGGCAAGTCTAGTTGCCGCCACTGCAGCCTCTGCGGGACCCGCGCTCGTATCCGAGGCTTTCGTCACCAATCAGCCAGCGGATTCCCTTTCGATCGTCTCGTTAGAGAAGATGGAGACGGTGGGCACCATCGCGCTCGGGGGAAAGCCGGCCGGGATAGCCATGTCGGCGGACGGTAAGTTCGCCTACGTAACGGCTCCTGAAGGCAAAGACCTGTTCATCATCGATGCAGCCGGCCGGAAGGTGGCCAGGCGCATGAAGGTCGGCAAGGCTCCGCTTGGCGTCGCCGCGAACCCGAGCAATGGCCGGGTGTACGTCGCCGACTGGTTTACGCATCAGATTTCGGTCGTCGACCCCGTTGCCGAAAAGGTCGAGGCCACGATCCAGGTCGGCGATTCTCCGTCGGGCCTGGCTGTGACCCCTGACGGCAAGCTGCTGCTCAGCGCTGACCGCGACAGCGACGCCGTATCGATCATAGATACTCAGACCAACGAGCGGCTTGTCAGCGTCCCTGTCGGCAAGCGCCCATTCGGAATCACGATCGATAAGGATGGCCGGCACGCCTTCACTGCCAACGTCGCCAGCAACGATGTCAGCGTCATCGATATTGCCGCACGCAAGGTCGTGGCCACGGTCGCGGTGGGCGCTCGCCCCTATGCGGTGGCGCTGGCTGGCGGCAAGGCGTTCGTCACCGACCAGTCCGCCGGAACGGTGAGCGTCATCGACCTCGCAACAATGAAGTCGATCAAGAAGATAAAGGTCGGCGAATACCCCGAAGGCATTGCGGCCGACCCGCAGGGCAAGCACGTCTACGTCGCTTGCTGGTTCGCCAATGTAGTGCAGCGCATCGACGTGGACTCGCTCGAACTGAGCGGGGAGGCCGAAGTCGGAGACGGCCCGCGTGCTTTCGGGCTGTTTCTGCGCTAGCTCGAAAGATAAGTCCTTTTGCAGCGCAGCAATGGCGCGAGACTGCATCGGGGCATGACCAAACATTAAGGTGCAGCCCTGTTTACGCAAATGTGCCCAAAAGGCTAAAACGGGCACTGGAAACGTGGCAACTAGTCCACGTAGCGTGGCAATACCACCAGGAAGGAAGCGTTAGCATGCGGTTCTATCGTTCGGGCGGCGCACTGTTTGCGGTCGCCCTGGCACTTGGGTCAGTGAGTGCGTCTGCCGTCGCAGCGGAGACACCCAAAGCCACCGATCTGATCTTCGAATCCAAGCACCTCGACAACCTCGGCGCCGGCAGCGAGGTTAAATACAACTTCGAGCGCAAGCCGACCGATCCGAAGGTTCTCGGCGTGGGCTTCACGGACGACATTACGCTCAAGGTCGCCGATGAGAAGGACGATGGGCGCAAGGATCTTGAATTGCAGATCTATACCGGTGAGCGTGCCAGGGACCTGCAGAAGTTGGAGAAGTTTTCGATCAACCCTGTGTTCGCCGTCTACTTCTCCCAGGCGGTCAGTACGTTCAGCCAGCTGGCCGGCGGCCAGGTCAACTATTTGCAGCGTGCCTTCAGCGACGGGTGGCTGAAAGCCAAGGTCGACCCCATCAAGGTCAATTACAAAGGCAAGGAAGTCGAAGCCTACCGCATCTCGATGACGCCATTTGTGGGGGACAAAAGCGAGGCGAAGATGCAGGGCTGGGAAGGCGCCAAGTATGACGTCATCGTCAGCGATGCGGTGCCGGGAGACATCGTCGATCTGCTCGCCACGTATCACAACCGCTATCCGCCGGCGAAGCTGAGGCTCACCGAGCGCATCACTCTGGACGGGGTAACAGGATTGGAAGGTGTCCAGTGAAGATGAGAAAAATCGCTGCGGTCTGCGCGGCCGCGTTGCTGGCGAGTGGATTGACGTCGGGGAGCAGCCTCGCCGTCGAATTGCCGGAGAATGACTATCCGACCGCCGCGCGGGCAGACTACGTCTACGCCTGCATGCAGACGAACGGACAGAACCGGCTGGTGCTCGAGCAGTGCTCGTGCTCGATCGACTTTATCGCTTCGCTGCTGCCTTATTCCGAATATGAGGCTGCCGAGACGATCATGTCGGTGCGTCAGAAGGGCGGCGAGAGCGTGGCTATGTTCAACAGCTACGCACCGCTCCTGGAGAAGGTCAAAGAACTCAAGCGCGCGCAGGTGGAAGCAGAGCTGCGTTGTTTTTGATAGCGCGGTGATCGAAACGACAAAGGGCGCCCTGGGGCGCCCTTTTCATTTCTACGGCTTGGCGTCCTGCACGTCAGGAGGGCTTGCCGGCCGACGATGCCGTGAAGACGTTCCCGTCGGTGTCCTTGGCCGTCACCTCTAGGATGCCGTTGCCGCCCGGTACGAACGTGAAGCGGAAGTTGGGGTTCTCGGATATCGATATTCCCCCCTCCATGCGCAGCACCAGATCGCCGTCGCGCTTGATTTCCATCTCCTGGACGAACTTGGCCGGTGTGTACTGGCGGGTGATCTGATCCATCTGCATGCCCGTGAAGTTGGGATGACGGATCATCACCTGCGCCTCCTTCACCGGGGGCGTCTGGTCTTTGGCGGCAGCGTTGTCGAAGACCCGGATCTGCATCTTGCCGAGGTTGGCGAGCGCCTCATCG
>JAESGM010000999.1_pt1 | contig 11615 bp, 14 predicted proteins | sample 9269721 | NCBI WGS metagenome assembly JAESGM01 (sample SAMN15720920, study PRJNA650825) | algae metagenome | isolation source: Komarekiella atlantica HA4396-MV6 and co-occurring heterotrophs from... | place: USA: Theobald House, Kauai, HI | collected 2009-07-29 | reverse complement strand
AAGGGGCCCGCCGCGGCCGGCGCCAAGGCGTAAGCAACACAAATCACGGCCCGGGGCTGCCTCGGGCCGTTTGAGCGAGCTTCCCCCGAACGGCGTTTGCCGGCTCGCATTACGAGTTATTCGCGGCGCATCGCGCGTCGCCTGCAACCGGCAGGTATGAAATGGCAAACACGAACGGTTCCCGCCGCGTCGTGGTGACCGGGATGGGCGCTGTCACGCCCATCGGCCTCACCGCTGACGACATGTGGGCTGGCATGAAGGTCGGCAAGTGTGGGGTCACCGAGCTGGGTGGCTTCCCGCTCGAGGACCTCAAGATCCTCATCGCTGCCCAGATCAAGGACTTCGATCCCAAGGCGCGCCTGCGGCACTTCCAGCGCGATAAGCTGGTGATGCACGCCGATCGCTACTCGTGGTTCGCCGCGGCGGCCGCCGACGAGGCGGTGAAGCAGTCGGGTCTGGCTTTCCCCATCGCCAATCCTTACCGCTCGGCCTGCATCATCGGGTCCGGCGCCGGCGGCCTGGTGACCTACGAAAATTCGTACCGGGCACTGTTCCTGGAAGGCAAGCGGGCGACGCACCCGTTGACCTTGCTGCGCATCATTGGATCGTCGGCCAGCGCTCACGTCGGGATCGAGTTCGGCATCAAAGGGCCGACCTTCGCCACCTGCAGCGCCTGCTCGACGGCAACGCACGCCATTGGCGTGGCGCGCGACTTCATCAAGAACGGCGTCGTGGACGTTGCCATCGCGGGCGCCTCGGAATCGGTGATCAACTACGGCACCATGAAAGCCTGGCAGGCGCTGCACGTGCTGTCGCCGGAAGGCTGCTTCCCGTTCGCCAAGAAGCGCAACGGCACGGTGCTGGGTGAGGGCGCCGGCGTGCTCGTTCTGGAATCCTACGAGCATGCCAAGGAGCGCGGGGCGACCATCCTGGCGGAGATCGCCGGCTACGGCATGTCCTCGGATGCCAAGGACATGGTCAATCCGGACATCGAAGGACCGACGGTGGCCATGCGCGATGCATTGGCCGACGCGGGCATCGCGCCGTCCGACATCGAATACCTCAACGCGCACGGAACGGCGACGACCATCAACGACGCCAACGAGACCAACGCGATCAAGAAGGTCTTCGGCAACCACGCCAAGAACCTTTCGATCTCCTCGACCAAGTCGATGACCGGGCATCCTCTCGGCGCCGGCGGCGGCATCGAAGCCGTGACCTGCATCAAGGCGATGAGCGAGAACTGGGTGCCGCCGACCGTCGGCCTCGACGATCCCGATCCCGAGTGCGATCTCGACTACGTGCCGAATGTCGGCCGCGACCTCGAGGTCACGTACGCGATGTCGAACTCCTTCGCGTTCGGCGGGCTCAACGCGGTGCTTGTGTTCGGTCCGCCGCCGGCCTGATCCGAGAAGCTCGGGCAGCGGCTTAGTACCGTCGCCGCCTGAGCCGCACCGCTGCGGTCGCCGTAGCGGGGGGTTGATGCGCCTGCGGCCCGATGACAGAGTGATCCTAACGGCAGCACAAGACTGACCGGCATGGGAGGCACGGCGATGCGGGAGATTCTGATCCGCGCGGGCAGGGTTTCGATCCGCGCTCGGCTCCTGGATACACCCACTGCAGAACGCATATGGGCGGCACTGCCGATTCACGCCGAGGCCCGCATGTGGGGGCACGAGGTCTACTTCAATGCGCCGGTGACGTCCGATCCCGAGCCCGATGCGCGCGAAATCGTCAATGCCGGAGAAATCGCGTTCTGGCCGGAGGGCGAAGCGATCGCTATCGGCTTTGGTCCGACGCCGGTCTCGCGGCGCGGCGAGATCCGCATGGCGAGCCCAGTGAACATCTGGGCGATGGCTCTCGACGACGTCAGCAGCCTCAAGCGAGTGCATGCCGGCGAAGGCATTTCGATCATATCGGCCAACGGCCACGACGCCTGATCAAGCACGCAGTCGCGATACAAAAATGCCCCGGCGGATTGCCGGGGCATATTTGCTCAGATCAAATCGCCTGGCTTAGAAGCCGAGGTAGATGCCGAAGCCCGGGCGACGATAGTAGCGCCGGTGGTGATGGTGGCGATGACCATAATAGCCGTGACGGCGATAATGGCGGTGGCGCCATTTGCGATGCCTCACAGGCTCGACGTTCGACTGGTTCATCTCCTTCACGCCCGACGGATTGGGCGCGGCGGTAGCCGCTTGCGGGGTGGCAAGAAAGAGAGCGCCCAAAGCAGCAACGGCAAGTGTTGTCTTGGTGTACATGTCCTATCCTCCTTTGCTCACACCCAACCGCGAACAAGGCTGATTGGTTCCGAATCGGTTGCCGATCATGCGTGCATTTGCATCGCATGCGATGCGTGCAAAAACAAAAACGCTGCCGTGGCAGAGCCTGGCAGCGCAGATAGAATCAGTAGTTGTTATTGTTTTTTGGGGTCCGCCGGACGTGCCGGCATGATGGCCCGTTGTTGCGCAGATAACGTTCGCGCGCTCGTTTGGTTCCGCGCGAAATTGCAACGTGCAGCGACAATGCGCCTCCGGTCTCAAACGCAAAATTAACGCACCGCCGCGGATTTCGTCGCGATCCGCGAACGCCTCTGGCGCACTCGTGTTGCCAGGAGCGCAAAGGAGGTGCGTCATGCAAAGCAAGATCGCAGCAATCGCGTCATTCACGTTCGCCGGCGCCGTCGCATTCGGCGCGTTCGCCGCGCAAGCGCAAGAGGTCATCGTCGATGACGGCGCGGTCATAGTGGCGGAAGAGCCGGTTATCGTCGCCGACGATCCGGTGTTCATCGACGAGCCAGTAGTGGTCGCCGACGAGGAAGTGACCGTCGTCGAAAATGCGCAGGAACCTGTGGTGATCGAGGAAGGCGAGGTGGCCGTGGCCGAACCGCCGGTTGTTCCCGCGGCCCGCGTCTACGGCTGGTCGAGTGGGCGCGGCGGTGATTGCGGAACCTTCCATTACTGGAACGGCGTGCGTTGCGCAGACGCCCGCGTCGATCCTCCCAATCCCGACTAAGCGTATCAAGCGGGCGCATGACGAGAACTTCGTCGTGCGCCTTGCCCTTGGTGCCCACTATGCCCGCATCACATATACGTCATCGTAGTCCCGGAGGCGGAACCATCGACGGTACGCATCGTTGCCCGCGAGCACTTTCAGCAAGAAATCGCCGGGGATTTAAAACCATGCGTAGTGTCGGTCTGCCATCCGTCGCAGCACTCTGTGGTGCGCTCGCTGTCGCCTTTCTCGCGCTTCCGGTAAGTCAGCCGGCGGCGGAGCAACCAGCAGTCTCGCAGGACCGCCTCGCGGTGCACTACGTTCCAACGCCCCAGCAGGTCGTCGACAAGATGCTCGAGATGGCCGAGGTCGGAAAGGACGATTACGTGGTCGACCTCGGCTCCGGCGATGGGCGCATCCCGATTACCGCTGCCAAGAAGTTCGGCATCAACGCCATGGGTGTCGACCTCGATCCGCAACGCATCTCGGAAGCCAAGGCCAACGCGGTCAACGCTCGCGTGGCCGATAAGGTGGAGTTCCGCAACGAGGACCTGTTCAAGACGGACTTCAGCAAGGCGACGGTGCTCACCATGTACTTGCTGCCGAGCATCAACCGGAAGCTGCGCCCCCGCATTCTGTCCGAGCTGAAGCCGGGGACGCGTGTCGTCTCGCATGCTTTCGACATGGGCGACTGGACCCCGCACAAGACGGCGCAGGTCGACGGCCGTACGGTCTATCTCTGGATCGTTCCCGAGAAGGGCGCTGTCATCGGCGGCGACAAGCAGTCGACCGACGGCTGATCAATCCTCGACCCTATGTCAAACTGAAGGAGCGTCGAGGTGGATAAATCGCGCGGTGCGCTTCCATCGCTGAGTGTGGCGCAGGCTAGCGCGATTCTGATCGGCATCGTCGTGGGTATAGGCGTGTTCCGCACGCCGCCGGTGGTTGCCGCCAACGTCGATAGCGAGCTGGCGTTCATCGGAATATGGGTGCTGGGCGGATTGCTCACGCTCATCGGCGCCCTCTGCTACGCAGAACTCGGCTCCTCGCGCCCTAATACCGGCGGTGAATACCACTACCTGCGCGAGACGTACGGCGATGGCCTCAGCTTTCTGTTTGCCTGGGGCCGTCTGACGGTCATCCAGACCGGGGCGATCGCCGCCGTCGCTTTCGCTTACGGAGACTACGCCAACGCCATCCTCCCGCTCGGCGATTTTGGACCTGCCCTGCATGCGGCGATGTCGATCGTGGCCCTCTCACTGCTGCAGCTCGTAGGAACGACCTCCAGCGGCAAGCTGCAGATCGTCCTGACGATCTCCAGCATCGCAACACTGCTGTTCGTGGCGGCGGCCGGCTTCGTCGCCGCCGAGCCGGTGCTGCCGGATGCGCCGGCAACGACGCCCGCGGCCGGTGGAGCGCTCGGGCTTGCTCTCGTTTTCGTTCTGCTCACTTACGGCGGCTGGAACGAAGCGGCCTATTTGTCGGGAGAGATCCGTAACGTCCGCCGCAACATGGTGCGCGTGCTGCTTCTCGGGACGGGTGCGGTGACGGCACTCTACGTGCTCATCAACGTCTCGCTGGTCGCCAGCATCGGTCTCGAAGGCTTGCGCAGCGAGAAGCTGCTGACAGAGCCAGTTCAGCAGGTATTCGGCACCGCCGGCGTGATCGTCGTCGCGCTGATCGTCTGCATCACGGCGCTGAGCACGATCAACGGCACGATCTTCACCGGCGCCCGATCCATGTACGCCCTCGGCAGCACGTTTCCGTTGCTCGCCGGCCTGAGCGGCCGCGACGGCAGCAGGGGAGCGCCGTACGCCGCCATTCTGGTGCAGGCCGGCCTGGCGCTAGCCCTCGTCGGTTTCGGCGCCACCGCGCGCGACGGCTTTACCGCCATGGTCGAGTACACCGCTCCGGTATTCTGGATGTTTATGGCGCTGATCGGCTTCTCGCTGATCCTCTTCCGTTGGCGGGAGCCGGAGCGCGAGATCCCGTTTCGCGTGCCGCTCTATCCGTTGACACCGCTGATCTTCATCGGCACCGCGATCTACCTCATGCACGCCAGCATCGTATACACCGGCACCGGCGCGCTGATCGGCCTGGCGATCCTGGCGACCGGCATTCCCATCTACTGGCTCGGCCGCAAGCCGCAGCGCGAGCGGGAGGCAGTCGATGGCCGGCTGCCGGCACCCGGTGAATAGCAGCGATCAGGGCAGCGGCGCTGTGCGGTAGAGCGTGACGCGCAGACCACCATGCAGCACCGGCTCTGCGGTCAGCGTGAAGGGCAGGCCGGTCGCCTGCGCCAGCTTCGGATCGCTGGTGATAATGCCGACGCGCCACCCCGGGAAGCGGCTGAGCAGCGTGTGGCCGAGCGCGCGATAAAGCGCGCGCATGCGCGACTTGTCGCCGACCCGGTCGCCATAGGGCGGATTGACGATGACGATGCCCGGCGGCCCTTCCGGCGCCGTCACGTCCTCGATGCTGCATTCGGTGAACTCAGTGATGTCAGCCACCCCGGCGCGTTCGGCGTTGGCGCGGCTCATGCGGATGGCCCCGGCGTCGCGGTCGCTGCCATGGAAGCGCACGGCGGGTGTGATGACCTGCTGCCCGGCGAGCATCGCTTGCCACGCTGCGGCGTCGAAGGTCGCAAGCTGCTCGAAAGCGAAGTGGCGTGCGCGCCCCGGCATCAGCCCGCTGGCGATCTCCGCCGCTTCGATGACGAAGGTGCCCGAGCCGCACATGGGATCGAGCACCGGCTGCGTCCCGTCGAAGCCGCATTGGCGCAGGAAGAGCGCGGCCATCGTTTCGCGCATCGGCGCCTTGGCGACGGCCTGCTTGTGCCCGCGCTTGTGCAGCAGCTCGCCTGACGTATCGACGCCGACGGTACAGATGTCGTTCTCGATGCGCACCTTGATGCAGACGTCGGCATCGGCGGAAACCGGCGCGCCGAGTTCTTCGCTGATGGCACGCTCGATGCGTTCGGCGGCCGCGCCCGAGTGATAGATCTTCGAGCGCCGGCACGTCGCCTCGACGCGAAACGGCACGTCGCGGCGGAGCACGCTGGCCCACGGCACTTGGCGCGCACGCTTGTCGAGTTGCGACAGATGCTGGACGCGAAAGCTGTCGATCCTGGCGATGATGCGCGTGGCGCCGCGTATTTCGAGGTTGGCGCGCCACACGTCCGGCCAGCCGCCATTCAGGGAGACGCCGCCCGGCACCGTTTTGGCCTTGAAGCCGAGGGCGCGGGCCTCGGCGCAGAGCGGGCCTTCGAGCCCCGGCGTCGCCACGAGAAAGATTTCGAAGGGCTCGTCCGTCATTGCTGCCCTGGGCTGCCCTGGCCGCATCCTCCCGCCGAGGCCGGCGCGCGGCGGCTAACACGAGGTTTTTTGCTTTGATCCAACGGCTTATACAAAGGCGCTTGTGGTGGGCCCGCCAGGATTCGAACCTGGAACCAGACGGTTATGAGCCGCCAGCTCTAACCATTGAGCTACGGGCCCCCCGGTCGCCGAGTCGCCCCGGCGTCCTTTGAGCCGCCCCTCATATCAGACTTCGCGCCGCCGCTGAAAGTCACCGTTTTCGCCGCGAAACGTCCGCGAACATCTACTAACGGATGATGCAACCCGAAACGCACAACAAGGTCACACCAATGCGCACGCTGACGAACCGTATCCGCCCTGCAATTCTCGGCCTCGCCCTGCTGGGGTCGGGGCCCGCGCTCGCCGACGACCCGCCGCGCCGTACGGTGACGGTGACCGCGTCGGGGACCGTCGCCGCCGAACCCGACCGGGCACGCATCACCAGCGGCGTCAGCGCCGACGGGACGACGGCCCAGGAAGCGCTGACGGCCAACAGCGGGGCGATGAAGAAGGTGATCGACGAGCTGAAGTCGTCCGGCATCGATGCCAAGGACATCCAGACGTCGTCGTTCCGCGTCGAGCCGCGCTATACGCGTCCCATCGAGGGCCAGGCGCCGAAGATCGACGGGTACAGCGTCACCAACGAAGTGCAGGTCGTCGTGCGCGACCTCGACAAGCTGGGCGATATTCTCGACCGCCTCGTTCGCGCGGGGGCCAACCAGACGGCGGGCCTCAACTTCGAGGTGAGCAAGGCCGAGACGCTGCTCGACGACGCGCGCAAGGAGGCGGTCGCCAATGCGCACCGCCGCGCGGAGCTTTATGCAGCGGCTGCCGGTGCCGAGGTGGGCGAGGTGCTGACCATCACCGAGGGCGGATCGATGGAGCCGCCGCGGCCGGTGTTCGCGCGGGCGATGAAGGCGGAGTCGGTGCCGATCGAGCGCGGCACAGAGATGCTCGAAGCCAGCGTCACGATCACCTGGGCGCTGAAGTAGTTAGGAGCCAGGGCGGGGCGACCGTCGCCCACCGCTGCCCTCCTAGTCGAGCGAGACGACCTCGATTTTGTCGGCGAGCTTGCCGGCGCCCGGCTGGTTGTCCCAATCGACGTAATTGCGCATCTCGCCCGAGGTGCGCAGATGGCGCAGGCGGCCGAGATCGATATCGGCTGCAACCCACTGCGGCGCGTTGAGCTCGCCCTGGGCGAGGATGCCGTTGTCGGACACGGTGTGCTCGGACGGAACGTAGATGCCCGCCGAGCCCGAGTTGTGGTCGACGGCGGGCGACCACAGCGCATCGCCGACCGTCGGGCTGACGACGGCGGCAATCTGATTTTCCAGCGCGCGGGCGCGCGAGCCGGTGCGCACCCGGTGATAGCCCGAGACGCGCTCGGTGCACGAGGGAACGAGAAGCAGCTCCGCGCCGGCTTCCGCCATGGCGCGTGCGAGCAGCGGGAACTCGCTGTCGTAGCAGATGGTGATGCCGATGAGCCCGACGGACGTGTCGAACACGCGCGCCGGGCCGCCGGGCGAGATGCCCCAGTCGGTCTCGAACGGCGTCATGATCAGCTTTTCCTGCACGCCGATGCTGCCTTTCGGCGTGACCAGCTGGGCCGCGTTGACGTAACGGCCTTCGCCTTTGCGCGCCGGTCCGCTACCGACGAGGATGTAGACCCCGTGCTTGGCGGCGAGTTCCTGGTGGAAGGCGACGCGCTCGCGCTCGAGGTCCGCGACGGCTTTCAGCGTGGCGTCGAGATCCTTGTAGACGTCTTCGCCGAGCGCCGCGGCCTGCTCGATCGCCGCATACTCGGGAAACACGAGCACCTCCGCGCCGGTCGCCGCCCCTTCAGCGACCCAACGCGCGATCTTTTCCCGCCACGCGTCGAGCGAGGCAGGCTGGTCGATCGGGTATTGGGCGGAGGCGACCTTGAGGGTCTGGCGGTGGCTCATGAGTTGCGGATAGTCTCCTGGGCTTCGAGCGGCTTCATCCAGAATTGCATCGGGTGAACGGTCTCTTCGTTCTGGTCGATGTCTTTCCATTTGTACGTGGCGACGAGCCCTTCGACCGGCTGATAGCCGCGCTTCTTCCAGAAGCCGTCGAGGGGAACGTAATCCGCCGGCTTCAGCGGATGATCGTCGGGGCGGACCACGCGGCAGAATGTCGAGTGCGTGAAGCCGCCGAGCTTCCTTGCGTGCGCTTCGCGGCCGTCGAAGAAGGCGTGGCCGAGGCCGTGCCCGCGGTGCGATTTCAGCAGCACGGATTCGCCGCAATAGAAGATCTTGCCGAGGTCGAAACCGGCTTTCTCGAACGGCTCGGCGAACTCGTCGGCGTGCTCGATCATCGGTGCGGCGGTCGAGGCCCCGACGATGTCGTCGCCGTCGCGGGCGATGATGCACACGGCGCCCTGGGCCGCCGCGAGCTTGGCGAGATATTCTTCCTCGTAGGCGAGCGAGCCGTCGTAGAGGTACGGCCAGTCCCGGAAGACGACCATGCGCAGACGGGCGAGGGCGGGAAGCACGGAGCGGATTTCGTCGCCGGTCAGGGATTTGACTTCGATCGCCATGCGCGCCGCGCTCTCCTATTCGACGGTTGGTCTGTCGGTCACCTGCTGGATCGAGTTGGACTGCCCGAGCAGCACGATCTTCGGCTTATGCTTCTTTGCTTCCTCGAACTCGAACTGGGCGTAGGCGCAGATGATGATGCGGTCTCCGAGGCAGGCGCGCCGCGCCGCCGCGCCGTTGAGGCCGATGACGCCGCTGCCCGCCGGGCCCTCGATCACGTACGTGGCGAAGCGCTCGCCGTTGTCGATGTTGTAGACCTCGATGTACTCGTTCGGCAGAAAGCCGGCTGCCGCGATGAGGTCGGCATCGATCTTGAGCGAGCCCTGGTAATGCAGGTCGCACTCGGTGACGGTGGCGCGGTGCAGTTTGCACCTCAGCATCTTGACGAGCATGGCGCGTGGAGCCCGAATTGTACGTGGACTAGCCCGTAACCTGCGCGATCCAGTCGGTCAGGTTGTAATACGTGGTGACGCGAGCGATCTTGCCGTCGCGGATGGCGAAGAACGTGCCGGCAGGCAGGATATAGGTCTGCCCCTTGGCTTCCGGAAGGCCGCTGTCGGTCGCCTTATAGGTGCCGTGCACGTTGAACTCGGCGGCGGCGCGGGCGCCATCCTTGCTGACCATGACCACGATGCCCTCGAGCTTCTCGGAGTAGTGGTGATCCATGCGGGCGTTGAAGGCCTTGAACTTGTCCAGGCCGGTGCGGCGCTCGCCCTGATTGACGTCGTGAATGACGTCATCGGCGAGGCAAGCGATCATGCCGTCGCTGTCGCCGGAATTGAAGGCGTCATAGTAACGGCGGATGAGAGCGGCGGTTTCGCTCCGCGCTTTGCTTTCGGCGTCGCTCATGGTGGCTCCACTAATGAAGTTTCGGAGCGCTCATTAGCAGGTCAGAGGCGCGGCTGCTACCGGTGGGGCAGCGACAAACGGCACCAAATTCCGCCTGGAGGACTGTTAACGGACAAGCCTGCTGCCCGACGTCCGCGGCGCGAGGACACGTCCGGAACGGCAAAGGCCGCGGAGTTGCCTCCGCGGCCTTGAGAGAGACGACGACGCAAGAAAGATTTAGCGGCGCGAGCTGGCCGACCGGCTCTTGATCTCGGCTTTCGAAACTTCGCCGGCAGAGACGAGGGCGGTGATGCAACCTTTGGACAGGCGCTGGCCAACGGCGCGCATGCAGCGGCGCGTCTCGGCGCTTTCGGGTTTGTACTTACTGCAATTGGACAGGTAGTCCCCGGCGCAGGCATTGCGAACCTGCGGATTGATGGCTTCTGCGGGTGAAACCGCAGCAATCGTAGCGGCGAACGCTGCGGCAGTGGCGAGTGCAGCGCGGTAAGCGCGTGGCTGGAACATGGCGATGGGCGCGGACATTACTCTCAGTTCCTCTACAGCACCGCGTGACGACTTCCCGGATCGGCAAACCTTCACCGGTCCCAAGCCAAGGCTCGGGACGCGATGCAGCCAGTCGTAGGAGTCGATGCACGGGTGATCAACGGACGCTCGTCCGTCCGGTGACCAGAGGATGAACCGCTAAGGTAAGCGGCGGGTAAACGCCGGCCCGACTTGAAGCAATTCCGTTTCGGTCAGCGCCGGCAGGGGCGTGCGTCGACGTCCGCGCTCCACCCGCTGGAGTCCTTCGTGTAGCGCACCGACTTGCTGCGTGCGACGCCCCAGCGAGCCCAGTCGCTGCCGTATTCGAACGCCGTGAAGTTGGCCCACGAGTGGATGGCGGACTTCTGCGCCGCCGATTTGGTGGCTCCCGAGCCGGAGCCGGAGTGGTAGTGGTCCGACATGCAAGTCCGGCCGCCCTCCTTGCGGAGGCTGTGCGCATAGGCAAAGCCGGTGTCGTCGGCGAACGCTACGCCAGGCACAAGAACGATAATGGCCGCGAGGCCAGCAAAGATACCGCGACGCATGGTTGGCTCCCCCCAGTATGCAGACCGCGGAGCAATTCTAATTGCGCCGATTACCCGGCACCAGAGCCTCCGTCGGGGCCCCACACTTTTACCAAGCGAGGCGCGGCATCACCGCCACTGCACTCGGGGCCGGCGGAGCAAAGAGCTGCTCGAGCTTGGCCGGATCGAGCGAGCCGCCACCCATCATTTCCTCGCGGTGGATGCCGGAGGCTACAAAAATAGCGGCGATGCCAGCGGCTTGTGCCCCCATGAGGTCGGTACGGATGCTGTCGCCGACGGCTATGATCCGGTCGCGCGACACCGCCGCGCCGCGGATGCGCCCGGCGGCCTCGGTCGCCGCGTCATAGGCATTGGCGTGCGGCTTGCCCGCCCAGAACACCTCACCGTCCATCCGCTCGTAAAGGTCGGCGATGGCGCCGGCGCACAGGTATTGCGTTCCCCCGACGTCGACGACGAGATCCGGATTGGCACACACGAACGGCAGATGCCGCCGGCGCGCCTGCTCCAATACCGGGCGATAACTTTCTGCCGTTTCGTTGCGGTCGTCGTTAAGGCCGGTGCAGAGGATGGCATCGGCCGACTCTAAGCCGACGCGTTCGGCCGTAAGCCGCGAGAAGGTGGCCGCGTCGCGGTCCTGTGGTCCGATGCAGTAGAGGCGGCGATATCCCTTGGCCTCGATGTGGCGCAGGGCAATCGCACCGGAGGCGACGATGTCGTCGTAGGCATCGCGCGGCACGTCACGGGCATCGAGCATTGCAGCGACGCGCTCGGCGGGGACCGGGGCGTTGGACACGAGA
>JAESGM010000998.1_pt1 | contig 11637 bp, 9 predicted proteins | sample 9269721 | NCBI WGS metagenome assembly JAESGM01 (sample SAMN15720920, study PRJNA650825) | algae metagenome | isolation source: Komarekiella atlantica HA4396-MV6 and co-occurring heterotrophs from... | place: USA: Theobald House, Kauai, HI | collected 2009-07-29 | reverse complement strand
GTCTGGCGCGGCTTTTCGGCCAGTGCATGCGCGCCCGAGCCGATATAGACGGCCTGCACCTGGGGCGAGGAGCGGGCGTCCTCGACCGTGCCGTCGACCAGCACCGCGCCCTCGTTCATCACGGTGACATGGTCGGCGATGGCGAAGACGCGGTCGATATCATGCTCGACCAAGAGCACCGGCAGGTCGGTCGAGATCGACTTGATCAGGTTGCCGACGCGCTCGCGCTCGGCCGCCGCCAGCCCCGCCAAGGGCTCGTCGAGCAGCAGCACACGCGGCTTCGTCGCCAGCGCGAGGCTCATGTCGAGCAGGCGCTGGCCGCCATAGCTCAGCGCGCCGGCCTCGGCGCTCTCGATGCCGCGCAGGCCCATCGTCTCGATCACGGTCGCGGTCTGCGCATTGACCTCGGCGAGCGACCCTGCCGCGCGCCAGGGGTCGAAGCGCTCGGCGGCCCGCGATTGCACGGCGAGGCGGACGTTCTCGGCGACCGAGAGCGTCGGGAACAGATTGGTGATCTGGAAGGCGCGGCCGATGCCGGCCTGGGTGATCGCCTCGGGCGTCATCCCGCCGATCTGGCGCTCGCGCAGATGCACGGTACCGCGATCGGGCGGAAACAGCCCCGAGATCAGGTTGAACGCCGTGGTCTTGCCTGCGCCATTGGGTCCGATCAGCGCATGCAGCCGCCGGTCGCGCATCGCGATGTCGACGCCCTCGACCGCCTTGATGCCGCCGAAACTCTTGGCGAGCCCGGTCGCGGTCAGGATCGTGGCGTCGCCCGCATCAGTCGGCTTCATGAAGTCCGGCAGCGTCACGGTCCCGGCCTTGCGGTCGGACATCGCCGCATCGCCCATGACCTTCTTGCGGAAGGGCGCGAGCAGCCGCTCGGCCACGCCGACGAGACCGGTCGGCGAGAACACGATGAAGCAGACGAAGAGCAGCCCGAACCAGAACAGCCAGTTCGGCGTGATGCTCGACAGATAATCGCGAAAAATGACGAAGAAGAGCGCGCCCAGCGCCGGCCCGAGAAAAGAGCGCATGCCGCCGATCACGACCATCGCCAGCAACTCGCCCGAGAACGCGACCGAGATCGGCTCGGCCGAGGTCATGCGGTTGTTGAACAGCAGGAGCGAGCCGGCGAGCCCCGTAAGCGCGGCTGACAACGTGAAGGCGATCAGCTTGTAGCGGTCGGTGGCGTAGCCGAGGAAGCGGGCGCGCTGCTCGTTCTCGCGGATCGCCACCAGCACGGTGCCGACCGGCGAGCGGTGGAAGCGCCACAGCCCGTAGACGACGCAAAAGCCGATCGTGGCGACCAGCATGTAGAAGGGCAGGGCCGTCTCGAAGTCGATGCCGAGGAAGAGCGGCCGCCTGATGCCCCCTAACCCGTCCTCGCCGCCGGTCACCGCCGTCCAGCGGAAGGCGACGGAATAGGTCATCGCCGCCAGCGCCAGCGTCAGCAGCGAGAAGTAGACGCCCTTGCGGCGCAGGATCAGCGCGCCGAAGGCGAAGGCGATCAGACCGACGAAGAGGACGGCCATGAGGATCGGCAGCGCGAACTGCCCGGGCAGCCAGTTGCGCTGGATCAGGGCCGCGGCATAGGCCGCGAGCCCGAACCAGGCGCCATGGCCGAAGGAGACCAGCCCGGTCGCGCCGACGAGGATGTTCAGCGCCATGCAGGCGATGGCGAAGACCACGACCTCGGTCGCCGAGGTGGTGCCGAGCCCGATTGCGTTCATCAGGAAGGGCAGGGCGACGAGGCCGAGACCGGCGATGAGAAGCGGCGCATGATCGCGCTGGGAGGCTGTCATGGGATGTCGCCTCGAAGGCGGGCACGGGTCGGCGCAACGCCTTCTCCCTCCCCCCGCTTGCGGTGGGGAGGGTCGGGGTGGGGGGGAGAGTCCAGGCCGTCGCGATGCAGCGTCGGCGTCGAGCCTCCTCCTGCACGCCCCCCCATCCCTAACCCTTCCCCCATGGAAGTCGGCTGTTGCCGACTTCCAATATTGTCTGCCCATGTCGGCAACAGCCGACATGGGTAAGCGGGGGGAAGGGGACACGGCGCCGTCGCGCCAAGAATTTCAAACGTCAGTCCCTGCTCCATGACGCTCACTCGAACCGCTGGATGCGTTCGCCGAAGAGGCCGCGCGGGCGGAACAGCAGGACGAGCAGCATCATCAGGTAGATCACCGCCGTCGACCACTGCGTGTAGCCGAGCCCGATGGTGACGCCCTTGACGAGCCCGACCATCAGCGCCGCCACGACCACGCCCCAGAAGGAGCCGAGCCCGCCGATGACGACGACGACGAAGGCCGGCGTGATGATCTCCTGACCCATGGCGGGGTGGATCGAGTAGATCGGCGCGAGCAGCACGCCGGCCAGCCCCGCCAGGCCGATGCCGATGGCGGCGACCGTGACCATGTAGGGCTGCAGCGAGATGCCGAGCGCGCCGACCATGTCGGGGTTCTGCACGCCGGCGCGCACGACGCGGCCGAAGGCGGTGCGCTGGAGCAGGAACCACAGGCCGATCACGCAGGCGACCGCGACCAGCAGCAGCATCGCCCGGTAGCGCGAATAGATGAAGTCGCCGACGAAGATCTGGCCGCGCAGGGCCGGCGGGATCGAGAAGGAGAGCGGCGGCGCGCCGAAGATCATCCGCAGCGACTGCTCGGCGACCATGGCGAGGCCGAAGGTCAGCAGCAGCGAGAGGATCGGGTCCGATCGGTAGAATCGCTGGAACAGCGAGCGCTCGACGACGATGCCGATCAGCGCCACCAGCACGGGCGAGGCGACCATCGCGCCGCCGAAGCCGATATGGGGCGCGAGCACGATCGTGAGATAGGCCCCGATCGCGTAGAAGGCCCCATGCGCCAGGTTGACGATGCCGCCGAGCGAGAAGATCAGCGACAGGCCGAGCGCGATCAGGAGGTAATACACCCCGTCGAGCAGTCCGTTCAGCACCTGCTGGATGAAGAGGGTGAGCAAGGGAAGGCCTTTATTCGCAACTGCAGTTCGATCGCATTGGTCTTGATCGGTGGGCGGGCCGCTCCGTCATGCTCGGCCTTGTGCCGAGCATCCACGTCTTGGCCGAGCCGTGAACGAGCGAAGACGTGGATGGTCGGGACAAGCCCGACCATGACGGAGAGGGTGCGTTCACACCTTCAGAAACCTCACGCCATCTTGCAGACCGCCTCGTCGCCGCTGGTCGCGATCACCTCCATGTCCTCGTTGGGGCCGGGCACGGCGGGCGAGGAGGTGAACAGGTCCCACTGGTTCTTGACCTGCGCGGGCGGCAGCGCGGTGATCGTGTACATCTCGCTGATGAGCTGGTGGTCGGAGGCGCGGAAATAGCCCTCGCGGCCCTTGAGCACGTTGAACTTCGCGCCCTTCTCCCAATGCTCCAGGATCTTGGCCGTCTCGGTCGATTTCAGCTCGCTCATCGACTGCGCCATGATCTTCACGGCCATGTAGTCGCCCCAGGCCTGGTTCTCGGGCGGCTTGCCGTATTTCTTGGTGAAGGCCGCCACGAAGGCCTTGGTGCCGGGCGTGTCGACGAGATGGTGCCAGACGCAGGGCCAGATGCCGGAGAAATTGTCCTTGCCGGCGGCCCAGGCGAGCGCGGTGTCGAAGCCGAAGCCGGCGACCGGGAAGGTCAGGCCGAACTCGGAATACTGCTTGAGGAAGTTGGTGATCTGGTTGCCGGCGAGGTTCGAGATCACGAGGTCGGGCTTGGCGGCCCTGATCTCCAGCAGCAGCGCCGAGAAGTCGGTCGCGTCGGTCGGCACCAGCTTGTCGGCGGCGAACTGGCCGCCATTGGCCTCCATGAAGCGCTTGGCGACCTTGAGCAGATCATGGCCGAAGGCGTAGTCGGCCGTCAGCGAGAACCATTTCTTGCCCTTGACCAGTCCCTGCGCCATCAGCGAGCGGCCGGTGCTCTTCACATACATCGAGTTCTGGTGCTCGACATGGAACATGTAGCGGTTGCAGCTCTCGCCGCGCAAAGCGTCCGAATTGCCGCCGGTGTTGACGAACAGCGTCTTGGTCCGGTTGGCGACCTGCGCGATCGTCAGGCATGAGGCCGACGAAATCTCGCCGAGGATGCAGGCGACCTTGTCGCGCTCGATCATGCGCTCGGCCTTGGTCGAGGCGGTCTGCGGGTTGACCGAATCCTCCTTCAGCGCCTCGAGCTTGCGGCCGTTGACGCCGCCCGCCGCATTGATCTCCTCGACCGCGAGGTCGACGGCCATCACGCCATATTCGCCGAGCGGCCCGAGGAAGCCGGTGCGCGGCGTCAGGTGGCCGAAGCGGATGGCGTCTTGCGTCTGCGCCAGGATCAGCGAGGGGCTGGCGATCAGCCCGGTCGCCGCGCCTGCACCGATGCCGGCCAGCGCCTGCCGGCGCGAGATGCGGGACGGTTTGATGATCTCTGACATGACGTTCCTCCCAGAACGGTGGGCCGCGCCCTTGGCGTCGGCTGGTCTTGGCCAGCGGTCTGATGCCGCTTGTCGTGATCTGTGATCACAGTTAGGTTGGCAGACATGATCGCCCCTGTCCAGCCCCTGCCGGCGCTTCCCCGAACGACCGGAATCCTGCGCGAGACCGGGCTCCGCGACCCCTCCGCGCTGGACGATGTCGGCCTGCTGGCGCGAGAGACGCTGGGCGAGCGCGTCACCGCCGAACTGCGCGCGCTGCTGGTCGCAGGCCGGCTCGCGCCCGGCGAAAAGCTCTCCTTGCGCCGCGTCGCCGAGGCGCTCGGCGTCTCGATGATGCCGGTGCGGGAGGCGGTGAGCCGGCTCGCCGCCGACAAGGCGCTGGAGGTCCTGCCGGGCAGGGCGGTGCGGGTGCCCGTGCTGACGCTGGAGCAGTTCCGCGAACTGACGCGCCTGCGCCTCGTGGTCGAGGGCTTTGCCGCCGAGGAGGCCGCGCGCGTGGCCAGCGAAGAGCAGATCGCGCTCGTCGCCCGGCACGAGGCCATCTTCGCGGAGGCCGCCAACGCCGATCCGCCGCGCAGCGCCGACGGCGTCGCCGCCAATCGCGACCTGCATTTCGCCATCTACGAGGCGGCCAACATGCCGGCGCTGGTCGAGATGATCGAGCGGCTCTGGCTCAAGGCCGGGCCGATCCTCAACATCGACATGCGCCACGAGCCGATGCGGCTTAAAGGGGGCAACGCCGTGCAGGCCCATGCCGCGCTGCTCGACGCGCTGCGCCGGCGCGACCCGGCTGGGGCGCGGGCGGCGCTCGAAAGCGACATCAGGGCGGCCGCCGCCCATATCGAAAGCACCGGCCGGCTGGCCGATTAAGCGAAGAACTGGGAGAGAGACGGATGGACCTTCAGATCAGGGGCTTGCGCGTGCTGGTCACGGCCGGGGCGGGCGGCATCGGCCGGGCCACGGCGCGCGCCTTCGCGGCCGAAGGGGCGAAGGTCCATATCTGCGACGTCGACACCGGCGCGCTGGCCGAGATGGTGAGGAGCGATCCGGGCATGACGCAGTCGGTCTGCGACGTATCCGACCGCGAGGCAGTCGCAGGGTTGATGGGCGACGCGCTGGCCGCGCTCGGCGGTCTCGACTGCCTCGTCAACAATGCCGGCATCGCCGGGCCGACCGGCCGCGTCGACGAGATCGACCCGGCCGACTGGGATTCCTGCGTGGCGATCGACCTGACCGGGCAGTTCAACTGCACGCGGCTGGCGATCCAGCACCTGAAGCAGTCGAGCAACGCCTCGATCGTGAACCTGTCGAGCCAGGCCGGCAAGCACGGCTTTCCGCTGCGCTCGCCCTATGCGGCGGCGAAATGGGGCGTGATCGGCTTTACAAAAGCGCTCTCGGCGGAGCTCGGCGAGTTCGGCATCCGCGCCAACGCGATCTGTCCGGGACTGGTCGAGGGCCCGCGCATCCAGAGCGTCATCGCCAACAAGGCGCGCAGCTTCAACGTCTCCCACGAGGAGATGACGGCGCGGCTCTTCGCCGGCGTCTCCATCAAGCAGTTCGTCGATCCAGCTGATATCGCGAAACAAATCGTCTTCCTGGCCTCGCCGTTCGCGAAGACGATCTCGGGCCAGGAGATTTCGGTCTGCGGGGACACGCGCATGCTGGCGTGAGGGTCGGCAATCGCCGTTCGTCCAACCCACAGCCCACAGCCCTCATCCTGAGGGGCGAGCAAAGCTCGCGTCTCGGAGGATGCTCCAGGGGTTTCCGGAAGCATCTGGAGCATCCTTCGAGACGCCGCTTCGCGGCTCCTCAGGATGAGGGCGGAGGAAGGCTTCGGGGCTTGCTCACCCCTCCAGCCGCGTCCCCAGCCGTCCGGCAAGGTCCTGGATGTACTGCCATGCCGTGCGGCCGGAGCGCGAGCCGCGCGTCGTCGCCCATTCCAGTGCCTCGCTCCGCAGGGCCTCGGGCGCGATCGACAGCCCGAAATGGCCGACATAGCCGTCGATCATCGAGAGATACTCGTCCTGGCTGCATTTATGGAAGCCGAGCCAGAGCCCGAAACGGTCCGAGAGCGAGACCTTCTCCTCGACCGCCTCGCCGGGATTGATCGCGGTCGAGCGCTCGTTCTCCATCATCTCGCGCGGCAGCAGGTGCCGGCGGTTCGAGGTGGCGTAGAACACGACATTGTCGGGCCTGCCCTCGACGCCGCCGTCGAGCGCCGCCTTCAGCGACTTGTAGGAGGTGTCCTGCCCGTCGAAGGAGAGGTCGTCGCAGAAGACGATCGCCCGGTGCGGATCGGGCCGCAGCAGCCCCATCAGGGCCGGCAGGCCCTCTATGTCCTCGCGGTGGATCTCGATCAGCTTCAGCGGGAGGATTCCTCTATCCCTGGCCTCGCCTTTGAGCCGCGTGTTGGTGTCGGCATGGACCGACTTGACCAGCGACGACTTGCCCATGCCGCGCGCGCCCCACAGCAACACGTTGTTGGCCGGCAGGCCGCGCGCGAAGCGCTCGGTGTTCTCCGCCAGCGTGTCGCGGACCCGGTCGACGCCGCGCAGCAGCGACAACGCGACGCGATTCACTTTGGCGACGGGCGCAAGCTCCGCTCCGGCCGGATGCCAGACGAAGGCGTCGGCGAGCGTCAGGTCGGCGGGCTTGCGCGCGGGCGGCGCAAGGCGCTCCAGCGCCGAGGCGATGCGGAGCAGGGCCTGGAGGGTGAGGTCGTCTGTCGGTGCGGTCATCATCTTGAAAGGAGCCTTGAAACATCGCCCTCATCCTGAGGAGCCGCGAAGCGGCGTCTCGAAGGATGCTCCAGATGCCACCGGAGCGAACTGGAGCATCCTTCGAGACGCCGCTTCGCGGCTCCTCAGGATGAGGGCTGCGTATTTGGGTCGTCGGCAACCAATGCCATTGCGCGAATGCCGCCAAGCTCATAGGTGATGGCGCAGCGGCGGTCCATCGGTCATGACCCAGAGCTTGCCGCGATTGATTTACCGGCGTTGCTGGCTATAGTCCGCGCGTTTTTCTAGGCCTGAACGAAACGCATGCCGCGAGCCGCGGCCGGTGGCGCTTTGCGCCGTCGACACCAAGGAGCCTTTTCGTGATCACCCCTGCTTATGCCCAGGCCGCCGGCGGCGGCTCCACCGACATCCTGATGTCGCTGGTGCCTTTCGTCCTGATCTTCGTGATCATGTGGTTCCTGATCATCCGTCCCCAGCAGAAGCGCGTGAGGGCGCATCAGGAGATGATCAAGAACGTCCGGCGCGGCGATACGGTCATCACGGCCGGCGGCATCGTCGCCAAGGTCACCAAGGTGAGCGACGACGCCGAGCTGGAGGCCGAGATCGCGGAGGGCGTGAGGGTCAAGCTCGTCAAGGGCATGATCACCGACGTCCGCACCAAGGGCGAGCCCGTCAAGAGCTGAAGACCGTGCCGGCCCGGAGACGGGCCGGAACGCTATAAACAGGGCTTTATCCGCCAATGCTTCGTTTCCAGGCCCGCAAGGTCATCGTCGTCCTGCTCGTGCTGTTCTTCGGCTGCGGGCTCGCTTTGCCGAACCTGCTCTCGCCCGAGACCAGGACCGCGATCGAGCGCGGCGCGCCGTCCTGGATTCCGAAGTTCCTGCTGCCGACCAGGGCGGTCGTGCTCGGGCTCGACCTGCAGGGCGGCTCGCATGTGCTGCTCGAGATCGACCGCGCCGACCTCGTCCGCACGCAGGTGATCCAGCTTCGCGACGATCTGCGCGCCAGGCTGCGCGACGAGCGCATCTCCTTCCAGGGCGGCATCGGCGTCACAGCGCGCGGCGTGCAGGTCCGCGTGCCCGAGGCCGCCGACCGGGCGAGGCTTGTGCCCAAGCTGCGCGAACTGGCCCAGCCGATCGGGACGCTGGGCGCCTTCGGCCCCTCCGGCAACATGACGATCGAGGTCACCGAGCAGCCCGACGGCCTGGTCCAGATGACCCTGACCGAGGCCGGCGCCAATGAGCGCGTCCGCCGCGCCGTCGAGCAGGCGATGGAGGTGCTGCGCCGCCGCGTCGACGCGCTCGGCACGACCGAGCCCAACATCCAGCGCCAGGGGCTAGACCGCATCCTGGTGCAGGTGCCGGGCCTGCAGGACCCGCAGCGGCTCAAGGACATCCTCGGCCAGACCGCCAAGCTGCAGTTCCGCATGGTCGCCGACAACCAGGGCGGCGATGTCGACATGCTGCCCTCGCAGGATGCCGGCGGGTCGCTCGTGCCGGTCGAGCGCCGGGTCATCGTCGAGGGCGAGGACCTGATCGACGCGCAGCCCGCCTTCGATTCGCGGACCTCGCAGCCGATCGTCAATTTCCGCTTCAACATCCGCGGCGCGCAGCGCTTCGGCCAGGCGACGACCGAAAATCTCGGCCGGCCGCTCGCCATCGTGCTCGACAACAGGGTGATCTCCTCGCCCGTGATCCAGTCGCCGATCACCGGCGGCTCGGGCCAGATCTCGGGCAATTTCACCGTCGAATCGGTCAACAATCTCGCCATCCTGCTGCGCGCCGGCGCGCTGCCGGCCAAGATGACGATCGTCGAGGAGCGGACCGTCGGCCCCGGCCTCGGCGCGGACTCGATCCAGGCCGGCAAGATGGCGACCATCATCGCCACCGTGCTGGTGATCCTCTACATGATCGGCACCTACGGCACGTTCGGGCTGATCGCCTCGATCGCGCTGCTCGTCCATGTCTGCCTGATCTTCGGCCTGATGTCGGTGCTGGGCGCGACCATGACCCTGCCCGGCATCGCCGGCATCGTCCTGACCATCGGCACGGCGGTCGATTCCAACGTGCTGATCTACGAGCGCATGCGCGAGGAATCGCAATCTGGCCGCAGCCTCGTCTCGGCGCTGGAGGCGGGCTTCCAGCGCGCCTTCGCCACCATCATCGATTCCAACGTCACCATGCTGATCGCGGCGGTGGCGCTGTTCTCGCTCGGCTCGGGCCCCGTGCGCGGCTTCGCGGTCGTCTTCATCCTCGGCATCCTCACCACGGTCATCACCGCCGTGACGCTGACGCGGATGCTGATCGCGCTGTGGTATCGCTGGGCCAAGCCCAAGGCGCTGCCGTTCTGACGCACCTTTTCAGGAGAAAAGGCCATGCGCCTGCTTCGTCTCGTCCCCGACAACACCACGTTCAAGATCGTCAAGTGGCGGCGTTTCAGCTACCCGTTCTCGGCCGCCTACTCGATCCTCGTGCTGGTGCTGTTCCTGACCGTCGGCCTCAATTTCGGCATCGACTTCCGCGGCGGCACGCTGATCGAGATGCAGTCCAAGGCCGGCCGGCCCGACATCGCGCAGGTCCGCACCACCGCCAACGGGCTCGGCTTCGGCGAGGCCGAGGTGCAGGAATTCGGCTCGGCCGGCGACATCTCGATGCGCTTCGCCCTGCAGCCCGGCGGCGAGCCGGCCCAGCAGCAGGTCGTCGTCAGGGCGCGCGAGGCTTTCGCGCAAAGCTATGATTTCCGCCGCGTCGAGACCGTCGGCCCGCGCGTCTCGGGCGAACTCGTCCAGGCCGGCACGCTCGGCGTCGTGCTGGCGATCATCGGCGTGCTGGTCTATCTCTGGTTCCGCTTCGAGATGCAGCTTGCCATCGGCGCGATCCTCGGCACGCTGCACGACATCGTGCTGACGATCGGCTTCTTCCTGATCACGCAGCTCGAATTCAACCTGACCTCGATCGCGGCGATCCTCACCATCGTCGGCTATTCGCTGAACGAAACCGTGGTGGTGTTCGACCGCACGCGCGAATTGCTGCGCCGCTACAAGACCATGTCGATCCCGGACCTGCTCGATCTGTCCATCAACACCACCCTGTCGCGCACCGCGATCACCTGCACCACCACGGTGCTGGCGCTCGTCGCGCTGGTGCTCTTCGGCGGCACGGCGATCGAGGGTTTTGCGCTGGTCATGCTGTTCGGCGTGGTCGTCTGCACCTATTCGGCGATGTTCGTCTCGACGCCCGTGCTGCTCTATCTCGACATCCGCGCCGGCCGCCTCGACCATGCCGAGGACAAGGCCCTGGCCGACAAGGCTCCCGCCGGAGCCAAGGCCAAGGCCTGAGCCGGCTCGCCGGGAGCGACCATGGCCCTGTTCGACGGCTTCGTCCCCGGCCGCCACCCGCTCGACGCCTTCGGGGCGGGCGGCTTCCGCTTCGCGGGGATGGGCCATCGCGGCTCGATCCTGGCGACGCCCGCCGGCATCCGGATCTGGCCGGTGACGGCGTTTTCGCAGATCGGGCCGGAGAGCCTTAGGCCCGTGCTCGACGAGGCCGGGACGATCGACTTCCTGCTGATCGGCACGGGCCACGACATCGCCTTCATCCCGGCAGCGCTGCGCGAGCGCTTCCGCGAGGCGGGAATCACCATCGAGGGCATGGCGACGGGGGCTGCGGCGCGGACCTACAACGTGCTGGTGGCCGAGGAGCGGCGCGTCGCCGCAGCCCTGATCGCCGTGGACTGAAAGCGCGGCCGCCATCTCCATCGGGCATAGCCAGCAGCATTCTCCTTGGCCTAGACTGGCAAGCGGGACGGGGCCGCTGCTATCGCCGAAAGCGTATCGATGCCGCAGACGACGAAGACCGATGACCGCCGCGTCGCGGCCCCGCTCGCGCTGCACGAGGCCTATGCCCATTGCGCCACGCTGATCCGCGAGCACGACCACGACCGCTACATCGCGACGCTCTACGCGCCGGAATCGCAGCGGCCGGCGCTGTTTGCGCTCTATGCCTTCAGCCATGAGATCGCCCGCATCCGGGCGCTGGTCAGCGAGCCGCTGCCGGGCGAGGTCCGGATGCAGTGGTGGCGCGACCTGCTCGAAGCGCAGGCCAAAGGCAAGCTCGAGGACAAGGCCGAGACCGGGGACGGGGAGGGGGACGAGCCGCAGGCGCACCCGGTCGCAGCCGCCCTGCTCGACGCGATCGCGCGCTACCGCCTGCCGATCGCGCCGCTGACCGGGCTGATCGAGGCCCGCATCTTCGACCTCTACGACGACCCGATGCCGCGCCTCTCCGACCTCGAAGGCTATGCCGGGGAAACCGCAAGCGCGCTGATCCGGCTCGCCTGCCTGATCCTCGCCAATGGCCGCGACCCCGGCGGCGCGGCCGCCTGCGGCCATGCCGGCGTAGCCTTCGCGCTGGCCGGGCTGATGCGGGCGTTCCCGTGGCATTCCGCCGCCGGACAGGTCTACATCCCCGCCGACA
>JAESGM010000997.1_pt1 | contig 11641 bp, 14 predicted proteins | sample 9269721 | NCBI WGS metagenome assembly JAESGM01 (sample SAMN15720920, study PRJNA650825) | algae metagenome | isolation source: Komarekiella atlantica HA4396-MV6 and co-occurring heterotrophs from... | place: USA: Theobald House, Kauai, HI | collected 2009-07-29 | reverse complement strand
TCGCCTTCGACACCATCTATGCCGAGGGCCAGCGCCGCTATGTCGAGTCGCTGTCGGCCTATGCGCGGCAATTCCTGGAGATGATGCAGAAGCCGGACGTCGACCAGATCGACGGCCTCTCGCCCGCCATCTCCATCGAGCAGAAGACCACCTCGAAGAATCCGCGCTCGACCGTCGGCACCGTCACCGAGATCTACGACTACATGCGTCTGCTCTGGGCGCGCGTCGGCGTGCCCTATTCGCCGGCCACGGGCCTCCCCATCGAGAGCCAGACCGTCTCGCAGATGGTCGACCGCGTGCTGGCTTTGCCGGAGGGCACGCGGCTGTATCTGCTCGCGCCGGTCGTGCAGGGGCGCAAGGGCGAATACAAAAAGGAGATCGCCGACTGGCAGAAGCGCGGCTTCCAGCGCCTGAAGATCGACGGCAAGTATTACGAGATCGGCGACGCGCCGGCGCTCGACAAGAAGTTCAAGCACGACATCGACGTGGTGGTGGACCGCATCGTCGTGCGCGCCGACCTCAAGCAGCGGCTCGCGGAAAGCTTCGAAACCGCCCTGCATCTCGCCGACGGCATGGCGGTGGCGGAATTCGCCGATGGCGGCCAGCAGGCGGAAGGCAAGCGGCTGAAAGGCACGCATGCCGAGGAGCGCATCATCTTTTCGGAGAAATTCGCCTGTCCGGTCTCCGGCTTCACCATTGCCGAGATCGAGCCGCGACTGTTCTCCTTCAACAACCCCTTCGGCGCCTGCCCGAAATGCGGCGGCCTCGGTGTCGAGCAGCATATCGACGCCGACCTCGTGATCCCGGACAAGGACGCGACGCTCCGCAAGGGCGCGATCGCGCCGTGGGCGAAGTCGTCCTCGCCCTATTACCTGCAGACGCTGGAGGCGCTGGCCAAGCACTACAAGTTCACCCTCGACACCAAGTGGAAGGCGCTGCCGAAGAAGACGCAGACCGCGATCCTGCACGGCTCGGGCGAGGACGAGATCAGGTTCACCTACGACGACGGCATGCGGTCCTACCAAACGAAGAAAGCCTTCGAGGGCGTGGTGACGAATCTGGAGCGCCGCTTCCGCGAAACGGAAAGCGACTGGGCGCGCGAGGAGCTGGCAAAGTATTTCACCGACGTGCCCTGCGACGCCTGCAACGGCTATCGCCTGAAGCCGGAAGCGCTGTCGGTGAAGATCGACAAGCTGCATATCGGCGAGGTCGCGCAGATGAGCATCAAGCGCGCGGCGGAATGGTTCGCCGCTGTGCCGAAATCGCTCAACAAACAGCAGAGCGAGATCGCCCCGCGCATCCTGAAGGAAATCCGCGAGCGCCTCACCTTCCTCGTCGATGTCGGCCTCGAATATCTCACCCTCGCGCGCGCCTCCGGCACCCTGTCGGGCGGCGAGAGCCAGCGCATCCGCCTCGCCTCGCAGATCGGCTCAGGCCTCACCGGCGTGCTCTATGTGCTGGACGAGCCGTCGATCGGCCTGCACCAGCGCGACAATGCGCGGCTGCTCGAAACGCTGAAACGCCTGCGCGATCTCGGCAACACCGTGATCGTGGTCGAGCATGACGAGGACGCCATCCGCCTCGCCGATTACGTGGTCGATGTCGGCCCCGGCGCCGGCATTCATGGCGGCAAGATCGTCGCCGAAGGCACGCCCGGCGACATCATGGCCGACAAGCACTCGCTCACCGGCCGCTATCTCACCGGCGAGCTCGGCATCGACGTGCCGGAGCGCCGCGCGGTCGATCCGCGCCGCACGCTGAAGGTCGTGGGCGCGCGCGGCAACAACCTGAAGAACGTCACCGCCGAAATCCCGCTCGGCCTGTTCACCGCCGTCACCGGCGTGTCGGGCGGCGGCAAGTCCACCTTCCTCGTCGACACGCTCTACAAGTCGATCGCGCGCAAGCTCAACGGCGCCTCCGACGCGCCGGCGCCGCACGACAAGATCGAGGGCCTCGAACACATCGACAAGATCATCGACATCGACCAGTCGCCGATCGGCCGCACCCCGCGCTCGAACCCGGCGACCTACACCGGCGCCTTCACGCCGATCCGCGAATGGTTCGCCGGCCTGCCGGAGTCAAAGGCGCGCGGCTACGAGCCTGGCCGCTTTTCGTTCAACGTGAAAGGCGGCCGCTGTGAGGCCTGCCAGGGCGACGGCGTCATCAAGATCGAGATGCACTTTTTGCCGGATGTCTATGTCACCTGCGACACCTGCAAGGGCAAGCGCTACAACCGCGAGACGCTGGAAGTCACCTTCAAGCAGAAATCCATCGCCGACATTCTCGACATGACGGTCGACGAGGCCGCCGATTTCTTTAAAGCCGTGCCGCGCATCCGCGACATCCTCACCACGCTGCAGCGCGTCGGCCTCGGCTACATCCATGTCGGCCAGCAGGCGACGACGCTCTCCGGTGGCGAGGCGCAGCGCGTGAAGCTGGCCAAGGAATTGTCCAAGCGCGCCACCGGCCGCACGCTCTACATTCTCGACGAGCCGACCACGGGCCTGCATTTCCACGATGTGGCGAAACTGCTCGACGTGCTGCACGAGCTGGTCGCCACCGGCAATTCGGTCGTGGTCATCGAGCACAATCTCGAGGTGATCAAGACCGCGGACTGGATCCTCGATCTCGGCCCCGAAGGCGGCGACGGCGGCGGCGAGATCGTGGTCGCCGGCACGCCGGAGAGCGTTGTGAAGGAAAAGCGCAGCTATACCGGGCAGTTTCTGAAGCCTGTGCTGGCGCGGGGCGGCCCGAAGAAGAAACGGGTCGAGGCGGCGGAGTGATCTTTACCCTCCCCCTTGTGGGGAGGGTCGGACCGCGAAGCGGTCCGGGGTGGGGGTGACGGGGGCAACGAATGAGCGAGACGCTTCGCCGCATCCAGACGCTCGTGCAACGCGGCGATTACGTCATCTCGCGGCACGGGTTTCGCGAACTCGCGGCTGATGATATTGTGGCGCAGGAGGCATTGGCCGGCATTCAATCGGCCATCGTCGTCGAGGACTATCCGGACTCCCGAAAGGAGCCATCGGTGTTGGTCCTGCAGCACGACCGGGACGGCCGCCCCATTCACGTGATGTGGGGCGTACCGAGATCGGCAGGTCGTCCCGCCATACTCGTGACCGCCTACCGTCCCGCGCCGGAGCGCTGGTCGGCTGATTTCAGGAAGCGCAGGACGACATGACGCGGAAATCGAAAGAGTTCATCCACGAGGGCAAATACGCCGCCGAAGTCCCGGTCGAGTTAATCGAGGATGACACGGCTTGGTCGCCCTATCTCTCACCGGACGATGTACGGAAGCTCGACACGGTCCGCCTCGCGCTCAAGCGCGGCGACATTGCCGAGGCGGCGAAGTATGGAAGTGTGTTCGAACTGAAACCGGTCGCGGCGGAGTGAGCTTTCTTCTGCTGGCCAACAAAGGAAATGCAAGTACTATTGCAGCGACTATTACAAACTAATGCTTGCCTCTCGCCGGACCAAAAAAATGTCGGCAAAATTTCTCAGCGACACGATCATCGATTTTGACGACACCAAAACATCAGCCTTATATTTTGACGGAGTGATTGATTTCACCGTTTCCCAGGCATTTGAAAAATGGCATGGCCATGCCAAACTTGCCATAGGCCGTAAACTTGCCCCAGCGGCTTTGCAGACCAACGATGAATTCATGACAAATCTAGCTCGCTTGGGTGTTTTGTTTTACATCTGCGAGCAAATGACGGATCCTGAAGAGCGAGCAGAAGCCCTGCAAGGATTAAAGTTTTTGACGGACTACGACCGTGATCCAAAGAATTTTGAATTGTTTATCGCATCCTACTTTCTTTATTTTGTGAACTCTTACGGCTTAACTGACGCGCCCGTTCAAGCACCAGCAAAAAGCGTATCAGGTCGAGAAATTATCACCGAGGATGTAGCGTTGACTTTGCTCAACGCAAAAATGATAGACACGACAAATTGTTCTTGGGAGCAAATTCTCGAATTTAGAAAAGACGAAGAGGCTCGACAAAAGCTTCGTAAGTTGCGCCTGTTTGCGTATGAAAACTATGCAGGAAAATCAGAAAATTTTGTGAAAGAGGACATTCTTCAAAAGATCGAAGAAGCCGAAGAAACTGCCAGTCGATGGGGCTTTGAGACAAAAGTTACTGCCATGAGTATGCTGCTAACCTCAAAAACGCTAGCAAGCGGGGCGGCAGGGTCGTTTGTATCAATCCTCGCAGGTCAACCGCTAGCCGCACTGTTAAGCGGTGCTGGAGGTGCGATAATTGAGGCGGGACGTATAGGCCTCGAAATTACTAGGCGACGATACGCATTGCGCAACATCATCAAGGATAATCCGGTGATGTATTTCTCTTATGCAGAATCCAAACTTCGTAGCAAGTGTAGCCCGGATTGAGCGAAGCGAAATCAGGGAACGGCAGATCAACGTGTCCTGCGTTTCGTTTTGCTCAACGCGGGCTACAGATTCCCAAACTCACGCCGCGTCCGCCGGCCGCACGCGCTTAACAAGCTCCGCGCCTTTCTCCTTCTCCACCACGGCGATGTCATACCGGCTCTGCAGGTCGAGCCAGAATTGCGCGGAATTGCCGAAATAGCGCGCGAGCCGCAGAGCGGTGTCGGCAGTGATGGCGCCGCGGCCATTGAGGATGTCGGTGATGCGGCCCGACGGCACGCCGAGATCGAGCGCGAGACGGTTGGCGCTCAGGTCGCGCGCCGTCATCTCGCGTTTCAGGAAGCGGCCGGGATGTGCGAGCGGAGCCATGACAGTCACCCTTTGCGATAGTCGACGATTTCACCACTGATTACGCTAGCATGTGAACGACCTTGTGCGGATACTTGCGGGCGTAAATCACCCAGTAGCGCAGCAGTCCATTGCGGTGCCCCTCCGTAGTCTTGCACAGCTCCCACATCCGGCGCGTGAGCGGCATGGTCGCCTTTTCCAGATCGGAGTCAGGATACCACGCGACGAAATCGTCGAAGCCGTTCTCGAGCAAACCCCCGATCCTGTCCCAATGGGGCTGCGCCAAGGCATAGGCCTGCGCGAAAATCTCCGCCTCTTCCGTGGCCTCAAGCTCGCGCAATGCCCACAACGTTTCCTCGCAATAAGGCCGATGATGCCAGTTGGCGAAATGCCAGCCGAGATCGTCGAGGCAGATGCTCACATCGAGCTGATAGATGGCTGCCATCGCGCGCAGGCCCGGCGGCAGCGCGCGCAGCTTGGAGACGAATTCATCGAGATCGTCGTCCTCTTCATCGGGCAAACGCCGTCTTAATTCGGCGGACAATAATTCGTAGAGGTCGTCGTCGCTGGCGCATTCCCGAATGCGGGCTTCGGTCAGGGGCATGGCGCAGCCAATGCGAGCGGCGAGTGTCAAAACGGAATGATGCAGGACGACCACGACCGCGACAAGGGCAAAGGCCGCCGACTTTACCCAGCCATGCCAAGTGAAATGAACCTCCGCCTCTCCCCAATAGACGAACCCCAAACACTCGCCTTTAATCTCTGCTGCCGCCAACCTGCGGCCGCATGACGGGGGCTGCGTCCATGACCGACATCCTCGGCAAGGTGACCGACGTCCAGAAGACGCTGTCCTATGGCAGCGGCAAGATGGGCCGCACCTTCCTGCGGCTCGGCCTCACCGCGCTCGCGGCCTGCGGCGTGCTGGTCTGGCTGCAGCCGGACGACTTCAACAAGTTCGAATGGGCGATGACCTATTTCGGGCTCGTCGTCGGCGCCGCCTGCGCGCTTTATGGCCTCGACCGCTGGCTGCGGCCCAAGCCGCTGCTGGTGCTCTCGCCCAAGGGCGTGCAGATCACCATCGACACGCTGAAAACCTTCCTCATTCCCTGGCACGAGGTGAAAGGCGTGGAGACGACCGACATCACCGGCACCTGGCGCGGCCGAGAGGTGACCGTCATTGGCGTCACCGTTTTGCTGGTCACCCGCGCCTTTTACGAGCAGCACATCCATGTGGACTCGTTCCTGCTGCGCGGGCCGGGCTGGGAGTTTCATTTCATCCCGAAGAACGACCCGAACCTCGGTGAGATCGCGCAGGTCGCGCTGCATCACGACAACTATGGGGTGAGCGCGATCGAGCTGCGCGAGGCGGTCACGTTTCGCTGGAACGCGTTTCGCAATGCGCCGCCCGCCGAACAGACGCCTGCGCGCCCGCGCATCTTCGGCGGCTTCCGGCGGAAATGAACTGGCCGCGTGTCCCGGACGCGGCGCATTCCGTTCTCACGCCGTCATCCTGAGGTGGCCGTGCGCAGCACGGCCCTCGAAGGATGCACGGCCCGTGCGCCATGACCGATCATCCTTCGAGGCTCGCCGCTTGCGCGGCTCGCACCTCAGGATGACGGATATTGGTGCCCGAATTCGCCACTTGACAATATTCCTATCTATGGACTATATTCCCATCACCTCGTCCGCTGAGGGGCGCTTGTCGCGAGGCGTCGTTGCAGGCGGGACGAAGGACGGGAGGCCGTGGAGATACGCGGCATTTCCGTCCTGGCCGGTGCGGGCGGTTGAGCCTGTCCCGGTTGGCGCGGCGCCCTGCGGGCGGACCGTCACGCGCGGTCCGCACCCGGGTGGTTCCGGGACCCCGCCCTGCCGGCATTAGGACCGGTGTGCGAGGAGCTCGCTGTTCGGCCCAGCCGCAGTGGCTGGGTACGTAAGCGCGGCCCGGAATCGGTGGGGATCAGACCTGCGCTGGCGGGCCCCATCAGAACGCCGCTGACGGTGCGCCGAGAGGCGGCCGCACTTTCGCAGAGTGCGGCACATCAGGACTGGCCTGCGTCTGTCGGCGCGCCGTCCCCCTCTTTTATTTGAAGGAGGGACAGGGGAATGAAGGCGATCCCGCGCCTCAAAGAACAGGGACGATGACGCGCGTCTGCTTTACCCTCCCCTGGAGGGGGAGGGTCGGCGAGCGTCGAACGCCAGTGAGACGCGAGACGGGGTGGGGTGTACTTCATGCAGCATTAGATCACCCCACCCCGCCGCTCGCTTCACTCGCGGCGACCCTCCCCCTCCAGGGGAGGGTGAAAAGCGACTACAAGCACCCCATGAAATACAAGCTCGCCATTTTCGATCTCGACGGCACCCTCTCCGACAGCTTCCCCTGGTTTCTGCGCATTGTGAACGCGGCCGCCGACAAGCACGGCTTCCGCCGCATCGAAGCGCACGAGATCGAAAGCGTGCGCGGAAAAGGCGCGCGCGAGATCGTCAAATTCTTCCAGGTGCCGGCGTGGAAGCTGCCCATCATCGCGCGCGACATGCGCCGCATGAAAAGCGCGCAGCTCGACCAGATCCCGCTCTTCCCCGGCGTCGATCGCCTGCTGCAGGCGCTGGCGGTGAAGGGCGTCGCCGCCGCAATGGTCTCCTCCGACAGCGAGGACAATGTCCGCCGCGCGCTGGGGCCGGCCAACGCCCGGCTCATCTCGTATTATGCCTGCGGCGCCTCGATTTTCGGCAAGGCCAAAAAATTCCGCCGCGTGCTGAAGATGTCCGGCATCGCGGCGAAAGATGCCATCTGCATCGGCGACGAGGTGCGCGACATCGAAGCGGCGCGAAAAGCCGGCATCGCCTTCGGCGCGGTCGCCTGGGGCTATGCCACCGCCGACGCCCTGCAGGCGCGCTCGCCGGAGGAAATGTTTTGGAGCATGGATGACATGATCGCGCGGCTCACATAGCCTGACGGGACTTAACGCCGCCGCCGAGCAGAAGGACATCGCACGCGCATGCTCTCACTCATGTCCGCAAGCTGGCAGAAAGCGCTTCCCGTCCTCATTCTCGCCATCGCCGCCATCTGGGTCGCGCTGTTCCGCGCCATGCCCGCGAGCGAGCAGGCGATGTTCACCGCCCTCCTCCTCATCTACATGCTGCATCAGGTCGAGGAGCATCTGTGGCCGGGGGGCTTTCGCCAGTATGCCAACGCGCATGTGTTCCACAGCGGCAACGATGACTGGCCGGTCGGCATGGGCGGGGTGGCCTTCGTCAACGTCGGCATCGTGTGGCTGCCGATCGCGGCGGCGGCGCTCGCGCCTGTAAGCCTGCGCTGGCTCGGCCTCGTCTGGATCGGCGGCACGCTGGTCAACGGCATCATTCATGTCGTCACCACGATCCGTTTTCGCGGCTACAATCCCGGCCTCGCCACCTCGCTGGTTCTGTTTCTGCCCTTCACCATCTGGGCGCTGATGCACGAACATGCCCAGGGCCTGCTGACCGGGGGCCAGATCGCGCTGCTGATCCTGTGCGGGGTGCTGATCCACATTCCGGTCGCGGCGATCTTCGTGGTTCCGTTCCTGCGCCGCCGTGAAAGCGCCGGATGACCGAACCGGCTGCAAGACAAGAGCGTTGAGACGCCATGCCCGAGCGCGCCACGTCTCTTTCCCGTCTTCGCGAATGGCTGAAAGGTCTGTATGAGGGCCGCTCGGAAGAGGCGCACCGCTTCCGCTACGGGCTGCTGATCGTCGACATCGTCACGCTGCTGTACATCGTCGGCACCTCCTTCATCGCGCGCAATATCTGGGTCGAGGCCGGCGACATCATTCTCGGCCTCGTCATCCTCGCCGATTTCTGCGCCCGCATCTTCATCAGTCCGCGACCCTTGCGCGAATTCCTGCATCCGGTGACCTGGGCCGACTTGATTTCCATCATCGCCTTCCTCGCCCCGCTGGTCGGCGAACCCTTCGGATTTCTGCGCATCCTGCGCACCTTGCGGCTGCTGCGCAGCTATCAGCTGCTGGCACGCTTGCGCGCCGACTTCCCCTATTTCCGCACGCACGAGACGATCATCATCGCGGTCGCCAATTTCGCGGTGTTCCTGTTCGTGATGACGGGATTCGTCTACGAGACGCAGCACGCGACCAATCCCGGCATCCGCAATTATATCGACGCCCTGTATTTCACCGTCACCGCGCTGACGACGACCGGATTCGGCGACATCACCCTGCCCGGCACGACCGGCCGCCTGATTTCCGTCGTCATCATGATTTTCGGCGTGACCTTGTTCTTCAATCTCGCGCGCGCGGTGCTGCGGCCATCCAAGGTGCGTTTCGAATGTCCGGATTGCGGCCTCTTGATGCACGATCCCGACGCGGTCCACTGCAAGGCCTGCGGCAAGATGCTGAAGATACCGAACGAGGATGCGGATTGAGAGTCATGTTCCTATATGAAAGCCATGTCAGACATTCGTCAGAACCCCTCCCTCTCCCGCTTTGAACTTGAGATCGACGGTCACATCGCCTTCGCGAATTACCGCATGGCGGGAGATGTGATGCTGATGCCGCACACGGAGACGCCCCCGGCCCTGCGCGAGCGGGGCATCGGCGAGCGTGTGGTGCTCGGCGCGTTTGCGCATGCGCGCGCACATGGTCTGAAGGTGCGGCCGATGTGCTCCTTCGTGCGTCGTGTCATGGCGGAGCATCCCGAATTTCAGGACCTTCTGGCCTGAACATGCGAAATGGCCGGGATTTTCTCCCGGCCATCGCGCATCTGGTTGCCGCTCGTGTCAGCAGGCGCCGTAATCGATTTTGCCGCCGTAATTGCCGCGCGTCGCGCAGCCGCGGTTCGGTCCGCCGCCATAATAATAGCTCGGCGCGACGACCGTGGTTTCATAGGCCACGCCCGGTGAATAGGCATAGGCGTCATAGGCCGGCGCGGTGTCGTAGGTCACAGCATAGCCGGGCTCATACGCGTAGCCGGAATAGCTCGGACCGTAACCGTAATAGCGCGGCGCCGTCAGCGCGGAGCCGACAATCGCGCCAGCCGCAAAGCCCGCGCCGGCCGCAGCCCAGGGTTTCCAGCTGCGCGCGGACGCAGTGCTCGCCGCACCCGCCGTCAGTGCGCCTGCAAGGGCCAGCGCCATTGCGCGTTTTGCAAATGGTTGCATCACAATGTCTCCATATTTCGTCGCACGCCGCCGCGCGGCGCTCCTGCATCAACGCGATGCGGCGCGGCATGTTCCGCCGCAGGTTCAGCGCTGCGGTTTGCTGAGCCTGCCCAGCGCGCTATCGATTCGGTGGATCAACCACACGCAACATGCGGCGCCAATGATGCCGCCCAGCACCGTGCAAAGTATGCTGACAATGACGATCTGGTCTTTTCCGTCGGCCCCCTCCGAGAATGTGCCGCGAGGGAAATAGATCGACGCGTCGCCGAACGCATAGCAGGCCAGCAGCCACATCGCCGGAAACGTCAAGACGGTCACGGCCAGCGTACTGATCAGGCCACGCATGGCGGAAAGGCAGGATGCAATGGTCAGCAAAATAAGGATCAGTGCGATGGCGCCAACGGCGCTCCAGCCGGACAGGACAGATGACATGAGGGTCCCCGAATAGACAGTTCAGGGCTTGGTCGCGCGGCGTGGCCGGCAGGTTCATTGCATGCCGTGCGCTGTGCCTATCAAAGCAGCTATAGCTGCTGTAGCCCCATCAACCGAAGGAGGTCCAGCCAATGACCCGCTTCTTGCTCGCCCTGGTTGCCGCGCTCGCTGCCGGGGGCGCCCTCGCCCAACATGTCCAGCCTTATGCTGGCCTTCAGAGCCGCGCCATCAGGGCCCTCTCTGATCAACAAATTGCCGATCTGCGCGCGGGCAGAGGCATGGGCCTCGCACTGGCCGCCGAACTGAATGGCTATCCCGGCCCGCTGCATGTGATCGAATTGCGCCAGGAACTGGACCTGAGCGAAGCTCAACTGGCGGCGGCTGAACGGCTGTTTCGGCAAATGAAAGCAGAGACCATTCCGCTCGGAGAAGCCTTGATCGCACGGGAAAGCGCGCTCGACCGGCAATTCGCCGAACGCCGCATCACGCTGGCCAGCCTTGACGAAACCACTGCCAGGATCGGCGAAGCGCTGGCGAAACTGCGCGCCGCACATCTGCGCTATCATTTGACGATGCTGGAAGTGCTGACGCCGGAGCAGGTGAAACGCTATGGCGAGTTGCGTGGCTATGCGGCCGGACACGGCCCAACGCGGCAGCATCGCCGCCACTAGCGCTCAGCACAACGCCGCACTATGTCCAGCCGGCGCACAGATGGAGGCATTATGTCAGACCACGTCAGGGACAATCCCGCCGAAAGCCGTTTCGATCTGCGCGTCGGAGAACACCTCGCCGCCACTTACTACCGCAAAACACCCGGCGTGATCACCTTTGTACATACCGAGGTGCCGGAGGCGCTGGGCGGCCAAGGCGTCGGCTCAAAACTCATTCGCGGCGCGCTGGAAGCGGTGCGCAAGGAAGGCCTGCGCGTGGTGCCGCAATGCCCCTTCGTTGCGGCTTTCATGAAGAAGCATCCCGAGTTCAACGATCTTCTTGACGGCGCGGCAGCACGCGAAAAGCAGCATCAGGATGAGTTGCTTGACGAAGCGCTGGACGAATCCTTCCCCGCAAGCGATCCGCCGGCGATGGTCGAACCGAAGCCGTGAACACATATGAGCGCCGAAGCCGGACAATCCGGCTTCGGCAGGTATCAAGAACTCAGTGGCCGTAACGAGCCATGTCGCTGTCGCTCAAGTTGCGATCCTGCCAGAGTTCGAGAACGGCCAGCAGAACCACGGCCGCGCCAAGTCCATAATGCCAGTAAGCGAGCGCGCCGCCGTAAGCGAAGATAAAGGGTGAGGCGATCAGCCAAACGCCGAGCACGATTT
>JAESGM010000996.1_pt1 | contig 11641 bp, 8 predicted proteins | sample 9269721 | NCBI WGS metagenome assembly JAESGM01 (sample SAMN15720920, study PRJNA650825) | algae metagenome | isolation source: Komarekiella atlantica HA4396-MV6 and co-occurring heterotrophs from... | place: USA: Theobald House, Kauai, HI | collected 2009-07-29 | reverse complement strand
CTTATTTCCGAGCTGTCGGGCGAGCGCCATGCGCTGGTCAATACGTCCGATCGCGTCTCCGAAAGCCTGATGCGGCTGGGCAGCGAGATTCCCTCGCTCATCGACAAGCTCTCCGAGCAGCAGGTAAAGCTCTCGAAGGTTATCGAGGGCGCCGGCGAGAACCTGACCGTGCTCGAGGGATCGCTGGCGACCAGCGTCGGCAATCTGGAATCCGCCGTCGGCGGCCGCACCGAGCAGTTGCAGGGCGTGCTCGAGACCTACACCACCGCGCTCGCAGGCGCGCTCACCAGCCGCACCGAGCAGCTGCAGACGACATTCGACGAGCAATTCCAGCAGCTCGACAGTTCGCTCAGCTCGCGCACCGAGAACCTGCAGACGGTGTTCGAGGAATATGCGCGCGCCCTCGATGCGGCGCTGGCCAACCGAGCCCAGGCCCTCGACTATCAGCTCGTCGAGCGTACGCGCTCTCTGGACGAAGCCTTCGGCGAACGTCTGCGCCTGTTCGATGAGTCGATCATGCGCTCCACCGAGGCCATCGACAGCGCGGTCGTCGATAAGACGCAGGCGCTTACCGCTGCCCTCGAAGTGCACGCAGCGAGCTTCCGCGAAACCATTGGCAAGCAGGCGACGGACCTGGACGACGCTCTCATGCACGGCATCAACTCTGTGCGCCGCGCCTCTGAGAACATTACGCGCCAGTCGATGAAGGCGATGGAAGGGCTGGCCAACCAGTCCGACATGCTGAAGAACATCTCGGAGAACCTGCTCAACCAGATCGGCGCCGTCACTGGCCGCTTCGAGGTGCAGGGCTCGCAGATCATGAAGGCCGCCAACGCGCTCGAATCGGCGAACTTCAAGATCGACAAGACGCTGCAGAACCGGCACACCGAGCTGAGCCAGACGCTCGACCGTCTCGCAGGCAAAGCCGACGAGTTCAGCAGCTTCGTCGGCGACTACTCCACCACGATCGCCGGCTCGCTCACCGAGGCCGACAGCCGGGTGCGCGGCGAACTGCAACGCCTGCGCGCCGAGACGGAAGCCGAAAGCGAGCGCACGCTCGAAGACCTGCGTCACCGCCTGACGACGGTATCCTCCACGATGACGTCGCAGCTGGGCGACCTGAGCGAGCGGTTCACCTCCACCTCGGACGAAATGCGCGACCGGGCAACGCAGGTCGCAGACGACATCGCCCAGGAGCAGGCGCGTCTGCGGGCGCAGATGGAGCGGCTGCCGATCACGACGCAGGAAAGTTCCGAAGGCATGCGCCGCGCCCTGCAGGACCAGATCCGCGCGCTCGATCAGCTCTCTCACCTCGCCTCGCGCACGGCCGCGCATCGCGACGTGACCCCGCCCCCGCAGATGGCTCACGCCGAACCGGTGCACGCCGCGTCGATGCAGCACATGGCTCCTCCTCAGCCTCAGCCGCAGCCGCAGCCGCGGCAGGCCCCAGCGCAGCCGGGCCGTACGCTGACGTCCCTGTCGTCGACCATCGCGCAAGAGCTCGGCAGCCGTCAGCGCCGCGCCGCGCCCGACAACCGGGAGAACTGGTCTCTCGGCGATCTCCTTGCGCGCGCGTCGCTCGAGGAAGAACAACACGCAGCCCCCTCAGGACAGCACGCTCCGGGGCCGGGCGGCCCAATGGGATCCGGCCACGACAGCGCCGCGCGCCATCAGCAGGTGCCGGCTTTCAGCCTCGATCTGGCTGCCATCGCCCGGGCCCTCGACCCGGCCACCGCCGCAGCCATCTGGCAGCGCGTGCGTTCGGGCCAGCGCGGCGTCATGGTGCGCAGCATCTATGGCAGCGAGGGACGTGCGTTGTTCGACGATGTCAGCCACCGCTGCCGCAACGACGCGGAACTGTCGCGCACCGTCAATCGCTACCTGTCGGACTTCGAGCGCATCATTTCCGATTCCGACATGCGCGATCCGTCCGGCCGTCTGGCCCACAGCCAGCTGGTCTCGGATACCGGACGCGTCTACCTGTTCCTCGCCCACGCTTCCGGACGTCTCGGCTAGGATAAGCGATGGCCGGCTGCGAAGCGCATCTCGTCGAGGCCGCCATCGAGGCTTGGCCCCTCGCCAAACCGTTCGTGATATCCCGCGGCGCCAAGACCGAAGCGAACGTCGTCGTTGCGCGCGTCGAGCTCGACGGCAGCATCGGCCGCGGCGAAGCGGTGCCGTACGCGCGCTACGGTGAATCCGTTGAAGATGCCGTTGCCGCTTTGCGCGACATTTCCGGCCCCATATCGCGCACCGCTCTTCCGGATCTGCTGCCGCCGGGGGCCGCACGCAACGCCGTCGATTGCGCGTTGTGGGACGCGGAAGCCAAGGCCGCCGGAAAGCGCGCCTGGGAACTTGCCGGTATCGCCCCTCCGCTCCGCGTAATGACCTGCTACACGCTCAGCCTCGATACGCCGGACGGCATGGGCCGCGCCGCCGCCGAGGTACCCCACCTGAAGCTCCTGAAGCTGAAGCTCGGCGGCGCTGGCGATGCCGAGCGCATTGCCGCCGTCCGTGCCGCCCGCCCCGACGCGCGCCTCGTCGTCGATGCCAACGAGGCATGGACGGCGGAACAACTCCCTGAGTTCTTCGCTGCCGCCGCGGCGGCTGGCATCGAACTCATCGAGCAGCCGCTGCCGGCCGGCGATGACGCGGCGCTTGCCGAGATCGAACATCCGGTCCCCATTTGCGCCGATGAAAGCGCGCACACGAGCGCCGACCTCGATCGCCTCGCGAAGCTCTACGACGCCGTCAACATCAAGCTCGACAAGACAGGCGGCCTGACCGAGGCGCTGGCAATGGCCGATGGCGCGCGCGCACGCGGTCTCAGGATCATGGTCGGATCGATGGTGGCGACGTCACTCGCGGCGGCCCCCGCCCTCCTGATCTCGCCGCAGGCCGAGTGGGTCGACCTCGACGGGCCGCTGCTGCTGGCGCGCGACCGCGAGCCGCCGCTGGATATCAACGATGGTTGGATCAGCCCGCCCTCTCCGCAGCTGTGGGGCTGACGCTGGCCTCCACTTCCGGCCAAAGCAGCCGCCCATCCCAGCGCCGCCACAACGCGAAAGCCGCCGCCGCGCCGAGGGCCGAGATCAACATCGGCAAGAAGAATATCTCCCCCGCAAGCCGCGCATAGAGCGCTCCGGAAGCGAGGCCGACGATACCGGTGACCAAGCCGGCGGCTATGGTCGAATAGAGAGCCTGGGCGCTGCCTAACCCCTTCGCTGGTACAGCGCGGCTGATGAACAGGATCGCGCCGAGGTGAGCAGCTCCGTAGGTTAGCGCGTGCAGCGCCTGCAGAGGCAGCAGCAGCGCCAGCGGCGGATCGAACGCCATGGCGCCCCATCTCAAGACCGCCGCTGCGGCACCCAGAACGATCAACTGGACCGGCCCGACGACGCGGGCTATCGGCGCCGAATAGGCAAAAAGCAGGACCTCCGCGAGAACGCCTACGGCCCAGAGCGTTCCGACCCAGGCCGCCGAAAGCCCTTGCGCCTGCCAATGGATCGCGCCGAAGGTGTAGAACGTCGCGTGCGCCCCGTGCGTGCAGCCGATGGCGATGAGGAACAACACGAACAGGCGGTTACCGAGCAGCCGCGCCGGCGTCGCCGACTGCCAATCGATTCGAGGACGCCCGGCGGCTACGAAAGCGCGGCCCGGCTCCGGCGGCAGGTACCAGGACGCCGCGACGATGCACACGCCGGCAACGGCCATCATCCAGAGGGCGAAGCTGCCGCCCATGGCCTCGATAGCGAGGCCGCCGAGGAAGTTCGCCACGATGAACGTCAGCGAGCCCCATAAGCGCATGCGGCCGTAGTCGATCCCGTAGCGGCGCACCGCGCTGACGGCGACCGTCTCGATAAGCGGCATCATCGTGCCATTGGCGATGAGGAAGGCGACGCCGACCAGCAGGATCGGCACGTAGCCGTTTACCATGCCCACCGAAACGACGAGCACCACCGCCAGAAGCGAGAGCGCGATGAGCACCGCGCGATTATTCTCGAGCCGGTCGGCGAGGAGGCCGACGGCGGGCGTCACGAATACACGAAGAAATAGCGGCGCCGCCGTCACGGTGGCGATCTGCCAGGGATCGAGACCGCGCGCATCGAGCCAGACGGGGAAGTACGGGACGACGACCCCGTAAGCGAGAAAAATCGCGCCGAACAGCAGCGAGATCTTGGTGCCCAGCGTGCCGCCGCCGTGGCCGTGACCGAACAAGGTGCCAAACGCGGTCATCGACTACCGCCTGCAATGAGGATGCGGCGATGCCGGCCGCGGCCCGGCGCATGATAGACCGACGAACAATTCATCAGCATGCGCGCAAAAAGAAACCGGTCCGGGAATGCCGGACCGGTTCTTCAGCCAAGTCGGGCGGCGCCCCTAATCGCGCGCCCGACGCTCCCCCCGGAGCTCGGTACGATGCCGTAGCATCGCGTTGAATAAATTTGTTGCAGAACCTCGGCGTCGCCGCAAGTAGGCCGAACACTATTCAGCCCCAATCGGTGCAACAACGCCACACATGGTTTCCGGGCCGAATCCGCGACTTAGCCCACATCAGGCGTGCGCAGGCGCGCGAGATGATCGACGGGTCCAGCGCCATGACCGATGTGAAGTTCAGCACCTGATGACAATGCTTCGTGCACAAACTTTTTAGCCGTTTGCACTGCATCAGCGAGGCCTTCACCGCGCACGAGCACCGCAACAACGGCCGCTGCCAGCGTGCAGCCAGTGCCGTGTGTATTGGACGTGGTAATGCGCGGCAGCGTCAGCCGCAACGGCGGCGCGGAGACCGAGACAAGGATATCCACGGCCTCGCTTCCATCGGCATGACCGCCTTTGATGAGCACGGCGCGCGGACCGAACTCAAGCAATGCTTCCGCCTGTTCGAGCATTTCACGTTCATTGCAAGCCGGCGCGCGATCAAGCAAACGCGCGGCTTCCGGAACGTTCGGTGTGACGAGATCGGCAAGCGGCAACAATTCGCTGCGCACGGCGTCGATCGCATCGGCATCCAGCAGCATGTCTCCGCTCGTCGCCACCATGACCGGATCGACGACGAGCGGATGCAAGCCATGCCTGCGGACGCCTTCAGCTACCGCAAACACCGTGGCGCGGTCGTTGAGCATCCCCGTCTTCGTTGCTCCGATGCGCAGATCGGTCGCCACGGCCTCGATCTGCGCGCTCACAAATTCCGGCGGCACGGGATGGATGGCGCTCACGCCGCGCGTATTCTGCGCGGTCAGCGCCGTGATGACGCTGGCGCCGTAGACGCCGAGCGCGGTGAATGTCTTCAAATCGGCTTGGATGCCCGCTCCGCCGCTTGAATCGGAGCCGGCGATGGTCAGTGCGGCAGGCGTCGTTTTGGGCTCGGTCATGGACGCCCCGCCGCTCACTGCTGCAGCCCCCGCTGCATGATTTCGTTGCCCAGGTTCTTCGGCGTCACCGCTTCCTCGATGCGCATCAGCGCCGGCACGTTGTCGAGCAGCCAGCTCCCGAACCAGTTGATCGATCCAGTGAAGAACAGAATTCCGGTCAGCACGAGAAATGCGCCCATCGCCTTCTCGACCTTGTCGAGGTGGCGGCGGAAGCGCTGCATGAACCCGAGGAAGGGCTTTACGGCCACGGCAGCGAGGATGAATGGAATGCCGAGACCAAGCGAATAGACGAACAGCAGCTTCACCCCCGTCTGCAGGCTGCCCTCGTTGGCAGCGAGCGCCAGCACCGTGGCCAGCACCGGTCCGATGCACGGGGTCCAGCCGAAGGCGAAGGCCAGGCCGATGAGGTAAGCGCCCAAATAGCTGACGCCGTGGCGATGCTCGCCGTGGTAGCGCGCTTCCTTGTAAAGCAGGTTGATGCGGAATACGCCGAGGAAGTGCAGGCCGAACAGAATGATGATCAGCCCGGCAACGATCTCCAGCTCGCGCTTGTAGATCTGAATGAACTGCCCCGCGAGCGAAGCGCCCGCACCCAGCGCGACGAACACGGTCGTAAAGCCGAGGACGAACAGCAGCGCCGCGGTGATCACACGCTGCCACACGTGCTTGGGGATGCCTTCCTCGGCGGTGAATTCGTCGATGGTTGTGCCGCCGAGATAGCTGAGGTACGGCGGCACGAGCGGCAAAACGCATGGAGACAGGAAGCTCACCATGCCGGCGAGCGCCACCCCTAGATAGATCTGCAGCTCGCCCATGCGCGTGCCTTCCTGTTCACCCGCGTGCGCCGGGCGCAGAACTCAGTTCCAGGCCTTTGCCAGCGCGGCAACGCCTGGCAGCTCGCGCCCCTCCAGCCACTCGAGGAAAGCACCGCCTGCCGTAGATACGTAAGTAAAGTCCCCGGTGATGCCAGCACCGTTGAGAGCGGCCACCGTGTCACCGCCACCGGCCACCGTCACCAGCTTGCCCTCCTTGGTGAGACGCGCGGCCTCACGGGCCACGGCGAACGTGCCATCCCCGAACGGCGGCACCTCGAAGGCGCCGAGCGGCCCGTTCCACAGCAGGGTGCGGCACTCCTTGATCACGTCACAGATGTGGGCCACCGAGCGCGGCCCGACATCGAGGATGAGCGCATCGCTCGGCACCGTCAGGATCGGCACGTGCGCGTGCGCGACACCGGAACGGAATTCGCGCGCGATGACGGCATCTTCCGGCAGCACCACCGCACAGCCCGTCGACTTGGCGGCGGCCATGATCTCACGCGCGGTGTCGACGAAGTCCGGCTCGGCCAGCGACTTACCGACGTCCACCCCGTGCGACATGAGGAAGGTGTTGGCCATGCCGCCGCCGATGATGAGCTTGTCGACCTTGCCGACGAGGTGCTTGAGGATCGGAATCTTGCTCGACACCTTGGCGCCGCCGACCAGCGCCGCGACCGGACGCTCGGGCTTGTCGAGTACGGCCCGCAACGCGCCGATTTCTTCGAGCATCAGCGGGCCGGCGTAGGCCGGCAGCACGGACGCGAGACCGGCGGTGGATGCGTGCGCGCGATGCGCGGCGGAGAACGCATCGTTGACATAGATGTCGCCGTTACGCGCCAGCGCGTCGACGAATTCCCGCTCGTTCTTTTCCTCGCCGCCGTGAAAGCGCAGGTTCTCCAGAACGGCGATCTGGCCGGGCTTGAGGGCTGCGACACGAGCCTCCGCTTCGTCGCCGATGCAGGCGGGGATGAACACCACGTTCTGGCCGAGCAGTTCGCCCAGCTTGGCGGCGACCGGCTGCAGCGTGAAAGCGGGGTCGGGCCCGTTCTTTGGCCGTCCGAAATGCGAGATCACGATTACCCGCGCGCCGCGGCGGCTGAGATCCTGCAGACCCGCGAGTATGCGCTCGAGGCGCGTTGCGTCCGAAACCTTGCCGTCGGCGACCGGCACGTTGAGATCGGCGCGCACGATGACGCGCTTGCCCGACACGTCGGCATCGGCAATCGACTTCAGCTTGCTCAGATCCATGCGGCGCTCACTTCTTCACGAGATCGCGTGCCGCCGCAGCGACGGCGTCGGCCGTAACGCCGAAGTGCGGGTAGAGCTTGCCGGCCGGGGCCGAAGCGCCGAAATCGCTGAGACCGATAAAGCGGCCGTTGTCGCCGAGCCACTCGTACCACGGCTGCGCCACACCCGCCTCGACGGCCACACGCGGCTTGTTGCCGAGCACCTCTGCCTGATACGCGGCCGGCTGAGTACGGAACAGCTCCATCGACGGCATGGAGACGACCGCGGCACCAATGCCCTCGCCGGCGAGTTGCTTGGCGGCCTCGGCGGCCAGCGCCAGCTCCGAGCCCGTGCCGATCAGCGTCACATCGCGCCCGCCCTCCGGTTCGGAGAGCACATAGGCCCCGCGTGCGCTGCGGTTCTCTTCGGATGCGTCGCGGCGCAGGTTCTCGACCGCCTGTCGCGACAGCGCCAGAACCGAAGGGTTGGCGTCGTGCTGGATGGCGATCTCCCAGCACTCCGCCGTCTCGACACCCTCGGCGGGTCGCATGACGATCAGATGCGGGATCGACCGCAGCGCTGCGAGGTGCTCGACCGGCTGGTGCGTCGGGCCGTCTTCGCCGAGGCCGATCGAATCGTGCGTCATGACGTAGATGACGCGCTGGCGCATCAGCGCCGACAGGCGGATCGACGGACGGCAATAGTCGGTGAACACGAGGAACGTGCCGCCGTAAGGAATGATGCCACCCGAGAGCGCAAGGCCATTCATGGCCGCCGCCATTCCGTGCTCGCGCACGCCGTAGTGGATGTAGTTGCCCGCGAAGCTGCCCTTGCCGACCGGCACGTGCTCCTTGGTGCGCGTGCCGTTGGATCCGGTGAGGTCGGCTGAGCCGCCGATCAGTTCGGGCAGCGCCGGCGCCAGGTGCTCGAGCGTCAGCTGCGACCACACGCGAGTGGCGCGCTTTGCTTCATCGCCAATGAACCGCTCTTTGGCGGCGGCGATGGCCTTCTTCACGTCGGTGAGCCGCGTCGAGCCGGCCGGCACCGCCAGCGCCGCGGAGGCGGCCGGTCCGGCCTGCGCCACCTTCGACTTCCAGTTCGCACGCTCCTTGGCGCCGCGCTGACCGACGGCGCGCCAGGCGAGCAGGACCTGCTCGGGGATTTCGAACGGCGCGTGCGGCCAGGACAGCTTCTCGCGCGTGCCCTTGATCTCGTCTTCGCCGAGCGGCTCGCCATGGGTGGAGGACTTGCCGGCCTTCGTCGGTGCGCCGTAGCCAATTGTTGTCTTGCAGGCGATCAGCCAGGGCTTCGAAGAATCGGCGCGTGCATCGGCCAGTGCTTTGGAGATGGCCTGCGGATCGTGGCCGTCGATGGACACCGCGTTCCAGCCCGAGGCTTTGAAGCGGGCGACCTGATCGTCGTCGACCGTGAGGCTGGTCGGCCCGTCGATGGAGATTCCGTTGTCGTCGAACAGCACAATCAGCTTGCCGAGCCCGAGGTGGCCGGCCAGCGAGATTGCCTCGTGGCTGATGCCCTCCATCAGGCAGCCGTCGCCGGCAATGACGTAGGTGTAGTGGTCGACGATCTCGTCGCCCAGGCGGGCATTCAGCAACCGCTCCGCCAGCGCCATGCCGACGGCGGTCGCAACGCCCTGTCCGAGCGGCCCGGTCGTCGTCTCGATGCCCGCGGCATGCCCATGTTCGGGATGGCCGGCGGTCTTCGCCCCGAGCTGGCGGAAGTTCTTCAGCTCGGTGACGTCCATCCCCGGGTAGCCGGTCAGGTAGAGCAATGCATAGAGCAGCATCGAGCCATGGCCGGCGGAGAGTACGAAGCGGTCGCGGTTGGCCCAGTCGGGGTCGCTGGCGTCGAAGCGCAGCGCCTCGCGAAAAAGGACAGTGGCGACGTCAGCCATGCCCATCGGCATGCCGGGGTGTCCGGACTTCGCCGCCTGCACCGCATCCATGGCCAGTGCGCGGATCGCGTTCGCCATGTCGTTATGGGCGACCGCCTGCCCCTCGCCGGTCGTCTCGCGCGCCTCGGTCATCGCTGCTTCCCTGCTGTAGCGCCCGAACCGGTCCCCCGGTCCAGTCGCTGCCTTCGTGTCAGGGGCACGTTTAACGAGGCGGCCGCCCGCCGTCCATGCCTTGGACCGGGAAAGGGCGCGGTTGTCGCGTCAGTCCACACAGGCGGCGAGAAATTCTTCCATTTCCGCCCGCGTCGGCAGTCCCGCGCGAGCCCCCAGACGGCGGCACTTCAAGGCAGCGGTGGCCGCGGCGATGCGGGCGCAATCTCTTGCCGGGCGGCCCTCGGCGAGGGCCCATGCGAAGGCCCCATGAAAGGCGTCCCCGGCGCCTGTGGTGTCGACGACTTCGGCAGGAAAGGACGGCTGAAAACCCGCCCCGTTTTGCCCGAGCCAGGAATATCCCTCGGCGCCCCGGGTCACGCCTGCGTGCCGCACGCCCGCAGCGAGGACGTGCTCGAGCTGCGCGCGCTCGTCCATGTCGGGCGCGTAGGCGTCGAGCGCCGGGCCGGAAAAGATGGCGTAGTCGGCCAGGCAGAGAAACTCGGCCAGCAATCCGCCGCCGCCGAGATCGGCGTCGAGCAGTGTGGGGACGCCGTGCGCGCGTGCAGTGCGAAATGCTTCGCGCGTCCCTTCGAGCCAGCGCAGATCGCTCACCACGGCGGCCGCACCCGCGATGCGATCCAGTGACAGCCACGCCGCATCCATCGGCATGGCGTGGTCGCGCTCGCCAATGATCAGCCGTTCGCCCTTGTTGTCGACGATGACGGCGGACGTGGACGAGCGCGCGTGCTCGAATGTGCGGACGTAAGTGGTGTCGACGCCGTCCGCCGCGAGGAAAGCGTGTATGCGCTGGCCGGCGTCGTCGCCGCCTGTACGGCTCCACAGCTCGACCCGGCCGCCGAGCCGCGCGATTGCCGCTGCCGCGTTGGCAGCCATGCCGCCCCCGCTTTCGATATGCTCGAGCGAGCGCACCTTCGTCGGCTCGGGCGGAAAGGCTTCGATGCGATAGACGTAGTCGAGTGCCGCATGTCCTACGCAGATGATCGGTTTCAGGGCTCGTTCTCCTATGCCGGCGGCGACTCCAATCGCGGGCTTATCCTCGCTGAACAGCTTTGCCAGCGTGTTTACGTCGGGCGAGAGCCCGATCTTCCAACGCGCAGCGCAGCGGAGTGTTGCTGCACTGCGGTGCAAACGTCGAAGCATCGAATGATGTGGATCGGCTGCAACGCGCCGAAAATTCCGCGCGTGCCAGCCGCCGCTCGAGGCGCAACGCATCTCGTCGCCGTCGCGTGAATCCTGTAATAATTATCAAACGCACTGATTTGCCGGTGCGCGCGGGGAAAGACCGTCGAATCGCCGGCGCTTAACTCGCGCGTAACCTTAACGTCGCGTTAAGCGCTGTTACCGTACGATGAACGTTGTTGGCCGCCCGTCGCATGTCGCGCTCGGATATGGCGTCGGCCGGTGAGCATGCACCATCTTCGACACAGGGGGTCGCGCCATGTCATTCGATCTCGTCTTGCGTACGCTGGGGGTACTGACGTGCCTCTATACCGTCGCATACTTCGTCACCACCATGAGCATCGCCGCTCTCAATGGTGTCAGCTTCAATTCGGGTCCGATGTGCGGGCCGGGCGGATGTGTCACCGTCGCCAGCCGCCAGGATACCCGGTCCACGTACGGATTGGCCTCGGACGGCGCGCCGCTGTGGACTGCCGCGAGCTATCTCACGTCTGACTGAGCAAGCCGCCTCAACAAGGCACACATTCAAATGGGAACGCCGGCCGCTGCCGCGTTCCCATTTTTGTATCAGGAGCGATTCTTTACCACCCGATCGATGGACATGAGTTCGCTCATCAGGGGAGCGAACTGTTCGAGCGGCACCATGTTCGGACCGTCCGATGGCGCCTGATCGGGATTTTCGTGGGTCTCGATGAATAGGCCGGCGATGCCTACAGCCACGGCAGCGCGCGCAAGCACCGGCACGAATCGCCGGTCGCCGCCGGAGCTGGTGCCCTGCCCTCCCGGCTGCTGCACCGAGTGCGTGGCATCGAAGATCACTGGGCAACCGGTCTCGGCCATGATCGGCAGGCCGCGCATGTCGGTGACCAGCGTATTGTAGCCGAATGACGAGCCGCGCTCGGTGAGCAGTACATTAGGATTGCCCGAGCCGACGACCTTGGCGACGACATTCTTCA
>JAESGM010000995.1_pt1 | contig 11672 bp, 11 predicted proteins | sample 9269721 | NCBI WGS metagenome assembly JAESGM01 (sample SAMN15720920, study PRJNA650825) | algae metagenome | isolation source: Komarekiella atlantica HA4396-MV6 and co-occurring heterotrophs from... | place: USA: Theobald House, Kauai, HI | collected 2009-07-29 | reverse complement strand
CGGCCATCGGTACTCTCCATCATGCCTTCGCGCGAGGCGGGGCATTTCACCCGCACCACTGTCGCGACGACGTCACATTCGTGATGAGGGCTGGCCTTTACACGCTCGCGCGGGCTCTGGCTAGTGCGGCGGGCGGAAAAAGTGGTCTAACTTCCCGGCAGCGCACAGTCGCCGAGCGGGCCGAGCTGGTTCATCCGTCGCTGGACCCGCCCCGCCGCCGACTGCAGGCCCCGGCTCGGCCGCGAGGGGTTGCGCAGGATCGGGTTCGGCAGCGCACCGGCGAGCCGGGCCGCCTCCGCTGGCGTCAGGCGCGAGGCCGGCTTGCCGAAATGATGCTGGGCAGCGGCTTCCGCGCCAAAGATGCCGTCGCCCCATTCGGCAATGTTGAGATAGACCTCCATCACCCGCCGCTTCGGCCAGGCGAGATCGATCGCCAGCGCCATCGGCAGTTCCATGCCCTTGCGCAGATAGGAGCGGCCCGGCCAGAGGAAGAGGTTCTTCGCGGTTTGCATGGTCAGCGTCGAGGCACCGCGGCTCGGCCCGTCCTCGTCCTGCAGCACGGCGTTGAGTTCGCCCCAGTCGACGCCATTGTGCGAGCAGAAGCGCTGGTCCTCGGAGGCGATCACCGCACGGATCAGATGCGGCGAGATCTGCGCGAGCGGCACCCAGTCACGCTCGACCGTGCGGAAGGTCAGCCAGCGGCCCAGCATCAGCGTCGAGGGCGCCGGCACGAAGCGATAGAGCAGCAGCAGCGCGGCAAAGACCAGCACCAGCGCCACCGCCAGCCGGACCAGCATGCGGACAATCCGTCCCACGAGACTCCCGCGTCGCGGAGCCGGATTGTCAGCCATGCGCGTCATTCCCCCACGCTTGACGATTACGGCCGCCTCCGGCAAGCCCCGCGCGTCAAGTCAGGCTGCCAAACGCGAGAAGTGATCATGAGTTCCGTGGAACGGCCTGCACCCGCCGCGGCGCTTGCCAGCGCCTTGTCGGAAACGGCTGCGGCCATTGAGGCCCTGCTCGAAGCGCTGCTGCAGGACGAGCCCGAGGCCGGTGAGGTCCATCGCCCCGCCCGGCTGCTCGCCGCGATGCGTCACGGCGCCCTTGCCGGCGGCAAGCGCCTGCGGCCGTTCCTCGTCACCGAGACGGCGAAGCTCTTCGGCGTGCCGGCCGAACAGGCGTTGCGCGCCGGAGCGGCCGTCGAGCTCGCCCATTGCTACTCGCTCGTCCATGACGACCTGCCGGCCATGGACGACGACGACACCCGCCGCGGCCGGCCGACCGTGCACAAGGCCTATGACGAGGCGACCGCAATTCTTGCCGGCGACGGCCTGCTGACGCTCGCCTTCGACGTGATCGCCGATCAAAGGACGCATCCGGATGGCGAGACGCGCGCGGCGATCATCCTGCTCTTCGCCCGCGCGCTCGGGCTCGGCGGCATGGTCGGCGGCCAGATGCTCGACCTTGCCGCCGAAGGCCGGTTTGCTGCGGATGGAACGCCCAGCAAGCTTGGTGAACCCGAGATCCGGCGGATGCAGGCGATGAAGACCGGCGCGCTGCTCGCCGGCAGCGTCCTGATCGGCGCCCGCCTCGGCCAGGCCGACGCAACGCAGACGGCCGCGCTGGAGCGCTATGGCAAGGCGCTCGGCGCCGCCTTCCAGGTCGCCGACGACATCCTCGACATCGAGGCCAGCCCCGAGCAGATGGGCAAGGCGACGGCGAAGGACGACGCCAAGGGCAAGGCGACGCTGGTCACGGCGCTCGGGCTCAGCGCAGCCAAGCGCGAGCGCGACCGGCTGAGCGCGGACGCGATCGCGGCGCTAGCCGGCTTCGGGCCGGAGGCGGCGATGCTGCGCGCGGCGGCTGAGTTCACCGCGCAGCGCAAGAGCTGATGACGCGCTAGACCGTCACCTGCGTGCCAACCTCGACGACGCGGCCGGTCGGGATCTGGAAGAAGTTGGTGGCGTCGGTCGCGCTCTTGGTCAGGCCGATATAGAGATTGTCCTGCCAGACCGGCATGCCCGATTGCGGCGAGGCCTTGATCGAGCGGCGCGACAGGAAGAACGAGGTCGACATGATGTCGAACTTGAAGCCTTGCTTGCGCAGGATGGCCAGGCCCTTCGGCACGTTCGGGCTCTCCATGTAGCCGTAGACCATCTCGACGCGCCAGAAATCGTCGGTGATGCGCGAGAGCCTGACGCGCTCGCTCTCGGCGACGCGCGGCGTATCGGCCGAGCGCACGGTCAGGATGACGTTGCGCTCGTGCAGCACCTTGTTGTGCTTGAGGTTGTGCAGCAGCGAGGCCGGCGCCGTCTCGGGATCGCTGGTCAGGAACACCGCCATGCCCTTGACCCGGTAAGGGGGGCTCTTGGTCAGCATGCCGACCAGTTCGAGCAGCGGCACATCGGTCTTGCGGGTCTTGTCGAACAGGATCTTGGTGCCGCGCACCCATGTCCACATCAGGAGGACGAGCGCCATCGCGAACAGCACCGGCACATAGCCGCCGCTGAGCAGCTTGAGCAGGTTCGCCGAGAAGAAGGCGACGTCGATGATCAGGAAAGGCAGGATCACGGCCGCCGCAGCGGCAGCGCCCCAGCGCCAGCCCTTCCAGATCACGATGAAGGCGAGCAGCGAATCGACCAGCATCGCGCCGAACACCGAGATGCCATAAGCGTGCGACAGGTTGGACGAGGTCTTGAAGGTCCAGACCAGGAGCAGCACCGTGAACAGCAACAGGATGTTGATGCGCGGGATGTAGATCTGACCGGAGGTATGCTCGGAGGTATGTCGGATCTCGAGGCGCGGCAGCAGGCCGAGCTGGATCGCCTGCCGCGTCAGCGAATAGGCACCGGTGATCACCGCCTGGCTGGCGATGATCGTGGCGAGGGTCGCCATGATCACCAGCGGCAGGATCAGCGCCGGTGGCGCCAGCTTGTAGAACGGATTGTCGATCGCGGTCGGGTCGGACAGGATCAGAGCGCCCTGGCCGAGATAGTTGAGCCAGAGCGCCGGGAAAACCAGAAAGATCCAGGCGCTGCGGATCGGCCCCCGGCCGAAATGGCCCATATCGGCATAGAGCGCCTCGGCCCCGGTCACGGCGAGACAGACGCTGCCGAGCACGGCGAGCGACAGGCCCGGATGATCGAAGAAGAAGCGGACGCCGTAATAGGGGTTGATCGAGGCGAAGACGCCGAGATCATCGGCGATATGATAGATGCCGAGGCCAGCCAAGGTCAGGAACCAGACCGTCATGATCGGGCCGAAGAAATTGGCGACCTTGCCGGTGCCGCGGCTCTGCACCAGGAACAGCGCGATCAGGATCGCCGAGGCGATGGTGATCACGTAGTCGTTCAGGACGGGCGTCACCAGCTTCAGGCCCTCGACCGCCGAGAGCACCGAGATCGCCGGCGTAATCACGGCGTCGCCATAGAACAGCGCTGCACCGGCCATGCCGAGGAAGAGCACGATGCCGCCACGAGTGCGTCCAAGCGCGCGCTGGGCGAGCGCGACCAGGGTCAGCGTGCCGCCTTCACCGTTGTTGTCGGCCCGCAGCAGCAACACGACGTATTTCAGCGTCACCACGAAGACGAGCGACCACAGGATCAGCGAGAGCACGCCGATCACCGCCGCACGCGGCAGCGGGCCGGTCAGGACGATCTCGGCGCCGCCGCCATGGCCGCCGGAAGCCGCGCCGGTCGCAGCCAGAATCGTCTCGCGCAGCGCATAGAGCGGACTGGTGCCGATATCGCCATAGACGACGCCGAGCGCGCCCAGGGCGAGCGCGGCGTAGCTCTGCGTGGAATGGCCGTTTCCGGCCGGCTCTTCGAGCCCGAAGCGATCCCCATCCGGCTTGGCGGCCGGCGGGTGCTGCTGGTCATGACCCATCAGGGCGCTCCGCGGGTGCTGCAATGCAGCGAAAGGCCGGGGCCTCTAGCACAGCATGTCTTTCAGGCAAAGACGCTAGAGCATGTTCCGCCGTGGTGGGAGCCACTTTCAGGTGTGGCGCGCCGTAGAATCGCTTCAAACGATTGAATTGCCGGTGGCGCCTATTCGGCCGCGGCGGCCCGGGCGCCATAGCGACGCTCGACATAGTCCTCGACCATCGTCTTGAATTCGGCGGCGATGGCGGGTCCGCGCAACGTCGCGACCTTCTTGCCGTCGACGAAGACCGGCGCGGTCGGTGCCTCGCCCGTGCCGGGCAACGAAATGCCGATATCGGCGTGCTTGGATTCGCCGGGGCCGTTGACGATGCAGCCCATCACCGCGACGTTCAGCGCCTCGATGCCGGGATAACGCGTCTTCCACTCCGGCATGGAGGTGGAGATCCAGCTCTGGATGTCCATCGCCAACTCCTGGAACACCGTCGAGGTCGTCCGCCCGCAGCCCGGACAGGCCGCGACCAGCGGCACGAAGGCGCGGAAACCCATGGTCTGCAGCAGTTCCTGCGAGGCTTTCACCTCCAGCGTGCGGTCACCGCCGGGCTCCGGCGTCAGCGAGAAGCGGATGGTGTCGCCGATCCCGTCCTGCAGGAGCACGCCAAGTGCCGCCGAGGAGGCGACGAGGCCCTTCGAGCCCATGCCGGCCTCGGTCAGGCCGAGATGGATGGCGTAGTCACCGCGCTCGGCGAGCATGCGGTAGACCGCGATCAGGTCTTGCACGCCCGAGACCTTGGCCGAGAGGATGATCTTGTCCTTGGCCAGCCCGATCTCCTCAGCGCGCTCGGCCGAGAGCAGGGCCGACTGCACCATCGCCTCACGCATCACCGCACGCGCATCGAGCGGCTTGGGAGCGGCGGCGTTGATGTCCATCAGCGAGGTCAGCAGTTCCTGGTCAAGCGAGCCCCAGTTCGCCCCGATGCGCACGCTCTTGCCGTGCTTGATCGCAAGCTCGACGATCTGGCTGAACTGCTTGTCCTTCTTGTCCTTGAAGCCGACATTGCCGGGGTTGATCCGGTACTTCGCCAGCGCCTGCGCACAGGCCGGATGGTCGGTCAGCAGCTTGTGGCCGATATAGTGGAAGTCGCCGACCAGCGGCACGTCGATGCCGAGGATGTCGAGCCGCTCGCGGATATGCGGCACGGCCGCCGCCGCCTCGTCGCGGTCGACGGTGATGCGCACCAGCTCCGAGCCCGCCCGCGCCAGCGCCGCGACCTGCCCGACCGTCGCCGGAATGTCGGCGGTGTCGGTATTGGTCATCGACTGCACCACGATCGGTGCGCCGCCCCCGACCTGCACATGGCCGACCATCACCGGCACGGTGCGCTTGCGCGGCGCCGGTGCGGCTTCAGGCCCTTCGGGCAGGCAGGTCAGCGGCTGGTCGCTCATGGAATGGTCCGGATCCTTTGCCGGCAGCGGCTCGTCGCGGCTGCACTGCGCCCTTGCTCGGTGATCGTCAAGCCGCGGCAGCGTCGCGACAATGCTCGCAGCGGCCGACGATCTCGACCACCTGATAGGAGGTCTGGAAGCGCCGGCCGTCGGCCATGCCCCTGATCGCCTGGCGCATCGCCGGCGAGGCGTCCTCGTCGACGCCGCCGCAGATTTCGCAGATCAGGAAGGCGACCGCCTCATTGGCGCCATGGCCATGCGGGCAGGCGATGAAGGCGTTGCGCGAGCTCAGGCGGTGCACGAAGCCCTGCTCGACAAGGAAGTCGAGCGCCCGGTAGATCGAGATCGGCGCGAGGCGCCGCCCACCCGGCGGCGAGATCCGGTCGGCGAGGTCATAGGCGCCGACCGGCTTGTGGTCGGCATAGAGCGCTTCCAGCGCCTTGCGCCGGATCGGCGTGAGCCGCAGGCCGCGCTCGCGGCAGACCTTCTCGGCCCGCGCCAGACCGGCGGCGGCATGGCGCGAATGGTCGTGCGCGTGCTGGCACAGACCATGCTCGTGATCGTGATGGTGAGCGTCGCTTGCAGGCTGCATTTTCGTCATGTTGCGTTGCAATAGCACATCGGGCACCGTCCTGGTGACCGACGCTCCCTCGCTGGCGCAATGCCAGCCTTCGCCGGTAAGTTAAGCGTTCTCAGGCCAAATGTCAGGAGCCGCCCCATGTTCCTCAAAGATCGCACTGCCCTCGTCACCGGCTCCACCTCCGGCATCGGCCTCGCCTACGCCCGCGCGCTCGCCGCCGAAGGCGCGAATGTCGTGATCAACGGCTTCGGCGAGGCTGACGCGATCGAGAAGGAGCGCGCCGGCATCGAGAAGGATTTCAAGGTCAAGGCGCGCTACTCCGCCGCCAACATGATGAAGCCGGACGAGATCGCCGCCATGATCGCCGAGGCCGAGAAGGAGTTCGGCGCGATCGACATCCTCGTCAATAATGCCGGCATCCAGCATGTCGCGCCGGTCGACGAGTTCCCGATCGAGAAATGGGACCAGATCATCGCGATCAACCTGACCTCGGCCTTCCACACCACGCGCGCCGCTTTGCCGAAGATGAAGGCGAAGGGCTGGGGCCGGATCATCAACACGGCATCAGCCCACGCCTTCGTCGCCTCGCCGTTCAAGTCGGCTTATGTCTCGGCCAAGCACGGCATCGCCGGCTTCACCAAGACGGTGGCGCTGGAGGTCGCAACCCATCGCATCACCGTCAACGCGATCGCGCCCGGCTATGTCTGGACGCCCCTCGTCGAGAAGCAGATCCCCGACACGATGAAGGCCCGAGGCCTGACCAAGGAGCAGGTCATCAACGACGTGCTGCTGCTGGCCCAGCCGACCAAGGAATTCGTCACCGTCGAGCAGGTCGCGGCGCTCGCCGTCTTCCTCTGCACCGATGCGGCCAAGTCGATCACCGGCACCACCCTGCCGATGGATGGCGGCTGGACCGCCGCGTGACCGGCCGCAAGAAGCGCAGGGTCCCGCAGGTCAAGGGCCTGGCGGGGCCGAAGGCCGAGAAGTCGGTCAACCTCGCGCTCCAGGGCGGCGGCGCGCACGGCGCCTTCACCTGGGGCGTGCTCGACGAGATCCTCGCCGATGGCCGCATCGCCATCGAGGCGATCACCGGCGCCAGCGCCGGCGCGATGAACGCGGTGGTGCTGACCGAGGGCTGGCTCGACGGCGGCATCGACGGCGCCCGCACCGCGCTGGAGAATTTCTGGCGCCGGATCAGCGTCGACGGGAAGTATGGCGGCTCGGAGCGCTCGCTGCTCGACACCATGCTCGGCGCCTGGACGGATGGCCGCCCGCCGGGGCTGATCTGGTTCGAGCTCCTGTCGAAGGTGGCGAGCCCCTATGACGTCAACCCGCTCAACATCAATCCGCTGCGCGGGGTAATCTCGGACCTGATCGACTTCGGCAAGGTCCAGGGCTGCTCCGATGTCAATCTCTTCATCTCGGCGACCAATGTCCGCACCGGCAAGATCAAGATCTTCACGCGGCAGGAGCTGACCCCCGACCATCTGATGGCCTCAGCTTGCCTGCCCATGCTGTTCCAGGCGGTCGAGATCGGCGGGGAGGCCTATTGGGACGGCGGCTATATGGGCAATCCGCCGCTCTTCCCGCTGTTCTACGAGGCCGCCGGCGACGACATCCTGCTGGTCCAGATCAATCCGCTCGAGCGCCGGGAATTGCCGACCAATGCAAGGGCGATCCAGGACCGGCTCAACGAGATCACCTTCAACGCCTCGCTTTTGCGCGAACTGCGCGCCATCGACTTCGTCAACCGCCTGGTCGATGACGGCAAGCTCTCGACCGGCGACTACAAGCGCGTGCTGATGCACCGCATCGACGGTGGCCTGCCGCTGGCGCAGCTGACCTCCTCCTCGCGCCTCAACTCCGAGTGGAATTTCCTGCTCAGCCTGCGCGATCTCGGCCGCACCGCGGCCAAGCGCTGGCTGAAGCGCAACTACGCCGCCATCGGTGTGCAGGGGACGCTGGATTTGAAGGAAGCGATTTCGTAAGACGTAGCGCCGCTAATACGGTAAAGGCCCGAGCTTGCCAGCCATGCGATGTGCCGGCAGTCTCCGCCCGGCTATGACGTTCAGCAGATGCATGCCGGAGCATGTCTCGTCAGGCAGCAGGACATGGGAAAGTCCCGGAACATGATCATCGACGACAGCAAGGCCGATGCCCGCAAGATGCACGAGATCGCCCTGCTCGGGCGCCCGGCGGGCCTCCTGGGCCGCCGCTCCTTCCTGGCCGGCTCGGCCGCCGGTCTCGGCGCGCTCGCGCTCGGCGGCTGCACCACCGACGGCACGAGCCTCGCCGAGGCGCAGAAGCTCTACGGGCCGGTGCCGGAAGAGAAATTCCCGATCCCGGCGATCGACATCACTCATGTCGACCCGAAATATTTCCGCAAGACGGTGGCCTACAACACCAAGGAAGCGCCGGGCACGATCATCGTCGACCCCGGCAATTACTATGTCTATCGCGTCGAGGACGGCGGAAACGCGACCCGCTACGGCGCCAATGTCGGCCGTGATGGCTTCCGCTGGAAGGGCGAGGCCTATGTCGGGCGCAAGTCCGAATGGGCGACCTGGACCCCGCCCAAGGAGATGATCAAGCGCCAGCCCGAGGCGGCCAAGTACGCCCGCGGCATGCCCGGCGGCCTCGATAATCCGCTCGGTGCGCGCACGCTGCATCTCTACCAGAACGGCGCCTACACGCTCTACACGATCTACGCCTCGCTCGACGCGGAATCGATCGGCAACGGCATCACCAGCGGCTGCATCGGCCTGCTCACGCAGGACATGATCCACCTCTACAACAACACGCCGGTCAAGACGAAGGTTGTCGTGCTGCCGGCCTGAGGCCGCGACATCGAACTTTCGAGAGGGGCGCTGCCGGTGTCGGCGGCGCCCTTTTTCTTGTGCCCGATCCGAGCGGAACGTTCCGCTCAACCTGCGAAAGCTGGGCCGAGGCAAGGCGCCGGCTGAGGCGCAATTGCGTCCCGGCCGCTGGCATATCGCTTTTGCGGCAACCCGCGCCTGGGCGTATTGTGAGCTCGGCAGCCCTTCGACCTGAAGGGGGCCGGATCTTCCAATCGCGGAGGACGCCATGGGACGCAAATTCATCGACTGCCGCGAATTCCCGAGCGAGATGAAGTGCTCGATCGCGATCGGCGCCGATACCGAGGGCGAACTGCTGGAGGCGGCTGTCCAGCATGCCGTCAAGGTTCACGGGCATCAGGATACGCCTGAATTGCGGGATCTCCTCAGGAGCGTCATCAAGGACGGCATTCCGCCGGAAAAGGCGCCGAGACAGGCCGCCTGAGGCGAAATCCGTCAGTTAACGTCCGCCGCCCGCCAGCCGCCAAACCGAGCTCTTCTTGATCTCGGCATCCTCCAGCGCGCGCGTCACCGGCACCTGATAGGTCGCGACCTCGGCGAGACGATCCTTCGGCAGATAGCTGCGGCCGGGATCGCCGATCAGCACGATCGCGCCGCGCTGAGACAGGCCTGAGAGCCAGTCGATCACCTGCGCCGCCAGCTCACGCTCATAGCAGATGTCGCCGGCGAGGATGATGTCCCAGCCCTGGTCGAGGCCGATGAGGTCGTCGAGCCGAGCTTCTACGGCAACCCCGTTGGCCCCGGCATTGAGGCCGATCGCGGCTGCGGCGAAGGCGTCGATATCGGCCGCGATCACCTGCGCGGCACCCGCCTTCGCCGCGGCGATGGCGACGAGGCCGGAACCGCTGGCGAAATCGAGCACGCGCTTAGCCCGCACCGCCTCGGGATGGTCGAGGATATAGCGCGCCAGCGCCTGCCCGCCGGCCCAGGCAAAGGCCCAGAAGGGCGGCGGCAGGCCGATTGTCGCCAGCTCGTCCTCGGTCTTCTGCCAGAGCTCGGTCGCCTCCTCGGCAACGTAGAGCGAGATCTCCGGCGCATGCGGCACCGGCAACAGCCGCGTATGGGCGCGGATGAAGGCGAGCCGGTCCAGCGTCGCATCCGTCTCGTTCACGCGACCAGATCCGCCTGCCGCTGGCCAAGCAGGGCGCGATAGAGCGCCTTCACACCGTCCGCGACGTCGCGCTCGGTATAGCCGGCGAGCAGGCGCTCCCGCGCGCTTACCCCCATGCGCTCGACCTGGCCGGGCGAAGCCGCGAGCGTCACCAGCGCCTGCGCCAGCGCGGCGATATCGTTGGCGGGCACGACGAAGCCGTCCTGCCCGGTGCGGACAAAGGAGCGGCAGCCCGGCACGTCGGTCGTCAGCAGAGCCCGCCCGCAGGCAGCACCTTCCAGCAAGGTCCGCGGCAGGCCCTCGCCGCCGCGCGAGGGCAGGCAGCAGACATGGTGCCGCCGCCAGACGCCCTCGATATCGCGCGTCGGCCCGGCCCAGGTGATCCCCGGCCGCGCCGACCATTCGCGCAGGGTCGCCTCCGGCACCGCCTTGGGATTGGACGGATCGGGCGCGCCATGCAGCGTCAGCTCGACGCGCGCACCCTGCTTGCGCGCCAAAGTCACCGCCTCGACGGCGAGGTCGACGCCCTTCGACCAGAGCATCCGCGCGACGAGCGCGACCTTGAGCGGCGGCTGCAGCGGCATCGGCTCGGGCATCAGGATCAGAGGGTCGACGCCGGCGCCGCCGACGATCGCGACCTTGCCGGCATCGGCCGGATCGAGCCCCAGCGTGAGAGGATCGTCGGGGTTTTCGAACAGGAAGCGCACCTGCGGCCCATCGACCGCCTCGCGCAGCCAGAGCTTGGTCGCCATCCGCGCCGCATCGGCGAGACCGCCCTCGCGCGCGCCGAGGAAGCCGAGGCCGGTCAGCGCATAGACCCGACGCTCGACCCCGGCGAGCCGCCCGGCAAGGCCGGCGAGCGCGATCGGCTTCAGCGCAATGCAGTGCAGGATATCGGGCTTCTCCCACTCGATCAGCCGCTTCAGCGCCACCACATGTTTGACCAGCGCCACCGGCGAGAGCGAGCGCCGCTCCGCCTCCAGCGCGATCAGCCTGGCGCCGGTCGCCTCGATCGCCTTGCGATGGTTGCGCTCCCTGGCGATCACGGCGACGTCGAGCCCCATCTCCGCCGCGGCGCGCGCCATCGGCAGGAAATGCGAGGCGAAGAACCAGTCTTCGGTGACGACGAAAAGCAGCTTCTGGCGGGCCATGGCGCGCATCAGGCCGATGCCGCGCCGAAAAGCAAGCGCATAAGAAGGCCGCGAGGCAGGGCCGCCATGCCCTGCGGTTGCTGGACGCAAAGCGCCGCGCTTGCGACAAGGGCCGCGAGAGGTTCCCTCCAGCGAGAAGAAACATGGACAATCGCAACGACCTCTGGCGTCACGTCGACGCCAGCAAAGAGCGCTTCATCGAACTCAGCGACCGGGTCTGGGCCATTCCCGAGGTCTGCTACACCGAGAAGCGCTCGGTCGCCGAGCATGTCGCCGAGCTCCAGCACCAGGGCTTCCGGATCACGCAGAATGTCGCCGAGATCCCGACCGCGGTGATCGGCGAGGCCGGCGAAGGCGGCCCGGTCATCGCCTTCCTCGGCGAGTATGACGCGCTGCCCGGCCTCAGCCAGGAATCCGGCGTCGCCAAGCACAGCGAGATCGAGACCGGCGGCCACGGCCATGGCTGCGGCCACAATCTGCTCGGCTCGGCCGCGCTGCTGGCCGCGACGGCGATGAAGAACTGGCTCGCCGAGAACAAGCTGCCCGGCCGCGTCCGCTATTATGGCTGCCCGGCCGAGGAAGGCGGCGCCGCCAAGGCCTTCATGGTCCGCGCCGGCGCCTTCAAGGATG
>JAESGM010000994.1_pt1 | contig 11678 bp, 9 predicted proteins | sample 9269721 | NCBI WGS metagenome assembly JAESGM01 (sample SAMN15720920, study PRJNA650825) | algae metagenome | isolation source: Komarekiella atlantica HA4396-MV6 and co-occurring heterotrophs from... | place: USA: Theobald House, Kauai, HI | collected 2009-07-29 | reverse complement strand
CGGGCGCGGGCCGAGGCGCGCGACACCCTCGCCCTCGTGCTGCGCCGCAAGCTGCGCGACATGCGCCGCAGCACGACGCGCGCCCGCGGCCAGCGCCTGCCGAAAGAAGCGCGCGCGCTGAAGGCGCTGATCGCCGAGGCGCAGGCCCTCGGCATCGGCGCGCCGAAGCCAAGCTCCACCCGGCGCTCACCCGCTCGGCGGAAGAAGCGCCGCGAGCGTACGGTGAGAGCGATGGCGAGAGAGACGGCGCAAGTCTCGACGCCGCCGTGGGTCACGGATACCGGTGATGCATCCGATACCGGAAAAGATGCATGAGCAGCCGGCCGGCCGGCTCCGTCAGCACGCCGCCCGCGGCACCCGCTTCGATCGCCCCCCGTCAGGCATCGCTGTGCGATCGCCTTAACCCCGCATTATCCCGATCGGCCCGCCCGCGCCCCGCCGCCCGCGCTTCTTTGCTACAGCCATGGCGGCAACAGCGGAGATCGAGCGTGAAACAAGCAGCAACCGTCCCGTGCTTCCTGCTCGCCGTGGTCGCCGGCGCCTCTGTCGCGGCAGCTGCGACGGCACGCCGGGTGGAAGTCGCGCCCGGCGTGGAAGTCTCCCGCACCACCTACCGCGCGCCGGTCAACCAGCAGCCGTTCTACGGTTTCGCCGAGCTGACGCCGGAGCAGAAAAAAGCCAACGCGAAATTCGTCGCCGCGGCGGTGAAAGCGACCGGCAGCCGCGACAAGGCCTTTGCGGCAACCGCGCAGCGGGCGTGGCAGTCCTTCTATCGCGGCGACCTCGCCACGGCGGCGATGCGCTTCAATCAGGCCTACCTGCTCGATGCCAAGCAGAGCCAGGTGTTCCATGGCCTCGGCCTCATCGCGGCCGAGCGCTTCGGCGACCGGGCATTCGCCGACGAGCTCATGCGCCTGGCGCGCACCCTGCCCAACCCGGCCCGCCTGCTGAATGCAGACTACGGCCGCTTTCTTCTCATCGCCGAGCGCCCGCAAGATGCCGAGCCGGTGCTCGAGCAGGCGGTGGCGGACGCTCCGCGCTTCGCGACGGCATGGTCGAACCTCGCCTGGGCGCGTCTGCAGAACGGCAAGAGCGCTGCGGCGTGCGACGCCGCGGAACGGGCCGCGCAGCTCTCGCCTCCCGCCAATGTCAGCAGCGATCTGTCGTTGCTGCGCACGCGGGCCGGCTGCATCTGAGGCGCCCGGTTCCCGCCGGAACAGCGGCGGTACGCGGGGCGGCGCATGAATGATCTCACGGCGACGCCATCCCGGCCGCCGAACAAAGGATCACTCCCATGCGCACCTTCCTCGCCGCCGCCCTGCTGGCCTCGACCTTCTCGCTGCCCGTGGCCTCCACCGCCGAAGCCGGCTTCTGGACCAGCGCCATCAAGGGCGCCATCAAGAACAACATCCGCCACGCCGCCTGCAAGCTGAAGCGCACCTGCTAGGCCCGCGCCGATCGCTCTTCCCGCTGGCCAAACTTGAGCTAATCTATGCGCCGGCCGCACGCCGCGCCAATCCGATGGGGATCACCATGCGCCTTCCGCTTGCCCTCGCGCTCACCACCGCCGCCCTCGTCATCTCCGGCCCGACCTACGCCAATGACGGGGTGGCCAGCTGCAAAGCGTTTTTCACCAAGTTCGACCAGTGCGTCGATCGCCTCGAAGGCGAGAAGCAGGAAGACGCGCGCATCTACGTCAGAACGCTCAAGGCCACGCTCGGCATGAGCGACGACCTCAACCAGGGCGACCCGATGTACCTGGCGATCATGTGCGGCGCGATGATGGACGAGGTGAAGAAGGATCGCGACGTGCAGTCCTACAATTGCCAGTGGTGAGCCATCGAGGTGGGGGCATGGTGCCGTCCCTAGGGCCGCCCCTACCTCATATGGCCGACTTGCGCTGACGGGGTGCGCGGCCGAGGCTGCCGGGGTCCATGGACCGCAACCGGCGCCCCCGCGCCTCCTCGGCAGAGCATGCGAGCATGATCGTTCCCGTCGTCCTCTCCGGTGGCTCCGGCGCCCGGCTGTGGCCGCTGTCGCGGGCCATGTACCCGAAGCAGTTCATCCAGTTCTTCGACGGGCAGAGCAGCCTTCTGGGCGCCACGCTGCGCCGCGTCGGCGGCAAGCCGGGCTTTGCCGAGCCGGTCATCGTCTGCAACAACGACCACCGCTTCCTGGTGCGCGCCGAGCTTACCGCCGCCGGGGTGCGCGCAGCCGCGATCATGCTGGAGCCGGTCGCACGCAATACCGCGGCCGCCATCGCCGCCGCCGCGCTGACGCTGGCCGACGACGCCGTCATGGCGGTGCTGCCTACGGATCATTTGCTGCGCGATACCGGCGCTTTTCTCGATCTGCTGAGACGTGGCGAGACCCTGGCCGAAAGCGGTAGCATCGTGCTTTTCGGCGCTGCGGCGACACGCGCCGACACCGGATACGGCTACGTCCGCCGCGGCGAGATGCTCGACGGTGACGCCTGTCGCGTGGCCGCGTTCTGTGAAAAGCCCGACGCCACGGTCGCCGGGGAGATGCTCGCCGGCGGCGATACGCTGTGGAACAGCGGCATCGTCGTGGCGCGCGCCGGCACCTTGCTCGCCGAACTCGAGCGTCATGCGCCCGAAGTGGTCGCCGCCGCCCGCGATGCCGTTGCCGACGCGGACACCGATCTCGGATTCCTGCGCCTCGATGCGGCCGCGTTCGCCCGCTCTCCGAACGTCTCCATCGACAAGGCCGTTCTGGAAAACACCTCGCGCGCCGTCATCCTCCCTATGGCGTTCGAGTGGGGCGATGCCGCCACTTGGGCCTCCCTGTGGGAGAACGTCCCGCAGGACGAGTGCGGCAACGCCATCGAAGGCGAGGCGGTGCTCGTCGATACCGCCAACTCGCTGGTCCATAGCGAACGCTCGCTGGTCGCCACCATCGGCGTGCGCGATCTCGTCATCGTCGATACGCCCGATGCGCTGCTCGTCGCCGACCGGTCGCGGGCGCAGGACGTCTCGGCGCTGGTCACGCGCCTCGCCGACCTGAAGCGCAAGGAGCAGCAGCAGCACCTGCGCTGCTACCGGCCTTGGGGCTATTTCGAGACGCTGAGCCTCGGTGCGCGCTTCCAGGTCAAGCTATTGCACGTCGACCCCGGCGGCTGCCTGTCGATGCAAATGCACCATCACCGCTCGGAGCATTGGGTCGTCGTATGCGGCACCGCCAAGGTGACCATCGGCGATGAGATACGCCTCGTGAAGGAGAACGAGAGCGTCTACATCACCGCCACGCAATGGCACCGGCTGGAAAACCCCGGCAAGCTGCCGCTGGAGATGATCGAGGTGCAGCTCGGCTCGTATCTCGGCGAGGACGACATCGTCCGCTCCAACGACGTCTACCACCGCGCACCGGAAGAGACGTACTAGCCGATTGCAGGACGAATGGTGCCCGCCTGCTCCACCAAGCATCGTCAGGGGTAGACGTACCTCGTTTGAGGATGTGCTCGGGGTGTTGAGCGCGTGATACCACCGAAGCTCGGACCGACGGGCTCGCGCTCAGCCCAAGCCGAGGGGATCAGCTACGGGCATGTCTTGGTGGCCCAACCATTTTTTGTCGAGGTTCGCCGGCCGCCCGTCTAGCCCGCGCGGCGCCTGGGGGGACGGCCTGAGCGATGGCGCGCTGGCTACCCGATGGTACCGCGCCGACTGGGCAGACGTGACCAGCGACGAGTTGGTCTTTCTCATTCCTTCGCTGGCCGCATGGCGTCGCGGCGACAGCAGCAGCCAAGGTCCTGCCGGGTTCCTGCAACGCGTGCTCGCGGCCCGGGCCCGGGCAACCGCGGCTCTCATTGCGCGCCATAACGGCGGCGGCAGCGTCGAGCCCATCCTGCGCCGTCTGGCTTCGGACGGCTTTGTCACCCAATTGGCCGAGAGTGATCTGGCAGGCGATACCGCCGCCGATACGGTGCACCTTCCCGATGACATCGCCAGTGAGCTGGCAACGCTCGCCCTGATCGACCGCGTGCTCCACGATGCCGCGAGCGGCTCCGACCGCCGATCCGCGCGCGCCCCGCTGATCGACTGGCCGCCTTCGCTCGCCGACGTTCTCGCCGCTTCCGCTGCCACACGGATCAACGCCGCCTACGTCTATCCGGAATACGCCTACGCTCACGAGCTGCTGTCCTTCAGCGCTGTGCTGGGCATCCTGGTGCAGAGACGCGCAGTCTACTTTCCGCCGGCGTTGGCCGCGGCGGGCGTCGACGCGCTCGTGCATCCGACCGCCGACGTGGCAAGCGTGGCCGTGCTTCGTAGCCTCGCCAACTTGGCCGGAGGCGCCGATCGTCTGCTCGCCGCACTTCGCCGCTGCGCCGCCTCGCCCGCTGCGCAGCTGATACTCCCGGGCGAACTGCGGCACGCTTCGTCCTTGCCGCGCGATAAGCGCGAGACGTGGAACGCACAGCTCGCACAGCGTCTCGACACCCCTGCTCCCAGCTATTTCGCGAGTGCCTCATGAGCGACATTGCCAGTCACCCGGCCCATGCAGCAGCGCGGGCAGCGCGCAGCGATGCAATGATCACGATGGGTGATATCAAGCGGTTCACCAAGCGCTACACCGGGACCATCGCCGTATCCATTTTCCTCGGCCTCGCCGCGGCGGCCGCCTACGCGTGGCTCTCGACCCCGCTGTACACGGCCCGCGCACAGCTCATCATCGATCCGACCCTGCCGCAGCTGCTCGCTGAAAAAACCGCTGAAGCCGCATCCATCGACAATGCGCAGATCGAAAGTCAGCTCGAAGTTCTCCGCTCGGAGAAGATCTCGCTCGCCGTCATCGACCAGTTGAAGCTCACGGATGCCTCCGAATTCCAGCCGCGGGCGAGCTGGATGCATCCGCTCGATCCGGGCGCCACCATCGATGCCGATCTGGCCGAGCGCGTTGCCCTGTCGCGCTACCAGCAGCACCTCGACGTGCGCCGTATCGGTGTTTCCTACGCCATCGAAATTCTCTACAGCGCCGAGGGTCCGGAGCTGGCGGCCCGGATCGCCAACGCGACGGCGGAGGCTTACATTCAGGAGCAGTTCGCGGCGCGCGCAGACGCTGCCCAGCGCGGCAATGCCTGGCTGGAGCAGCGGATCGAGAAGCTGCGCTCGGAGATGAATCAGGCTGCGCTGGAAGCGCAGCAATTCCGCGCACGACGCGACTATCGCCTCGGCTCGCGCAGCGAACCGGCACAGACAACGCGTTTGAGAAGCTCGGACGATGCTGCCCCTGCCAAGCAAGCGGACGCGCCGGAAGGCGATGCGCCGCGGCTCAACACGCTCGAAGAGCTCGATTCCACCGCGCAGACCTACCGCCGCATCTACGAGAGCTACCTGCGCTCCTACACCGAATCCGTACAGAAGCAGTCGTATCCGCTGACCAATGCACGCGTCATCACCGATGCCTCGCCGATCATCGGCAAGAGCCATCCGCGCTCGAAGCTAATACTTGCCCTCGGCGGCTTCGTCGGCTGCTTCTTCGGCTTCGCCATCGCCTTCTTCCGCCACAGCATCGATCGCAGCGTGACCAACGCCCGCCAGGTGCGCGACGGCATCGGCGTAGAATGTCTGGCCAGCGTGCCGCGTCTCGGGAGACCGGAACGTCACCTGTCGCTCTACCGGCGTCTGCGCCGTTCGCGCGCGGCAGCCACCGTGTCGTCAGCACTCGACGCCTCTCCCGGCACACTCACCGGGCTGGCGCGGATCGTATCGACCTTCAACGCCCGCGCCGGACTACGGCTGCAGGGTCGTCTGGCACGCCTCGCCCGACAGAACTCCGGCGCCGAGCATTCCGCTAGAACCGCTTGGCCGGATGGCTTGAACGCCGCGGTGGCCATGCCATTCTCCGGTTTCAGCCGCGGCGTAAAAGCCCTCAAAACCGCCATCGCCCTGGCGAGCCGCACCCATAATATCCGCACCATCGCCGTGACCTCGGCGCTTCCCAATGAGGGAAAGAGCACGCTGACTGCCAATCTGGCGGCGCTGTATGCTGCCAACGGCGTGCGGGTGCTGCTCATCGACGGCGACCTGCATACCGGCAGGCTCAGCCAGCATCTCGCAGGCGAGCCGGGCACCGGCATCGTCGATGCGCTCGAAGATCCCGCACGGCTCGACGACTGCATCGTCAGGCTCGACGACAGCGGGGTCGACCTCCTGCCCGCCACCAATGGTTCCGGCGCCCGCTGCGACGACCTGCTTGCCTCACCGGCGGCCGGCGAGCTCATGGCCGTGCTGCAAAAGACTTACGAACTCGTCATTGTCGAGCTACCGCCGCTGGTGGCGAGCGCCGACAGCTTGGCCGTCAGCGCCATCGTCGACGGCACCATCGTCGTCGCCGAGTGGGGCAAGACGCCGATGCCGGTGCTCGGCGAAGCGGTGCACCTGCTGCGCAACGCGCAGGCGCGGATTCTCGGTGTTGCACTGAACAAGGTCGACACATCGGCCGTCAGCTACGGCGAGGTTTCCTACGGCAATCTCGCGTACTGGTCGCCGCCCGGCACCAAGCGCCGCGCCTGAACGCCCGCCCCTTGCGCTGAGCCCGGCTTGCCGGGTTTATCCGCGGCAAGCGCTGCCGGCGTTACGATCGGGCTTGCGGCCAAGCCAGGCCGTCGAGGCTCAAGGACAGACGCTCGACGCCAGGCGAAGGCAGCAGACAGCTGCAGCTCGCTTTAAGCGCTCGAGGCCGGCATCGACGCAACAATCTGGGACGAAACAGTTCGGCCGCCCTCAGCGCAACCAGCCCGCCATGTCGCTGGCAGAAGCGCTGGACGTCTCCGCCGCCGCGCCGCTTTCCGACAGCTCCGGCAGCTCCGCGCGTCGTTCCGCTTCTACGACAAGGGTGTCACCCGGCTGCAGCGCCGTCGTCTCGGTGACGTCGTTGCCTTCCAGAACCCGGTCGCCGCGCATGATCTTGAAGGTTGGACGCACCCCTTGAGCTTTATCCTGCGAGGCGAGAATTTGCGGGGCCAGGTTTTCGGTTTCGAAAAGCAGGTTCCGCGCCGTCTCCGTGCGGCTGCGCAGCTCTTCCAGGCGCTGTTGCGCCGTCTGCATTTCGCCGGAAATGTCGCTCGACCGCTTGGCCCGCAGGTCGATGATGGAGATCTTGGTCCGGCTGACTTCCTGGCGTGCCCGCATCAGGCTCGATTCCAGGCGCAGCCTGTCGCCGTCGACCTGGGCTACGTTGCGATCAAGCGCCAGCTTGCGCGACGCGACGGCAAGCCCCTTCTTGTAGAGATTGGCTATGAGCTCCGATTCCGTCTTTACCGATTCGACTTCCGCGGAGTGCACCTCGAGCTGCTTTTCCAGCGAGTTCACCTCTTTGTCGAGGTAGTTCTGCAGTTGCTCGAGTGCATTCAGCTGCGTGTGAAAAGCTTCGTTGCGGCTGTCGAACACCGTGCGTTCTTGATGTGCCACACGCTTCAGCGCGCCGCTTTCCACGCGCGATTGCAGGTCCGCCGGCCAGACGATGCTTTGTGCCTCGTTCATCTCGGCCTGCAGCCGCGCCAGGCGCAACAGCAATGTCTGCGCCTCGAGTTCGTAGGCATCGAGATCGCCACGCGTCGCGATGGCCTCACGCTCCAGACGCACCAGACCGAGGGAATTGCGCGGCTTGCCGCCGGCAATCGCATAGGCCTTGAGGACGGTCAGACCGGGCCGGAAAGGAAATTCGCCTGGCCGGTCGACCGCACCCACGATGTAGAACGGACGAAACTCGACGAGCTCGATGCTGATGTCGGGAATCTCAATGAGCCCCATGCGTTTCTGCAGCCGGTCGCCGATTTCGCGCGCGAGATCCTGTGTCGTAAGGCCTTCGGCAGCGACGCTCCCAACCAGCGGCAGCGAGAGATTTCCCGATGCGTCGACCCGGTGCTCGGCCTTGAACACGGGCCATTCGTAAACCTCATCGCGCGAGGCGCGCCACTCGTAGACCTTGATGATCATCTTATCGAGCGGGCCCAGCCGATAGCTGTCCTTTTGCTCGGAGGCGTTGGCGCGCAGCGAACTCGGGGTACCTTGCGCGATCACCGTCATCGTCGGCAGGAAGAGATATCCAAGAACGGCGGTCGACAGGAGGCAGCGGGTCCAGGTTTTGCGCATCATGAGCTCATTGGCTTGCAACGGATGGCCGGCCGTCCGCTCAAACGCCGCGAGCGTCCCAGCCGTACCGAGAGTCTAGAGTGCAGATGCTTCGCTGAAAGCCGCCGAAAAAGACGGGGGCACGTCCGGTGCGCATTCGTCCGCTGTATGCGCCACTACGCACTTTTGTACCTCCATGCTCACAAAGGAGTGCTCCCCAGCCGTTCGACATTGCACCGTAGGCGTGAGCCATTCCTTCGATGGGGCACCGGTACCAATGGTGTGGCTTGTGACACGTGATGCCCGCGCGAATAGTAACGAAGTTCGCTACTTTGCGGGGCGGCTCTGGCGAAAGACCAACGAGACCAAGCCAGCAGCCACCCCTCGAGCACTGGGGATTCCCATGGAAGGGGGAGGTCGGCGCCATGCACTATGAGCCGCACGCTCGAACCTCGCAAAAAAAGGCTGCACACGATGGCATGCGCATCGCCATCGTTCATGACTGGTGCCCCGATTTCCGCGGTGGCGAACGGGTTCTGGCGCAGCTTTGCCGCGCCTTTCCCCAGGCGGAAGTCTTCACGCTGTTCGACTTCCTTCCCGAAGAGGTGAAGCGCGAGCATTTTCCCGGAGTGCGGTTTCACACGTCGGTGGCCAACCGGCTGTACAAGGTCAAATCGTACTACCGTGCGCTTTTCCCGGTCTGTCCCTTCCTCATGGAACAGTTCGACGTCACCGGTTTCGACGCCGTCATCTCATCGTCGGCGGCTTTCGCGCGCGGGGTTCTGACCCGCCCCGACCAGCCGCATCTGTGCTACGTCCACAGCCCGGTGCGCTATGCCTGGGACCAGCAGTTCTCCTACCTCGAGCAATCGCGGCTGGGATATGGTCCCAAGGGCCTGATGTTCCGCTACGCCGCGCACAAGCTGCGCTGCTGGGACGCGCGCACGGCGCATGGGCCAGACGTCATGCTCGCCAACTCGACCTACGTGGCAGGTCGCATCAAGCGCATCTACGGCCGCCCGGCCCGGGTGGTCTTCCCGCCGGTACCGCTTGGTGAATTGCCGTTCGAAGCGGCAAAAGACGACTACTACGTCGCCGCTTCCTATCTGGCGCCCTACAAGCGTACCGACCTCGTCATCGAGGCATTCACGCGCATGCCCAATCGGCGCCTACTGGTGATCGGCGAGGGTCAGCAGATGCACGACCTCCGCCGCCGCACGGCGCCGAATATCGAGTTCTCAGGTTTTCTCCCCCGAGCCGAATATCTGCGTGCGATCGCCAAGGCGCGCGCGTTCGTCTTCGCCGGGTGCGAGGACTTCGGCATTGCCATGGTAGAGGCACAGGGCTGCGGCACGCCGCTCATCGCCTTCGGTCGCGGCGGCGCCAGCGATATCGTGCAACCGCTCGGAGCCCATATCCAGCCGACCGGCCTGCTGTTCGACCGACAAACGAGCGACGACATCGTCGCTGCCGTAGAGGACTTCGAATCCAATCGGAGCGCGATCACCGCAGCCGATTGCCGGGTCAACGCGATGCGATTTGGTCCTCAGCGCTTCCACCAGCAAGTCGCGCAAGCATTCGCCGCAGCAGTGGCAATGCATGCGCGGACCCGCGCTCATGAGACGCCGTTCGTCAGCAACGATGGGGAGTTCGCGCATTCCGCGGCTAGGAACGTCGAGGCGGCGTCCTCGCTTCCTACCAACTGAAATCGCACGGCCAAGAGCCACCCGAATTCAACAAAGGCTCGGGCCGCAAGAGATGAACGTACCGCAAGTGCAAATCCACAATCGATTTTGGCCCGCCGCGATCGTGTATCCCACGGGACCTCATAAGGTCGGCACCGTGGGCGCACGACTGCGCATATCCAACCGGCGCGGCGACCGGCTTGCTGTGCGGCTCTGGTATCCCGCCGCCAAGGCCACGGGCCTGTCCACGCGGCTGCAGACTTGGTGGGCAAAGATGCGCCACCCCGGCTGGCCGCCGGCGTTTCACGGTGCGCCGCTGGCGGACAGCAGCGACAAGTATCCAATAATCACCTACGTCTCGGGCGCTCCCGGCGTGCGCAACGACAATTCCTACATGCTCGCCAATCTCGCCAGCCATGGGTTCGTGCTTGCCGCCATCGAAGACCCCTTTGCTTCCGCCGGAACGGCTGGCGCCTTCGGCCATGCTGGAACGCTGCAAAGCGACGAGGCACATGTTCGCGCCGGGACGAAGGCAGCTTCAGACCTGCTCGACGCCTTCGAGCGCCTGCCCCCGGCGAGCTGGTCGGAACGCCTCGATTTAAAGCGCGCGGGCATTCTCGGTTTCGCCCTGGGCGGGGCCGTCGCTGTCGCCGCCCCGGCATATGACGTCCGCTATATCGTCGCTGCCAGTCTCGATGGAACAAAGGTCGACGACGCGCTTGTGAAGGTTCCCTACCTGTTATTCCGCAGCGATCGGCGCACACGCGGCACTTCGGCAAGCTCGACGCTGCCGAACGAGGGATGCAGGCGCTGCCAGGCTTCCTTGCCGACCAGCCACATCATCGAAATCGAAGGCACCGAGAAGCACCACTTCAGCGATCGCCTCATCGCATCGCTTTCGCACGCCGGCGAGGGACAGCGAACAGTCGGTATGCGGGTGCGGGCGATCCTCAACGCCTACACGGTGGCGTTCTTCAAGATGTACATGTTGTCGATCTCGCAGCCGCTGATGCGCGTCCGGCACTCACCTTACCCGCAGGTGCGCTTCGTCGATCACGTCAGTGATGAGGCCCATTACTCGTGGAGCGAGGCGGAAATTTCGGCCGGATCGACGGGCGTGCACTGACCCCCCGCGCTTAACTATCAGAGCGATACATCCGAAAGTGGTACGACGTTAACAGACGGTTTCTATTGCGCTGCGGATACCACCCATCTAGGTTTAAGACGTACGCCTAACATATTGCAAAGCAGGCGAATTGCTTAACGGGCACTCTCGGTTTTAGCGGCTTATTCAGTGGGTGGGGCTCATGCATGAAGCAAATCGACAGGTGAGTGGAGCTTTGAAGGCGGACGGAGCCTCTCCGGATGCGTCTGATACGGCACAGTCATTAACTGCTGCGGCGTCCGAGACGATCGTCATCATCGACGCTCAACTTCTTTCCCGCGAATGCCTTGCGCGGGTCATTGCCGAGGAACGCAAGGTCTCGGTGAAGTGCTACTCGACGATCGAGCAGCTTCTGTCGGCGGGCGGTCCCTCCCCGTCGCTGATCGTATTTTGCCAGAGCGGACGCAGCCGGACAGAAGCTCTCGCCAGCGTCGACCGGCTGACGCAGGTCGCCGCGCAATTCGGCAACTGCCCTACCGTCGTACTATCGGACACCGAGGATCCGGACATCATCGTCGAGATGCTGGGCAAGAACATCCGCGGCTTCGTTCCCAGCAGCTTGTCGGTAAGCATCGCGCTTCACGCCATGGACCTGGCACGCGCCGGCGGCGTGTTCGTTCCCGCCAGCAGTCTCGTCGCCGCACATCGCAGTCCCGAGGCGTCGACCGCAACTCCGAAGGGCAACAGCCTGTTCACCGCGCGCCAAGCGGCCGTGGTCGAGGCACTGCGGCGCGGTAA
>JAESGM010000993.1_pt1 | contig 11679 bp, 12 predicted proteins | sample 9269721 | NCBI WGS metagenome assembly JAESGM01 (sample SAMN15720920, study PRJNA650825) | algae metagenome | isolation source: Komarekiella atlantica HA4396-MV6 and co-occurring heterotrophs from... | place: USA: Theobald House, Kauai, HI | collected 2009-07-29 | reverse complement strand
CCCGCAGGGTCGGTGACAGCCCCTGGCCCTGCGGGCGCCCCCTCAGCGGGCTTACGCCCGCCGCTCGCCGTGCCCCCGACCGCCCTGGTCGGCGAGACCGACGAACTCCGCATCGGCCGCGAGGCCGCCTTCGCCCCGCTGCTGGCCGTCACCCCGACCGCCGGCGACGCCGACGCCGTGGCCCGGCACAACGCCTGCCCGTTCGGCCTGTCGGCCGCCGTGTTCAGCCGGGACGTGGCTGCTGCGCGAGAACTGGCGGCCAAGCTCCGCACCGGCAGCGTGGTGGTGAACGACGTGATCGTGCCGACCGCCCACCCGGGCACCCCGTTCGGCGGCCGGGGGGCCAGCGGCTGGGGCGTCACCCAGGGGGCCGAGGGGCTGCTGGCCATGACCGCCGTGCAGGTGGTCACCACTCGCTCGGGCACCTTCCGGCCGCACGTGGACTCGCACCTGGCACGCGATGGGTCGGCGGCAGCGGTGGCCGGCGGGATGCTCCGGCTCCTGCACGGCCGGGGCGTCGGCGGCCGGCTGCGTGGGGTCGGGCAACTGATCCGCGGGCTGAGGCGGGCGAGGTTCCCCGGATCGTAGCCCGACGCGCGAGCGAGGGGCGGGAGCCGCCGGGCGCGGGAACCTGTCACCTTACCCCGGGCGCCCCCGCCCCTCGCTCGCGCGTCGGGCTACGATCCACGCGCGGGGCGCCATACACCAACCGCAACCCCCGCACGGAGCGCTTATGCTCGCACTCGCACTCGTCCTCGCACTGCCGCCGCAGGAGCCGAAGCCGGTGACCTACCCGGAGACCAAGAAAGTCGACGTGGCGGACACCTACCACGGCACCAAGGTGGAAGACCCGTACCGCTGGCTGGAGGACGACGTCCGCACCTCCAAGGACGTGGCCGACTGGGTGGCCGCCCAGAACAAAGTCACCGAGGCGTACCTCCAGGCCATCCCCGAACGCGCCGCGATCGGCAAGCGGCTCAAGCAGCTCGCCGACTACGAGAAGTACGGCACCCCGAGCAAGACCGCCGGCAAGTACTTCTTCTCCAAGAACGACGGCCTCCAGAACCAGAGCGTGCTGTACGTCATGGACGGGCCGGACGCCGAGCCGCGGAAGTTGCTCGACCCGAACGAGTGGAGCAAGGACGGCACCGTCGCCCTCGGCGGGTTCGACCCGGACGAGGCCGGCAAGTACGCCGCCTACTCCCGCAGCGAGGCCGGCAGCGACTGGCAGACCATCCGGGTGCTCGACGTCGCCACCGGCAAGGACCGGCCGGACGAGCTGCGGTGGGTGAAGTTCAGCGGCACCTCCTGGACCCACGACGGCAAGGGGTTCTTCTACAGCCGGTTCCCGGAGCCGGAGACGGGGAAGGACTTCCAGAGCCTGAACGTCAACCAGAAGCTGTACTACCACCGCATCGGCAGTCCGCAGAGCCAGGACGTGCTCGTGTACGAGCGGCCGGACAACCCTAAGTGGGGCGTCACCGGGCAGGTGTCCGAGGACGGTCGGTACCTGGTCATCGGCGTCAGCGACGGCACCACCAGCCGCAAGAGCCGGGTCGCCTACAAGGACCTGGCCGAACCCTACGGCCTGGTGACGGAGCTGGTGCCGAACCACAACAACAAGCTCAGCTTCGTCGGCAACGACGGCCCGGTGTTCTACTTCCGGACCGAGTGGAAGGCCCCGAAGGGGCAGATCGTCGCCATCGACACCCGCAAGCCGGCGGAAGCCGAGTGGAAGACGGTGGTGCCGGAGAGCAAGGACACCCTCCAGGGCGTGAACCTGGTCGGCAACCTGTTCGCCTGCACCTACCTCCAGGACGCCAAGACCCAGGTGAAGCTGTACGCGGTGGACGGCAGCTTCGTGCGGGACGTGGACCTGCCCGGCATCGGCACCGCCGGCGGGTTCGCCGGCCGGCGGACGGACACCGAGACGTTCTACTCGTTCAGCTCGTTCGCCACCCCGCCGACCATCTACCGGTACGACCTGCTCACCGGCCGGTCGAAACTGCTGCGGCAGTCCAAGGTGAAGTTCGACCCGGCGCAGTACGAGGTGGCGCAGGTCTTCTACCCGAGCAAGGACGGGACCAAGATCCCGCTGTTCATCACCGCCAAGAAGGGGCTGAAGAAGGACGGCACCAACCCGGTGCTGCTGTACGGGTACGGCGGGTTCAACATCCCGATGACCCCCGGGTTCAGCGTCACCCGCGCCCAGTGGCTGGAGATGGGCGGCGTTCTGGCCGTGGCCTGCCTCCGCGGCGGCGGCGAGTACGGGGAGGAGTGGCACCGGGCCGGCACCAAGCTGAACAAGCAGAACGTGTTCGACGACTTCATCGCCGCCGCCGAGTACCTGGTGCGGGAGAAGATCACCGCGCCCAAGAAGATCGGCATCCAGGGCGGGAGCAACGGCGGCCTGCTGGTCGGCGCCTGCCTGGCCCAGCGGCCGGACCTGTTCGGGGCCTGCCTGCCGGCGGTCGGGGTCATGGACATGCTGCGGTTCCAGAAGTTCACCGCCGGCCGGTTCTGGGTGGACGACTACGGCTCGTCCGACGACCCGGAGCAGTTCAAGGCGCTGGTCAAGTACAGCCCGTACCACGCGCTCAAGCCGGGGGTGAAGTACCCGCCGACCCTGGTGACCACGGCCGACACCGACGACCGGGTGGTGCCCGGGCACAGCTTCAAGTTCACGGCGAAGCTGCAGTACCTGCAGGCCGGCGACGCCCCGGTGCTGGCCCGGATCGAGACCCGGGCCGGGCACGGGGCCGGCAAGCCGCTGGCCAAGCAGCTCGAAGAGACCGCCGACCTGTGGGCGTTCCTGGTGAAGACCCTGAACTTCAAGCCGGTTCTGCCGGAGTGAGGCGGCCGTCTTGAACCCCGGAGGGGTGTCAGCCCGTAGCCAGGGGTGGAGGCTTTGCGGAACCCCTGGATGACAGCCTCCCGCACCCGTTGAACCCCGGAGGGGTGACACACCGGGGCTGCCCTCAGTGTGTCACCCCTCCGGGGTTCGTTGGCTCGTCACGCGATCGTCCAGGGGTTCCGCCGAGCCTCCACCCCTGGCTACGGGCTGACACCCCTCCGGGGTTAAGGCCGGCTGCCCGCCTAAACTGCTGGTATGCGTGCCGCCCTCGTCCTGCTCCTGCTCGCCCCCGCCGCCCGGGCGGCCGTCTTCCCCGAACCGTACAGTTGGCAGAAGGACGTTGGCGACCGGTGGCGGTTCGTCCAGCTCGGCGACCCGGCGGCCGAGGCGGCGGCCCCATCAGCCGCCGCCCGCCGGCAGTTCGAGGGGCTGCGGGCCAAGTACCCGGCCACCGGCCTGTACCCCCGCGACGGCACCGCCCCCGTCTGGACGGTGGACGGCTACGCCCCCATCCACAACGTGTTCCCGGCCGCCGACGGTGTCCACCTGGTCCGTGTCGAGGGCCGGGCGTGGGTGGAATCGAGCTTCCCCACCCAGGGGCGGCGGCTGCCGCCGGGCGACGAGGCCGAGCAGCTCGACGCCCCGGCTCTCACCTTCTTCGCCGGCGGCCGGCCGCTCCGGGCGTACACCGTCCGCGACTTGGTGGCGAACCCGGACAAGCTGCCGCACAGCCCGCGGTACGTGCTCTGGCCGGCCGGCTCGGCCCTCAACGACGCCACCGGCCGGTACGTCCAGTTCACCCAAGACGGCCAGAAAAACGTGTTCGACTTCCGCACCGGGGAGCGGCTGGAGAAGGTGGCCGGCGGGCTGGCCAACCCGCTGGCCGGCAAGGTGCTGGCGGCCGCCGGCGGGGTTTCCCTAGCCCTCGGCGTCGGCTGGGCGTGGTGGGCGTTCGGCCGCCGCAGACCGCCCACCCCCCAGCCCTTGCCCACCCCGCCGGGTTCCTGAAACCGTCAGCGGTTATCGGTCATTTCGGAGAATTCGTCGGTTTATACCGGCGTCGCTGATTTCCCCGACACCCGTTGTCGGCATACTGAGCGGCGGTTGGACATCCCGTGTCCTGGCCGCCCGCCACTCGCCCCGGGCGGCCGCAGGAACGCCCGCATGCCGTCCGCCCTGCCGCCCGCCCCGGCCTACCACGCCCTGGCCCCGAACACCCTGTCCGACCACGAGGAGCGGCTGCGGCGGGTGGAGGCCGCCCTGCGGGCGCTCGCCCGCCCGGACGCCCCGCCGGCGACACCCCGGGTGGCCCCCCGCCCGGTGCCGGTGCCGCCGGCGGACCCGACCCGGTTCACCACCCTCGGTCGGGCGCTGGCCGGCACCGCCCACGACCTGAACAACCTGCTGGCCGTGGTGCATGGGTACGCCGAGCTGCTGGCCGGGGAACTGGCCGGCGACCCACGCCAGGAGGCGGCGACGGTGCTGCGGTCGGCCGCCGAGCTGGCCGGCGGGGTGGTGCGGCACCTGCTGGCGGTGGCCCGGCCGGACCCGGCCGCCCCGGCCCGCACCCCGGTCGGGGAGCACCTGGCCGGGCTGGAGCGGCTGCTGCGGGCGGTGGTGGCCGGCGGCCCGGGCCGGGTGACGCTGGCGGTGGAGCACGGGTGCGGTGGCGCCGCCGCCCGGCTGGCCCCGGCCGAGCTGACCCAGATCGTGCTCAACCTGGCGGTGAACGCCCGGGAGGCCATGCCGGGGGGCGGCGAGCTGGTGGTGCGGACGGCGGCCGTCGAGGCCGGGCCAGACGCCGCCGGCGGGCCGCCGGCCAGCGACTGGGTGGCGGTCGGGGTGAGTGACACCGGCCGGGGGCTGCCGGCGGCTGTGCGGGAGCGGCTGGCCGACCCGGCCGGCCTGGCCCGGGCGGACGCCGGCGGGCTGGGGCTGATGACGGTGGCCGACATCCTGGCCCGCCGCGGCGGCCACCTGCGGGCGGCCCCGGCCGGTGGCCCCGGCACTAGCGTCTGGGTGTACCTGCCGCGGGGGTGAGCCTACACCCCCGCCCGGGCGACCGCCAGCCCGGCGTTCGCGCTCAGCCCGAGCGGCCGGAACCCGAGGGTCGCCCCGGCGGCATCCCCGAACAGGGCGACCACCGCCGTCGGCAGGTCGTCGCTGTCCAGGAGCGGTTGGAGCACCTCCCGCGTGTACAGGAGGTCGTCCGGGTCGAGGGCCGGCCCCCCGGCACCGCTCACCTGCAGCACCGCCGCCTCTTGGGCCAGCTTCTGCCGCAGCGTCCGGGCCGGGCCGTGGCGGGTGACGTGGGCCGTCCGGTGGACCGCCTGGCGGACCGCCTGCACCACCGCCCCGGCCGACGCCGGCTCGCTGGTCCACAGCACGCCCGTCACCCAGAACCGCCGGCTGCCGGGGTCCGGGTCGAACCGCCAGGGCCAGCCCGACCCGGTGGTCGCCGGGCAGGTCCGGGTACACCTCGGCGAGCGCCGCCACCTCGGTAGCGGCCAGCCCGTCGGCGTCCGACGCCAGATAGTCGCCCAGCAGGGCGGCGACGCTGTCCTTGGCCATCGGGTTGGCCGCCACCAGCGGACTGACCGACAGGTCGTCGCCGGCGGCGGTCAGCGTCTGCCGCAGGTACTCGGCGAACCGCTCCGGGCCGCGGGGCAGCCGGTACACCGCCCGCAGGGTGGCCAAGAGGGGCACGTAGGTCAGGCGCATGACGACCTCCCGGCGACAGACGACGGCCGCCGCCGGCGGGTTCGCCCGGGGCCGACGGATCGGGGGTGAGGGAATCCGCCGAAAAAGGCACGGGCTGGCCTAGCGGTCGGCCGATCTCAGTGCATAACTTGACTCAGGCATCGGGGTTGCTCTTAGCATCTCCGGGAGAAGGCCACGAGTCACTGTTCGGGAGACGGTCCGCCATGGCCCACGTCGTCACGCAGCCGTGCCACGACTGCAAGTACACCGACTGCTGCGTCGTCTGTCCGGTGGAGTGCTTCTACCAGGACGACGAGATGCTGTACATCGACCCGGCCGACTGCATCGACTGCGAGGCGTGCGTGCCGGAGTGCCCGGTGGAGGCGATCTACGCCGAGGGCAACGTGCCCGGCCAGTGGTCCAGCTTCGTCCAACTGAACAAGGACAAGGTGGACGCCCTGAAGGGGGCCGGCGGGTCGATCAAGGAGAAGAACGACCCCAAGGAGGGGCCGGGCTGCAAAGCTAAGGCGTAGCCACAAGTCCTCAAGTCTCAAGTCCGGACCGCCTGCGGTCAGCTACCATGGGTAGGACTTGAGACTTGAGACTTGGTGACTTGTGACCGGCATTTTGCTCCTCCAGCTCGGCACTCCGGACGCGCCCACCGCCGCCGGCCTGCGGCCGTACCTGCGGCAGTTCCTGGACGACCCGCGGGTGGTCGAGACCAAGCCGGCCGCCCGCGGCTACCTGGCCCCCGGGCTGGTGCGGAAGCCCCGGAGTGCCCCGCCGCAGTGGCTGTGGTCGCTGCTGCTCAAGGGCGTCATCGTCCCGTTCCGCTCGCCCCGGTCGGCCAAGAAGTACCGTCGCATCTGGGATGCCGCCACCGGCTCGCCGCTGCTGCACTTCACAAAACGGCAGACGGAGGAACTCCAGAAGCGGTTCGGCGAGGTGCCGGTGCGATTCGCCATGACCTACGGCAACCCGTCGGTCGAGAAGGTGGTGACGGAACTGGTGGCCGCCGGGGTGGACCGGATCGTGGCCGTGCCCATGTTCCCGCAGTACAGCGCCACCACCTATGCCGCGGCGACGGACGCCTTCTTCAAGGTGCTGCTCAAGCTGCGGGTGGTGCCGGCGGTGCGGGTCGTCCCCCCACACCACCTGCACCCGGCGTACCTCGACGCCATGACGGCGGTGATCCGGGACGAGCTGGCCCGGCTCGGCTGGCAGCCGGATCACTACCTGTTCTCGTTCCACGGCATCCCGCAGAAGTACACCCAGCGGGGCGACCCGTACCCGGAGCACTGCGTCAAGACGACGTGGGCGCTGGTGGACCGGCTGGGGCTGCCGCGGGAGCGGTGGAGCCGGTCGTTCCAGAGCCAGTTCGGCCGGGATCCGTGGCTCAAGCCGTACACCGACGACGTGCTGGCCGACCTGGCCAAGCGGGGGGTGAAGAAGGTGCTGGTGACTCTACCTGGGTTCACCGCCGACTGCCTGGAGACGGTGGACGAGATCGGGCACGAGAGCGACGAGGTGTTCCGCGAGAACGGCGGCGAGGTGCTGCGGGCCTGCCCGTGCCTGAACGACCACCCCCGCTGGATCGACGCGCTGGAGCAGATCGCCCGCGAGGAGGGGGCCGGGTGGCTCGAACAGGCAGGGCTGAGCAATGGAGTAAGATTCTAAAAAAATGAGATCGTTGTAAACAACTCTGTCATTCACATGTTACCTTCTCGGCCGTCAGGCAACCCCTGACAAACTAAGTCCGAGGAGGCTCGTTGCATGTCCACGCCGGACGAACTGCCACGTCGGCGGTTCCTGAAAGCGGCTGTAGCCGCTGGCCTCGGCGCCACCCTCGCCCCGCAGGGGCGCAGGCAGTGCCGCTCACCATCGTTCAAGACCCCAGTGCCGCCCGCGCCATCGACTGCTGGGGCATCATGTGGGCGTGCATGAGGGCTTGCGAAACGGATCCGGAGATCACGAAGGTTGGCCGCTTCTTCTGCAAGCGAGGCTGTGAGTTCGCGTACCTGGAGTGTCTCAAGGCCAGGGCCGTGTTGAACGTGGTGCGGCGGACGTTCGATACGGCGGGGGCGTTCCACGACTGGGCGAGGCAAAATCCGGGGCTGGTCATCCTCGGAGCCGTCGTAGTCATCGGCGGTGTCACGTTCATCGTCGTCGCCTCGGGTGGTACCGGCGCTGTGGCCCTAGCCCCGCTCGTGGCGCTCTGAGTGACCAAACTAGTCAGTCGCCCTAACTGGAGGTTCCATGATTCAGCAGCCCCCTGCCATCAACCCCGGCCCGCTGTTCGGGACCCGCACGCTCGAGTGGACCGACGACAACGGTGACACACATCCCGTTCACGTCGACTTCTACGACCCGCAGTCGGTGCAACCCGAGGGTTTCCCCCGTCCGCTCTACTTCGCCTGCTTCCGCTTCCGCGGGCTGGGTGATGAGCAGATTCACCGCACCGCCGACGAGGACAAGATCACGGCCATCAGTGCGGCATTCCAGCTAGCGGGCCGGATACTCTCCGAGTCCGACCATCCGGTCATCGAAGAGCTCGACTTCGCTGAGGTCGAGAACTTCGGCTTCGCCATGCTCCCCGCCCCACCAGAAGGGGGCGACGGCGGTGGCGGGTGTTGTGGCGGTGGTCAGCCTGTAGACCCGCCACGGCAATAGACGGCGTGCTGGCCGGCCATGACAAGCCGGCCCGCACAATCGCCCTCTACCCCCGCCCGCCGAACAGCCCCTTCAACCCCTTGCCCCCGGCCTGGGCCTCCCGGAACAGCACCGCCTCCCGGCGGAACTGCCAGGCCGCCAGCCCCAGGGCCACCGCCACCCACCCGGCCAGCGAGCCGAGCACCGCCGGGAACGCCCACCAGGCCAGCGGCTCCCCAGTCACCGCCAACAGCTTGGCCTGGAGCAAGATCGCCCCAGTCACCGGCACCCAGCAGTTGCCCGGGGTCAGCTCGCTGCCGGGCATCATGCCGTAGAACGCCAGCGGCATGGTCACCAGGATGAGCGGCAAGAGGTAGTACTGCCCCTCCTTGGTGCTCTGGGCGAACACCCCCAGGGCCAGGCAGACGGCGGCGAACAGCATGGCCAGCGGCAGCCCGAGCACCACGCACGCCACCACCCCGGCCGGGTTCAGGATGGGGAACCCGAGCACCTGCTGCACCAGCACCGCCGCCCCGGTCAGCCAGAGCACGTTCCACACCACGCTGCCGAAGGCGAACCCGGTGGTGGCCAGGAACTTGCCGGCCACGATCTCCCCCCGCTCGGCCGGACTGATGAGCAGGGTCTCCATGGTGCCCCGCTCCTTCTCCCCGGCCGTCATGTCCACCGCCGGCTGGATGGCCCCGGCCACCAGCCACATCATCAGGATGAACGGGAACACCCGGGCGAAGCTGTCCCGCAACTCGTCCGCGGTGCGTTTCAGCTTCGGCTTCTCGGTCTGCGGGTCCACCACCGTCAGCACCTTGTCGAAGTCCTTGGGTAGCCCCTTCGCCTCGAACCGCTGCTGCCGCAACTGCTTCTCCCAGGCCCGCACCAGCCCGGTCAGCCGGCGGACGGCGATCTTCGACTTGTCGTCCCCGTCCCGCCCCTTGACCGTCACCGTCGGCTTCGCGGCCGGGTCGCGGAGGTCGGCGGCGAACCCGGGCGGCACCACCAGCACGGCGTCCGCCCGGCGGGTGCGGAGCAGGTCGTCCGGGTCGCCGGCCATGGGGGTGATGGTGAGGTCGACCGGGCCGCCGGGCGGTGGGAGGTCGGCGGCCGGGTCGCCGGCGGCCGCCGCGGCCGGGTCGGGGTCGTCCGGGGGGAAGGTGGGGAACCCGCTGTCGGGGGCGGGCAAGTGCTCGGCCCCGACCACGGCCAGGGTCTGCTTCTGGCCGAGCAGGGTGACGGCCATCAGCCAGCCGCCGGCCCCGAACACCGGGTACAGCACCGCCGGCAGGACCAGGATGAGGAGCACCGTCCGGCGGTCCCGCAGCAGGTCGCGGAACTCCTTGGCGGCGATGAGGCGGACCACGGACCACCGCATGACGGCTCCCCCGGGCGGACCCGGGGATTGTACGCCGGCTACGGCACCTGCCAGTCCTCGAGCTTCAACCCCGGGATGCGGTCGAAGTGGTCGATGTTGTGCGTGGCGACGGTCAGGTCGTACCGGAACGCCACTGCCGCAATCCACACATCCAGAAGCCCGATCGGCACGCCGCGGGAGCCCAGGTCGGCCCGCACCCGGGCGTAAATGTCGGCCGTCGGGCCGTCGATCGGCAGCACGACGTAGGGCTTGATGAGTGCGTCCACATCGCTGCGTCGATCGGCCGGATGATCGCTGACGGCGGCCCCGTGGAACAGCTCGCCGGTGACGATCGGGCGGAGGGCGATCGTGTGAGGCGACTGTCGGGCCAGTCGCCGCTTGACCGCAAGGTTGCCCCGCTTGCGGAGGCACTCGATCCAGACGTTGGTGTCCGGCGGGTGAGTCACCACCATTTCGGCGGCGCCTCCACAACCGGCTGCTCCGGACGCCGGAAGCTGAAATCGTCCACGACCCCGATCACGTCCGTGAAGTAGCCCGGGGGCCAGTCCGGGTGGATGAACGGGATGTCGTCCGCCGAGGCCGGCGTCGCCACCACGTCGTACTCGCCCGCCGGCAGACCGAGCTTGAGGACGCCGTTCTCGTCGACGGTCGCCCGCACCTTGATTGTCGTCATCAGACCACTCCCTCCGATGCCATCTTACCACGGCCCAGCCGCCACACCTGCCAGCCCAGCCCGGCGGCCAGGGCCAGCGCCCCGGCCAGCGGCGCCCCGGCCGCCGCCGGCACCCGGCTGCCGGTCACCGGCGAGCCGACCAGCAGCAGCCCGAACCCCAGCCCGAGCGTCGCCCACGCCGCCCGCCGGGCGGCCGGCGCCGGGTCGCACGCCGCGAACCACACCAGCACCGTCGCCGGGAACAGCAGCCAGACGAAGTAGTAGCCGAAGGCGTAGGGGGTGCCGACCACCACCAGGATGGTGAGTAGGGCGAACTCGGCCGCGTCGGACTGCCGGGTGCGGGCGGCCGGCCGGGGCAGCACCGCCGCGAACCCCAGCCCGACCAGCCCGCACGCCGCGTAGACGGCCAGGGAGGCGGTGCGGTAGTCCAGCGACAGGAGGTTGACGTACAGCTCCCGCGGGGCGTCGAACGCCTCGGCCTCGACGTTCACCGGCCGCAACAGCCGGTGCCCGACCCCGAGTAGCGACTGGTTCCGCCAGCCCAGGCTCTGCTCCGGCCGCTGGCCCACCCCGCCGGCCCCGCCGGTGAAGATCATGCCGTCGGCCCACGCCCGCAGCTCGCTCAGGTTGCGGTCCCAGCCGCGGGTCGGCACCGGCACCAGCACCAGCAGCCCGGCCGTCACCAGCGCCATGCTGGCGGCCGCCAGCCAGTAGCGTCGCCACAGCAGGTACACCAGCACCACCGCCGGGAACGCCTTGAGGGCGGCCGCCGCGGCGAAGGCGGCCCCGGCCCACCCCTGCCGGCCCGCCCGCAGGAGGTGGTAGCCGGCGAGCATCAGGGCCAGCAGGCCGAGGTTCGGCTGGCCGAGCAGGAACATGTCGTACACGAAGAACAGGCACAGGGCGCTCGGCAGCCACCAGACCAGCGGCGGGGCCGGGCCGGGGCCGGCCGCCAGCCGGACGCCCAGCACCACCGCCAGCAGCCAGGCGGCCACGTTGGCCAGCACCAGCACCACGATCATGCCGGTCGAGCCGAGGTGGCTGACCCAGGCCAGCACCGCCCCGGCGAACGGCGGGTACATGAACGGGAACGGCACCCCCGGGCGGGGGTCGTACAGTGGCGTGTCCGACCGGGCCACCAGCCCGACCGGGTACCACAGCCCGTAGTCCTTGTTCTGGCTGCCGGTCACGTGGACCGGCAGCGGCCAGGCGGCCAGCCGGCGGGCGGCCCGGTCCTCCCACTCGGCGGCCGGCCGCTTCAGGTGGATGGACAGGGGGAAGGCGGCGAACACGACGCAGGCGACGGCGAACGCCCCGAGCAGCAGGCGGCGGGTGCGGGCGGGCATGCAGGCTCCGGGGCGGCCGACCGGCTGGCGAAAGGCAGAAGCATAAAAACCCCGCCGCCCCCGGGCAAGCCCG
>JAESGM010000992.1_pt1 | contig 11680 bp, 9 predicted proteins | sample 9269721 | NCBI WGS metagenome assembly JAESGM01 (sample SAMN15720920, study PRJNA650825) | algae metagenome | isolation source: Komarekiella atlantica HA4396-MV6 and co-occurring heterotrophs from... | place: USA: Theobald House, Kauai, HI | collected 2009-07-29 | reverse complement strand
GTCGGTCTACTGCGCAAGGACATCGACGCGATGGGTCTGAAGCTGACCGTGCGCCTGGGCGGCATGCTGGTGGTGGCCGTCGGCGCGATAGCGACGCTCGGCAAAGTCGTCTGATGTCATGCAGGTGTTGCAGAACAAATCAGCAACGAGCTATGCCGAGCTGCAGGTAACGACCAACTTCTCGTTTCTGCGTGGAGCCTCGCACGGCGAGGAACTGGTGGCGCAGGCGCGCGCGCTCGGCCTTTCCGCCATCGCCATCACCGACCGCAACACGCTTTCCGGCGTCGTACGTGCGCATCTTGCGGCCAAGGAGGTAGGGCTGCGGCTGATCGTCGGCGCGCGCCTCGATCTCGAAGATGCACCGAGCCTGCTGTGCCTGCCGCGCGACCGGGCCGCCTACGGACGGCTGTCGCGGTTGCTGTCTCTCGGGCAGCGGCGCGCCAGGAAGGGCGCCTGCACGCTGTACCTCGCCGATGTCGCCGCGCACGCCAAGGGACAGATCTTCATTGCGCTGGCGCCGGACGCTTGGGACTGGCGGATGCTGGCTGCGCAGGCGGAACCGGCGTCAGCGGCAATTCTGCCGTTCCCGCGCCAATCCTCTCGAGAAGCCGGGCAGACGCAGGAAGCCGGCGCGGATGTCTGCGTCGTGCCGCGGACTGACGCGATGGACTTCGCCGCGCAATTAACGCGCGTGAGGCAGGCGCTTGCCGGAGCGGAGGTGTACCTCGCGGCGAGCTACACCTACCGCGGCGATGACCGCGCGCGCATCGCCGCCCTGGCGCGGCTGGCGGCGCGCTGCGCGACCCCGCTCGTCGCCACGGGAGACGTGCTCTATCACGCGCCGCAGCGTCGCGACCTGCAGGACGTGCTCACCTGCGTGCGCGAGAAGACGACAATCCGCGAAGCCGGTCTGAAGCTGGAGGCCAACGCCGAGCGTCACCTGAAGCGGCCGGCGGAGATGGCGCGCCTGTTTCGCGGCTATGATGACGCCATCGCGCGCACGCTCGCCATCGCCGATGCGTGCACATTCAACCTCGAAGAGCTCGTCTACGAATATCCGGACGAGCCTATTCCGCCCGGCAAGACACCGCAGCAGCATCTGGAAGAGCTGACCTGGGAAGGTGCGCATTGGCGCTTTCCCGATGGCATTCCGCCGAAGGTGCACGCGCTCGTCGAGCGCGAGCTGCAACTCATCGCCCAGCTCAATTACGCCCAGTACTTCCTGACGGTGCACGACATCGTGCACTACGCGCGTTCCAAGGACATCCTCTGCCAGGGACGCGGGTCGGCTGCCAACTCGGCGGTATGCTTTTGCCTCGCCATAACCTCCGTGAACCCGACCGAAATCGATCTGCTGTTCGAGCGCTTCGTCTCGCCCGAGCGTCGCGAGCCGCCCGACATCGACGTCGATTTCGAGCACGAGCGGCGCGAAGAGGTCATCCAATATATCTATGCACGTTACGGCCGTGAGCGGGCCGGCCTTGCCGCCACGGTCATCTCGTATCGGGCACGCTCGGCAGTGCGCGATGTCGGCAAGGCAATGGGGCTGACGGAGGATACCGTATCGGCTCTCGCCGGCATGGTATGGGGCACGGCAGGCGGCGGCGAATTGCCGGAGAAAAATGTGCGCGCCGCCGGCCTGGACCCGACGGACCCGCTGCTGGCCACCGTCGTCGAGCTGGCGCGCGAGCTCATCGGCTTTCCGCGCCACCTGTCGCAGCATGTCGGCGGCTTCGTTCTGACCCGCGGTCCGCTGGTCGAGGTGGTCCCCGTCGGCAACGCGGCGATGGACGACCGCACCTTCATCGAATGGGACAAGGACGACATCGCCGCGCTCGGCCTGCTCAAGGTGGACGTGCTGGCGCTCGGCATGCTCACCTGCATCCGCAAGGCGCTGGATCTCATCCGCGTGCATGAAGGCGTCGACGAGACGCTGGCCAGCGTGCCGCGCGAGGATCCCGTCGTTTACGACATGCTGTGCACGGCGGATTCGCTCGGCGTCTTCCAGGTGGAGAGCCGCGCGCAGATGAACATGCTGCCGCGACTCAAGCCGCGCTGCTTCTACGATCTCGTCATCGAGGTGGCGATCGTGCGCCCCGGTCCGATCCAGGGCGACATGGTGCATCCGTACCTGCGCCGGCGCGATGGGCTGGAGGCGGAGCATTATCCTTCGCCGGCGCCGGAGCATGGCCCGGAGGACGAGCTGCGCACCATTCTCGGCAAGACCAAGGGGGTGCCGCTGTTCCAGGAGCAGGCGATGCGCATCGCCCTCGTCGCGGCGAAATTCTCCGACGCGGAGGTGAACGAGCTGCGCAAGGCGATGGCAACCTTCCGCCGCCGCGGCACCATCGGCCTGCTGGAGGAGAAGATGGTCTCGCGCATGGCGGCGCGCGGCTATGACGAAGGCTTCGCGCAGCGCTGCTTCAACCAGATCAAGGGCTTCGGCGAGTATGGGTTTCCCGAGAGCCACGCGGCGAGCTTTGCGCATCTCGTCTACGTGTCGTCATGGATCAAGTGCCATCATCCGGCGGCGTTTGCCGCGGCGCTGCTCAATTCGCAGCCCATGGGCTTCTACGCTCCGGCGCAGATCGTGCGCGATGCCCGCGAGCATGGCGTCGAAGTCCGCTGCGCCGATGTCAATCTTTCGGATTGGGATTGCACGCTGGAACCGGACGGCAGCGACGGCCGGCCGGCGATGCGTCTCGGCCTGCGCCAGATCGACGGGCTGCGGGAGGAGGAGATCGAGAAGCTCGTCGCCGTGCGAGGTTTCTCACCCGGTGATGGTGCGCTTTCGAGCGGTGCGGTGGCGGCAAAGCCATTCCGCGACATGCACGATCTGTGGCGGCGGGCGCGGCTGAAGCTGTTCAGCCTTGAAAAACTCGCGGCGGCCGACGCCTTTCGCTCCATGGGGCTCGACCGCCGGCAGGCGCTGTGGGAGATGAAAGCGCTCGGCACTGCCGAGCCGCTGCCGCTGTTCGCCTGGAGCGAGACGCGCGAGACCGCGGCGGAGCCCTCCGTGCAGCTGCCGCAGATGCGGCTCTCCGAGCACGTCGTCAACGACTACCAGACGCTGCGGCTTTCCCTGAAGGCGCATCCGATGAGCTTCCTGCGCGAGCGGTGCATGACGCATCGCATGGTTGCCTGCGATGACCTGCGCAAGCTGAAGGACGGCGCCTGGGTCGCCGTTGCCGGAGTGGTGCTGGTGCGCCAGAGGCCCGGCTCGGCCAAGGGCGTCGTGTTCATGACCATCGAGGACGAGACGGGCGTCGCCAACGCCGTTATCTGGCCCAAGGCGCTGGAGCGCTTCCGCAAGGAGGTGATGGCGGCGCGCCTCATCGTCATCTATGGCCGCATCCAGCGCCACCAGAACATCATCCACGTGGTGGCCTCGAAACTGGAGGATCACAGCGACTGGCTGCAGCTTCTCTCGGCGGATGCGGCGAGGATGAAGGTGCCGCTGGCCAACGCCGACGAGGTGGTGCGTCCCGATCCGGGTTCGGCGCGGCCGGCCTTCCCCAAGGACCCCAACGCCGACAAGATGCATCCGCGCTGGGCGACGCACCCGCGCAACGCGCGGATCATTCCCAAATCGCGCGATTTTCACTGAGGGAAATAGCCGGGGAGCAATGTCGTGTTGGGCGTGCCCTTGGCGCCCATGAACACCGACATGATCCGCGCCGGCACGCTGCCGGTGTTGCGGCCCCGGTGCGGGATGCCGACCGCTTCGAGGATGGCGTCGCCCTTGCGGTAGAGGCGCTTGCCGTAAGGTCCGTAGTCGACCATCACCTCGCCTTCGAGGATGTAGCCGAGCATCGGCACGTCGTGCTGGTGCCAGCCCGTCTCCTCGCCGGGCTGCATGACGACGACGCTGGCCATGACGTTCGGCGTGCCCTTCGGATAGACGAGCGGCTGGCCAAGTACGGTCTTGCCGGCATCGAGGAGCGGTGTCACCGCCTCCTGGGCAACGCCCGGGCGCGCGATAGCATGCAGGCTGAGGAAGGCGAAGATGCCCGTCAGAGCCCAGACAAATGGACGGAGGTTTGGCATATGCAGTTCTTTCCAGCGCCCTTGCGTAGGGCGCCCATTGTGCTCGACGTCATGATGGCGGAAGCTGATGAACAGCTTCCGCCGCATCGGTACTCATGATCATACGCTTACTCACCGTCATCTGCCTGCACGCTTTGTTCGTGCTTACCCTTGCGGGCGGAACCGCAGCTCAGTTCCTCGATCCGCGCGCCTCTCCCGAGGCCCCGACAGGGACGCAGAGCCACGCGCTCGCCACCGCCAAGCGGCACATGGTATCGGCAGCCAATGCCATAGCGGCAGAGGCGGGGCGCGAGATGCTGCGTGCCGGAGGTTCGGCAGCGGATGCAGCAATCGCAACGCAGCTTGTTCTAAATTTGGTAGAGCCGCAGTCGAGCGGCATCGGTGGCGGCGCATTCATTCTCTACTGGGACAAGGCGAAGGGTGAGCTGAAAGTCTTCGACGGACGCGAGACGGCGCCCGCTTCGGCCACGCCCGACCGCTTTCTCGTCGATGGCAGACCGATGCCCTTCGCGCAGGCGGTGCTCTCCGGGCTGAGCATCGGTGTGCCGGGCATCGTGCGTCTGCTGGAGGACGTGCACAGAGCTTACGGAAAGTTGCCGTGGGCAAAGCTTTTCGAACCTGCGATCCGTCTGGCTCAGGCAGGGTTCGAGGTGTCGCCGCGCCTGCATCTGTTGCTGCGTCTTGAAGATCCTGCCGACTTCGTCCCCGCTGCGCGCCGTTATTTCTATACGTCGACGGGAAGTCCTCTGCCCATTGGACATGTCCTGAAGAATCCGGAGTTCGCGCAGACCTTGCGGCGGATCGCCGAGGGCGGCGCGGATGCGTTTTATGAAGGTCCGATCGCCGAGGCGATCGTCGCAGCCGTCGCCGAGGCGCCGATCGCGCCGGGTGGCATGACGCCTGACGATCTCAAGACGTACAAGGTCGCCGAGCGGCCGCCGTTCTGCGTCTTCTATCGCCGGAGCGAGATTTGCGGCGTCGGGCCGCCCTCCTCCGGCGGGACGACGGTGGCGCAGACGCTGAAGCTGCTCGAAGGCTTCGATCTCGGCAAAGGACCGGATGCGGCGCTGAACACCGACGCGCTGCATCTGATCGCCGAAGCCGAGAAGCTGGCTTACGCCGACCGCAACCGTTTCATCGGGGACCCCGACTTCGTGCACGTGCCGATGCAGGGCATGGTCGACGACGCATATATTGCCGAGCGCCGCAAGCTGATCGATCCGCAGCAGGCGCACGACAATCCGCCGGCCGGCGCGCCGCCCGGATCGGAGCGGCAGTCCTTCGGCATCGACGCGACGCTGGAGCGTGCGGGCACCAGCCACATCTCCATCATCGACGACGCCGGCAACGCGCTGGCCATGACGACGACGATCGAAGGCGCTTTCGGCTCGCACAACTGGGCCGCCGGGTTCCTGCTCAACAACGAGCTGACCGACTTCTCGTTCAGGCCGGTGGACGCCGAGGGCCGGCCCGCTGCGAATGCCGTAGGCCCCGGCAAGCGGCCGCGCAGCTCCATGTCGCCGACCATCGTGTTCGGCAAGGATCGGCAGGTCGAGGCGGTGCTGGGCTCGCCCGGCGGCAGCCGCATCATCCTTTATGTGGTCAAGACGCTGATCGCCATGCTCGACTGGGGCTTCGATGCGCAACAGGCGGCCGACCTGATAAACTTCGGCAGCCAGGGACGCGGCTTCGAGGTGGAGCTCGACTGGCCGGCGGTCTGGATGTCGCTCTCTCTCAAGCCGAAGGGCCACATGATCGTCCCCGCCCTCATGAATTCGGGGGTGCATATCGTCGCCCGGCGCGGCGGCGTTCTCGAAGGTGCCGCCGACCGCCGCCGCGAGGGCGCGGCCCTGGGGGACTAGGCAGCTTCGGGCAGTGTCGGGGGGGCCGGTGCCGGGGGGATTGAGCCCGCCGCTGCAACATGCGAACCCTACCGCAACTCTTCGAGACTTGAGAAAGATGTCCGCAAACTCGCGCGCAATAACGGTGCTCGGCGCCGGCATACTGGGACTGTGGCAGGCGTTGACGCTCGCCCGGGCCGGCCATCGCGTGCGCCTCATCGAGCGGAGCGAGGCGCCGTTCGCGGCGGCGGCCAGCCTTTACGGGGGCGTGATGCTTGCGCCGGACCGCGAGGCCGAGGCGGCACCGCCGGTGGTGCGCGAACTCGGCCACGAGGGCATCGCTCTCTGGCGCGACGTCTATCCCGGCCTGCACTGCGCCGGTGGACTGGTGATCGCCAACCCGCGCGACCGCGGCGAACTCGACCGGCTGGCGCAACGGACCGGCGGACATCGCCGCCTGCGCGGTGCAGAGCTGCAGGAGCTGGAGCCGGACATCGCCGCGCGGTTTTCCGAAGGGCTGTTCTACACCGACGAAGCGCACATGGCGGCCCCCGATGCGCTGCGCTTCATGCTTGCGGCAGTGCGCGCCCTCGGCGTCGAAACGCATTTCGCCAGCGAGCCGGAAAGCGCGAGCGCCGATGAGATCGTTATCGACTGCCGCGGCATCGCGGCGACCGATGCGTTGCCGGACCTGCGCGGCGTGCGCGGTGAGCGCGCCATCGTCCGCTCTACCGAGGTGAACCTGCGCCGTCCGGTGCAGCTTCTGCATCCGCGCATGCCGATCTACATCGTCCCCTGGGGCGAAGGGATCTACATGGTCGGCGCGACCGTTATCGAAAGCGACGACGCCGGGCCGGTGAGCCTGCGGTCGGCGCTGGAGCTGCTGGGCAACGCCTACGCCGTGCATCCGGCATTCGCCGAGGCGCAGGTGCTGGAGATGGGCGCCGGCGTGCGTCCGTCGTTCCCGGACAACGTCCCGCGCATCATCGTGCGCGAGGGCGGCCGGCGGATATTCGTAAACGGAGCCTACCGGCACGGTTTTCTTCTCGCGCCGGTTCTGGCGCGCAGCGTCGCCGACTACGTATCGCGCGGGGAGTTGTCCCAGCTTCTGGTCGCGTAACCTCGGTATCTCTATGTTCAGGGCAGTGGCGAATTGCAGGCGGCAGAATGAGCACCAAGGCGCAGGCGCTAATCGTTAACGGCGAGCAGGTTACAGCCGAAGCTTCGACGCTGGGCGGGCTGGTGGCCGAGCTGGGCTATTCCGGCGCCCGCATCGCCACGGCACGCAACGGCGAGTTCGTGCCGGAGCGCATGCGGGAGGCAACGCCGGTCGAGGGCGGTGACCGCATCGAGATCGTTTCGCCGCGTCACGGCGGCTAGGCAACGCAGGATCATATGAACGTTCGCGACACAGCAACGGGATCGCAAGGCGCACTGACGCTGTACGGCGAGCGGCTGACATCGCGCATGCTGATCGGCACGGCGCTATATCCCTCCCCGCACGTGCTGGCCAAGGCGGTAGAAGCATCGGGCGCGGGGATCGTCACCGTGTCGCTGCGCCGCGAGCAGGCGCGCGGCAAAACCGGCGAACGCTTCCTGGAGCTGATCAACGGCCTCGGCGTGCGCGTGCTACCCAACACGGCCGGCTGCCGCACGCCCAAGGAGGCGGTAACGACCGCGCAGATGGCGCGCGAAGTTTTCGGAACCGACTGGATCAAGCTCGAGGTCATCGCCAACGACGATACGCTGCAGCCGGACGTGTTCGGGCTGGTCGAGGCGGCAGGAATTTTGAGCGCCGATGGCTTCAAGGTACTGCCGTACACGACGGAGGACCTGTCGGTGGCGGAGCGCCTGCTGCAGGCCGGCTGCCAAGTGCTGATGCCGTGGGGCGCGCCCATCGGCACGGGACGCGGGCTCGCCAATCCTTATGCGCTGCGCAGCATGCGGGCCTATTTTCCCGACGTGCCGTTGATCATCGATGCCGGTGTTGGCGCGCCCTCGCATGCCGCTCAGGCAATGGAGATGGGCTTCGACGGCGTGCTGCTCAACACGGCTGTGGCCCGGGCTGCCGATCCGGTGGGTATGGCGGCGGCATTCGCGCAGGCCATCGCGGCAGGGCGTGCAGGATTCGAAGCAGGCTTGATGGGCATGCGCGACATGGCAGCCCCTTCGACGCCAGTGGCAGGTACGGCGTTCTTCGACCTCAAGCCGCGCGATGAGTAGGCCACCGGCGACTGGCGGCCTCGACTTATTCTATCCGATCGTGCCGGACGCAAAATGGGTTGCTCGCATCGTGCCGCTCGGCATCCGCTGCGTGCAGCTGCGCATCAAGGACGCGGCGGGAGAGGACGTCGCCCGGCAGATCGAGGCGAGCCTGGCGATGACGCGCGCCTACGGCTGCCAGCTTATCGTCAACGACTATTGGCGCGAGGCGCTCGACGTGGGCGCCGACTACGTGCACCTTGGCCAGGAGGATCTGGCGTCGGCGGACATCGCCGCCATCAAGAGCGCCGGCCTTCGCCTCGGCGTCTCGACCCACAGCGACGATGAACTGGCGACGGCGCTGGCGGCGTCGCCGGACTATGTTGCGCTCGGCCCCGTGTACCAAACGAAGCTGAAGGTGATGCCCTGGGCGCCGCAAGGACTGGGCAGGGTTGCGACTTGGAAGAAGCGCATCGGATCGCTGCCTCTGGTGGCTATCGGCGGTATCACGCCGGAGCGCGCCAGCGACGTCATCGACGCAGGTGCAGACTCCGTGGCAGTCATCACTGATTTTATGACAGCTCAAGATCCTGAACGGCGGATAGAAACGTGGACCTCCTGGTCCGATGCGCGTCGTCGCGCGCGCAATTCGCATACAACTTGAGGCGCAGCGCACTTGCGTGTTTGCGGCTGCTGGCATCAAATAAGTCCACGATCCGCGCAGCATGGTTGTAGCGTTACGACGCCAAACGAAGGCGCACGATGCCTTTTCGATTCAAGCTCGGTGAGCCTTTCGACGAAGGCTTCAAACGTATCGCCGGCGAGCAGATAGAGCGCGCGCAGGGTCAACTGCGGAGCGCCGGCAACCAGCCGGTCGCCATTCACGAAACCCGCAAATCGATGAAGCGCGTGCGCGCCCTGCTGCGCTTGTTCCGCCCGGCGCTGGGCGACGACGTGTTCCGGGACGAGAACAAATTCCTTCGCGATATCGCCATGCGGCTGTCGGGAGCGCGCGACCAGCACGTGCTGCGGGAGACGGTCGACAAGCTGCACGCGAAAGGCATGCTCGCGGACAAGCGGCTGCTCGATGCGCTGCGGCGCGCGATCGGCGCGGCCGATGGCGGGAGAGCTCAGGCTCCGGTGAAGGAGGCCATCGGAGACCTGGCAGCGGCGCAGCAGCGCCTTTGCGCTGCCGAGCTGCGCGGCGACCATTTCGATCTCGTTGGAGCCGGACTGCAGCGCAGCTACCGCCGTGCAAGACGAGCATTTGCGACTGCCTATGCGAATCCCTCCGACGAGGCTTTTCACGAATGGCGCAAGGGCACGCAGCACCATTGGCGCCAGATGACATTGCTGTCCCGCGCATGGCCGGACTATCTCGGGGCCCGGGCCGCGGAGGCCAGGGCGCTGTCGCAAATTCTTGGCGATGATCATGACCTGGCGATGCTCGTTGCCTTCGTGCACGGCGGAGAGCGGGGGCTGAGCGAGGAGCAGGTCGCGGCCGTCGAGACAGCGGCGCGGCAGGCGCAGGCGGAGTTGCGATCAGCGGCGAAGCCTCGCGGCGAGCGATTGTTCGCCGGCGGGGCGCGCAAGCTCAAGAAAGCGGTCGCGACCTACTGGAAGGCGGCCAGCGCCATTAAGGAAAGCGACATCGACGTTGTAATCCAAAATCAGCGCCCGACCGTTAGTCGTACGGCGGTCAAGCGGGTGCGGGCATCCTGAAGGTCGGGGTTTGACGCTTCGCGTCGCGTTCGCATATTGGCTATGTTCTTCTCCCTGCCTTCAGCCCAAGGTCGAAAAAGTGAACGAGTTCAATCCCTCCAGCGCATTCCAGCCCGATCCTGATCATCGCCCTGCGGACCATCCGGCCGTGCGGTGCGGGCGGCTGGGGGTGCTTCTGCTCAACCTGGGCACGCCGGATGGGACCGACTACTGGTCGATGCGCCGCTATTTGAAGGAGTTCCTGTCGGACGAGCGCGTCATCGAGGAGCCGCGCTGGAAATGGTGGCCGATCCTCAACCTGATCATCCTGACCGTGCGCCCGGGCCGCAAAGGCAAGGACTACGATACGATCTGGAACAAAGAGCGCGACGAAGGCCCGCTGAAGACGATCACCCGCTCGCAGGCCGAAAAGCTCGCCGTGGCGCTGGGCATGCCGGAGCGGATCGAGGTCGACTTTGCGATGCGCTACGCGAACCCGACGACCGAGAGCCGTATCCAGAGGCTGATGGACAAGGGTTGCGACCGCATCCTGCTGGTGCCGCTCTATCCGCAATATGCTGCGGCAACGACGGCGACGGCGGCCGACCAGGCGTTTCGCGCGCTGATGAAGATGCGCTGGCAGCCGGCCGTGCGCGTCGCGCCGAGCTACCACGACGATCCGGCGTATATCGAAGCGGTGGCCGCCTCCATGCGCCGCGACCTCGCCGCGCTCGACTTCACGCCCGAGGTCATCATCGCGACCTTCCACGGCATGCCGCAGAAGTACCTGGAGAAGGGCGACCCCTATTACTGCCAGTGCCAGAAGTCCTCGCGCCTCATCCGGGCGGCACTCGGGTGGCCGGAGGACAAGTGGCTGACGACGTTCCAGTCGCGCTTCGGCAACGATCCCTGGCTGCAGCCCTATACCGACGAGACGGTGCAGCGGCTGGCGGCGGAAGGCGTCAAGCGGCTGGCCCTCGTGGCGCCCGGCTTCTCGGCCGACTGCCTGGAGACCCTGGAAGAGCTGAACGGAGAAAACCGCCACTACTTCGAGGGCGGCGGCGGCGAGAAGTTCGCCTATCTGCCGGCGCTGAACGACAGCCCCGAAGGCATCCGCGCCATCGAGGCGGTTGTGCGCCGCGAGCTGCAGGGCTGGCTGTAGGCGCAACGTAAGGCGCGTGCCTTCTTTGAGCGCTATTCCCGACGTAACTGCGGCCCGATTTATATTTTACTCAATGTTTGCCGGCGTCCATTAGCGTGCGGACGCTGGTCCCATTGGCTTTGAAGGAGCACCATGTCTGGTGGATTTGAGATCTTCGGCGTGCTGCTCGTCATGCTCGCCATCGTGGCGCTGTGGTCGACGGTCAAGATCGTGCCGCAGGGCATGAACTACACGGTCGAAAATTTCGGCCGCTACACCCGTACGCTGCAGCCGGGCCTGCATATTCTCATTCCCGTGATGGAACGCGTCGGCCACCGGCTCAACATGAAGGAGCAGGTGCTCGACATTCCGAGCCAGGACGTCATCACGCGCGACAACGCCATGGTGCGCGTCAACGGCGTTACCTTCTTCCAGATACTGAACGCGGCGCGCGCGGCCTACGAGGTCGATGCGCTGGAGCCCTCCATCATCAACCTGACGATGACCAACATCCGTACGGTCATGGGCTCGATGGATCTCGACGAACTGCTGTCCAATCGCGACCAGATCAATGCGCAGCTGCTGCACGTCGTCGATCAGGCAACGGAAGCGTGGGGCATCAAGGTCACGCGCATCGAAATCAAGGACATCGATCCGCCGCGCGATCTCGTCGATGCCATGGCACGGCAGATGAAGGCCGAGCGCGACAAGCGCGCGCAGATTCTCGAGGCGGAAGGCTCACGCGCTG
>JAESGM010000991.1_pt1 | contig 11680 bp, 8 predicted proteins | sample 9269721 | NCBI WGS metagenome assembly JAESGM01 (sample SAMN15720920, study PRJNA650825) | algae metagenome | isolation source: Komarekiella atlantica HA4396-MV6 and co-occurring heterotrophs from... | place: USA: Theobald House, Kauai, HI | collected 2009-07-29 | reverse complement strand
TCCGTCCAGCAGGCGGCGGGCGATGACTTGTTTCCGTTTGTGATCGCCCGCCGGGCGGCTAATTGCTTCCATCGAGAAGGCGCCGGGCGATGACTTGCGCCTGGATTTCCGCCGCGCCCTCGAAAATATTGAGGATGCGGGCATCGCACAGGATACGCGAGGCCGGGAATTCCAGCGCGAAGCCATTGCCGCCGTGAACCTGCACGGCATTGTCGGCCGCCGCCCAGGCGACGCGCGCGGCCAGCAGTTTCGCCATGCCGGCTTCCAGATCGCAGCGGCGGCCGGAATCCTTTTCACGCGCGGCGAAGTAGGTGAGTTGCCGCGCGATGGTAATCTCCACCGCCATCATGGCGAGCTTGTCGGCGACGCGCGGGAATTCGACGATCGGGCGCGCGAATTGCGAACGCTGCTGCGCATAGGCGAGGCCCTGGTCGAGCGCCGCCTGCGCGACACCCACGGCCCGCGCGGCGGTCTGGATGCGCGCGGATTCGAAGGTCTGCATCAGCTGCTTGAAGCCCGCGCCCTCGATGCCGCCGAGGAGATTTTCCGCCTTCACCTCAAAACCGTCGAACGCGATCTCGTATTCCTTCATGCCACGATAGCCGAGCACCTCGATCTCGGTGCCGGACATTCCCGGCGCAGGAAACGGATTGTCGTCGGTGCCGCGCGGTTTTTCCGCGAGCAACATGGAGAGGCCGCGATAGCCGGCCTCCTTCGGGTCGGTCCGCACCAAGAGCGTCATCAGGTCGGCGCGCACCGGATGCGTGATCCAGGTCTTGTTGCCATAGACCTTGTAGACATTGCCTTCGCGCACCGCGCGCGTCTTCAGCGAGGCGAGATCGGAGCCTGTATTCGGCTCGGTGAAGACGGCGGTGGGAAGGATTTCGCCGGAGGCGAGCTTCGGCAGCCATTTGCGCTTCTGGTCCTCGGTGCCGCTGCCGAGAATGAGCTCGGCGGCGATTTCCGAGCGCGTGCCGAGCGAGCCGACGCCGATATAACCCCGCGACAATTCCTCGGAGACGACGCACATCGATTCCTTGCCGAGCCCGAGCCCGCCGTAAGTCTCGGAGATAGTCAGTCCGAACACGCCGAGCTCGGACATGTGCGAGATGATGTCGAGCGGGATGTACTGGTTCTTGAGATGCCAGGCCTGTGCGTGCGGAATGACTTCGCTGACTGCGAATTTCCGCATCTCCTCGCGGATCGACTCCAGCGTGTCGTCGAGACCGCTTTGCCCGAAGGTCGCGCCATGATGATCGCGCAACAGCGCGACGAGCCGTGCGCGCCGCGTCGCATTGTTGCCGTCCGCAATGAGCGCATTGACGGCGGGCGTCAGCCGCGCGGCCACGTCCGCCGGCGACAGGCCGAGATCGGACATGCGCACGATCTCGCCCTGGCTCATCGGAATGCCGCCGGCGATCTGCGCGAGAAATTCCCCGAGCCCGATGCTGACGATCAGTTCTTCGGCCTCTCCGAACTGCCCGGTCTCCTGCATGCGCTCCGCATAAGAGGCAAGCTGGCGCAACGCCTCGACATAGGTGGCGAGCCACGCAAGGCCATGCGTCGCGCGCTGCTCGCGATCGAAGAGATGACCGGACGGGCCGCTCTCGCCCATCACACGCTTGCGCACTGCGATCGTCGCATCGGCCAGCAGCGCTTCCGCCACGCCGACGGCCTCCCGCGCATGCGGCGCGAACGAGTCGCTGGCGTCGTTACGGGCGGATGCAAGCGGCATGGGCGACCTCGTGCGGTGAGCGCAATGAAGGATTGGAGGCGTCAACAGTAATGGTGCGATGCACAAAAGCAACGGCCTTTGCGGCGCAAGGCGTAGTTACTGGAATCTTTACCTTTTTCGGCTCTTTTCAATCGGATGCCATCTTCCCAGGCTGGTTCATGAGCAGCGCCCCGACTGCAAGCAGTCCCCGTGCCGGAACTCCACGCCTGTCTTTCGGGCGTCTGGTGTCATCCTTTTCCGTCCGCACGCGCATTATTGCAATCGCAATGATCCCGGTCGCCGGATTTCTGGCCAACGGCATTTTCTTCGAGGGCGGCGAAAAGGATGTCGAGGCCGCCTTCGACCGATACAAGATCGCCGCCGCGATCGCCGACGCGAGCCGCGATTTCAAGGAGAATATCGGCAGCATGCGGATCAGCGCCCGCGATTTCGCCGCGCGGCCCAGCAACGAAAGCATTGTCGAATTCGAGAACGCCGCTGCGGGAGCGTTGCGCAATCTCAACGCGATCGGCCTGTCGCTCGACGACGAGCAGCGCAAGCAGCTTGGCCCGCTCAACGAAACGCTGAAGACGGTCGCGCGGAATTTCCAGCGGGTGGTCGAGGAGCAGCGGGAACTGGGATTCACCGACGACGAGGGATTGCGCCGGCAGATCCGCGACGCAGGCAACGCGGTCGAGCGCGTGATCAACGAGAAGATGACCTGGCTGGGCGAGGCTGACGCGAAGAAACTTCTGGTCTCGCTGCTGACCATGCGCCGCTATGAAGCCGAACAGCGGCTGCGCACCAGCGGCCTGGCGCACACGATGTTTTTCGAAGAGTACCGGGCTTTCACGGAGATGTTCGACAAGATCGACGGCACACCCGAGATGCGCTCCGGCCTCGAAAACCAGATCAAGCATTATGCCGACACCTTTGCCACCTGGGCCTCCAGTTCGAACAGGCTCTGGCCGCACCTGAACCTGATCGATCTCGACACCAAGAACATGATGCCGGCGGCCGATGAAATCATCCTCATCGCCGTACAGAACGCGCACCGGGCGTCGGCCGAATTGACCAACTCGCAACAACGCACCCGGCTGACGATCATTTCCGTCGGCGTTCTCGCCGTGCTCATCGGGCTCGCCTTCAGCTATCTGATCGGCCGCAGCATCACCGCCCCGCTGGCGGGCCTCGTCAATGCGATGCAGCGCCTCGCCGCAGGCGACACATCGGCCAGGATTCCGGCCACGAACATGCGCGACGAAATCGGCGAGATGGCGCGGACCGTCATCGTATTCCGCGACAACATGATCGAGCGCGAACGCCTCACCGCCGCCCAGGGCGAGCAAAGCCGGGCGCGCGAGCAGCGCAGCGAGACCATCGCATCGACCATTGCCGGCTTCGAACGCTCGGTGGATGACGTGCTGGCCAAGGTGCGCGGCGCTGCCGAGCGGCTGGAAATCGCGTCGGGAAATCTCAACGGCGCGGCCGACGCGGTGTCGAGCGAAGCGCAGCAGGCCGAAAGCCGCGTGCGCGCCGCCTCCAGCAATGTCACCGCGGCGGCAAGCTCGGTCGAGGAACTCGCCGCCTCGATCGGCGAGATTTCCAGCCAGGCGCATAAATCCACCGACGTCGCCAGGCGCGCGGTGCAGGAAGCCCGCCGCACCACGACCACAATGGGCGAACTCGCGAATGCGGCGACGCGCATCGGCGAGGTGATCAGCCTCATCCAGGCGATCGCCGGACAGACAAATCTTCTCGCGCTCAACGCCACCATCGAAGCCGCCCGCGCCGGCGATGCCGGCCGCGGCTTCGCAGTCGTCGCGCAGGAAGTGAAATCGCTTGCGGCACAGACCGCGCGCGCGACCGAAGACATTGCCGGGCAGATCGGCTCCATCCAGTCGGCCGCGGCGGGTGCCGCGCAGGCGATCACTCAGGTGAATGCGATCATCGAGGACATGTCGGCCATCGCCTCCAGCGTCGCGGTCACGGTCGAGGAGCAGAATTCCGCCGTGTCCAGCATTGCGGAGGGCGTCAACAACGCGTCCAGCGAGGCGCGCACCGGCGCGGAATCAATGAGCCGCGTCGCCGGCGCGATCACCGACGCGCGCGGCACCGCCTCCGACGTGAAATCGCTGGCCGACGCGCTGGCGATCGAGGCGGAAGGCCTGGAGCGGCAGGTGCGGCGGTTCCTGGCGCAAGTGCAGGCGGCGTAGACGTCGGCACGCCTGGCGTTCGCCAAATTGTGGGGACGCCAGCCAATCAAGTTTAGCCAACGCTGCGCCGCCCCTGTTGTTTACGGCGCGGGATACGCCGGAGTCCCTTTTTCCTTTCTCCCAAAAGGGAGATGGAGCGCCGGGAGGCGCCAGGGGGCCGGCGCTCACCGCCCCCTTTGGCGGGGATTAACGCACCCCGCCGCGCGCCACTATCGCGGGCGCGCGAGCTCCTCGTTAGAGGAGCTCTGCGCCTCCTGGCGCTCCATCCTTCCTTGCCGCGTTCTCCGCCTCTAGAAGCGGCGATGCGAAGCAAAGATGTTGTGATAATATTCCTATCTCAGTGCAGTGTCAAGGCGCGTCTTTTGCCCATGTTGATGCCGTTACGCGGTGACCGGCTTGCCGGTCGCGGCCAGCATGACCGCCTTAAGTTGCGGCCGATTCACCTTGCCGCTCGCGCCGCGCGGGATCGCTTTAAGGTCAAACAGGCGGACACGATGGTCGATGCCGCGCATGCGCAGCATATCCGCGAGTTCGCCAGCGTCGGCGTCCTTGCCGTCCACCACGCCGATCCAGATTTCCGCCGGCGACTTTTCATCGATCAGCACCGCAGCAGCATCGACCACGTCCCATTCCAGCCGCAGCAAATGCTCGGCCTCGTGCATCGAAGTCTGAATATCCCGCGCGCTGGCCGCATTCACATCCGAAGATCGTCCGACGATGTGAAGCCGGCTATCACGGTGCCAGCCAACATCGCCGAGATCGATCCATGGACTGCCAGCGTCTGCGGCGCGCATTTTGACGAAGCCGGTCCGGCCATCGGCGCAGCGGCTGCCCTGCGAGTCGAAAATGCCAACTTCGATGCCGGGCGCGACGTGGCCGACAAAACTCGGATTCGAGAGGAGTTCGCGCGCGGTGGCGCGCGCGACAAGCCCGATTTCGGACGTGCCATAACGGCAGTTCACATTCTTGCAGAGGTAAATCATGGCCGCCTCCAGCAAGGCCCGGCTGGGGAGGCTGCCACCAAACCAGACCGTCTGAAGGCTGCGCAGCTGCGCGCCGGTCTTGCGGGCAACCCGTGTCAGCGCCAGCATCTGCTCGGTCGCAGCCATCACGAAGTCGATGCGGAACAGCTCGATCATGCGGATCGCCTGGAAGGGCGATTGCGCGAAGCAGAGCGTGCGCCCGCTGGCGAGCGTCGCGCACGCGGTCGTGAATCCGAAGGTCGAGGTGAGGCCTGGCATGCACAGCACGCTGCTGCGGCTGCCATCGATGCAACCGATGGTCTTGTCGAGCAGATGATGTCCGATATTCGCCACGCTGTGCGTAATCGTCTTCGGAGCACCGGTGGAGCCGGAGGTCAGGCTTGCGCGGCAGATGTCCGAGCTACTTGCAAAACCGGCCGGCAAAGGAGCCAGGCCAGCAACATCATCGCTGAACCAGGCGTCGGTCACTTCGATCAGGCGATTGCCCGGCGCTACGAACTTTGCCGCGTCATGATCGCCGAGGACCGCAGCGAAGGCGAGGCTTCCGATTCCGGTCTGGTTCGGCGCGATGGAGATCGAAGGCATCCCGATCCGCAACAAGGCAAGGCACAGCGTGATGTGCCGCACGGGATTTTGGACGAGGATCGCGATCAGTCCGTCGCGCGGGATGTTCAGCGCGGCAATCCGGCTGGCACATCGCTCCACGCCGGTCTTGAGCATCACGTAGGTGACGGCGCGATCCTCCATCACCAGCGCGGGCGTCTCCGCCTGCGCCCGCATCTGAAACAGGATGTGATCGAACCAGGTGCTTATCACGGCCGGGCGGACAGCCTGCGTGGTCAAAACTTGAAGTTGACGCCAGCACGCGCGATATGCGCCGTCAAATCGACGGAGGTGTTGATCGCTTGGGTATAGGCCCAGCCGCCCGGGTTAATAGAACCCGTCGCGTCGACCTTGCCAAAATCCAGATACAGATACTCGGTTTTGATCGTCCAGTTCTTGCCCAACGCCCATTCGAGGCCACCACCCAGCGTCCAGCCGAGTCTTGTAGCGGAGGCATTTCCGTTGGCAGTAAAGCCGAAGCCCGTATCCGAATAGGTGTTGGCGGTCGTTATCTGCGTAACGGCTAGACCGCCGGTGACATAGGCCAGCACATTGGAAAAGACCCAGCCGTAGCGTCCGCGCGCGGTGAACAGCCAATCCGCATCGGCCGAATTAGTGATCGTGAACTGGCCGGCCAAGAACCCACCGGGAAAAGACCCCGTGACCTGGCGCTTGGCGTCGATGCTGAAGGCACCGAAGTCGACTTCCAGTCCATAGACGATATTGCTGGTCTGCCAATTGTAACCGGCCTGTATTCCGCCGGTGAATCCGCTGCCGGACATCGATCCCGTACCCGCTGCAGCAACCAGCGCGTAGTCCGGCGGGATAAGATAATTCCCGGCGGGGGTCGTCGTGGTTTCAAAGCGCCCCCACGCGCTGCCGGCATTCAGGCCGAGATAGAAGCCACTCCAGTTATAGGCCGGGTTCGCCTGCTGCGCCTGCGCGGCCGCGGGCGGAAGCAACAAGGCCGCGCTCGTGAGTGCAATCCATTTTGTGCGCATTGCGAGTCTCAACTTCCCAAGTGAATTTCGATATGGGCAACTTCAGTATTTCGCGGCGACCGGCGCATTGAATTGATAGTTCAGGCCGGCGCGAACGACCTGGAATTCGCGCTGGAATTTGGTGTCGCGCTGAATGCCGGGCGCCACGCCCCGCTCGGTTTGATCGCCGACATCGATGTGCAAGGCTTCGATTTTCGCCGACCAGCGCGCGTCAAGCGCGACTTCGGTTCCACCGCCGAACGTCCACCCAAGCGCAGTGTCGGTATGCCGGCTCATCGAGTTGAAAATCCCGGACTGGGCCTCGAGCCCGGTTGTCACACGCACCGCGGCGCCGCCGCCGGTGACGTAGAGCAAAGCCGGGCCGGTCGAGACGCCGAGGCGGCCGCGCAGCGTGCCGTACCAGTCCGTCTTTTGGGAGAATCGCCAGGCATCGCCCCAGTCGTATTCGGAACGGTCGAGGCCGAGATATCCGATATCGCCTTCGATGCCGGCGAAGATTTTCGGCGACAGCATGACATTGTAGCCGGCCTGCACGCCGCCCGCGAAACCGCGGCCGTTGATATCGCCCTCGCCCCATGGGCCGGTGACGGCGGCGTAATGCGTGGTCGAAACTCCGAGGCCCGCATTGACACCGGCATAGGCGCCCGACCAGTCGCGCGCCGGCAGCGGGGCGCCCGAGAACAGCGCGCCATCGTCCGGGCCGCCGAACCTATAATTCAGGCCGCTCCTGATGACATAGAACTCGTTCCTGAACACCGGATTGTCGCTGCCCCCGTAAGGATTGCTGGCAAAGCTAACGTCACCTGCGTCGATGTAGAGAAACTCGCTCTTGGCCGACCAGTTGCGGGTGAGCTTGGTCTCGATGCCGGCGCCGAAGGTCCAGCCGGCCTTTGTCGTGCTGTGGGTGACCGGAGGAATGACGGGTGCGATGTCGAGGTTGCCGCCCTGCGTATTCTCAACATGAACGAAGGCAGCGCCGCCGGTCACGTAGAGCAGCGACGGCCCGGTGACATATCCGAGGCGGCCGCGGATCGTGGCGTAGCGGTCGGCCTTCACGCCGAACAGGACATCGTCGAACCAGTCCTTGTTCGTACGCTTGATGCCGAGATAGCCGAAGTCGCCCTCGATGCCGACAAGCCAGGCCGGTGCGAACTGCCAATTGAAGCCAGCCTGAAGCCCGGCGGTCAGGCCCGTGTCGCTGACCTCGGCAATCGGTGCCCCGCCGTTAACCGGAGGCGGCGTCGTGCTGCGCTGACGCGACTGTCCGATCGCCGCGCCCCAGTTCGCGCCGACATAAAAACCGGTCCAGTCATAGATGGCCGCGGTAGCGGGTCGCGCCTTGTAGACTGGCGCCGGAATATCGGCGGCGAGCGCCGTCGTCGAGAGCAGTGCGCTCGCCAACACCGCGCTGACTTTCAGGGTCGTCATTTCATTATTCTCTGCTGTTCAGTATTTTCCGGCGCCCGGCTCGCCGAATTTCCAGTTCAGGCCGACCTTGAGGAAATGATGCGCGTTGATATTGGCGTTGGTTGTGATCTGGTTGGAAAATCCATCGCTGGTAGACACGACGCCTGACATGCCGATATCGATCGATCGCATGTAGAGGTACTCCACTTTGAAAGTGGAATTGCCGTTGAGGGCATACTCGAATCCGCCACCGAAAATCGGCTTCGTTGCGATCTTGCTGCTGCCGCCGCTGCCGCTGGAATATTGCGGCGGATTAAAAGTGGTGGAATACGACCAGTCGAGTTCGACATCTGCGAATGCGATGCCGCCTGTGCCGTAAATGAAGAAGCGATCGGCGGCGTAACCGAGGCGCCCGCGAATGGTTGCCAGCCAATCGACGTTGACACCGTATTGCAGGATGTAGCGGCGTGTGGGCGAGGAAATAAAAGGGGCCGAAACGCCGTCCGATCCGCGGCCGCCGAACATCGTAAAATCGGCTTCAAGACCAGCCACGACATTGCCGATCTGATAATTGTAGCCGGCCTGGATGCCGCCCCCGAGCTGCATGGAATCGAACGACACACGGCTGTTCCGCGTGATCGCGAGTCCATCGGCGGTGAGAGGCCCGATGAGGTTTCCGTCTCCCCAGACGAGGTTGGCATTGCCGACATCGGTGTTAGCGAGCGCGGCGTGGGCGCCGATATAGAATCCGCTCCAGTCGTAGGCCGGCGAAACAGTCCCGGCTATGGCCGGACCAGACAGCAGCGTTCCTGCCAGCGCAGCCAGCACCCTCAATTTCCTGGTCATTTCCAAAAGAATCCCCCGATTCCGAACCCAGCATTGTCCCTGCACGCTAGCCGCTGTGCTCTCGGCATTCTTGGACTGGCGCGAAGTGGTCACTGGACCACAGCGAAAATCCACGGTTCTTCGATGCCCGTGGCCTCCAGGCCACAACCGGGCACGTCGTCATTGGACCTGAGCGAACAATGACCGGGACCAGAGTGAACAACCTCTCCGGATGACATTCATGTGCCGTCAATTCGGTCAGGTCATGATGAGGCGCCGTGCTATAGTGATGCGGCGGGGACGTTCTTGATTCAGAGACTATTCGGACTGTCATGCAGGCGACGCTGGATTTCACCCGACGAACTCTTGGGATCGACGTTTCTTCTTCACCGCAGGAAACCGAATGGTTCCACGACGTCTTCCGCCGCGACGTTCTCAAGGTCGATCTCGAACCCGTTCCCGACACCACCCTCACATTCAAGGCGGCGATCCGCGCGCTGCCGGATCTCGCCGTGTCGCGGACCTATTGTTCGCCGATGGTCAGCCGGCGGCGCAAGCAGGCGACAGCCGATGACGCGCTGTTTCTCGCGCTTGTGCTCGATGGCGAGGCGCGGCTGCTGCACAAGGGGCTTGAAACGCTCATGCCGGTGGGAGCGGCGACCTATGCGCGTTACGATGCCAAGGATGCCGACGCCGCGCTCGGCATGCGCGTCGGGACGACGATCCTGGGGCTGCGCCTCTCGCGCCGGCTGATCGAGCCGCTCATCCCCGATTACGAAAGCCTGCAGCGCCGGGTGATGCCGGCCGGCACCGAAGCGGCGCGCCTGCTCGTCACCTATCTCGACGCGCTCGAGCGACAGGAGACGATCGCAACGCCGGAGGCGCGGCGCCTTGTCGTCAATCACGTCTACGATCTCGCAGCGCTTGCCATCGGCACGTCGCGCGAGCGCGCCGAGATGGCGGCGCGCGGCCTTGCCGCGGCGCGGCTTGCGGCGATCAGGGCCTACATTCACGAGAACCTGCCGAACCCCGGACTCTCGGCGGCGACCGCTGCGATCGCGCAGGGTGTTTCGACGCGTTACGTGCACATGCTGTTTGAGGCGGAAGGCACCACATTCTCCGAATTCGTGGTCGGCGAACGCCTGATGCGCGCGCACCGCATGCTGCGCGACCCGCGCCTCGCCGGTCAGACCGTCAGCGCCATTGCGCTGCGCGTCGGCTTCAACGACGTGTCCTATTTCAACCGCACCTTCCGCCGCCGCTTCGGCGTGACGCCGTCCGACGTGCGGGCGCAGGGGCAAGGCGGCGATTGACCGGACGCAGATGGCTGGCGCTTCACTCCCCGTTGCCCTGTCATCCCGGCAACTTTCATTCTGATGAGTTTATTCCGGACCGTGCATGGCAGACGACAAACCGAAGACGGGCGCCTCGCCGCAATTCGGCTATGCCGGCGATCCTTCGGGAACCGGTTATGAATTCTGGCGCGAGGAATTCTGCCGCCGGGTGATGGTGGTCGATCTCACGCCGATCTCGGACGGCCCCGTCCGCTGCGACATCACGCCGGCGCAATTGCCGCGCGTGCGCATGTCGTGCTCCACCGGCACGGCGATGAAATTCACGTCCATGGGCGTCAACGACGATCTGGTGCTGCTGATGGCGCCGGACTCTCCGCTGCGCGCGGTCATGGGTCCGCGCACGCTTGACGTGCCCTCGCGCGGCATCAGCCTGGGTGACGCCTCGATCAAGGGCGCCTATGTGTCGCAACTGGCCGAGGGCGGCTTCAAGACCGCGCTGATCGACCGCAAGACCTTGCTCGACTATTGCCCCGACGCGGAGAGCAAAGTCGCGCAGTCGCTCGGCCGCGACCCCGCGCTCTCCGCGTTCCTGCATCAATATTACGATCTCGCGGTCGCGCATGCGCCGCGCCTCGACGCGCTGGGGCAGAACGCCATCGCCCAGCATCTCATCGACCTCGTCGTGCTCGCGATCGGTGCCGGACGCGACGCGGAGGAGGTGGCCAAGGGGCGCGGACTCGCCGCGGCGCGCTTCGAGGCGATCAAGGCGGATATTCTTTCCAGCATTGGGGACGGAGCGCTCAATCTGCCTGCATTGGCGCAGCGGCACCGCGCCAGCCCGCGCTACGTGCAGATGCTGTTCGAGCGCAGCGGCACGACCTTTTCCGAGTTCCTCGTCGAGCACAGGTTGCTGCTGGCGGCGCGGCTGCTGCGCGACCCGCGGCATCGCGCGCGCAAGGTGAGCGACATCGCGCATCTTTCCGGATTCAACGACGTGTCGTATTTCCACCGCGTCTTCCGCCGCCGCTTCGGCATGACGCCAAGCGACATGCGGGGAGCACAGTCCCGCGACTAAGCCACCGATTTCGCAGGCAAGCGCCGGGGATTGCTCCTCTTCCGGGAATCTGTTGCCTTTCTACCTCCCCTTGCAAATCCGGCCCCGCTATACGATGTGGCCTCGAAGGGAGATTGCGGGCCTTGTCATTCCTGAAGAAAATCTGGCGTGTCGCACTGGACGCCTTCTGGCAGTTCAACGCCGACGATGGCTGGGCCATCGCCAGCCACATCGCGCTGTCCAGCCTGATGGCGATGTTCCCGTTCTTCCTCGTGCTCACGGCGCTGGCGGGCATCATCGGCTCGCAAGGCCTCGCCGACGAGGCCGCCAACCTGCTGCTGGAGTCGTGGCCGGAAGAGGTCGCCGGGCCGGTCGCGCGCGAAATCCATAATGTGCTCAGCAACGCGCAGGGGCAGGTGCTGACCGTGGGCGTCGTGCTGGCGCTCTATTTCGCCTCCAGCGGCATCGAGAGCCTGCGCATCGGGCTCAACCGCGCCTATACCGTGGTCGAGACGCGCTCGATGTGGCTGCTGCGGCTGGAATCGATCGGCTATGTCATTCTCTCGGCGATCGGGCTGCTGG
>JAESGM010000990.1_pt1 | contig 11681 bp, 10 predicted proteins | sample 9269721 | NCBI WGS metagenome assembly JAESGM01 (sample SAMN15720920, study PRJNA650825) | algae metagenome | isolation source: Komarekiella atlantica HA4396-MV6 and co-occurring heterotrophs from... | place: USA: Theobald House, Kauai, HI | collected 2009-07-29 | reverse complement strand
AAGAACGGAAAGGCCTCGAAGCCGTTCTGATGCGCGGCGAAGGCGCGGCGGCGATAGCCTTCCAGGGTCTGCGACCAGGCGCGGGGTTCGCGGTTGTCGTAACCGCCCGACCATTTCGCGATGGCGACGGTCAGGACAGGCAGCAGCCCCGCCACCAGGACACACCAGAACGCGATCGGCATGGCGCTCTCCCGGCCATGATCGGGCAGCGGGCGCGGCCTGATCCGGTCGAGAGGTTTACGCAGGCTGCGCCGGGCTGGATGATTCAGACCCCCGTCAGCGCATCGCGCGCGCGAACAGGGCCGGCCGCCACAACCTGCGCTGCAGCGAGAGCGCGATCGTGGCGAAGCCCCGTGCGTTGTCCAAGGCCTCGTCGAGGATGGTGAAGGGCGTCGGGCCGCCGGTCGCGAGCGAGCCTTCGACATCGTTGTAGCCGCCGACGAGGTCGGCCTCGAATTTGCGCGCCAGCCGGCGCATCGCGGCGTTCTCGGGCAGGCAGGTCATATAGAGCGTGCGGATGCCGCGATTGCGCCCGGCCGTGATTAGCCGGCTGAACAGCGCCTCGCCCAGCCCGCGCCGACGCCAGTCGCGCTCGACGCTGAACGCCGCCTCGCCGGTCTGGGCGACGATGTCCTCGAGCCCGCGCAGTTCGCCGGCGGCGCGGACCTCGCCATCCTCGACATAGGCATAGACCAGCCCGCCGACGCCGAAGGTCGTGAGGGCGTAGCTGGCGAGAAAGTCGTCGTTCACCGCCGTGCCGAAACGCTCGCGCCGCGTCACGGCGTCGAGCCGCAGCAGATGTGCGGTGAAGAGATCGCGTTCCGTCGGCCAGAGCCGCCGGATTTCGCCACGGCCGGTCGGTCCGGCAGGCTTGCTTGAGCTGGCCAAAATCATCTCCTGTCAAAGCGCGTTTGCTGCGCTGCCGACCGGAGGCGTGTCTTCCCTGACGCTGTGAGAGATGCGCCCTGTTTGCCGCAATGCAAGAGGCGCGCCCGCGATGGCGGTCAGAAGGGGGCGTTACATGCCGCCGGTCCTGCGATCATAGGGATAATAGTCGGCCGCCGGGGTCACCGGCTGGTCGGCGGGCGGCTTCGGGGCGGCCTGGCTGGCCCTGCCTTGCGCGGGCGGCGGCCTAGCCCCGGCCTCGCTTGTCGCGCCGCGCGCCGGACGTGGTTGCTGTCCCTGCGCGGAGGCGGCCATCGTCAGGAACTGCGCGGCCAGCAAAACCGCCGCGAGGCCGATCATCCGCGTCATCGCCTGTGCCTCCCACTCCGGCCGCGAGCGCAGCCCATGCGACATCTGGCGTGAGGTCGGGATCACGCGCCAGTCACAAGGCCGGGCGCGGACTGCGCGGGGGGCGCAGGCTTGCCGGCGGACTTGCGGGCCGGCGGACTTGCTTGCCGGCGGGGGCTCACGTAACCCGGCAGGCAGATCTTCGAAACAGCCTCGTCCCATGCCCGTCCCCATCACCGACCGTTATGCAGCCCTCGTCGAGACGGGCGCCATCGAACGCGATCCGGCGCAGGTCGCGGTGGTGAGGCGGCTGGCCGCGCTCGCGGAAGCGCTGGCCGCCCGCCGGCTCGCCCGCAAGAGCAGCGCGCTCGGCTGGCTGCTGGGCCGGGGCAAGGCGACGGGCGAGGCGCCGAAAGGGCTCTATATCTGGGGCTCGGTCGGGCGCGGCAAGACCATGCTGATGGACCTGTTCTACGATTCATCGCCGGTCGAGAAGCGCCGCCGCGTGCATTTCCACGAGTTCCTCGCCGACGTCCACGGCCGCATCCACGCCTATCGCCAGCGCCTCAAGGCCGGCGAGGTCAGGGAGCCCGACCCGATCGCGCCCATAGCCGCGGACATTGCCGAGGAGGCGGGCCTGCTCTGCTTCGACGAGTTCACGGTGACCGACATCGCCGACGCGATGATCCTCGGCCGGCTGTTCACGGCGCTGTTCGCGGCCGGCGTCGTCGTGGTCGCGACCTCCAATGTCGAGCCGTCGCGGCTCTATGAGGGCGGGCTCAACCGGGCGCTGTTTCTGCCCTTCATCGACCTGCTGACCGAAAAGGTCGACGTCGTGCGACTCGATGCGCGCACCGATTTCCGGCTGGAAAAGCTCGGCGGCGCGCCGACCTATCATGCGCCGGCCGACGAGGCCGCGACCGTGGCGCTCGACACCGCCTTCAAGCGGCTGTCGGGCGCGGCGCGGGGCCAGCGCCTCACGCTCGACGTCAAGGGCCATGATTTCGTGGTGCCGCAGGCGGCGGGCGGCGTGGCGCGGGCGTCCTTCGACGAGCTTTGCGCGCAGGCCTATGGCGCGTCCGACTATATCGCGCTGGCCCAGCGCTTCCACACACTGGTGCTCGACGGCGTGCCGGCGATGACGCAGGACCGCCGCAACGAGGCCAAGCGCTTCATCATCCTGATCGACACGCTCTACGAGCATCATGTGAAGCTCGTGGTCTCGGCGGAGACGGAGCCGCAGCATCTCTACAGCGCGAGCCAGGGCCGCGAGGCCTTCGAGTTCGACCGCACCGTCTCGCGGCTGATCGAGATGCGCTCGCAGGACTATCTCGCGCTGCCGCATGGCCGGCCTGACTCGGCCGCCAGCGGCGACAGCGGCGGACTGGTCGAGACCTGAGCCATGGCGAGCCGCGAGCCGAGCGAGACCCGCATCCTCTCGGTCGCCAGCGAGCATCTGCGCCAGTTCGGCCTGAAGCGCTTCACCGTCGTCGCGGTCGCGCAAGAGGCCGGCATGACCCATGCCAATGTCTACCGCTACTTCCCGTCGCGGGCGGCGCTGGTCGATGCGGTGGTCGATGTCTGGCTCAAGGCGACGGAGCGCCGGCTCGCCGATATCGCCGATGGGCCCGATCCCGCCAGCGACAAGCTGGAGCGGCTCATTCTCGCGCTGGCCAAGGGCAACCGCGATCTGCTGAGCGAGGATCCGCATCTCTTCGCCGCCCTGTCGCAGGCGGTGGCGAAGCGCCACGCCATCAGCCGGCGCAATCGGGCCCGCGTGCGAGCGCTGTTCGAGCGCGTCGTCGACGAGGGCATCGCGTCCGGCGCCTTCGAGCCGCGCGACCGCGACCGCTCGATCGCCTTCGTCATCGACGCGACCCATCGCTTCATCCACCCGGCCGCCCTGGCGCTGGAGGCCGACGTGCCGCAGGCCTCGGTCGACGCCCGGCTGGCGACGCTGATCCGCGTCGCGCTGCGGGTTCTGGAGACCGGGATCATCTGATATTTTTGCGACAAGTTACAATTTCTGTAAATCGTAACCGTCTGTTTTTGCCGTATTTGTCCGCCATGAGGGCAGGGAGATCGCCGCAAGTCATTGAAATCGCGCCGTTCGTCCCGCGCCTGGGCGGGGCGGTCCCGGCCGCTTCGCCCCGGGCGCTGCAAATCGGCGAGGGTTGCGACAAAACCCCTGTTTGGGCCAAAGAAACGCACGGTTTCGCCGGCTCGCCGGCCTCTCGCAGCGCTCAAGACAAGGACTAGGCAATGGCCCGCAAGAAGATCGCCCTCATCGGCGCCGGCCAGATCGGCGGAACGCTCGCTCACCTCGCCGGCCTGAAGGAACTGGGCGACGTCGTCCTGTTCGACATCGCCGAGGGCATTCCGCAGGGCAAGGGTCTCGACATCGCCGAATCCGCGCCGGTCGATGGTTTCGACGCGGCCTATACCGGCACGCAATCCTATGCCGACATCGCCGGGGCCGACGTCGTAATCGTCACCGCCGGCGTGCCGCGCAAGCCCGGCATGAGCCGCGACGACCTGATCGGCATCAACCTGAAGGTGATGAAGGCCGTCGGCGAGGGCATCAAGGCCCATGCGCCGGACGCTTTCGTGATCTGCATCACCAACCCGCTCGACGCCATGGTCTGGGCGCTGCAGAAGTTTTCGGGGCTGAAGCCCAACATGATCTGCGGCATGGCCGGCGTGCTGGATTCCGCCCGCTTCCGGCATTTCCTCGCCGACGAGTTCAAGGTCTCGGTCAAGGACGTCTCGGCCTTCGTGCTCGGCGGCCATGGCGACGACATGGTCCCGCTGGTGCGCTATTCCGGCGTCGCCGGCATCCCCCTGCCCGACCTCGTCAGCATGGGCTGGACGACGCAGGCCAAGCTCGACGCCATCGTCGAGCGCACGCGCAAGGGCGGCGGCGAAATCGTCAACCTGCTCAAGACCGGCTCGGCCTTCTATGCGCCGGCGGCGTCCGCCATCGCCATGGCCGAGAGCTATCTCAAGGACCAGAAGCGCGTCCTCCCCTGCGCCGCCGCGCTGGGCGGGCAGTATGGCGTCAAGGACATGTTCGTCGGCGTGCCGGTGGTGATCGGCGCAGGCGGCGTCGAGAAGGTCGTCGAGATCGGCCTCGACGGCGACGAGAAGGCGATGCTCGCCAAATCCGTCGCCTCGGTCCAGACCCTGATCGACGCCTGCAAGACCGTCGATCCGTCACTGGCGTGAGATAGGGGCAGTCGGCAATAGGCAGTGGGCAGTCGTGAAACGCGTCGCCCACTCCACCGACTGCCTACTGCCGATTGCCGACTGCCAATCTCTCCTGAGGAGCCCATCCCCATGAACATCCACGAATACCAAGGCAAGGCGGTCCTCAAGGAGTTCGGCGCGCCGGTTTCCGCCGGCTTTCCGGCGCTTACGGTGGCCGAGGCGGTCGAGGGCGCGCGCAAGCTGCCCGGCCCGCTCTATGTGGTGAAGAGCCAGATCCATGCCGGCGGACGCGGCAAGGGCAAGTTCAAGGAACTCGGACCCGACGCGAAAGGCGGCGTGCGCCTCGCCAAGTCGGTCGAGGAGGTCGAGAGCCACGCCAGGGAGATGCTCGGCAACACGCTGGTGACGGCCCAGACCGGCGAGGCCGGCAAGCAGGTCAACCGCCTCTATATCGAGGATGGCTCCGACATCGAGAAGGAGTTCTATCTCTCGGCGCTGGTCGACCGCGAGACCTCGCGCATCGCCTTCGTGATCTCCACCGAGGGCGGCATGGACATCGAGGCCGTGGCCCATGACACGCCCGAGAAGATCGAGACCATCACGGTCGATCCGGCGACCGGCATCATGCCGCATCACGGCCGCGCCATGGCCCGCATCCTCGGCCTGTCGGGCGATCTCGCCAAGCAGGCCGGCACGGTGCTGGGCCAGATCTACACCGCGTTCGTGGCCAAGGACATGGACATGCTGGAAATCAACCCGCTGATCGTGACCAAGCAGGGCCAGATCAAGTGCCTCGACGCCAAGATCTCGTTCGATTCCAACTCGCTCTACCGCCATCCCGACATCGTCGCGCTGCGCGACAAGACCGAGGAGGACGACAAGGAGATCGAGGCTTCGAAATACGACCTCGCCTATATCGCGCTCGACGGCACGATCGGCTGCATGGTCAACGGGGCGGGTCTCGCCATGGCGACGCTCGACATCATCCAGCTCTACGGCGAATCGCCTGCGAACTTCCTCGACGTCGGCGGCGGCGCGACGGAGGAGAAGGTGACGGCGGCGTTCAAGATCATTACCGCCGACCCGAAGGTGAAGGGCATCCTGGTCAACATCTTCGGCGGTATCATGAAGTGCGACGTCATTGCGCGCGGCGTCATCGCGGCGGTGAAGGCGGTCGGGCTCGAGGTCCCGCTGGTGGTGCGGCTCGAGGGCACCAACGTCCAGGAAGGCAAGGACATCATCTCGTCCTCTGGGCTGAACGTCATCCCGGCGGACGATCTCGACGATGCGGCGCAGAAGATCGTCGCTGCGGTGAAGAAAGCTGCGTGAGCCTGATGACCGAGATCGGCTCAATCGTCTTGGCGGCGCTAGCGGCAGTAATTCTGTCGCTTGTGCTGTTGCGCGTGGGCCCGAAACTCGTCGGTCGGTTTTCCGGCGGCCGCTTTCTCTTAGCGTCTCTGCTGGTCGGTGCTGTCGGGCTTGGTTGGGTCGGTTTTGGCTTGGTGGATGCGCAGCGTGCGATCTGTACCGGAAGCCATGTCGACCGTGAGTTTCATTGTGAACTAGGCGTCCTGCCGCTCGCGGCGTTCCTAGCCTCTCTACTTGTCACCGCAGCTACGCAACTGCCTTTCATGTACTCGGCAGCGACTTCATGGTGGAGCCGACATGCGCGTTGACCCTTGCCGCAAAGCTTCTAAGCCGAGGGCAGAGCCGATTTGCGCCTCCGCCACAACATTGCCAGTTTACACAGTTACACGTATCCTGCGTAGCTCTGCGCAGGAGGCATGATCATGACGAAGAACATCACATTGGCCATGGACGAAGCCGTTCTCGATCGCGTCCGTGTCATCGCCGCCGAACGCAAGACGACGGTCAACGGGCTGGTGCGCGATTTTCTGAGCAAGCTGGCGAACGAGAACGAACGTTTGGCGGAGACACGGCGGAAGCTCAAGGAGTTGATGGACAATTCGACCGGTCAGATGGGACCGGACTATGTCTGGAACAGAGAAGAAATCTATGCAGATCGCATGTTTCCTCGACACAAACATTCTGATCTACGCGGCGACGGGGAAGAAAGATGATCCTCGCAAGCAGCAGATCGCAGAGCATCTTGTCTTGTCGCAGAACTTCTGCCTCTCGGGTCAAGTTCTGGCGGAGTTCTACGACAACGTCACCAAGAAGCTACGTATCGCCTTGTCTGCGCAGGAGATCGACGGCTGGTTCGATCTGCTTGACGAATATCCGATCGTCGCAGTCGACGGGCACCTTGTCCGAACGGCGATCCTGCACGCCCGCCGCTACCAGATCAGCTATTGGGACGCGGCCCTCATCGCCGCCGCCGAACGCCTCGGCGCGCCCGTTCTCTACACCGAAGACCTCAACCACGATCAGACCTACGGGTCGGTCCGCGTCGTGAACCCTTTCCGAGCCAACTGAGCCGAGAACCTCAATGTCCATCCTGATCGACAAGAACACCAAGGTCATCTGCCAGGGCTTCACCGGCAAGAACGGCACCTTCCATTCCGAGCAGGCCATCGCCTATGGCACGCAGATGGTCGGCGGCACCTCGCCGGGGAAGGGCGGCAGCTTGCATCTCGGCCTGCCGGTCTTCGACAGCGTGGTCGAGGCCCGCGACAAGACCGGCGCCACGGCGTCGGTCGTCTATGTCCCGCCTCCGGGCGCGGCCGACGCGATCTGCGAGGCGATCGACGCCGAGATCCCGCTGATCATCTGCATCACGGAAGGCATCCCGGTGCTCGACATGGTGCGCGTCAAGCGCTCGCTGGTCGGCTCGAAGTCGCGGCTGATCGGCCCGAACTGCCCCGGCGTCGTCACGGCCGGCGAGAGCAAGATCGGCATCATGCCCGCCAACATCTTCAAGCCGGGCTCGGTCGGCATCGTCTCGCGCTCGGGCACGCTGACCTATGAGGCGGTGTTCCAGACCACGCGCGAGGGGCTGGGCCAGACCACGGCCGTCGGCATCGGCGGCGACCCGGTCAAGGGCACAGAGTTCATCGACATGCTGGAGATGTTCCTCGCCGACGAAAAGACGACCTCGATCGTGATGATCGGCGAGATCGGCGGTTCGGCCGAGGAGGATGCGGCTCAATTCCTCGCCGACGAGGCGAAGCGCGGCCGCAAGAAGCCGATGGTCGGCTTCATCGCCGGCCGCACCGCCCCTCCCGGCCGCCGCATGGGCCATGCGGGCGCGATCATCTCGGGCGGCAAGGGCGGCGCGGAAGACAAGATCGCGGCGATGGAAGCCGCCGGCATCCGGGTCTCGCCCTCGCCGGCGCGCCTTGGAAAGACCTTGGTGGACGTGTTGAAGGGCTGAGGGTTTCGCGCGTCATGGTCGGGCTCGACCCGACCATCTCGTGACGCGCTAGACTCCCGAAGAGATGGTCGGCTCGATGCCGACCATGACGGCTAGGCAGGCAGGAAAAGGCGGAAACAGATCATGGCTCGCCAGGACATCAACGAGGCTCTCGCGCAGACGGGTTTCCTCTATGGCGGTAACGCGGCCTATATCGAGGATCTCTACGCCCGCTACCAGGCCGATCCGGCATCGGTCGACGAGCAGTGGCGGGGCTTCTTCTCGGGCCTGAAAGATGACGGCGCGGCGATCGTCCAGAACGCCAAGGGCGCATCCTGGACCAAGCCGAACTGGCCGGTTCACGCCAATGGCGAACTCGTCTCCGCACTCGACGGCAACTGGTCGCAAGTCGAGAAAGTCGTCGCCGACAAGCTCGGCGGCAAGGCCAAGGCCGCAGGCGCCACGATCAGCGCGTCCGACGTCCAGCAGGCGACGCGCGATTCCGTGCGCGCCATCATGCTGATCCGCGCCTACCGCATGCGCGGCCATCTCCATGCCAAGCTCGATCCGCTCGGCATCGAGAGCCGCACCGATTCCGAGGAGCTGTCTCCGGCCGCCTTCGGCTTCGGCGAAGCCGATCTCGACCGCAAGATCTTCATCGACAACGTGCTCGGCCTCGAATTCGCGACCATCCGCGAGATGACCGCGATCCTGCAGCGGACCTACTGCAACACCATCGGCATCGAGTTCATGCACATCTCCGATCCGGAGCAGAAGGCATGGCTGCAGGAGCGGATCGAGGGACCCGACAAGGAGATCGCCTTCACGCGCGAGGGCAAGAAGGCGATCCTGAACAAGCTCGTCGAGGCGGAAGGCTTCGAGAAGTTCATCGACCTGAAATACACCGGCACCAAGCGCTTCGGCCTCGACGGCGGCGAGGCGCTGATCCCGGCGCTGGAGCAGATCATCAAGCGCGGCGGCGCGCTCGGCGTGCGCGACATCGTCTTCGGCATGGCCCATCGCGGCCGTCTCAACGTGCTGACCCAGGTGCTCGGCAAGCCGCACCGCGCGCTGTTCCACGAGTTCAAGGGCGGCTCCTTCCACCCCGACGACGTCGAGGGCTCGGGCGACGTCAAGTATCATCTGGGCGCCTCAAGCGACCGCGAGTTCGACGGCAACAATGTCCATGTCTCGCTGACGGCCAACCCCTCGCATCTGGAGATTGTCGACCCCGTCGTGCTGGGCAAAGTCCGCGCCAAGCAGGACCAGTTCGGCGACATCGTCGAGCGCTCGAAAGTGCTGCCGCTGCTGCTGCATGGCGACGCCGCCTTCGCCGGGCAGGGCGTGGTCGCCGAATGCCTGGGCCTGTCGGGGCTGAAGGGACATCGCACCGGCGGCTCGGTGCATTTCATCATCAACAACCAGATCGGCTTCACCACCTATCCGCGCTATTCGCGCTCCTCTCCCTATCCGTCGGATGTGGCGAAGATGGTCGAGGCTCCGGTCTTCCATGTGAATGGCGACGATCCGGAGGCGGTGGTCTTCGCCGCCAAGGTCGCGATCGAGTTCCGGCAGAAGTTCCATAAGCCGGTCGTGGTCGACATGTTCTGCTATCGCCGCTTCGGCCATAACGAGGGCGACGAGCCGGGCTTCACCCAGCCGCTGATGTACCGCAAGATCCGCGGCCACAAATCGACGCTGGAGCTCTACTCCGCAAAGCTCGAAGCCGAGGGCGTGATCGCGCCAGGCGAGATCGACGAGATGAAGGCCGCCTGGAAGGCGAAACTCGAAATCGAGTTCGACGCCGGCCAGGCCTTCAAGCCCAACAAGGCCGACTGGCTCGACGGCCGCTGGGCCGGCATGAAGGCGATCCGCGCCGACGAGGACGATCCGCGCCGCGGCGCGACCGGCGTCCCCGCCGCCGTGCTCAAGGAGATCACCGAGAAGATCACGGCCGTCCCCGCCGGCTTCAACGTCCACAGGACGATCCAGCGCTTCCTCGACAACCGCAAGAAGGCGGTCGAGTCCGGCCAGGGCATCGACTGGGCGACGGCGGAATCGCTGGCCTTCGGCTCGCTCCTGCTTGACGGCCACCCGGTCAGGCTCTCGGGCCAGGATTGCGAGCGCGGCACGTTCTCGCAGCGCCATTCGGTGCTGATCGACCAGGAGACGGAGGCGCGCCACACCTCGCTGAACCATATCCGCGAGGGCCAGTCGCGCTACGAGGTCATCAACTCGATGCTCTCGGAAGAGGCCGTGCTCGGTTTCGAATACGGCTACACCCTGTCGGAGCCGAACGCGCTGACCTGCTGGGAGGCGCAGTTCGGCGATTTCGCCAATGGCGCGCAGGTGCTGTTCGACCAGTTCATCTCGTCGGGCGAGCGCAAATGGCTGCGGATGTCGGGCCTCGTCTGCCTGCTGCCGCATGGCTATGAGGGCCAGGGGCCCGAGCATTCCTCGGCCCGTCTGGAGCGCTTCCTGCAGATGTGCGCCGAGGACAACATGCAGGTCGCCAACTGCTCGACGCCGGCGAGCTATTTCCACATCCTGCGCCGGCAGCTCAAGCGCGACTTCCGCAAGCCGCTGATCCTGATGACGCCGAAGTCGCTGCTGCGCCACAAGCGCTGCGTCTCGACGCTGGAGGAACTGGCCGAGGGTTCGAGCTTCCACCGCGTCCTGCATGACGACGCCGAGCGCGGCAACTCGACCACCAGACTGGTCAAGGATTCCAAGATCCGCCGCGTCGTGCTGTGCTCGGGCAAGGTCTATTTCGACCTGCTGGAGGAGCGCGAGAAGCGCGGGCTGGACGATGTCTACCTGATGCGCGTCGAGCAGCTCTATCCCTTCCCGCTGAAGTCGCTGGCGCAGGAGCTGGCGCGCTTCAAGGGCGCCGATGTCGTCTGGTGCCAGGAGGAGCCGAAGAACATGGGGTCCTGGACCTTCGTCGAGCCCTATCTCGAATGGGTGCTGGGCCATGCCGGCTCGAAGTCGAAGCGGGCCCGCTATGTCGGCCGCCCGGCCTCGGCCGCGACCGCGACCGGCCTGATGTCGAAGCACCTCGCCCAGCTCAACGCGTTCCTCGACGAGGCTTTCGCGGCCTGACCGTCACGCACACGACAAAAAGACACCAGGAAGAGGCCTGACATGGCGACTGAAATCCGCGTTCCCACCCTCGGCGAATCCGTCTCCGAGGCGACCATCGGCAAGTGGTTCAAGAAGGCCGGCGACGCGGTGAAGGCCGACGAGCCGCTGGTCGAGCTCGAAACCGACAAGGTGACGCTGGAGGTCAACGCGCCGACCGCCGGCGTGCTCGGCGAGATCGTCGCCAAGGAGGGCGAGACGGTCGGCGTCAGCGCCCTGCTCGGCATGATCTCGGCGGGAGAGGGCAAGGCTGCGGCACCCAAAGCCGAGGAGAAGAAAGCCGACGAGAAGAAGGGCGACGCGGCGGTCGCTCAGGCGTCCGGCAAGGCCGGCGCCGACACCGTCAAGGAAGCCGAGAAGAAGTCCGGCGAGGTCGCCGGCGACAGCCAGATCAAGCCCGCGACCAAGGCCGGTGATTCAGGCCCGGCCGTCGGCCGCCTCGCCGCCGAAAGCGGCGTCGATCCCGCGAAGGTTCCGGCGTCGGGCAAGGACGGCCGCGTCACCAAGGGCGACATGCTGGCCGCGATCGCGACCGGCGGCGCGGCTGCTCCGGCGGCGGCCCCCGCGCCCGCTCAGGTCCGGGCTCCTTCTGCCCCGGACGACGCCTCGCGCGAAGAGCGCGTCAAGATGACCAAGCTGCGCCAGACCATCGCGCGCCGCCTCAAGGAGGCCCAGGCGACCGCCGCGATGCTGACGACCTTCAACGAGGTCGACATGACCAACGTCATGGCGCTGCGCAACCAGTACAAGGACGTGTTCGAGAAGAAGCATGGCGTGAAGCTCGGCT
>JAESGM010000988.1_pt1 | contig 11692 bp, 12 predicted proteins | sample 9269721 | NCBI WGS metagenome assembly JAESGM01 (sample SAMN15720920, study PRJNA650825) | algae metagenome | isolation source: Komarekiella atlantica HA4396-MV6 and co-occurring heterotrophs from... | place: USA: Theobald House, Kauai, HI | collected 2009-07-29 | reverse complement strand
TGTCCTCGCCCGCCTTCGACAAGGACGCCAAGCCCTACGCCTTCGATCCGGAGAAGGCCAAGAAGCTCCTGGTCGAGGCCGGCTATCCCGATGGCTTCGAGTTCGAGTGGACCGCGACGCCGAACGAGAGCTGGGGCGTGCCGATCGTCGAGGCGACGATCCCGATGCTCGCCAAGGTCGGCATCAAGGTGAAGGTCAAGCCGGTCGAGACCTCGGCGCTCGGCGGCGTCGTCGTGGGCGGTGATTTCCAGGCCTATATCTGGTCGAATACCTCGGGCCCGGACACGCTGACGGCGCTGAAGTGCTTCCACTCCTCGACGCCGCGCTCATCCTGCAACTACACCACCTTCAAGAATCCGGCCTATGACAAGCTGATCGACGACGCCTCGAACGAGGCCGACGCGGCCAAGCAGCTCGACCTCCTGAAGAAGGCCAACGCCCTGCTGCAGGAAGAGGCCCCGGTCTGGTTCTTCAACTACAACAAGGCGGTCCTGGCCTACCAGCCCTGGCTGCACGGCCTCCAGCCGAACGCGACCGAGCTGGCGTTGCAGCGCTATGAGGATCTCTGGGTCGACACGACCTCGCCGGCGGCGAAGTAAATCCATCCTCAGCCCCCTCCGTCGCATGGCGGCGGGGGCTGTCCGCCTCCGCCCGCCGGCAACGCCCCGGCGCTCAGGAGCTCTTTCCCATGTTGCCTTACGTCGCTTGTCGCCTCCTGCAGGCGATCCCGATCCTGCTTGCAGTCGCGGCGCTGATCTTCGTGATGTTCAGCGTCATCCCTGGCAATTTCGCCACCAGCCAGATGGCCGATGGCCGTAGCAATATCGACGCTGCGACGATCGAGCGGATGAACCAGCAGTTCGGCCTGAACGACCCGCTGCCGCTGCGCTTCGCGAAATATGTCGGCGGGCTCGCGACCTTCGATCTCGGCGATTCCTTCCGGACCCGCCAGCCGGTCACCAACCTGATCGGCGAGCGGCTCTGGCCGAGCCTGCAGCTCGCGCTCGCAGCCATGGCCTTCGCCATCGTCATCGGCGTGCCGCTGGGCTTCTTCGCGGCACTGAAACCGGGGAGCTGGGTCGACATGCTCTCCATGGTCTTCGCCGTCTCGGGGCTGTCGCTGCCGATGTTCTGGCTCGGCCTGCTCCTGATGTACGCCTTCGCGCTGACGCTGAACTGGTTCCCCAGCTTCGGCTATGGCAATGGCGACCCGCGCTATATCGTGTTGCCGGCGATCGCGCTCGGCGTCTCGCCCCTGGCCTTGCTGGCGCGCACTGCCCGCGCCGCCGTGCTCGAGATCCTGCACGCCGATTTCGTCCGCACCGCCCGGGCGAAAGGCGCGAGTTCCTATCGGGTCATGCGCTGGCACGTCGCCCGCAATGCGCTCGTCATCGTCCTGACCACGCTTGGCCTGCAGTTCGGCTCGGTGCTTGGCCAGGCCGTCGTGGTCGAGAAGCTCTTCGCCTGGCCGGGCCTCGGCTCGCTTCTGGTCGACAGCGTCACCTGGCGCGACATCCCGGCCGTGCAGGGCTGCATCCTGACGATCGTGCTCTTCTTTCTCGTCGTGAACATCGCCGTCGACGTGCTCTGCGCCGTCGTCGATCCGCGCATCAAGTACAGCTAGGCTCACCGATGAAGTTCCGTGCCAACCTCTGGATCGGCGCCACCTGCTTCGCCCTCGTCGTGGCGGGCGGCGTCTTCGCACCCTGGCTCGCCCATACCGACCCGGTGATGGACGCCAATCTGATGAACGCGGAAGTCCCGCCCGGATCCGAATTCTGGTTCGGAACCGATGCGCAGGGCCGCGACATCTACAGCCGCGTGCTGCACGGCGCCCGCATCTCGCTGACGGTCGGCATCGTCTCGCAATTGATCAACACCTGCATCGGCGTCGCGCTCGGGCTCTCCGCCGCCTATTGGGGCGGCTGGTGGGACGATTTCGTCAACGGCCTGACGAATATGATGCTCGCCATCCCCTCGCTGATCTTCGCGCTGGCGATCATGGCCATCCTGCAGCCCGGCCTGACCAGCCTGCTGATCGCGCTCGGCCTGACCAACTGGTCCTTCACCTGCCGGCTGACCCGGGCGGCGACGCTCTCGGTCAAGCAGCTCGGCTATGTCGAGGCGGCGAGATCGCTGGGCTATGGCACCTTCCGCATCATGTTCACGCAGATCCTGCCGAACATCGCCGGCCCGATCATCGTGATCGGCACGCTCGGCATGGGCGGCGCCGTGCTGGCCGAAGCCTCGCTCTCCTTCCTCGGCCTCGGCATCCGCCCGCCCTTCCCGAGCTGGGGCTCGATGCTGTCGGATGCGCGCGACCAGATCTCGACCGCACCCTGGATCTCGATCTTCCCGGGTCTCGCCATCTTCCTGACTGTGCTCGGCCTCAATCTGCTCGGCGACGGCCTGCGCGACATCCTCGACCCGCACTCGCAGACGCGCAGGGCCTGAGCCTCCCTTCCGACGAAAGATACCGCCCTTGACTGCCACCGACCTCGACGACGGCCCGCTCGAAACCGTCAGCTTCATTGGCCTGAAACCCGGCCCCAAGCTGATCGTGACCGGCGCTGTCCACGGCAACGAACCTTGCGGGCCGACCGCGATCCGGCGCGCCATCGAGGAGTGCCGGACCGGCCGGATCAAGATCCTGCGCGGCGAGGTCACCTTCCTGCCCGTCACCAATCCCAAGGCTTTTCGCCTCAAGACCCGCGAGGGTGACCGCAACTTCAACCGCGACCTGCGCGAGCGGCCTCTGGCCGGCGATTACGAGGATCGGATCGGCAATCCGGTCTGCGCCCTGCTGCGCCGGCATGACGCGCTGCTCGACATCCACTCCTTCCGTCAGGAGGGCGAGCCCTTCGTCTTCTTCGGCCCGTCCAACAACCGCGGCGAGCTCGAACCCTTCGCCCGGGCGCAGGAGGAGCTGGCGCTCGCCTCATGCCTCGGCGTCTCCACCGCGATCCATGGCTGGCTCGACAACTATGCCCGCCTGCTCGACATGCGCGCCCGCCTGCCGGTGCCCAGGCTCAACGTCACCGAGGGCTACGGCACCACCGAGTTCATGCGCTTCAGCGGCGGCTATGCGGTGACGCTGGAATGCGGCACGCATGACGATCCCAAGGCGGCTGATATCGGCTATGCCGCGATCCGCAACACGCTGGCGCAGTTGCAGCTGGTCGACGCCCCTCTCCCGCAGCCCGCACTTCGCGACGTCATCGAGATGGTCGAGGTCCTGCTCTGCGAGACGGAGGGCGACCGCGCCGAGACCGGCTGGCGCACCGGCGATGCGGTCAAGGCCGGCGTTACCCTCGCCCACCGCGCCGACGGAACGAAGGTGATGGCACCGCGCGACGGCTACATCATCTTCCCGAACACCGCGCCCAAGCTCGGCGAGGCGATCTGCCATTTCGGCATCGCCAGCAGCCGCGCAACCGGACGCGCCTGACGCGGGCGTCTTTCAGCGGCGGCCGGCGGCGACGAATTTGTCACCGTTCCAGACGAGCCGGCGCTCGCAGCCCATGTGGCCGGAGCGGCCGCAGGCGCTGCCATGCAGTGACAGCACCAGCACGGACTTGCCGCCGGTTTGAGCGAGCGACCAGTCCTGGACGTTGCTGCCGTAAGCCTGACGGTAGCCGCTGCCGCTCGAAATCAGGATGTCAAGCGTGCAGCCGGCCGAGCCGCAGAACGGATTGGTCAGGATCCCGCCGATGCATTCGGACTGGCCATAGTCGAGCAGATAATCGGGCTGCCCGTCGCCGTTGAAATCGGCCGTCCGCTGGAAGCCTGGCTTGAACGTCGCGCGCCCGCCGCAGGTATCCCGGATTTCAGCCCGCACCTTGGCGATCTCGGCTGGAACCGCCGGCTGTGCCAGGGCGCCAGCGCCGAACTGAGCAGCGAAAGACAGACCCAAAGCGAGACTGCGCCACGATCCCATCGCCTCCCCCCATCGGCAATGCCGCAATGACCTTACGGCAAGGCTCGCCATGTTGCGTCCCGCCCGGATAAAAGCAACATGCTGCACGCATCGCTTCCGGAGTACCCATGTCCCGTCTCGTCTACGTCCTCAACGGCCCGAACCTGAACCTGCTCGGCAAGCGCCAGCCGCACATTTACGGCTCGGAGACATTGGCCGATGTCGAGGATGCCTGCCGGGCGCTGGGCAAGGAGCTCGACCTCGAGATCCGCTTCCACCAGTCGAACCGCGAATACGAGATCATCGACTGGATCCACGAGGCGCGCGAGCAGGCCGTCGGCATCGTCATCAATCCCGGCGCCTTCACCCATACCTCGGTCGCGATCCTCGATGCGCTCAACGCCTTCGACGGCACGGTGATCGAGTGCCACATCTCGAACGTGCACAAGCGCGAGAGCTTCCGGCACCATTCCTACATGTCGCTGCGCGCCGACGGCGTCATCGCCGGCTTCGGCACGCAGGGCTATCTGCTCTCTCTGCGCCGCGTCGCCAAGCTCGCGGACGAGAAGAAGGCCTGAACCGGCCAACCTGTGCGCCGACCGGACACAGGCGAGCGGCATTCGCTCGTTCCAAACGAGTTCGGCCGCTGCTATGGCGGCCGAACAAGCAAGGTTAGACTTTGATTATAACAAATCAAAGGAATAACGAGAGCTGTTACACGCAGCATCGAGACTGATCTTCTATCACGACAACTTGCCTGCATCGCGCGAATGCCCTAACCGCATCGCATCCGCGCCAATGGACCGCTGCAGCAAGAGTTTCTGACGTGACCAAAGCAAACCTTCTTCTCGGAACCGCCCTGCTCGCCGGCTGGATCAGTCTGCCCGCCGCCTCCGCCTTCGCCCAGGCCGACGCGCCCGCCACCGAGCAGGCCGAGGATGCGGAACCGGCTCCGCGCGCACCGGCTGCGCGCCCTGCTCCTGCGGCACGTCCCGCCCCTGCGGCGCGTCCGGCAGCGGCGAATCCGCCAGCCCGCCCGGCCAGCCCTCCGGCGCGCCCCGCCACGGCGCAGGCACCGGCCGCCGCGCCGAGCGTGAGCCAGCCCGCCGCGCAGCTCCCGAACGGCGCCTCGGCGGTCAACGAGGTCTATGGCGACTGGACGGTCGACTGCCGCATCACCGACGGCCAGAAGCTCTGCGTGCTGAGCCAGTCGCAAGGCGACAGCCGCACCAACCAGCGCGTTTTTGCCATCGAGTTGCGGGCGCCGAAGGATGGCCGCGCCGAGGGCACGATCCTGATGCCGTTCGGGCTCAAGCTCGAGAATGGCGCAGTGCTCAAGCTCGACGACAAGGACCTCGGCCAGGGCCTGCGCTTTTCGACCTGTGTGCCGGCGGGCTGCCTGCTGCCGGTCTCCTTCCCGACAGTCGCGACCACCGCGATGAAGGGCGGCAAGACGCTGACCGCGGCTGCGCTCAACCTGTCGAACAATGACGTGGTCTCGTTCAACATCGCGTTGAACGGCTTCGGCCCGGCGCTCGACCGGCTGGCGCAGCTGGCGAACTGACGCGGCGAGCCGTCACGGCGCCTTGCGCCGCGACGGCTTCTCAAACGCTGGAGCGCAGTGGGCTACCGCCCCGAGCCATTGCTGCAATTCATGAACGCCATGTGCGCGGCCGTGCCCGTCCTTGCCGAGCGCCAAGCTTTGCGGCCGGGACGCGCTGGATCCTCAATGACTCGCCCGCCATTGCTGAGCGCACAATTGCAGGAACGCTAATCCCTTATGCCGCGGCATTCCGGATGGACGCCGCCGCCTTGCGCGGATGCAGGACCGGACGAACCAAGAGCGATCAGCACGGCACCGCCGAGCAGAAGAGCAAGACGCATATTAGACCCCAAGCCGCAGCTCAGGGTTGCATGGCTTTGGCACGCGTCCATGGCTTTCAGGAGGCCCGTTTCGAAAGCGTGGCCTTGCGATCCCGCCGATCGCCCAACCGTCACCATCAGCGTTCATTCCGGCCGGCGGCGGGCATAAAGCTCGCCATAATTGTTCGAGCGCCCGTTCATGTCGGTCTCGCTGGTCCAGTTGAGGCGGGTGAACTTCTCGACCGTCGCCGCCGTCTTGCCGATCTTGGCCCAGGTGACGATCGGACCGTGGACCGTGTCGTCCATCACCGCCTTGCCGACATTGACCGGCGCCTTGGGCGCCGGGGCGCCACGCGAGGAGATCTTGCTCTTGATGTAGGTGACCCGGCCCGAGCCGGCGAAATGGTAATAGTAATAGTTCCCGTCATAGACCTCCCACCAGCCGAGCAGCCAAGCCGGAAGCGCGCTTCCGCCCGTCGCGGTGCCGTCATTGACCTCCCAGAACCAGTAGGGAAAAGCGCTGGCGCCGCTGGTGAAGCGCGAGTCCATGGCTTGCAGCCATTTGTCGCCATCCCAGAGTTCGACATGAGCGCTGCCCATCACGAGGATGCCGCGCTTGCCCTTGATCGACGACAGATCACCCTTGGGAACCGCATCGGTCCGGCCATATTGCCAATCGAGCCAGTCGTGCAATTCGTCGACCGACAGGATCATGTACTGGCCCATCAGATAGGTGTTCTGGCGCAGCTTGGCGCCATTTTGCGGCACCGTGTCGGCGGTGTTGTTCAGCCCCAGGCTGAGCTGCATCACGCAGGACCTATTCTTGCTCTTGAGCGGCTTCTTGCCCTTGTCAGGGTCGATTCCGGCCGCCCGGTTTTGCTGCTCGATCAGCTCGTTGTTCTTTTTGATCTCGTCGTTGTCTTTCTCGACCTGATCATTCCAGGTTTTCAGCTGGTTCTTGATCTCGAGCGGAAAATCCTCGGCGTTATACGTTTTGTAACCGGCTCTTAATTGTTCCCAGCTCAGCGGAATCTTGGCATAGGCCATCGCACGCCTCCCGGTAAGAACCGGATGACGATAGAGCATCGCCTGGCGAATTGGCAGTGGTTTCGCCGCGCCCGGCGGCGCTCGGACGGCAGTCCGGGCGCCGCTGTCACCTATTCCAAGCGCTCAGAGCTTCGCGCGCGGATCATGCTTGGCGAGGCGGCCGAGCAGATAGTCGACCTCGGCCTTCGCCGCTGCGGTCAGGCCCGGACCCGGCTTGCGCTGCGCGTCGCTGGCGAGGATGCCACGCTTCATCATCACATATTTGCGCACGGCGAGGCCGACGCCTGGCTGTTGTTCGTAGCGCAGCAGCGGCAGATGCGCGTCGAAGATGTCATGCGCATCGTCGCGGCGGCCGGCCTTGCTGGCCTTGACCACGTCGATCAGCAATTCCGGGAAGGCGTAGCCGGTATTGGCGCCGTCGGCGCCGCGCTCCATCTCGAAATCGAGGAAGAGCCCGCCATTGCCGGTGAGGATCGCGACGCGGCGCAGCGTCCCTTCCGCCTCGAACTTGCGCAGGGTCGAGATCTTCTCGAGGCCGGGCCAGTCCTCATGCTTCAGCATCACGCAGGACGGGTTATCCTGGATGATCTTGCGGATCACAGCCGGGGTCATCACCACGGAAAGCGTCAGCGGATAATCCTGGATGACGAAGGGAATGTCGGTGCCGATCGCTTCGACGGCCTGGGCATAATAGCCGGTGATCTGGTCGTCCGTGCGCAGGTTTGTCGGCGGAGCGATCATCACGCCGCCGGCGCCGAGCTCCATCACCTGGCGGGCCAGCGAGCGCATCGCCGCAAAGCCCGGGGCGGAGACGCCGACGATGATCGGCTTGCCGCCCATCTTGGCGACCGCGCGCTTGACCAGGCCGATCGATTCCTCCGGCTCGAGCTTGGGCGCCTCGCCCATGATCCCCAGCACGGTGACGCCATCAGAGCCGATGCCGTGATAGAACTCGAAGAGCCGGTCGGCCGAGGTCCAGTCGACGCTGCCGTCCGGGCTGAACGGCGTCGGCGCGATCGGGAAGACGCCGGAGGCTTCAGTAGTCAGATGCATGGCAATTCTCCTGGAGCCGGCCGCTCAGACGATCCTGGTGCGGACGGTGCCGACGCCGGCGATCACGCCTTCGAGCACATCGCCCTTGACGACGGCAGCGACACCTTCAGGCGTGCCGGTCATGATCAGGTCGCCGGGTGCCAGCGTGACGAAGTTTGAGAGATAGGCGATCGTCTCCGGCACGTTCCAGATCATCTTGGCGAGATCGGAGCTCTGCCGGACGGCACCGTTGACCTTGAGCTCGATCAATCCCTTGTCGGGATGGCCGGCCTTGGCGGCCGGGACGATCTCGCCGATCGGCGCTGAGGAGTCGAAGCCCTTGCCCATGTCCCAGGGCTTGCCGGCCTTCTTGGCGGCGCCCTGCAGGTCGCGGCGGGTCATGTCGAAGCCGGCAGCATAGCCGAAGACATGGGAGAGCGCATGGGCCTCGGCGATATCCTTGCCTCCCTTCCCGATGGCGACGACGAGCTCCATCTCGTGGTGGAGATCGGCGGTCTTCGGCGGATAGGGCATGTCGGCGCCGCCGGTCAGTACGGCGTCGGACGGCTTGGTGAAGAAGAACGGCTCCTCGCGATCGGGATCGCCGCCCATCTCGCGGGTGTGCTCGGCGTAGTTGCGACCGACGCAGAAGATGCGGCGCACCGGGAAGAGCCCGCCGCCGGCAACCGGAATGACGGCGACCTTCGGCTGATCGATGACATAGCTGGACATGGGCACGCCCCGTTCGAGAAATCCGGGAGCGTTCATGCGGGAGCGCGCCCGTCGGGGCAAGTGCCCGCCATGCGATGACGGGGCTGCACTCGTCGCACGAGGACTACGACGCCTTCGGCAGGTCCGGCACCTTATAGGCGGTCGTCGCCTTGATCCGCTCCATGGCGAAACGCGAGGTGACGTTCTTGAGCGGGATCGTCTCGATCAGCTTCTTGTAGAACGTGTCATAGGCGGCCATGTCGGCGACGACGACGCGCAGCATGTAGTCGACATCGCCGGCCATGCGGTAGAACTCCATCACCTCCGGCATCGCCGCGGCGCTCTGGGCGAACTTCTCCAGCCAGGGGCCGGAATGGTCGGCCGTCTCGATCTGGACGAAGACGGTGAGGCCGAGACCGATCTTTTCCGGCGCGACCAGCGCGACGCGCTTGATGATCACCCCGGTCTGTTCCAGGCGCTGGATGCGCTTCCAGCACGGGGTCTGCGACAGCCCCACCCGATCGGCGAGCTCCGCGATCGAGATATTGGCGTCAGCCTGCAGCACGGTGAGAATCTTGCGGTCGATGGCGTCCATCTCTCGATCCATGGCGATGGAGAAAAAACTCTCTGCCAACCTAAGGCAACGGAGAATTTTCTTCTTTTTGAAGGGCGATGCTTGTCTTTAGATAGAAAATCCTTTTATCAGACGTCAATAGGACTGAAAACACACACCGTCTGGGGAATTAGATCATGGACCGCCGCCAGTTCCTGCTTGCCGGCTCGTCGCTCGCCGCAGCACTGCCTTTCGGCGCAGCCCGTGCCCAGGAGACTGTCCCCGCCCGCATCGGCTATATCCCGATCATCGGCACCGCCCCGATCTTCGTCGCCAATGGCGAGGGCTGGCTGAAGCAGGCCGGGATCGCACCCGCCTTCACTGTGTTTGAATCCGGACCGAACATGATCCAGGCGCTCGCCTCGGGCACGATCGACCTCTATGTCGCCGGCGTCGCGCCGCTCGCCGTCGCTCGCTCGCGCGGCGTCGACATCCGCGTCGTCGCCTCGACCGCGACCGGCGAGAACGTCTTCGTCGCAGCTCCCGCCCTGGCGAAGTTCTTCACCACGGGGACGACCCCAGCAGCCGCCTTCAAGGCGCACAAGGCCGCGACCGGCAAGCCGGCCCGCCTCGCCACCCAGCCGGCCGGCTCGGTACCGAACACCGTGCTGCAATACTGGCTCTGGGAAGTCGCCAAGGCCGACAAGGGCGATGTCGAGATCGTGCCGATGGGCATCGACGCGACGCAGCAGGCCGTGCTCGCCGGCGCTGTCGAGGGCGCGATCGTGCGCGAGCCTGCGCTGACCATCGTCCAGACCCGCAATCCCGGCATCAAGCTGATCGCCGGCGGCGAGGACGTCTTCCCCGGCCAGCCCGGCACGGTCGTCGCCGTCTCCGGCGCCTTCGTCACCAAGAATCCCGACGCCGTGCAGAAACTGGTCTCAGGCCTGGTCAAGGCCGCCGAGGTACTGGTCAAGACACCCGCCAAGGCGGCGCCCCATGTCGGCGCTGCGCTCGGCAAGGGCATCGTCGACCCCGCTTTGATCGAGAAGGCGCTGACCTCGCCGGCAACCAAGTTCGAGATCGACCCGCGCAAGATCATCGAGCCGGCCCGCGCCATGCAGGCCTATCAGGTCAAGCTCGGCTCGCTCGAAAAGGAACTTCCGTTCGACGGCCTGTTCGAGACGCAGTATTACGAGCGCGCCATCAAGGGCTGACGGGGCTAGAGACTTGCGTTCACTGCGGGCTCCGGCCCTTGCCCTGACGGGCCTCGTCGCCTTCCTGCTGATCTGGGAGGCGATCCCCTATTTCGGCCTGGTCAACCCGGCCTTCCTGCCGGGACCGAGCGCCCTGCCCAGCGCCTTCCTGCGCGAGGTCAAGTCCGGCGCCTGGCTTTCGGCGATCATGGGCTCGCTCGGCCACTACTTCATCGGCCTCTTCACCGGCGCCGGTCTCGGCGTCGCCCTCGGCGTCTTCACCGGCATGTCCCGGATCGCCGAGGAGACGACGGCCTGGGTGGTCCGTTTGCTGCGGCCGATCCCCGGCCTCGCCTGGGTGCCGTTCGCGATCATCTGGTTCGGCGTCAACCCGCAGGCGGCGGTGTTCATCATCGCGATCGGCGTGTTCTGGATCGTCTTCTTCGCGGCCCAGGGCGCGATCCGCGGCGTCGATCGCGACCTGATCGAGGTCGCCGACGCCTTCGGCTTCCGCTCGCCGCTGCAGCGCCTCACCAAGATCCTGCTGCCGGCGGCGCTTCCCGGCATCCTAATCGGCGTGCGCACCGCCCTTGGCCAGGCCTGGATGGCGGTGGTCGCGGCCGAGATTTTTGGCGTCGCCGGCGTCGGCCAGCGCATGATGCAGGCCTCCAGCCTGCTCGCGACCGATCTCGTCGTGATCTACATGCTGACCATGGCGGCGCTCTACGGCCTGCTCGACACGCTGTTCGTCGCCTTCCAGGGATGGGTGCTGCGTTGGAAAGCGTGATCGACATCAAGGAGCTGTCGCTCACCTTCACCCGCGACGGCGAAGCGACCGAGGTGCTGCGCAAGCTCGACCTCTCCGTCGCCCGCGGCGAATTCCTCGCCATCGTCGGCCCCTCCGGCGTCGGCAAGTCGACCCTGCTGCGCGTCATCGCCGGCCTCGCCAGCCCCAGCGGCGGCGAGGTCGTGATCAATGCCAAAGACAATACAAGGCGGCCGGTCGCGCTGGTCTTCCAGGATTCGCGGCTGCTGCCCTGGCGCAAGGTCATCGCCAATGTCGGCTTCGGCCTCGAAGGCCAGAAGCCCAGAGCCGAGCGTCTCGCCAAGGCGCAGGAGATGCTCGACCTCGTCGGTCTCGGCCATCTCGCCCAGCGCTGGCCGCACCAGCTCTCCGGCGGCCAGCGCCAGCGTGTCTCGCTGGCGCGGGCGCTCGCGGTCGAGCCCGAGATCCTGCTGATGGATGAGCCGTTCTCGGCGCTCGACGCGTTGACGCGCGAGACCCTGCAGGACGAGTTGATCGAGGTCCGCCGCCGTACCGGCAAGACGGTGCTCTTCGTCACCCACGATATCGACGAGGCTGCCTATCTCGCC